>Ga0007854_10003067_pt1 | contig 10199 bp, 10 predicted proteins | sample CryBogCBH12Aug08_FD_60382 | JGI IMG/M metagenome (GOLD analysis project Ga0007854, IMG submission 60382) | Freshwater microbial communities from Crystal Bog, Wisconsin, USA - CBH12Aug08 | ecosystem: Environmental > Aquatic > Freshwater > Lake | place: Crystal Bog, Wisconsin, USA | collected... | reverse complement strand
GGGGTCAACTTGGGATTGGTGGGGATCGGGCGGTCTAGCTTTTGTCCTTTGGTGATGTCACCGTAGGATGCCGTTAGTTTTCCGTGAGTGAGGTGGCCGTTGGCGGCTTTGATAGACGCCGGGGCAACCTTCCATTTCTTCGCCGCAAGGTCGATGAGAGCTTCTCGTGCGGTGGCCGCAGCCTTACGTAGCTGAGGGATCATCGTTGGGGTGGTCAAGCTTCCGAACGTGCCCATGTCGAACGGAACGAGATCGGTATCCCCCATGATCACCGTGACTGCAGACGGGGCTACCCGAAGCTCTTCCGCAACGGCTTGAGTGATGGAGGTTCGAGCATTCTGTCCAACCTCTACTTTTCCTGTTAGGACAGTGACTCGGCTATCTGATCCGATATGAATCCAAGCCGCAATGTTCTGTGGCATGGATGAAGCGGCTTCACGCTTTTGAAGACTAGAACCGAGTGCTATCGGCAGATTGGCCATAACGACCATTCCGGCACCAAGAACCTTTAACAACTGGCGGCGACTGAATTCGGTCTGCTCCTCAATCTTCTCAAAGTCGAAGTTCATTTGTCACCTCTCATCGTCTTTGATGCTTTTCGAATAGCAGCGATCATTCGAGGATACGATCCACATCGACAGACATTCCCCGACATTCCTTGAACGATCTGCTCATCGGTCGGATTCGGGGTTTTATTCAGCAGACTCACTGAGGCCATGATCATGCCGGATACGCAGTAGGCACATTGCATAGCGTTCTCGTCCAGAAACGCCTGTTGGACCGGATGCAATTTGCCATTTTTCTCCAAGCCTTCGATGGTCGTCACTGAGAGTCCAGCAACTTCTGAGACCTGCGTGACACAGGAATGAGCCAGCGAACCATTGACGAGCACCGTGCAAGCACCACACTCTGATTCACCGCATCCAAACTTTGTTCCGGTCATTCCGAGGTCGTTTCGCAGAACTTCCAGCAAACTCGTATCAGGCTCCGCGTTGACCTGATGCTTGACTCCGTTGACTTCAATTTCGATGCTGCTCATGGACATGCCTGTTTGGAACGTTACCGCACCCAAGCGTTCGTGAGAATCACTTGAGACCGCTGGTTGCGATTCCTTGAATAAAAACCTTTTGGGCGAAGAAGAATACGACGATCACGGGCAAAATCACCAGACAAGACGCGGCCATCAGTAAGTTCCACTGAGTACCACCATGCTGGCTCTGGTACGCCTGCAATCCTAAAGAAAGAGTGAACGTCTTCTGGTCTACCAGGTAAATGAGTGGCCCAAGAAAGTCGTTCCATGCTCCCATGAAGGTGAACAAAGCCACGACCATCAGGGCTGGTCGAGAAAGCGGAGCGACCACGTCCGTGAAGATGCGAAACTCGGAACAGCCATCAATCTTTGCTGCTTCGCTCAATTCCATTGGGATGGTGCGATAGAACTGCCGCAATAGGAAGATTGAAAACGCACTGGCGAAGAATGCGGGTACCCATAAGGGTTTGAATGTCCCGACCCAGCCTAGCCACTTGAACAGAGCAAAAGTCGGAACCATCGTTACCGGGAAGGGAACCATCATCGTCGCCAGGGTGATACTGAAGAACAGGTCACGCCCTGGCCACTTGATTCGGGCAAACGAGTACGCAACGATGGCATTCGACAGCACCGAGCCGCCGACCGCCAGCAAAGTGATAATGATCGTGTTTCGAGCGTAGACGAGGAAAGGGATGTATCCCAATTCCTTGCTATCGTATGCAATCGCATCTTTAAAGTTGCCCCAAAGGAACTGCGATGGAATCCAGCGCGGCGGGGTGGTCATCGTCTCGCCAATGGGTTTCACTGCCGTGGAGAGCATCCAAATCAGAGGCAGGACAAAGAGAATCGAGAGCAAAACCAAAGCCACGTGGGCGGCAGCTATTTTGAACCGCTTCTGGTTCTGAAGCGATTGAGATCGAGAAATGTTCGTTTGACTCATCGCTTAATTCGCCTCGTAATGAACGTGCTTGTCGGATAGTTTCAGAGCAATCGTCGTCAATGTGATTGTGATGGCAAAGAGGACCCATCCCATTGCACTGGCATAACCCATACGCTGATATTGGAAGGCATTGTCGTACAGGTAGCTGGTGTAGAAGTAGGTGCTTCTTGCCGGGGCTCCGCCTGGGAACATAACATACGGCACGGCAAAAATCTGCATCGCGCCGATGATTCCCATAATCACGTTGAAGAGAATGACGGGCGAAATCATCGGGATCGTCACGCTCTTGGTTTTCGCCCAGGCTTTTGCTCCATCGAGGTCAGCCGCTTCATACAGGGAGACTGGGACGTCCTGCAAGCCCGCCAAGTAGATCACCATCGCTTGGCCACAACCCCAAATTGAGATAAGGATCAGTGTCCATTTAGCCCAGGTCGGGTCGCCAAGCCAGTTTGGTGGCGTCACATTGACTTTATGGAAGGCAGCATTGAGCAGGCCATAATCCCCGTTAAAGACCCAGAGAAACAGTGTCCCAAGCGCGACCATGGGAACCAGCGTGGGCAAGAAGAACATCGTTCGATAGATCGACATCCCCTTGACCTTGGTATTCAGGAGCATCGCCAGCCCAATCGCTACGATCGTGCTGAGAGGGACCGCTCCTGCTACATAAAGCAGCGTGTTGCTTAAAGAGGTGTAGAAGACCTGATCATGAAACAGCTCCCGGTAGTTTTGGAAGCCAATGTACTTGGGTGGCCTCAGAATCGAGAAGTTGGTCAAGCTGTACACCAGCGACGCAATCAACGGATACGTGAGGAAGATCAGGAACCCCAAAATCCATGGAGAAGCGAAAAGTATTCCAATGCGGGCGTCACGCTTGTTCATCGGTTTAGCACCTGATCCTTGTAGGTGGCCCAGAGAGTGTCCATCCGTTGCTGAGCGTCGTGTAATGCTTGATCAGGTTTCTTCTGCTCGGTGGAAACCTCTTGGAATGCGACGTTGAGTTCATCACGTACTTGGGGGAGGATTCCGATCGCTGGCGGATTGAATGCCTTTGGCGAACGAGCCAACTGATCGAACAATCGGATATAGGTGTTTTGGTGGGTGTTGAAGAAATGCTCTGAAACTTTGGCCAGAGGGGAATTCTTACCGTGCCCTTGGCAGAGCCCTTCCATTACATCTTGGCGCTGAACGAATTTAATGAATTCGAAGGCCTCCTTGGGATGCTTGGCTCCGCGTGGAATCGTCAACACGTCCTGCGAAAGATTGGAATGCCCTTCCAAGTCTTTGCGATCTTCCGGGTATGGAAATGGAACTGCAAACCAGGGCAACCCTTTCTTGTAGACCCGAATGTAGTTCGCTTTCCAGACTCCGTTCATTTCGGTGGCAACTTTGCCTTCCATAAAGGGGTCTTGCGGCGAGGCAAACGTGCCGAATCCGCTTTGGAAGCTCTGCACCTCTTTTGCACCGAATCGCTTGGCGTAGGTTCTCACCCAGTCAAACGCACGTACATTTTCTTTGGAGTCGAGGGTTAAGTTCTTGCCATCAAACAAGCTACCACCAAAATAAGGACCCCAAGCCCAGTTCCACCATCCCGGATTTGAGGGGAGGAAACCGGCCATGATCAAATCACCGTTGTCCTTTTTCTTTGAAATCTTGTCCACCATTTGGTCTAATCCCTCAATCGTCTTTGGGAAAGTTTCAGGTGTGCTGTATTCCTTCGGGACAAGATCGGGTCGAACGTGCAGAGCAATTGAGGCGGGAGTGCTCGGAAGCGCCCAAAGCCCACCGTTATAAGTGAGAGGATCGTAGTAATTCTTGATGTAGTAGCTTGCATCCAGGCCAGCAGCATCGGCCATCGGCTTCAAATCAGTGAGTGCATTGGCATCTGAGAATTCGTAAAGATTCTCCAACCAAATACCAGCCACATCGGGCGGGTTGCCACCTGCGGTAGCGAGCATGGTCTTGGTATCGACACCCGATATGCTCAGGTACTGGACGACAATACGGTCTTGAGAGCGATTGAAGGCATCGACAACCTTGCGCATCTCTTTGGCTTCGTCACCGGTCCACTTCTCCCAATAGATAACAGTCACCCGATCAGTACGGGTTTGGCGGGATACGACTTTATCCCCCAACACTGCTGCCCCGGCAAGAACGATTGCCGCTGCGGTCACGCCTAATATGTTTGGTAAGGTCACGCCGACCCTCTCAGAAGCTGCATTGCCACGGTCCTATATATTCCTCAACTTTGGGACAGACGGGAAGGCCACGTTGCAAACCACGCCGAACGGACTAAGGATAGCCCGAATCGATGCTTTGGTTCCAGTTAGCCTTTACCAATAGTGTCGAAGCCAGGCAAGGCGTTGCCCTGATAATCGAACAAGTTGAGGTTGTCGTACGGGGAAGGTTTACCATCTGGCGAGATCCAAGTGGGAGCCCAATAAAGCAGACCTCTTCCCCTTCCATTTGGAATTTTCCTTAGAGTGTTCAGTACGGTCTTCAAGAATTGATCCTGACCTTCAGGTGTCATTGGATAGCCGTCGAGCATCCCGGCAGGATCCCCTTTGACGTGCACAGACCCTTTGCTTCGGATATCCATCACCCACGGATAGGCGGTCTCGACGATGTAAATATCTTTGCCATACCGCTTCGCAAGCGCGTTAACGTTTGCGGTCATGGCTTGCAGATTTCCATGCCAAAACGGATAGTAAGAAAGGCCGATCAGATCGAAGTTCACCTTTTCCTTTTGGATATGATCGAACCACCAGGTTGCTCCCTTGTTATCTCCCCCTCGGTCCAGATGAATCATCGTCTGAATCGGGAGTTTTCCGGCGGCCTCGTGGACTCCTTGAATCCCAGCATTCAAAAGCTGGGCGAGCTTGTGCCACTGTTTGGGGTCGTCTCCGGTGATCTTTCCGTCTGGCCACAGCATCCCACTCGGGATCTCATTGCCGATTTGAACCATGATGGGCGGGGTACCTTGGGCGATCATGGCATCCACAACCTCTTTGGTGTAGTCGTGGGTCGCATTGACCAACTGGTCAAATGGCAGGCTTTTCCAAGCGGCAGGTTTGGTCTGTTTGCCAGGATCTGCCCACCAATCTGAATAATGAAAATCCAAGCTGATCTTGAGCCCTTGTTCGTGAGCTCGGATAGCTAATGCGAGCGTGTGTTGTTTGTCACAATAGCCATCCTTCGGGTGGTTCCAGATGCGGAATCGGACGAAGTTCCAACCCGCCTTCCGCATGATGACGAATGGGTCTTCCTGTTTACCTTGGTAGAAATACTTCCCACCTTGAGCTTCGACCTCCGGAATTTCGGAGACATCGCCCCCTCGAAGGAGATCTCGGTTGGTTGAGGCCTGAGCGAAGGCTGTCGGTCCGAGAATAGCCAAACAGGCGAAGATCAGTTTCATAGTTTTGGTTCCGAATCCGTAGTTCAAATTCTAATTCAATATGAGCTACTGCACAATCAACCAATTTCGGACTTGGTCGACGCGATGCTTGCCAAAGCCTTGGACGACTTTGAGGTCGTCCACCGTTTGAAACGCACCATGCTCTGATCGGTAATCGACGATCCTTTGAGCCATGGTAGGTCCGATACCGGGAACAGATTGTAACTGTTGAACCGAAGCCGAATTCAAATCCACCGGGCCATCAGGACGTTTCATGCTCCGCCCCCTGGTGAGTGGGGTGGTAGCAGTTGATCCGATGCCCGATGGGGGCATTACACCAAAACTGGGCACAGAGATCTGCGTTCCATCGGCTACTTTAGCCGCCAGATTGATCGCATTGGTATCGGCATATTGAGTTGTTCCACCGGCCGCTGAGATCGCTTCGTAAACACGGGACCCTGCAGGAATCGAAACCAATCCCGGATTTCGAACCGCGCCGATGACGTGAACAATTAGGACGCCAGAGGCAGAAGGAGCAGGCGGGGACGAAGAGTATTTCTGGCCCGACGGAGGAACCACAACAGCTGGTCTTCCTGTATTGTGGAGTTCGATGGTTGCGGGACGGCGCAGCCTTTGCGCGGCAACAAATCCAAACCCGACCAACAACATGGCCCCGAGAGCGGCATAGCCAAATCGCTCTTTGGGAGACAGGTGCATGAACATCCTAAGTTTAGTCTAGCTTGCTTTGGCAGAGCCGGGAAGACCTCGCTCCAAGAGAGCGTGTCTCCAACCTCTAACGCTGACAGCACAACCAGGTGCCAAGGTCGCATTTAAGAATCTTTCCACGATCAGAGCCCCAATATGGAGGGTTTTCTCTCTGCCGGGTTCAATCCCAACGATTTGTGCCCTGCCGGCATCGGTCATCGGCATCATCCAACCAACGGCACGACTAATCTCTTCATAGTCCAACCACTCGCCATGGACCTTTTCAGGCTCCCAAGCAAGCAGGCGTTGTCGAATACTCACCAGGTTCGTCCCGGTCGCACCCAAAACGATCGCAAAGCCGGCTTCACCCCGACCATAGGTGATCCCAATCGTGTCGTCGATAAAGGCTGAGGCATTGAGGATGGCGGGCGGCTCAGGGGATTCATCGGTGAGGATCGTGCTTCTCAGACCCAACGTGCCGATCGGAAAGCTCTTTTTGAAGGTCATTTCCCATTCATCGCCGACTCGGACAGCGGTCATCAACTCAGTGCTTTGTCCACCCGGATCAATGATCGTGATGCGCTCATGTCGGCTAAATGTAGGGTCGTTGGCAACCGATTCAAACCCGAGTTGAGCTTCATCTTCGCCAGAGAGGATGAAGACGGGGGTGCCTTGCAAAGCCGCCCGGTCCAGGAATTCTTGCTTGTTATCTGCGATACGGACTGCCATGGTTGCCGCCGCTTGGATATCAGTAACTTGCTGTTCGGCGGCAATTGAGTGGAAGTTCCTCAGGGCCTCCAAGGATGCCGACATCCCACGCTCTCCCAGGAGGCCCGTGGACTTGGTGCCTTCACCCAAGGATGTGACCGCCGTTCGTTCTAGGACTGTACGCCAACCAGAGCCATCGTTCTGCTCGATCACCAAAATGAGTGAGTTCGAGCCGACATCAATTGTTGCTTTTCGCATAGGGGCGAACTTACTCCCCGACCCTATCCATAAAGAATTGGTTGATCAAGCCGAACGAAGCTAGCTTATCCAAACCTTCAAAGCTGCCTTCTTTCGCGATCTTGGTGGCTGCTTCGATAAATCCGGTCCAAGCGGCCCGAGCTAAGCCCGAGCCGACGCTGATACGTCGAGCACCAAGAGCCACGACATCACCGACTTTCAACCCGGAATAGCCACTCATGATGATGTTGACCGGCTTGGGACTCAATTCTCGAACGATCGTTTGAATATTCGTCCGTTCGGCGGGGCAAGGAGCAAACAGGACATCGGCTCCGGCTTCCGCGAAGGCTTGGAGTCGCTTGATGGATTCCTTCAGGGGATCTGGATGTCCGACCAAGAAGCATTCTGACCGAGCGGTGAGAACTACACCGGTGCCGGAGTCATCAATGGTTCTTCGAACCAGTTGAATGCGTTCTAATGCTTGTTCAAAGTCGAATAATGGCTTGTCAGGGTTTCCGGTTGAATCTTCGATCGAAAAACCTGCGACACCCGTTTCAATGCATGCCAAGACGCTCGATCGCAACTCGTCCAAGGTGCTTCCGTATCCGTTTTGGAAGTCAGCACTCACTGGAATGTCTACGTCATGGGCAAGCTCATGGTAGTGCGCCAGGGTGGCACTGAGTGACACGGCATCGGGCGAATCGGGAAGCCCCTTCGTGAACGCAAAACCCGAACTGGTGGTTGCCAGCGCTTGAAATCCGAGCGATTGTAGGAAGATGGCACTCCCCAAGTCCCAAGGATTGGGGATGACAAAGCACCCCTTCTCATGCATCTCTCGGAATCGAGACCGCAAAGCTTGGATATCACCCATTCTTGGTCGCAAATTCCTTCATGAAGTCGGCAAGTGCTTGGCATCCTTCTTGCGGGAAAGCGTTGTAGATGCTGGCACGAATGCCGCCAACTGAACGGTGCCCCTTGAGTCCATCCAACTTCTGAGCTTCCGCTTCCTTCACAAACTTGTTGGTCAGCTCGTCACTGGGGAGCGTAAAGGTGACGTTCATGGTGCTTCGAGCTTCGGGAACCGCATGACCTTTGTAGAATCCGCCAGACGCATCGACTGCCTCATAGATGGTTTGAGCCTTGGCAGCGTTTCGGTAACCTATCGCTTCGATTCCACCCGTTTTAAGGCTGTGCTTGTAAACCAACCCGCACATATAGATCGTGAAGCAAGGAGGCGTGTTGTACATCGATCCGTTCTTGGCGTGGAGTCGATAATCAAGAATCGGATGCATCTTGGAAGGCACCTTCGCCAAGAGATCGTCTCGAATGATGACGACCGTCGCTCCAGCTGGTCCCATATTCTTCTGGGCGCCGGCATAGATCAGGCCGTATTTAGAGACATCGACTGGGCGGGACATGATGTCCGAAGACATGTCGCAGATCAATTCACCAGCGATTGTAGGGTCGGACTGGAATTGCACGCCATGGATCGTCTCATTGGTGGTGAAGTGAACGTAGGCTGCGTTCGGGTCTAAATTGAGGGAGCCAAATTCGGGCACGGTATTGTAATTGACTGGCTTACCATCGTAAACCAGGTTAGTTTTTCCGACCAGATTGGCTGCTTCCAATGCCTTCTCTCCCCAAGCACCCGTTACGATGTAATCAGCCGACTGTCCCTCACCCAAGAAGCAGAGGGGGATCATGCTGAACTGAAGGCTTGCTCCACCCTGAAGGAACAGAATCTTATAATTGTCTGGGACCGAGAGCAACGTTCGTAGATCAGCCTCCGCCTGAGCGATGATCGATTCGTACGCTTTGGAGCGGTGGCTCATCTCCATCACGCTCATACCTACACCCTTGTAGTTCAACAGGTCTTCCCGTGCCTCTTCAAGAACTTCGACGGGGAGAGTGCAGGGACCAGCTGAGAAATTGAAAACGCGATCGTAAGGCTGACTCATGCGCACTGTTTTACCTTTTGGAAAGCGAGTCGGTTGCGGAGTCCGATACTATAAAGGCGTACAGTTCGAGTCAATCGGAAGGCAACGGAATGCAAGGCGTCTCATTCAAAACCAAACGGCTCACAGTTCGGACACCAGATTCAGGTGACGGGATTCGGTACGCCAAGTATTACTCAGCCAATCGAGAGTTTCTCCAGCCGCTGTCTCCGAAGTTCAAAGACGATATGTTTTCGCCTCGAGACTGGGAACAATCTATCCCCATTATTCGGCAAGAGTTCTCCATAGGTCGTTCGGCTCGGTTCTGTTTGATGTTAGAAGATGAGATGATTGGTGTTGCCAATCTCACGAATATCACCCCAAGTCCCAGCTACTCATGCATCTTGGGTTACACGTTGGCTCAGTCGGTTCAAGGGAAGGGTCTCATGCGAGAGGCACTTGAGCCGATCATTGACTACGCTTTTCGGGTGCGGAACATCCATCGAATCACCGCCAATTACATGCCCCACAACCAGCGAAGTGGTCGGCTCTTACGCTCACTGGGATTCGAAGTTGAAGGCTTTGCCCGAAACTATCTGTTGATTAACGGCGTTTGGCAGGACCACGTGATGACTGCGCTAACCAACCCCAATTGGAAGCAGAAGTAGTTCGCCGATCCCGCGGCGGTACCATCAACAGTGATGCCGAGCGTACGTTACGAACTCCTATCCGTTTGCCCTCACACTGGAGCAAGACGAGGTCGATTGCATACCCCACACGGCACGGTTGAAACTCCGTTTTTTATGCCGGTCGGAACACAAGGCTCCGTCAAGACAATCGGCTCAGATGATTTGGAGAAACTTGGCTTTGAACAAGTGCTTTCCAATACCTATCATCTTTCTTTGCGACCCGGTTCGAAATTGGTCGAGCGTCTGGGCGGACTCCATCATTTCATGTCTTGGAAAGGCGCCATCCTCACCGATTCTGGCGGCTATCAAGTGATGAGTTTGTCGGACACTCGGACGATTGATGATGCGGGTGTGAAGTTTAAGTCTCACCTGGATGGGTCGGTTCAGTTCCTCTCGCCTGAGAGGTCGATCCAGATTCAAGGTGAGTTGGGAGTCGATATTAGCATGGTCTTGGACGAATGCCCTCCCTATCCCTGCTCCCGCGATGAGGCGGCAAACGCGATGCGTCGGACTCATCTTTGGGCACCCAGGAATTTGGCGGCTCGTCGTGAAGGTCAAGCTGTTT
>Ga0007854_10003064_pt1 | contig 10203 bp, 9 predicted proteins | sample CryBogCBH12Aug08_FD_60382 | JGI IMG/M metagenome (GOLD analysis project Ga0007854, IMG submission 60382) | Freshwater microbial communities from Crystal Bog, Wisconsin, USA - CBH12Aug08 | ecosystem: Environmental > Aquatic > Freshwater > Lake | place: Crystal Bog, Wisconsin, USA | collected... | reverse complement strand
CCCTCCATGAATGGCGGGTAGCGCGGTATCCTTTGCAGATCTTCAATCCGCCTGGCAGACGCAATCTGTTTGATTTGCACAGCATCATGCGCGCCCGGCAGAAAGCGGAATTTGCGCAGCAGCCGATCGGTCAAGGTTTCCATGAATCAGAACAGCCTGAACGCCTTGCCGATGACCTGACTGGCTGACACCAAGCCAACCGCTTCATATCGGGAATCCAGACTTAGCGGGTGATCGGCCATTGCATAATAGTGGTCAGCGGGGATTACGCCATTGAATCCCAGCTCCCGAATCGGTTGCCCGGTGCTGGTCGCAGGTTTTGCTTCGCCCACGAATACACCATTTACATAGTATTTGTGGTCGCGTGACTCGACAGAATCGCCCGCCGTGCCCATGACGCGCTTCAAGAAACGTGTGCCTTGCGGGTACAGAAAATCACTCTGGTAGTTGAATGCAACGTACTCTCCTCGTTTGGGGAAGTCGCCCTTCTCTATGAGATACAGCGCGCCCGGCAGGCTTTGGCTTACGTTGACGGCAAACTCAAAGCGCAATGAGAAAGCGAGATAGACAAGCATCAGCAGAATGTATGCTTTGTACTGGCGGCACAGATGCGCATACAGCACATCCATCTTGACCGAAAACCAGAATAACGCCTTGAGGGATCGAATATCTTCCATGCAACAATTATTGCGTGGAGGACACAATAAAATCAGGTGGGTTCTGAGCAATTATGCGCAGAATCTGTGTTGCAATTTACGGGGTGGTGTGAACAGCGATCATCTGGGATAGCGTATCCAACACATTGTTCACGCGGTAACTTGCCCTTCAGCATCTCTAAATGCCTGCCCCAGCAACACTCGCGGCACCCTAATATTTGTGAACTAAAAGTCGATAGCAGGCAATATAATCAACATTGAACGACTACTGGATGCGAATTTTCTTGTACGGCTAACAATAATGAATAACGATGATCCATTTAAGGTTTTTATTACCGATCCTGAAATGCAGCAGCGACTCGCCAAGCACATTGCTTTGAGGTGTTTTCGGAATTCAATCTTGGAAGATTTACACGCTGGGAAAGTTCCAGATTCCAGACGCGGCGACTATTCTGACGCGGGGGGCACTCCATGTTGCATTATTTTCAGCCTGAAAGCAGCACTACGATAACTTCCACTGGCTAAACGCCTATAAGTCTATATTCAATTTATTTTTATAGACTTTTAATCGATTCTCCGCTCGATCTACGAATTGGGAATAGAACAACACTTCCGAATATAGTTCGCCGTACTGTTTTCCTGTAGTATGGTCAGATATTCCGCCAGTATCAAAATAACCCAAGCCGCTAGGAAACCTTTTGAAAGTCGGCGGCATTCTTGACTCATCCAAAGTATCTCCAATCAAATATCCGTAGAATTTCTTGATTTTCCCATTCGATTTTGCCGCTAGTAATCGCGCATATTGGTATAAATCATTTATGTGATCCTGTAGTTCAACACCAGGTGCCTTAAACTCAATAATTATCGCCGAGCCCTCCTGATTGAATATTGCTATATCAGGACGCTTTTTGCTGTGCTCTTGGTTGTTCTTGGCAAACAAAGCTTCCAAGCTTGAATCAACATCGGAATCAAAAAACTTTCCGGTGTCATTCCAAGGAATGGACGCAAGCGATTTGTCGGACGCGATGTGCTGGAAGTAATGGTATTCCTCGTTGAGAAGCCAAATATCATGATCTACTGATTCATTACTATCTTTTCCTGTAGGAAAGAATATATTGTGAATTATCTTTTCATCGTCTCGCCGGACTTGATCTCCAATTTGACATTCCAACATCAAATCCACTGCTCGTCTTAGTACTTCAATCATCGCGGAACGACGCACTATCAGCTGTGAAAGGTTGGCCATATCCATCTTTTTTATGTTGCTCGTATACTTCCATGACAGATCGGCAATCTTATCCCTAAAATCTTGGCTCCTAGGGTCGAGCTTAAGTAACTCTTGTTTGATATTGAAAATGTCGGAGGTCTCGTTAACAATATCCTCTTGGAACTTTTTAAGTACGCGCTTTGCTATATTTGCCTCGGTATCACTGTGGTGCACCTTAATATTTGCAGTTTCAAGCATTGACTGAGTAATTCCAAACCTTTCTTGGGTCGACGCTATTAATGCGCTCTTATCAAAATCTTTAGGGGTTAAAATTCCATAAACATAGTCTTCTAAGGAATCGACTATATCTTCAAGCGAAAACCCCCCATCAAGTTCGCCATTTTGACCACATTCCTTTGGAATATTGAAGCCGTCACGCTGGACGTTTAAATTACTCTCAAGGAATTCGCTCTCTATAAGAATTAATTCAAAATTTCCCTCTTTTGCTGCAATCTTATCCTGTGGATTTTTTAAAAAGATTTTTGTCAATGACTTCACCAACGCAGAATTGGCGCAGAGTGCAACTTCATGTTGCGAAACCGCATATTCTCCGCAGGGTAGAGAATATCTTGTGACCTTGAGAACATTGGGGGGCAGGTCGTCTTGATTACCGTGAGAACAAACAAGAGGGAGTTCTTTGACATCAACCGGCTGAGGCAAATTATCCGACATAATAACTAGGGACTCTTCTTCCACCCCATCTATTAGCTCCACAATGGAAATGGAAAACCCCCCAATAATATTCTTGAGAACAATCAGCCTTTGCAGAAAGGTTGTATACAAATGACCATATACCACCTGCGCTGAAAATTGCTCCCTTATATTCTGGTAATTAAATCCATCGATTGACGGAATTGAATTAATGTTCTGCAGCGTAACTTTTGTTTCAATTTTACCATTTGGACAATTCGCCGATTTAAAATGAGACTCTGATATCTCACGCGTGTCTGCACTCACATCCAATGATCTGCGTTTGCAAACACCCTTGTCTGTGTAAACACTGTCAATCTTCAGCTTTTGAAAATAGTGAAAGAACTGTATTCGACCAGCACCTTTGCATTTTCCAATACCATTTATTTGTAAGTAGTCCTTGTAAGATGAGTCTTTTGTAACAAAGGCTTTGACCTGCTCATCGCCAAATCCAGCACCATTATCTGTACAGGAAACATTAAGGTCGTACTTGTCGTTTTCGATTAAAGAGGTTTTGAAAAAATCCAGAACAATGGAAGCGGAGAATTGCGGCGCATCTTGATCTGCATTCTTTAGGATCAAATACGAATCTATGGCGTTAGACAGGCACTCCTCGAGAACAACATATTTGTTCGAGCTTATTGCCGTATTTTTTAATCCGCCTTTAACATCTAGGGTCACAACCGCTCCTCAATAGTCCTGACGAAACTAATTATTTTTTCTGTGGCGCCAACCCGAAAACCAGATAAGTTCCGGCTTAAGTTTTGCCAATTAGCTTTTGCATATGGCGTAATGTACCAAGATTAGGTAAGTTTAGAAATAGAAATCCCCTTGGGGCACTTTGGGTCGAAAGTGAACGTATGAATAACTTGGAACCGGACATTCCATCAGGCCGTGCCAACAGCTTTTTAGCAAACCACCTCCGTCCGCTCAGGCCGAAATTTAGACGGCCTAGAAATCGGCCAAAGCGACCGTCAATGGTGTAGCGATGCAGCGACTGCAACCAGCTATGTGCGTACGTTGCGCATGAACATTAATGTTGCCGATTGTCTGTGGGCACTACGAGTGCTTTGACTCTAGGCTGTCGTTAGACCACCCTTACCAAGTGATTACGCGCTGGCCGCGCTGCCAGCCAAGCGTAGAGGCTGGGAGCATCAGCGCGAACCTCGCTCAGCGCCTCGGCAGCTTGTGCCCTCCAAGCAAGATCACCAGGCTCCCGGAAGCTACGCCTGAGTTGGCGCACCGTCACTAGGGCTGTTTCCGCCCACTCGCGGAACTCGCCAAGATCCCAGTGTGCCACCCGCCCGAGATGGGGCATAGCGCCATCCTTAGCCTTCTTCGCCGGAGTCACGAGGACAGGCTGGATCGACGCGCCCGCTGACGCAGGGACATGTTCCCGCATCCAATCTGGATGCGAAGCAGCCTGTCTGGCCTTAGTGGCGTCGATGACTGCGGTATCGCCCTTGGCGTTCGCGTGATCTTCGAACACAAGTGCGATGCCGCCCACGATCCACCACGGATCCGGCGACGCATCACTTTCGCGCTTTCCTGCCGAGAAGCCTAAGTGCTCGCCGAGTAGCACTTGAGCCTGTTCGAATCTGTCGCCATCCTGGAGCCCCTCCCGAATCTCCCTCTCCCGCGCCGAGAACCCCCGGTTGTGTAACGTGCCAAGTTTGACGAGCTGTGCCTCAAGTTGCTCCACCTGCAGCATGACGTTAGTCTTATCCTGATCTTCGGCGCTTGGAGTGGCTGCACCGCCTCGCGCCAGTGAGATGAGCCACGGAATACCGGTGGCTGCCTCCTTGGCCTTTCGATATTGGGTGAGCGCATGTGCGTCGAAACCGACATCCCCGTCTGCGGCAGCCAGTTCTGCGGCCGCGCCGGCCAGATAGTGCCACAGCGCCCTATAGCCGCGCAGCCCACTGTCGGTCAGTCCACCCAGAACCTCTCGGGCCGATTCATACGCCTTTGCATAGTCCTCATTCCACATGGATGTCTGCCATGCAACCTCGTGGGCAACGACCCCCTCCAATTGATCCATGGCCGGAAACTCCAATTGAGTGGCGGCTTCTCGCATTTCTAGAATACCCTGGTTGGCTTCCTCCCAGTCTTGGTCATGCTCAAGGAAGATGTCGAAGTTCTCGATAATTTCATTCGCCGTGACCTGCGTAGACTGGTCGATACCGAATTCGAGCTCCGCCTGCAACTCAGGGTGAAAATACGAGCGACGCTTGCGATCGGTGAGGTAGGCCGGCAAGTCCTCGCCCGTCACGACGACAGCCGAGTAGTCGTTGAGACCGCGCGTGCATCGGCCAATGGCCTGAAGCACCCGCGTCTGCACTCGTTCGTTGAACAGCATGCTAGCGCCCATGCGATTCATCAGGAAGCGCTCCTGAAGGTTAGTCGCTCGGGGCAAGCCCTCCACAAACAACAGCCGACAGTCATCTTCAGGAAAGTCGATGCCGTCGTAGCGGTTAGCAATCACGGCGACGGCCTGCGTGGACTTTGTGAACTTCGCCTTGCTGCTCTCAAGATCCGCAGCGGAGAAGACCGGGCATTTTAGCTCCTTGATCACATCCTCCGTAATCTCATCAGCGTCGGCCTGACTTGGCGTCAGTACAAGGCTGCGCCCCGCCTTGCACATCATCTGTCGACGTAGACTCAGGGTGTCCTCCTCGTTGAGCGACTTCTCGGGGAAAATGAAGAAGCGTCGGCCAATGCCCTGCCGATCCCAACCTTCTGGAATCGGTAGCCGCTTGATGTTGGATCGCCCGGTCAATCGCTCAAGATCGCCTCCAGATCCAAGGGTGGCCGACATAAAGATGCGCTGTGTCGCATTGGCAAACGGCCCATGAGACCAAGTCGGAGGGATGAGGGGGCGCAGCAGCACCTCCGAGGAAGACACGTAGAGCTGGCATCCGCGCACGTGATCCGCCAGCATACGCCAGACAAACCGCTGTTCGGCCTCATCAATGTTCTCTGAGATGGCGGCGCGAAGCTCGTCAGCGATTTCGATTAGCTTGTGGGTCGGAATCTTGTCGACCCAGCTTGCGTCTTCAACGCTTTGCCAGCTCCCGGTCAACCGCGTGTAGTTGCCTTCGGAGAGAACTCCTTTGAGCACACCTGCTACCGCCTTGAATAAGGTCTTATCACTCTCCTCGAAACTGCTGATCCGCATCGTCCATTGGCTGGCTATGTAGTTCTCCGCAGCGTGCGCATCGTCGACGATGATGATGTCCGGGTCCTCGAAGAACGGATTGACGTTGAACAAGCTGTTGTAGGTCGTCACAGCCACACGCTCGCCGTCCGTGTATGCAGTCTTGGCCTCCGGGGTGTAGTTCTTGACCTTGCCGGTGAATGCTTCCACTGTGAGTCCATATTTCGTCGACGCTTCTTCCGCTACCTGGTTCACGAGTTGCCTCGTCGGGCACAGGTAGACGACACGCTCGTGGAACTTTCGACGGCGCCATTCGGCCAGGAGGAGTCCGACCAGCGTCTTTCCGCTACCCGTCGGCAGTTGCAATGCCACATCGGATGCATTGAGCGCATGGGTCACGTAGTTCCGCAGCACTTGACCTTGATGGTCGAACAAGCTGGCATGCTTGCGGCGAGGAAGGTCACGAAATAGTCGATCCGGACTTTCCGGCACGGCGGCGTGGGACGTTGGTTTCTTGAAAGCCATGGGGATAGGAGAAATAACCTTTATAGAATATGCTCGGTGAGACCGCACAGTATGTCAATCGCGAAAATTATACGCCGTGTTGGCAAACCGTGCTCTCCAACATTGGAGGCTATTAAGCGCATAGGCAAAGTCCGCTTAGGCCTGCGGATTCAACCGGACGGTCGCAGCGCACCGCTGACGTTCTGATGGCACTTTGTAGATGGTCAAATTCCCAGCTTTACCGTTCCTCGAATATCAGGTGCGAGCTGACACCGGACATTAATCAGCGCAACAATTCTCCCATCTCGTAATATCACGCAGGTTGGTCATATCGGCTCAAACGAACCCATACGCTTCACGGATGCGGTCAACAATCGTCGTCAGATTTGTTTGTCCCAATCCCATGCTCTTCAGGTCAAAAGTTTCTTGCAAGATCAGGCCAAGAAAGCGGTTCAAATCCTCCGCGACCCGAACGGGCAGATCGATCCGCATCGTGGGCGAAAGCAATTGGGAGAGGCGCACAACATCGTTCAGGTGCTTGCGCACATTTTTGTGATCGATAGCTTCGCCCTGCTGCTGCCTTGAACTCAGATCGAGCCATGCATTGGCCTTCAATGGAATCAGCCGATCCGGCCCCACCTTGCAACACCACGAGCGAGGCTCAAGGCAGCATAAAATTTATCTTTTTATTCTTGTATGCACGGTAACAACACTCAAGTTATCGTGCCTTTTCGATGTTAGAAATAAGGCGTACCCTCAAATTTCTGACTCTCAGACCACGCTGACTTACCCATTATTTCGCCAACCTAACCCTGCCTGCCAAACCATGTCGTGCCTGCTACTCTTTGCTGCGGCTACCAACACCGGCAGCAAAAATTCTCGGAGATCACCGATGACTTTCGCCAACGGCATCGGCTCCAGTGCGTTCTTGCGCAGGAAGGCCAGCCACTGCTTATTCTTCTGATCATCGTTGATGAATTCGTCGCTCAGTCCGATGGGTATTCCCTCGGGAAACGCTGTGCGCCTACGTTCGAAGGTAGCCGCGATTGCCCGTGACAGTAACGCACCCTCGAAGTCAGAATGTTTCGCCAGCACCCAGAGGTCGAAAAAATCTTTCATTCGACTGTTCAACATGCCGAGCGATGTCAGCGCCTCCAGCTTTTCCGCAACAACCGTGTAGCGAGGATAAGCCCGCAGTTGCGGCTCTGGCAGACCAGCCAAAATAATCGGATAGCTCACATCGTCCGGCCCTGGCACAACGGCATCGCCGAACCCGACATCCACCTGCACTGGGCAGCGGGCACTATCCAGCAAGCCCAACAGCGTGATCCGAACGCCAGCGTAGTTGGCCTCCTTGCGAATCTCTGCACCCTTCACGGAATCAGGCTGGAATACGATGCCATCCTCGACTTCAATGCGGCTGATATTGCGAAAAACCTCTTCCAGATGAGGAATTTCTGACGAGCCAAAACCGAGCAAATCAGCATCATGGGTCGGGCGATGCGGCACATCGAACCACAAATCGAACAGCAGCGCTCCCTTGAGCAGAAATTGATCGTGCTGTGGCGAGATGCTCAAACGATACAGCATGCGCTCCAGTGCATAGCGCGTCAGCAATAGGTTGAAGTCCAGCTTTTCTGCACGCGCCTTGTTGAGCAGCCGGTTGCGGATGGATGCGCCAATATTCTGACCGCTCATGCCAGACTCTCCAGATACGGGCGCATCACGTTGGCCACGCGGCAGACCTTGGCATAATGCCAAATATCATCACTCGTCATACGCTTGCCGTGCCAGGCTTCGCGCAATGCCTCCAACGCAACATCCAGCCCGATCTTGTTGCGATATTTAAAACAGTCGGCAACTGTCTTTGCGACACCGGTGATACGGACGGTCACGCCATCCACGACGTGCTCCTCGACCCCCTCGGTAAATGCGGCACCGGAAAAACGCACGATGCGCAGTGGCGGGTAATCGAGCTTCGGTTTGACGGCCTTGTTTTCAACCGCCAGCCACACCTCAAAAGGCGCTTGGGTAGTCAGGTTGTAAAAACGGAGAGCAGAGAGCAAGCAGACAATCCCTTTAGGAACCTTGCGTGACACTTCCGACAGCGATCCCTGGGCTGACACTACTCGTCCAGGCAAACCATAAAGACCGCGTCCGACACGCTCCAACTGCCCGCTACGGACAGCGCGCGTCAGCGAAACACGCGGAATACCCAGTGGGGCCAGATCACACGGACGTATCAGCCCCTTGTTTCGAGCCAGATCAAGCAGATTTTCGGGAGGCTTATTCATGTCCGCCATAATGTTCCATAACATCGGTATTTGTCAATATGTGTCAATATATCGGAACATCTGTTCTGTAAGAAGCGCCCACAGCACACCGTCTAGGATATTCACTTCAGCATACTCAAACATTCCATCAATGACCAGCCATACATCCCGAACGCCAACAGATACTCACGCAGATCACCCGTGCATAACTTGAGCGGCGACACGAAGCGCCTGTTGCTTGGCCACAGCAGCGGTACGCCCGAGTTGGTGAGCCAGTCGCCAACAAGGTGGGACAAATAGCCCGTTGCAATCCCTACCACCACCGGCACCGCATATCCCTGTTGCCACTGCAAATGATGCAGCGACCACCAAGCTACCCACGACATGCCCGCAACTGCGAGCAGGCTATGCGTAATACCGCGATGACCGAACACGGTTGCAATCGGTATCGAGAGCGGCAAGACACGTTTGCCAAACGCGCTTTGCGGGTGGTCGATGTCCGGCATCATGCTTCCAAGGATTCCACCGCCAAGCACCAGTATCGTCTGTGAGGGTTGCGCGTTGAACGCACCGGAGACAAGCAACGACGATGCACAACCCGCTGCAATATGGGTGAAGGCAAGCATCTTCCAGTCAAATTCGCTTCTGCAAATTGCTGACCCACATCCATGTCGCCCAGCCGATGGATGCAATCGCCAGAGGAGCAACCATTGAAGGCACTGGTATCGGCAGCACCAGCCAGATTGCCACGCCAAACAGCACGCCTGTGGAGATGAGCACGCCAATCCTGTGACGTATGGGCGATTGCGAAGAAAACTGGAAGGTGCGGATCATCCTTGTTGAGTAACCGTCTATAGCCACCGCAATGGTGAATGGCATCAGGATGAACCAGAACAGCATGAGCAGGTTGACGCGGTACACGATCAACGAACCCCACAGCCACGTCACGACTATCCGGTTCTGAACCCACTCCTTGAGTGCTCCCGGCGTGTCTTTTGTATCCTTGATCGCGTCCGACATGCCATGAATTTGACCCGCGCTTACCGAAATCATTTTGCCAAATATCCACTGGTCTGCTTGCTGCCCGGACAGTTGGGTTACAAACGCACGTTCACCCGCGAGTGATTTCAGCAGGTGCTCCGGGGTAATGAACATCCATGTGCCGATTGCCACGATCAAAGCAAGAACCATCCATAAGGCGGTAAAGCTCCCCTGCTCTTTCTGTCCTTTTGCCATGTCATTCCGCCCTCAAGATAGGCAATCGGCCTTTGATGATCCGCCCGCCCGACATCCTCGCCAGGAAGTGCAGTGGAGGCAGGTTGCCGAGCATCGCAGCGGGGAACAGTTCCACTTCTTCCGCCAACATGGATTCCTGATAGGACGACTGATACTCGTCCTGTATCTTCGCATCGACGCCATGGCCGTACCTGATGCTCAGTGACTGGGCTTTGATCTTGGGCATGCTGTCGGCAATGTATTGTTGCGTCTCCGCGTCGATCACGCGCAGAACAATTTGATTGTTGATGTTGGCGAGCACCTGGCGCGCCTTGTTTTCATCGCCGAGGCGCGCAGGAAAGTCCGCGAACGTCTGCGCCGCAATCGTCACCCTGAAGAGCGCACCGCCACCTTTGTTCATGAGCTGGATGGTGGGCTGGT
>Ga0007854_10003063_pt1 | contig 10204 bp, 5 predicted proteins | sample CryBogCBH12Aug08_FD_60382 | JGI IMG/M metagenome (GOLD analysis project Ga0007854, IMG submission 60382) | Freshwater microbial communities from Crystal Bog, Wisconsin, USA - CBH12Aug08 | ecosystem: Environmental > Aquatic > Freshwater > Lake | place: Crystal Bog, Wisconsin, USA | collected... | reverse complement strand
ATCATCAAACTGCTGTTCGTGGCCTGGGACTGGGTGCGCACGCCCACGATCAACCCCCACCCCAAAGATCCCATCACATTCAGGGGCGCCTTTCCATTTGCCAAGGGCTACGACCTGGTGTTTATGCACTCAGCAAAGACCACCACAAAATGGATGAATTCAATCTGCAATAGGGGCGGGTTTGAAAGCGCGAATATCAAATGCGCCAGCGGACGCACCGTGGTTCACGCCACCAATATCGATGGCAAGAATTATGAAATCACTCTATACCGAGACCACTATCTGCCCGGCATCGGGGGGTGGTACCACACGGGCTTTGCCTTTTCCGCGTTGCAAACCCCGGACCCACAACCGTCATCCAGTGGCGGGCTTTCGTTTAACACTGAGGTTTATTGCGATGACGATGCCATGACGACCAAAGGAAGAAAGTCGACCCATCTTTTTTGCATGGATAGAAACGCGATTTCCTTCCCGCACAGATACGTACACGCTCCGGTAGAGCGCCACTACATCGACCCGCAAGTGCGTGTACGTAACGTAAATATCCGCCTCGAATCCGAGATCACCCACCTCCAAATAATGGAATAAAAATATGACCTATAACATCAACGATGCGGCTCTGGCCAAACTGGTTTATGACCTAGATGAAACACATAAGGTACAAACAATACAGGGCTGGCTGATCGTTCAATTCACCAACAAATCCATCACCACTGGCTACCAGGGCATGTTGGTCAAAAGTGTGGCCACTGGTGAATACAAATTTGTCAGCCGCGGCACGCATGCCGAAGCCAGCGATTTCAAGGCCGACTATCAATTAGCCCGTGGCAAGCTGCCCGATCAGCTGTCTGACGCAAGAACAGCGCTAGATGAAGCCAAGCGCGAACTTATTAAAAACCAGCTCGACCCCAACAGCATCACCCTGATTGGTCACTCTCTGGGCGGTGCAATTACGCAGCTACTCGCAGCCGAAAACGAACAAATGCAGGCCGTAACCTTCAACGCCTACGGTGCAGGTTATGTGTTGCTGGACGCAGGGGGCTCAACTTCCAGATTCAACAACCTCGTCAATCACGTAACCGAAGGCGACCCGGTTTCTGCGGCGCCCGCAAGCTGGATGTTCGGCACGACCTATGCCTACGACAGCCAGGCTGATATTGACCGGTCGACCTGCTCGTACACATCACTTTCAGACAACTGCCTGTCACTGGCCTATTTCGGTTTCCTCAATGAGGTTCACGGCATCTCCAGCTTTATCGATACAGCAGTCTCCACGCAGCCCGGGCGCCAAGTCACCATCGGCGTTCCCACTCCACAAGAGTTAGCCCACCACATCAACCTGCAGGACCCCGCGTATGCCGTGCGCTCACGTTTAGGCAACCAATTTATCAGACGTCTTCTGGCGCCGACCCCCGGATTCGACATCATTCTCACCGGACTTCAGGCGCTGTTCTACAACGCCGAGTACGCACGCTCACCCTTGGTGCTCGACCTCGATGGCAACGGCGTAGAGACGCTTGCCAGCAGGCAAACGGGCGTTCACTTCGATCTGGATGAATCGGGCTTTGCTGAGCAAACCGGCTGGGTGGGCCCGAATGACGGCCTGCTGGTGCGCGACCTCAACGGCGATGGCCAGATTACTTCAGGTTCAGAACTATTCGGCAACTACACGCGACTCAGGAATGGCGAGCGTACATCCAACGGTTTTGAAGCGCTGATCGACCTCGACGACAACGCCGACGGAGTGATCGACTCCCGCGATGCCGCATTTAGCACCTTGCGGGTCTGGAAGGACGCTGACAGCGACGGTGTAAGCCACGCAGCAGAACTGCTGACGCTGGCACAGGCCCATGTACATAGTCTCAACACGTCCTATATCGAAGCGGGCAAAGGCATCGAACCGACTGAAACATCGGATGGAGTTGAAGCCATTGATACCACAGATGCCCAGGGCAATCAGCATCGTCAGACCGGTGGATTTACCAAAACCGACCTCACATCGCAAGCCATGACCGACGTCTGGTTCAGTACCGACACGGCGCGCACGGCCGATCGGCAACCCGTTGTGGTGAGCGCCGACATTGAGGCACTGCCCGACATTAAGGGCCTGGGTAACGTAGCAAGCCTGCACCAGGTCATGGCTCGCGACTCCACCGGTGTCTTGCTCAATCTGCTGAAGAATTGGCAGGCCGCGCCCGACACAGAGCGCAGTGCTTTGCTGACCCGTCTGATATTCCAATGGGCGGGTGTACAGGATATCGATCCCGAGAGTCGGGCGTCCACTGTGGGCTATGGCAACGCCATTGAAGATGCGCGCAAACTGGCCACACTCGAGGCTTTTCTGGGAGTCGGCTTTCTTGGAGTGCGGTGGTCGGGCGCGGGCGACCCCAATCCGTACCCATTCGCTGCCCCGCTACTACTGGAGGCATATGAAATGCTATGCGGCCACATCGAGCAACAACTGCTGCTGCAAACCGCAATCATTGAAATACAGCCTTTGCTGGCGGGCATTGCGCTGCGCTGGAATGAGAGTAGCGCGCAAATGGAGCCCGATGTAGACGTGGCAAAGCAAGCATTGCTGACGCAGTTCCAGACCGACCCGCTCGAAGCAGCCTCACGCATCAGAAATTTTTACTTTGTGATGCACGCCCATGGCGCATTGGGCGCCGAGATTTTGGCCGCGCTGGAAACAGCAAGCGCCGCCGACGGTGCGGCCTTTTTTCGCCTGCTGAGCGCACAAGGGCTTATTGATTTGCCAGAGACCGCTGCCATTGATGCAGACACGTTTCAGGCAATAGATACCGACGACAGCATCCTGGGCATCAACGGGAACGACTACCTCGATGCCGGGTCAGGCAACGACAACACCGGGATTCGCGAAGACAACGACATTCTCATAGGTGCCTGGGTTGAAGACATCAGCCCGTTAGAGCCGGTCGATATCCTGGAAATCATTGGTGACCCTTACAGAATTGACGACCATTACGAGGGTTATGAGAATTACGTCAGCAACGACTTAACGGCCCCCGACACCGCAGGCCTTCTCACCAATGATCCTTGGTACGGTGGCTCCGTGTTCCGGCAAAATCAGGTTCGGCCGGCAGATGATCAACCCACGAACAACAACCATGTCGGAACCCTGATTCAGGCCATGGCAGGCTTCGACGTTCCATCCTCATCATTAACGCAATGGCATCAAAGCGCGACGCTCAACGAGCTTATGTCCATCAGCGTGGTCCACTAACTTCCACGTCAAAACGCCACCGCTCTACCCCAGCAACGCTGCGGCCTTCACCTGCACCCAGACCGGCTTGCCGGCCTCGAGTTCCAGACTGGAAGCGGCACGCCGGGTCAGGCGCGAAAGCAGTGGCGAAGCGCCCACGCGCAGGCGCACCAAAGACTGCGCCGGATGATCGTCCTCTGCAATTTGCTCCACCCGCGCCGGCAGGCAGTTCTGTACGCTGGTGCCCTCTACCGGAGCCAGCGCCACGCTCACATCGCGCGCCAGAATGCGCATGCGCAAGCGCTGACCCAGCACCTGATTCCCGGCACGAATCCACAGACTGCCACCATCAAAATCAACCCGCATCAATTGCCACGGCAAATCAAACGCCCCCACCACGCCCGTCAGCACCACGCCCGATTCTTCACCCAGATGCAGCGGCACATCCAGACGGCTGAGGGTCTGGGTCAGCGGCCCGGCCACCACCACGCGGCCCTCGCGCATCAGCACCAGCGTGTCGGCCAGACGCGCCACCTCGTCGGGCGCATGGCTGACATAAATAACCGGAATATTCAACTCATCGCGCAGTTGCTCCAGATACGGAAGAAACTCCTGCTTGCGCGCAGCATCCAGCGCCGCCAGCGGTTCGTCCAACAGCAACAGCCGGGGGCTTGTCAGCAAAGCGCGTGCGATAGCCACCCGCTGCCGCTCGCCGCCCGATAAATTTTGCGGCATGCGCGAGAGCAAAGCCTGAAGGCCCAGCAATTGCACAACATGATCAAAGTCGATGCGTCGTTGCGCCACCGGAATACGATCCCGCCCATACACCAGATTGCGCTCCACGCTCAGGTGCGTAAACAACGCTGCATCCTGAAACACGTAGCCTAACGGACGCTGGTGCGCCGGCATAAACGTGTTTTCATCCTGCCAGACCTCGCCCTCCACGCGCAAAAATCCGCTCGTATGGCGAACCAGACCAGCCAGCCAACGCAGCACCGAAGTCTTGCCACAACCCGAAGGCCCGAACAACACCGATACACCACGCGAAGGCAGGGAAAGTTGCACATCGAGCGTAAAGCCCGGATGCTCCAGCCGGATGCGGGCCTCAATTCCTGCCGACGCCGAGTCTGGCACTTTAACGCTCATGGACGCCGCGCCCATCCGGTGCCGTATAGCAGCAAGAGCACCACAAATGAAAACGCCAGCATGCCCGCCGCCAACCAATGCGCCTGCGTGTATTCAAAGGCTTCAACGTGGTTATAAATAACCATCGAAAGCACCTGGGTGCGTCCCGGAATATTGCCCCCGATCATCATGACCATGCCAAATTCACCCACCGTGTGCGCAAACCCCAACACACCTGCGGTAACAAAACCGGGCCGTGCGAGCGGCAGGGCAACGGTGACAAATGCGTCCCATGGCGAGGCCCGCAACGTGGCTGCGGCCTCCATCGGCTGAGCGCCAATTGCAGCAAAAGCCTGTTGCAGCGGCTGCACCACGAACGGCATTGAATACAACACCGACGCCACCACCAGCCCACCAAAACTAAACGGCAACAATCCAATGCCCAACATCTGGGTAAGCTGCCCCACCGGACCGTTTGGCCCCATCAAAACCAGCAGATAAAAACCCAATACGGTCGGCGGCAAAATCAACGGCAGGGTCACGATGGCACTTGCCAGACTGCGCATCGAAAACGGCCGCAGCACCTGCCTGAAACCTTGCCTGAAACCTTGCCCGGATGCTTGTCCGGATGCCGGCCCTGAAGACGATCCCGATGCCAGCCACCACGCCAGCGGCGTGCCCACCACCAGCAGTACCAACGTAGTTACGCTGGCCAGCCTGAGCGTCAACAGCAGCGCTTGCAGATCCGGATTCAGAACTTACTCCTCATAGACAACGACAGGCATTCACAACATCATGCTTTCACACGGTCAGGCTTTCCATTTTGCATCGGTATGCCAGCGGGCAACCCAATCGGGCACTTCGGCGGCGGGCATCGGGCGCGCGATGCCGTAGCCTTGCGCCAACTCGCAGCCCATTTCGAGCAAGCGATTTCCGTGCCGGGCGGTTTCCACACCCTCCGCAATTACGCTGCGCCCAAATGCTTTGGCCAGTCCTATCACGCCTTCCACAATAGCCAGATCGCTGGCATCTTCGAGCATATCGCGCACAAAGCTCTGGTCGATCTTGAGCGTTTCGGCCGGCAAATGCCGCAGATAAGTCAGCGACGAATAGCCGGTGCCAAAATCGTCGAGCGCAAACCCCACCCCAATGGCGCGGCAATCGTTCATCACCTTGCCAACCAGCGTAATGTCGAGCAGCGCGCTCGTTTCCAGCACTTCCAGCTGCAACTGTTGCGCAGACACGCCGGACTGCTCCCGCAGCAGCATTTGCAGACGCTCGGTAAAGTCGACCTGCTGCAGCTGGTTGGCCGCAATATTGACGCTGACCGGTATTTGCAAGCCCAGCTGCTGCCATTGATCCATCTGCCGCAGGGCATTCGCAATGACCCATTCGCCCAACGTGACGCCGAGCGCGTTGTCCTCCAGATCCGGCAAAAATGCGCCGGGAGCCAGCGTGCCCTGTTGCGGATGCTGCCAGCGCACAAGGGCCTCTGCGCCCACCACACGCCGCGTACGCATGTTCACCTTGGGCTGGTAATACAGCTCGAACTCGCCTCGTTCCAGCGCCTGCTTCAGCCGCATCAGTCGCTCCTGCAAGCTTTGCATGGCAACGTCGTGCGCCAGGTCAAACATCTGAAACCGGTTTTTACCAGCCTGTTTGGCCTGATACATGGCCTGGTCGGCGTGGCGCATCAGCAGGTCCGGCTCGGCCCCGTCGGTCGGATAAACCGTAACCCCGATGCTGGCCGAGACCTGCATCTGCATGCTGCCGACCTGTAATTTTTCAGAGGCCACCTGCAGCAACCGGCGCAATACAGGCTCGCACTCCTGAACCTGATCCAGACCCACCAGGACCGCCACGAATTCATCGCCACCGATGCGCGCCAGCGTATCGCCCTCGCGCAACGTCGCCTTCAGCCGGCCCGCCAGTGCAATCAGAAACTGATCGCCGGCATCGTGGCCACAGGTGTCATTGATTGCCTTGAATCCATCCAGATCAAGGTACACAACCGCCACCGATTGACCCCGACGCTGCGATTGCGCAATCGCCTGTTGCAAACGGTCGCCGAGCAGCATCCGGTTCGGCAGGTCGGTCAGTGCGTCGTAGTGTGCAATGTGTTCCAGTTGCCGATGATGCTCCATCATCGGCGTGATATCGGTAAACAGGGCCACATAATTCTGCAACACACCCTGCGCATCGCGCACGGCACTCACCGTCTGCAGTTCGGCGTATATCTGCCCGTTTTTCCGGCGGTTCCAAACCTCGCCGCTCCAGTGCCCATTCTCGCGCAGGTTGTGCCACATCGCCGCGTAATATTCGGGCGACTGGCGCCCCGACTTGAGAATGCGCGGATTCTGCCCGATAGCCTCTTCACGCGAATAGCCTGTAATACGCGTAAACGCATCGTTAACTTCAATGATGGTGCCTTGCGGATCGGTGATCATGATCGCTTCGTGCGAATGACTGAACACGCTCGCCGCGAGCTTCAGCCGGTCCTCTGCGAGCTTGCGCGCACTGATGTCCTGCACGGCGGTAATGAAGTACAGCGGCGCGCCATCCATGCCACGCAACAAGTGCGCTGACACGTTAACCCAGACCGTTTTGGAGGACTTGTGCAGATAGCGCTTTTCCACCACGTTGTCATCTATTTCCCCGCGGAGCATGCGTTGCGCTTCGGCCTCATTGTTGGCCCGGTCCTCGGGCTGCGTAATGTCCTGATAGCCCATTCCGCTATCCAGAATTTCTTCGCGCCGATAGCCCAGCAAATCGCATAAATGCTGATTGATCTGCAAAAACTTTCCTTGCGGCGATAACTGCGCTATACCCACGGCGGCATTGTCAAACACGGCCCGAAATAGCGCCTCGCTTTCGCGGATAGTGGTGATATTCGCCTGCGTTTCGTAATTGAAACGGGCCAGCAGTTCCCGCAGCCAGCGGGCAAACAGGTAAGAACTCAGCAACCCCAACAACAGTGCCGCAGCCAGCGCCAACAGCAACTCGCCCCAGCGTGTGGCAGCACTGCTCGAAATACCCGCCAGTTCGGCCTGCAGGGTACTTTGCAACTCGTCGTCCTGCACACTGACCACCAGCGTCCAGCCCCAAGGAGCAACGGTGCGCACCATTGCGGTTCGGCCCTCATCCAGCGCTTCGGGACGCGCACCTGGCGCCGGCGGCCAGGCGTAGTGCACCAGTCCACCGCCCTGCGACGCGCGCCCCAGCAGAACACGCACAGCCAACCGACGATTGGGCGCAATTTCGTCGATACGTTTGCCTTCCAGCGAAGGGTCTGATGATGCCAGAAGATACTGCCCGTCGCGGTCCAGCACATCCACGTGCCCGCTCTTGCCAAAGCGCTGCGCCCGCAGGCGACTGATAGCCTCGTACTTTTGCAACTGTTCCCATTTATAGGTGTAGTCGCCCGTTCCTATCAGCCAGTTGAACGGGGCAAAAAGGCGCACATAAGCCAGCTTGTCGGCCATCTTGGCGGGGTTGTCTGGCGCGTACCAGCGGTACCTCGAATAGCCTTCACCAACCGGCATTTTGGCTGCATCTATCAGGCCACGCATGATGTAGTGACCCTGATCATCCTGATTGTCCAGCTTGGTCTGGCCTTCAAGTTTCGGGGCCGTCGGCAGCAGGATGAATTGTCCGTTCAGGTCGTCGATGAAATAGTAGCCACGGCCTTCATAGAACCGCACGTAACGCAGCGCTTCGACTATCTTTTTTCTCACCTCCGCCGCCGGATGGAGGGCAATTTCCCTTTTGTAGATCGATTCGGCAATCTGCATGGCGGTATCAACCTGATCGCGCAGGCTGCGGCGCAATATATCTTCCGTACGCTGACGGGTGAACTCAATATAGCTGACCGTCGAGTCCATTTCCGAGGCCAGCAACGACTCCTGTTGCGCCGTCGCAGAATACGCAATACGTTCCAGCGAGGCCTGATGCTCCTGCGCACCACGCCAGACAAAGTAGGCGCCCAGCACCAGCGTAAGTATGACAACAATGATCCACGTGCCTACCAGTTGCACCCGTGGTATGTTCTGTTCGTTGACAACAATACGCACCGCCGATTTCCTTCCAGCTACGAGCCCGACCCCGTCGCGACGCGCGCGGGGCTGCCTAGTATGTCACTACTAAGGGGCATTTAATAGCTTCATAATTTCACCGCCCGCCACCCGCTTTCCTCCACCCGCTAAACGTAACATCCCTTGCCGCCCTGATTTACGACATGCCCACTATTCGCCTCCCTGCCAACGCGCTGGCCTTGCTGGCTATTCTTCTCTGGGGCAGTCTGGCCCCTATCGGTGTACAGCTGCAACAGGTGCCGCCTTTTCTCCTGACTGGAATCGGGCTGCTCACAGGCAGCAGCGTGGGGCTTGGACTGTGGCTGTGGGGGGCCTTGGGGCACAGATTGGAACTTCAGCACGACAAAAACAGGACCACCAGCATTCCGTGGCGCAACCTTGCGCTGGGGGTTTACGGCCTGTTTGGCTTTCATTTTCTGCTGTTCATTGCGTTGCGACACGCACCGCCGGTGCAAGCCAATCTGGTTAACTATCTGTGGCCGCTGGGCATCGTGCTGCTGGCGCCGGTGCTGTTGCCAGGAACGCGCCTGCATATCCTGCACCTGTTGGCGGCGCTGCTGGGATTTAGTGGCGCAGCGCTGGCCATTGCCGGCGGCCATTCGGTGCAGGGGGGCTTTGCCTGGGGTTATCTGTGCGCATTGGGATCGGCACTGATCTGGTCAACCTATTCCCTTTTGAGCCAACGCGTGGAGGCATTTACACCTGCCATCATCGGCCTGTGCGGATTGATTTCGGGACTGTTGTCGATCCTTTGTCATGTTTTGCTGGAGCAAGCCATGTTTCCAGACGCCGGTCAGTGGCTATTGCTCGTGGTGCTGGGGCTGGGCCCGCTGGGCGCCGCTTTCTATCTGTGGGACGGTGCGCTACGCAGTGGCGATGCCCGCCAGATCGGGTTGCTGTCGTTCCTGACGCCCATTCTGTCTACACTGGCTCTGTTATGGGTTCGACACGAGAGCCCGAGCGCCAGCGTGTTTGGCGCTGCGGCACTGGTAATTGGTGGCGCGGTGCTGGGAAGGTTTGCCAACAGCCGGGTCTGAAGCATTAGCAGAGCCTGTTCCTGCTCAGGCGGCGGCACGCTGCAGGCGGTCGCGCACTCCGTCCCATTCCATGCCGGGTGGCGGGGTCTCCACCCAGATGAGCGGCACGCGCAGCGCGTCAAGTTCGCGCAATACCGAAAATAGCTCGTGGGCCGCAACCGCTGCGGCTGACGGCATGCGCCGCAATGCAACGCCCACAGGCGGCACGCGCAGCGGGGCACGGGCGTACACCGCCAGCGACGGAAAAACTGCTGACTGTGCTGACTGTGCTGACTGCGCCGGGCGGCTTGCCAGCGCCGGTGCCAGCAGATCGAGCCCCTTTTGCAATGCCTCGGCGTCCATCATCCGCAGCGCGGCGTTGGGCGCATAGTGCGATGCAAGGGTGCCCGATGCGCGTGGCGTCTGCTGGCCCTGCTCCTCAAGCGCCTCGGGCGACATCAGTGCGCGACCACAGGCGTCCTGCACCTGCGCCTGTGTAATGGTGCCAGGCCGCAGCAAAACCGGCGCACCGCGTGTGCAATCGATAATGGTCGACTCGATACCCACCTCACACTCACCGCCATCCAGAATCAGCAGGCCGGATTCGGCAAATTCTTCCTGTACATGGCTGGCACGGGTCGGGCTGATGCGACCAAAGCGGTTGGCGCTGGGCGCAGCCAGGCCCCACACCGGCGCAACTTCAAGCGCCACCTCCAGCGCAACTTCCGGCGCATCTTGCGGCGCCTCTT
>Ga0007854_10003062_pt1 | contig 10204 bp, 12 predicted proteins | sample CryBogCBH12Aug08_FD_60382 | JGI IMG/M metagenome (GOLD analysis project Ga0007854, IMG submission 60382) | Freshwater microbial communities from Crystal Bog, Wisconsin, USA - CBH12Aug08 | ecosystem: Environmental > Aquatic > Freshwater > Lake | place: Crystal Bog, Wisconsin, USA | collected... | reverse complement strand
GCATTCTTTATCAGGAATATTTCGGGGTATGGCGGTTTATGATCTGGGTAATGCTTTGCATGTACCCGTTGAACCTGGGTGTTTGGGAAGAATGCTGAATGTATTTGGCGAACCATTGGATGGTGGTTTAGCACTGCAATCCAGTCAGTTTCGCAACATTTTTTCTCCTCCACCACTATTATCCGAAACTTTACCTGCTTCCCAAATCCTGGAAACCGGCATTAAAGTCATTGATTTGCTTTGCCCGTTTGTGCGGGGCGGCAAAACCGGGCTGTTCGGTGGCGCGGGAGTCGGCAAGACCGTACTGATGATGGAATTCATGCACGCAGTAAGCAGCACCATGCAGGGGGTATCGGTTTACGCAGGTGTTGGCGAACGCATGCGGGAAGGCCATGAGCTCTGGCATGAAATGGCTGACGCCGGCGTGTTGCAGAAGGCGCTGCTGGTATTTGGGCAAATGGACGAATCGCCTGGTGTGCGTTTCCATGTCGGCTATACGGCGCTGGCCTATGCCGAATATTTGCGCGACAGCCTGCAAACCGAGGTGCTGTTTCTGATGGATAATATTTTCCGTTTCGTCCAGGCCGGTAGCGAAATCTCCGGCCTGCTGGGACGCATGCCCGCCACCGTTGGTTATCAGCCGACCCTGCTGACCGAAGTGGCTTCCCTGGAAGAGCGGATTGTGTCAACCAACTCCGGTTCCATTACTTCGGTACAGGCCGTATATGTGCCAGCTGACGATATGTCCGACCCGGCAGTGGCTACCATTCTCGGTCACTTGGATAGCATAGTGATCCTCTCACGCCAACAGGCGGCGAAAGGCATTTATCCTGCCATAGACCCATTGCGTTCCAGCAGCCGGATTATGGATCGCAGGATACTCGGTGACCGGCATTATCAGGTGGCAAAATCCGTAAGGGAACATCTGTCACGTTACCGGGAGCTTGAAGATATTATCGCCATGCTGGGCATTGAGGAATTATCTGCTGAAGATCGGCTCATCGTCGAGCGCGCCCGCCGTTTGCAACGCTATCTGACTCAGCCTTTTATTACCGTTGCCGATCATACCGGCATGCCGGGCGTTCGGGTGCCGTTGGCCCAGACCATAGCCGATTGCGAAGCATTAATGACCGGAAAATACGACCAGTTAAGTGAGGCGGACTGCTACATGAAGGGGGCACTACCAGTATGAAAAGTTTTGCCCTAAGTTTACTGGACAGTCGCGGCAACCAGGATTTTGCAGCCGTAACGCACTTTATCGGCTCAGACGCCAGCGGCAGTTTCGGGATTATGGCTGGACATGCGCCTATGCTGGCTTTGCTTCGCTATGGCCTGGCAAGATTTTGCGATATTTCCGGGAAATGGCATTATCTGGCTGTACCCGGGGCAGTGTTACGCTTTTTTGAAAATCATTTAACCATTACCACAGTTCGCTATTTTTTGGGAAGTCAACGGGAACAGATCTGTCAATTAATGGCGGATGAAATCGCGCGGCAGGATTCTGAAATTCATAATGCAAGAGCAACAATGCTGGAAATAGAACACTCACTAATGCTTAGAATGGCGGAATTAAGCAAACGTAGTAACTGGGGGATAGAATCATGAGCTTCCGCGATAAGCTTATAGAGCATACCAGCCGGGATCTGCAACGGCTAAACCACAAAATTCAGCACCCGGCCAGACTGGTAGGCATGTTGTTTTATGGCGGCATCCTCGGACTGTTGTTTGTGATACCAGTGGTTGGCGGAGCTTATTTAGGGCGCTGGATTGATTCGTTGGCAAGCGGCTATTCAGTCCGCTGGACATTGAGTCTCATTCTGTTAGGCATAGTGGTTGGCGGTTACAATGTTTTTCGTTTTTTACAGGAAAAAAATTGATCAATTTGAGACTTTTTTTATTCACTTGCATTTGAATTTAGCACCATTATTCCTTGAAAAGCTTTATAATTTAGCTGCTCATACCAATAAACTGAATTGTTAAAGTTTATTTTGCCGGTATTTAATGAATTTCTATGGAACCGTTCTTATGTTGTCTCAATTATCATCATTGAAAATGAATCGGCTCTGGTTGCGTCTTACGCTGCTACTGGCACCGGTGTTATTGTTGGCCGCCTGTAGCAGTCCGAATCCCAGACGGGATAATCTAACCGTCAAACCCAATCCTGTTCAACAGCAGTTTAGTGTTCAGGCCCCAAAACCGGTTACTTATTCCGGCGTGTTTCCAAAACCGGCCGTTATCGAACCAGCAGTGGATTTTTGGCGGAAAACTTATGCTGTCTGGCAGCGTTCGCAAGTTGCTTTCCATGACGATCGCAATCTCGATGTGGTTTATGAAGTCATTGATCTGCCCGGCTATGTCGGTGAAGGCCTGACCAGCGAGCAAAAGGAAATAGTCAACCAAAGACGCGATTACTGGAAAGCTCAGCTAGCCGGGCTGGAAAGCAAATTACGTTACGGTGTACCCTTAAACGCCAATGACAAACAAATAGTCGCTAAACTGGAAACCAGCGGCAAGCCGCTAAGTTTTATAAACGGAGCCAGCGAACGGCTCCGCTCACAACGCGGCACCCGCGAACGCTTCAAGCGCGGTCTGGAAATCAGCACCCGCTATGACAAACATTTTCGCAAAATTTTCCGTGAAGCCGGTTTGCCCGAGGATCTTGCGTACTTGCCGCATGTCGAATCCTCATTTCAGGTTTCAGCCAAATCCTCTGCCGGGGCGGTTGGCTTATGGCAATTTACCAAAGCAGCCGCCAAAACATTTATGCCCGGCGACTCCAGCGTTGATCGCAGGCTAGACCCCTTAGTCTCTGCAAACGGTGCGGCGCGGTACCTGAGTCATGCTTACGAAAAATTGGGCAACTGGCCAGCAGCTGTAACCTCTTACAATCACGGTATTGGCGGCATGAAGCGGGCGCAAAGCCAGGTTGGTACTGATTTTGGCCGCATCGTCGAGCAATATGACGGGCCTGCTTTCGGTTTTGCTTCGCGCAATTATTATGCGCAATTTCTTGCCGCCCGAGAGATTGCCAGCAATCCGGAACAATATTTCGGCGAAGGCATTAGTTATGCCCCTCCTCTACCTGCAGAACAGTTATTAGCTTCGCAATAGCGCTTCGCTTATGCCGGATGATTCTGCCGCCTATATTGCGTTCCAGCTTGGCCCGCTGCCCATCAGCCACACTGTTCTGACAACGTGGGGAATCGTATTTTTTTTCTCATTGGTTGCCTGGTTAATGCGCCAGTCGCCAAAACTGGAAAATATCGGTGAAATAGTGGTTGTCGCCATCGAAGGCGCAATTAGCGAAGTGCTGCCAGCCGCGTCCGTTCATCGGGTTCTCCCCTTTGTGGGCACCCTTTGGCTGTTTCTGCTGATTGCAAATTTAACAGGACTTATCCCGGAAATGCACGCTCCTACCCGCGACATTTCCGCCACTGCCGCTCTAGCGGTGCTGGTGTTCGGCTCAACCCACTGGTTTGGCATTAGGGGTCGGGGACTAAGCAACCACCTGCGCCATTATCTGCAACCCAGCATTATTTTACTGCCGTTTCACATTGTCAGTGAATTTACCAGGACGCTGGCGCTTGCCATCCGGCTGTTTGGCAATATCATGAGCCTGGAAATGGCCGCGACCCTGGTGCTGTTGATCGCAGGTTTTTTGGCTCCGGTGCCGCTGCTGATGCTGCATGTCCTGGAATCCCTGGTGCAGGCCTATATCTTTGGTATGCTGGCCCTAATTTACATTGCCGGCGCACTGGAGGCCAATTCATCAGAAATATCAATTGAGCAGCAGGAAAATTTATGAATGACTTACATTTATTCAGCACGATTTCCACCGCAATAGCCGGATTGGTGATTGCCATCGGCATCATGTTCCCGGCTTTAGCCATGGGACGGGCAATCGCCAGCGCCCTGGAGGCACTTGCCAGGCAACCGGAAGCAGAAAAAACCATTACCCGCACCTTATTCATTGGCCTGGCCATGATAGAGTCTCTGGCAATCTACTGCCTGGTAATTGCGTTGATAATTTTGTTTAGAAATCCGTTGTTGGAATATTTTTTGAAATAAATAATTTTAGTGATCAATACCTGTCAAATGCATTTATTTGCCAGTGTAATAAAACATTAACAATTAAATGTTATTTTAACTATAAAAATAAAAAACTATTTTTTATAAGGTTTTATTGCTGAATTATTCGCCATTAATGATATTTTTAGTATCTTATGATAGGATAAAAAAGCTTTAAAGAAAGCAGCCAGATTAAAATTTGTTAATCTAACAAAATTAATAGGGTTATAAAACAATTGAATATCAATAGACAGGATTTGTAATAATGAATATTTTTAAAAAAACTTTAGCCGCTTTGTTCATGATGTCTGCACTGGTTTCTACATCTGCTTTCGCTAATAGCGCTGGCGATGCTAAAGTTCTTGCTGCTGGTGAAGCGACAATCGCAAAAGCTCAAGAAGCTGTAGATTTAGTTGAAAAAAACGGCAATAAAGACGAAGTTCTGAAACTGCTGGGTGATGTACGTCAATCACAAAAAGAATTCCGCTTTGAAGCAACCGAGCGTTCACGTCAAAGAGCTGGTGATTTCCTGAGACATGGTCGTGAAGAATTCGAAAAAGGCGACGCCAATGCACTGCAAAACCTGAAATCTGCATTGGAAACCTATAAAGAAATGATGGTTACCTACAAAGCAGCTCATTAATAGCTGTTTGTTTTGTTCCCGGCTTATGCTGGGAACAAAAGCTTTATCTATGCTAGTGTTCGTGTTATCTCCCGATAACACGAATCGCCTTCAAAAAATCTCCTGATGCTCTGCACCAGCAATTAAGCTCAGTAACAACCCTCTTGCAGTTCTGCCCGAAAATCCCGCATAATTTGTAAACAATAAAATAAAACGCATAGTTTTTGTTTTATTTGTAACTGTTTTCTCCTGGGCTGCTTGACAGCTTAGCTCCAATAAAAATGGTATCCCAATATGCTGGAATTCGACTGGACAACCTTCATACTGGAAATTCTAAATTTTCTGGTATTGGTTTGGATTCTCCAACGTCTGTTTTACCGACCTATCCTGGCCAGACTTGATGCCAGACAACAAAAAATCAATGCCGACATCGAGCACGCCGCACAACTGAGCACTGCAGCGGAAGCTTTACGCCAGCAGTATGCCTCGCAATTACTGGATTGGGAGCAGCAGAAAGAAAACAGCCGCCTGCAACTGCAAGCCGAGTTAGCCGAACTTCGCAATACTGCCCTGGATAATCTCAAACAAACCCTAAGCGATGAAGAAACCAGGCTACATAGCCGCAATGAAGCTTTAATGACATCACGGGTCTCTGCTTTAACTCGGAAAGCCACAGAAACAGCCTATCAACAAGTTTCGCAATTACTCCGGCGCATTGCCTCAAAAGAATTGACCCAGAGAGTGCTTGGCGTTTTTCTGGAAGATTTTTGCAATCTGGCAGAGATGGAACGCGAGGCATTACATAAAGCGGCGGCGCTGGCTCTTGCCAACCAAACCAGCATCAAAATTAGCAGCGCCCACGAATTGGATGCAGAGGATCGCAACGCAATCTCCGAGACTCTATCTCGCGAAATTAACGTAAATCTGGAAGTGGTTTTTACACAGGATCCAGACCTGATAGCCGGCATACGGGTACTGATAGGCGATTGTGTATTGCACACTAATTTGGCAGACGAACTGGCGTTCTTTAGACAGCATGCCGCACATGACTGAACCGACTGCCTATCGCTTTGGCCTGCGCTTATCCGAACAGGGCTTTGTTACCGGTATTGGTGACGGTATTGCTTGGGTGCGCGGCTTACCGACAGCCCGACTCGATGAACTTATCGGCTTTGAAGACGGCAGTACCGGACTGGTATTTCAGCTGGGCAAACAACTGCTGGGCGCGATTTTATTGTCTCAAAGTTACGGTGTTAATGCCGGCATGCAAGTCCGGCATATTGGCCGCAAGCTGGAAATTGGCGTTGGCGACACGCTGCTAGGCCGGGTGATAGACCCGCTGGGCAACCCGCTTGATGGCCAGCCGCCTCCCGAATTCGAGCATTTTCATCCGCTCGAAACCAAAGCACCGCTCATTATTGAACGCGATTTTGTTAATACCCCACTTTATACCGGTTGTAAAATAGTTGATACCCTGATTCCCATAGGCAAAGGGCAAAGGCAGTTAATCATAGGTGATGACGGGGTAGGTAAAAGCGCCCTGGCCATTGACGCCATTATCAATCAGCAAGGACGGGATGTATTGTGCGTTATGGTGCTGATAGGCCAGCCACGCACCTCCGTTGCCGGTACTATTGAAGCATTACGCTCAGCCAGAGCACTGGCCTATACAGTTGTTGTCGTGGCTGAAGCGAACGCATTGCCCGGTTTCCGTTATCTGGCCCCTTTCGCGGGTTGCGCGATCGCCGAACACTGGATGCGCATGGGCCTGGACACGCTGGTTGTCTACGATGATCTGAGCAGGCACGCTCAGTCTTATCGCGAACTTTCCTTATTATTGCAGCGCCCGCCTGGCCGGGAAGCCTATCCGGGCGACATTTTCTATCTGCATTCGCGTTTGCTGGAGCGCTCTACTGTGCTTTCTGCGGAATATGGGGGTGGCAGCATGACAGCTCTGCCTATCATCGAAACCCGTCAGGGAGAATTGTCTGCTTATATTCCAACCAACCTGATCTCTATCACCGATGGTCAGATCTATTTTGAAAGCAAGCTGTTTGCTGCCGGCTTTTTGCCAGCCATAGACATTGGCCGATCAGTTTCACGGATAGGCGGCAAAGCCCAGCATCCGGCCATTAAAAACGCTTCAGCCCATATTCGCCTGGATTATTTGCAATTTCTGGAGCTGGAATTGTTTGCTCGTTTTGGCGCGCGTCTGGAAGCCAGTGTTGAAGCAAAGCTACAGCGTGGACGGCTGTTAAGGGAAATTCTGAAACAGGATCGCTTGCAACCCTTATCCGAAATAGCTCATCTGGCCTGGTTACTCGCCTATGGCGAGGGTTTGCTTGACGATGTTAAACCTGAAGAGATTGCGGCTTTACTGATGCACATCCAGACACAATTGCCAAAACATCAGCTGACACTGGATTCAAGCAGCCAGGAGTGGCTAACAATATTACGCCGACTCATAGCTGATTTGCCATGAGTCAACGCCGCGAAGTTGAAGCCCGTTTAACCCTGTTTGGTGAATTGTCCGGCATTCTCGGCGCGATGCGGAGTTTTGCGCTCACTGAATTGCGCCGGATCGGCAAAAGGGAAAACGCTCAACAACTGGTTATGCAATCGCTTTCAGCGGCACTGACAGATTTATCCGGCCTAGAGACAACTTCCCGCCACGATTCCACCCCGGTAGCAAACGAGATATGGATTTTATTCGGTTCTGCCCGTGGTTTTTGCGGTAGTTTTAATGAAGATGTCATGCGTTTTTGGCAAAACCGCAATGCCGCCGCCCAGGGTTCATTAATCCTGCTCGGTGAACGCCTGCATGATCAGGCAACTGAAAACCCAGGCAGATTATGCATTGCTGGCGCGGACAGTTGTCTTAACACCGCCGACACCATAGATCGAATTCTGGCAGCTGTTACCGAATTGCGCGGCGGTGAAGACCGCCCTTTCAATTTATACGCATGCTGCCACGATGAACAGGGCGCACGCATTCAGCAACTGTGGCCATTACCCATAGTGCAGGCCAGTTCAAACCGCCAACCGCCACTAACCCACGAACCCATTGCCGAAGTTGCCGCGCAAATTGCGAATCATTATCTTTATCATAGCCTGTTAGCTATGCTGTTGCGCTCGATCAAAACCGAAAACCACATGCGGCTAATGCAAATGGAAACGGCGCTCCGGCATTTGGAACGGGGTACCGAAGAAATGCTGAGACAACGTAACCGCTTCAGACAGGAGGAAATTGTTGAAGAAATTGAACTGATGATAGTCAACAGACACTAATATTCTCCTCCGACACACACAGGCCGCACGGATACGGGTAACATATCCAAAGTCCGTCCACACTTATTAGCCGCCATGCTTTCACGTCTTCTGCCCAAAACCCAGCTTTCTATCCGGGAAAATCTTAAATGGTTGTATATTCTCAGAAACCTGATGCTGTTTGCCGTCACTTTTGCTGTGTTCATTGCGGTAAATGGCTTGAATATCAACTTGCCGCAAAATCATCTCTGGCTGGCAATTTTCGCCATTTCAATGTTGAACCTCTATACCTGGCTAAGATTAAGGACAGAGGAAGAAGTCACGGAACTGGAGATTTTTTCACAAATCTGCATGGATGTGCTGGCGCTGGCGTACCTGCTTTATTTAACTGGCGGGGCTTCGAATCCCATCATCTGGGTGTTTCTGCTGCCGTTAATCGTAACCGCCATTATGCTACCCCAATCCTATGCATGGAATATGGTAATTATCACCTCCTGTGTCTATACGATGCTGATTCCTTTCAATATTCCGCTTCCGGCTATTGAACCGCATATGATGCATGAATCTACCGGGGAACTTACCCCGGAAATGATTTTGCAAATGCATTTAATGAATGACCGCCGTTATTTTAATCTGCATGTCTTCGGTATGTGGTTCGGATTTGTATTTAGCGCCGGTCTGGTGGCATTTTTTGTCGTTGAGCTGTCCAAAACCTTGCGCGAACGGGAACGGCATCTGGCTGAAGCCAGAGAAAGTGCCTTGCGCGACGAAAGAGTGGTATCGTTAGGCACGCTGGCCGCCAGCGCCGCCCACGATATGGGTACGCCTTTAGGCACCATTGCTATCCTGGCGCATGAAATGGCCGCCGAAATGCCGGAACACCGTTTTCCCGACCTTTATCAGAAGCTGCAGATCGTTCAGCAGCAGATTGACCGCTGTAAAGAGGCTTTGTCGGTCATGTCGGCTTCGGCAGGGGAAATGCGCGCCGAGTCCGGTCAGGTGATGCTGGTCAGCGATTATATAGACGGTGTTCTCAACCAGTGGCGAACCCATAAAGCAACGTCAAAACTCAAACTGTTTATCAATCCGAATGTTGACATGAGCGCCGAGATTATCGCCGAGCGTACCATTACCCACTCGATCATCAACATTCTTAATAACGCCTGCGAAGTCACCCCCGCCAATAAAGGCATAGAATTTCATGCCCAATGGGACATCAATTGGCTTAATTTAAAAATCAGGGATTTTGGACCGGGGCTACCGGCGGAGTTTATCGATTTTGCCGGGCACAAACCGGTAAAAAGCAATAAACAGGGCATGGGAGTAGGTCTGTTTTTAACTTATACTACCATCAAGCGGATTGGTGGCAGAATTGAATTCAGTAATCTTGAAGAGGGTGGGGCCTGTGTTGAAATCAGCCTGCCGCTGTTAACTATGGAGAGTAATAATGATGACAGAATTACCTACGGATAAACCGCAATTATTGCTGGTGGATGATGACCTGACCTTTTGCTCGGTGCTAAAACCAGCCTTGGAGAAACGTAACTTTCAGGTGACGGTCGCCAACGATGTAGCAACGGCGATTGAACTGGCGGAACTGACTGAACCGGAATATGCAGTGATTGATCTGCGTATCGGTTTTGAATCCGGACTGGAGATGGTCAAAAAACTGATTTCCCTGGATTCCAACACCCAAATCGTGATGCTTACCGGCTTTGCCAGTATCGCGACCGCAGTGGAAGCCATTAAACTAGGCGCGATTCATTATTTGACCAAACCTGCCAACGCTGACGAAATCGTAAACGCCCTGCATAAGAATGAAGGCGACAGCTCGGTAGCCATCAATGACAACCCTTTATCTGTAAAGCGCCTGGAATGGGAACATTTACAAAAAGTCCTGATGCAGCATGACGGCAATATCTCCGCCGCCGCCCGGGCCTTGAATATGCACAGACGCACTCTGCAGCGCAAACTGGAAAAACGGCCAGTGAAAGAATAGCAGCCGAGTCAGCCCAAACCCCACCGACCCTTTGACAGGCTAAAGGAGAACGGGGGTTGAGCTAAATTAACAGTTTTTCCCGGAAAAACCATCAGGCCACGTTTAAAAGTTCGTAACTATTCAGCATGAAAATATCTTGCCTTAAACCAGCGGCTTATAGGATGCCGCCGACGCCAGGAGGCGCATCATGTCGAAGCCAACGTCCATTAATTAAGACATTGCAAAAATTAAAGGCTGAATAGTTACAA
>Ga0007854_10003061_pt1 | contig 10208 bp, 7 predicted proteins | sample CryBogCBH12Aug08_FD_60382 | JGI IMG/M metagenome (GOLD analysis project Ga0007854, IMG submission 60382) | Freshwater microbial communities from Crystal Bog, Wisconsin, USA - CBH12Aug08 | ecosystem: Environmental > Aquatic > Freshwater > Lake | place: Crystal Bog, Wisconsin, USA | collected... | reverse complement strand
TCACCTGTGCGCCGGAAAAATCCACCGCCTGGAAAAAAGCGATGCGCGCCTGTCCCGGCCTCGGCGTGCTGCATTATCGTGGCTCGTTGATGGCGCTCGTCACGCAACTGCCGATGGCAATTCCGGCCGCGCGGCTGATGCAGACGGAAAATTTTCCGAAGTTGACGCCGGACCAGACGATCCACGAGGCGCAAGCCGCGCTGCGACAGGCGCAATTTGCGCTGCCGGTGATGAATCCTGACGGCACGCTGTTCGGTGTCTTGTCGCGCACCGAGGTCATCAATTTTCCGCGCGGCCGCGTCGTGCTGGTGGATCACTTCGAGCAGCATCAGGCACCAGAAGGCATTGCTGATGTGGACATCGTCGAAATCGTGGATCACCACCGCGTTGGCACGCTGGAAACCGCGTCGCCGATTCGTGTGGACTGCCGGCCCGTTGGCAGCACCTCGACCATCATCGCGTGCAAATTTGCCGAGCACGGCAAAAAACCTTCGCCGGCGCAGGCCAAACTGCTGCTCGGCGCGATTGTCGCCGACACGCTGCTGCTGACTTCGCCGACGGCGACGGAAATTGACCGCCAGCAGGCCGCCGCACTCGCCCGCCGCGCGAAAGTGGACTTGAAAAAATTTGGTCGCGAAGTTTTGATTCGCAACGACGAGACGCTGGAACGGCCGGCGGCAGAGTTGGTGGAAAAGGATTTGAAGGAATTTGCCAACGGCGGCGCGAAATTCGCCGTCGCGCAAATCGAAACCGTGGATCGCACGCGGCTGGACGGCGCGCACCTGAAACATTTTGCCGTCGCCTTGCGTGAGCGGCGTGAACGCGGCGGCTGGGATTTCGCGGCGTTGTTGATCACGGATATTTTTCGCGGCGACAGCGTGGTTTTGTTCGACGCCAAAACCACCGCGCTGGCGCAACAGCTCGGTGCCAGTGGCGAAGTCTGGGCCGGCTGCGTCTCGCGCAAAAAACAATTTCTGCCGGAGTTGCTCCGGCGGTTGAACCACGGGCAGATCCGATGATCACGCCACCGACCGAAAATCCATTCCATTCGCTGCCACTCGAAGAGCGGATCAAGATTTCCTATCTCAATTTGGAGCGGATGCGGCGGCCTAACGGTGGTTACGTTGCCAGCCCCTACAACGCCGAGGACAACGCCGGCGACGCTTACAACGTGTATTGGATTCGCGACATCATGTATGCGACCTACGCGAATGAATATCTCGGCTGCTACGACAAGATGGTAGAGAGCTTCCGGCTGGTGCTGGAAATTTTCAAGAAGCACCACATGAAGTTCGTGCAGGCATCCATCATCAAGCCGCATTTGCTGCACCAGCGCGGCCTGTTCATGCCGGCGCGCGTCCATCCGACGACACTGGAAACCATCACCGACGAATGGGGCCATCACCAGATGGATGTATTCGGGCTGTTCATGTATAAGCTCGGCGACCTTGTGAAAAAGGGTTTCGGTTTCCGGTTCACCACCGAGGATTATTATTTGATGGGCAACATCCGGAACTACATTTTCAACATGGGTTTCGAGGCGGATTTCGGCGTGTGGGAGGAAGGCCCGGAGGAACATTCCAGCAGTTTTGGTGCGGTGCTCGGCGGGTTGACGATGTGGTTTGATCAAGGCCATTACGACTACAAATATCGCGGAAAAATCCCCATCGCGCATCTCGTGCCGGTGAGCGAGCGGATGATTGCCGAAGGTTACAGCGCCTTGACGCGGCTGTTGCCGCAGGAATCGCCCAACCGGCCTTTCGACCTCGCGCAGTTGAGTCTCATCTGGCCTTACAACATTGTGGATTTCGAGACCAAAAAAACCCTGCTCGCCCAGATTGAAAAAAATCTCGTCGGGGCGAACGGCGTCACGCGTTATCCCGGCGACATTTACTGCGGCAAAGGTTTGCATCCCGGTCAGGACGGTCCGGCGCAATGGCCGCTCGGCCTCGCGTGGCTGGCGATTTGTTACGGTAAATTGGCCGAGGCCGGTGGAGAATTTGATTTGTCGCGCAAGCGCGTCCATTTCAGTTGGGAGGAGCGGCAGCACTTTTTTGCCAAGGCGCTGGAATATTTCAGCCGGCTGGAAAAAAACATGACGCCTGACGGCGCGGTGCCCGAAATGTATGTCGGCGGCCACGCCGGCCACAACACGCCGCTGGCGTGGGCGCAGAGTTTTCACATCGTCGCCGCGCAGGTTCTGCTGAACCTCGCCCACGCGCATCCGGCGCATTTCAAAATTCCGGCCAACCTCCGGCTGGGCCACCACTGACGCTTATGAAACCGATTCTGCCACTCTTCATCATGATTGACGCGATGGGCTGGGAAATTTTGCGCAACGATTCCTTCGGCAAAAATTTCGCGCCAAACCGCAAGAAGCTGGAATCCGTTTTCGGCTACAGCTCCACCTGCGTGCCTTCGATTCTTTCCGGCCACTGGCCGGACGAGCATTACAACTGGTGTTATTTTGTTTATGACCCAAAAAATTCACCGTTCCGCTCGCTCCGCTGGATGCGCTGGCTGCCGACGGCGGTGACGGGCCGCCGGATTTTCCGCCGCTACCTGACGAAGTTCGTGAAGGTGCAGCTCAAGTTTCGCGGCTACTTCGACCTCTACAACATTCCGTTCAAGTTCATCCATCTTTTTGATTTCACGGAAAAGAAAAGTCCGCTCCAGCCAAAGGGCATGAATCGCGGGCCGAACATTTTTGATTTTCTCGTCGAAAATAAAATTCCGTATTTCGTCACCGACACCACGAAATCCGAGGAGCAAAATCGCGACGACATCATCGCCGCCATCGAAGCCGAGCGCGTGGATTTTGTGTTTCAATATTGGGCTGGCCTCGACGGCTTGCTGCACATGGTCGGCAATCAATCGCCGGAAGTGCCGGCCAAGCTGCGCGTTTACGAGGAATGGATTGAGAAGGTGCTCGCCGCCGCGAAGAATCATTATTCCGAAGTGCATCTCTACATTTTCAGCGACCACGGCATGGCGAACTGCGACGAGCTGGTGGATTTGAAGGCGAAGATTGACGCGCTGCCGGTGAAGATGGAAAAGGATTATGCCGTCGTTTATGACTCGACGATGGCGCGCTTCTGGTTTTTCAACGACAAGGCCCGCGAGCAGATTCACGCCGCGCTGAAACAAGTTCCCGAAGGCCGTATCATGCCGGACGACGAATTGCAGCATTACCGCACGCTGTTTCCCGACCGGAAATTCGGTGAGACGATTTTTCTCATGCGAGAAGGCGTGCTTATTGTGCCGAGCCACATGGGCGAGCGACCGATTCGCGCGATGCACGGCTATCATCCGACCGACCCGCAAAGCTACGCCACGCTGTGCACTAATCAGCCGGCGATTCCCGACGAGGTGACGCACATCCCGCACATCTGCCGCATCATGGAAAAAACCGCACTGCTCGCGAAGGCAAAAAATTCCGCCAACAAATGAGCGCCGCCAAAAAAATCATCCATATCCCGCGCCGCTTTGTCGCGGAAGAATGGGGCGGCACGGAAACCGTCATCCTCGAAATCTCGCGCCAGCAGCAGCGTGATGGCTGGTCGCCGGAAATTTACACTTCGATGGCGCTGGCGAAATCGCGTGATGAAACCATCGGCGGTGTGCCGGTGAAACGCTTTCCGTATTGCTATCCGTTTTTCGGTCTGAGCGCCACCGACAAGGCCGCGCTCGATAAAAAAGGCGGCAACCTGCTTTCGCTTTCGCTCTTCAACGCGCTGCGCCGCGAGAAAAATGTCCGGCTGTTTCACGCGCACGCGCTCAAGCGGCTCGGTGGCGAAGTCCGCACGGCGGCGCGCTGGCAGAAAACGCCGTTTGTCGTTTCGCTGCACGGCGGCGTCTTCGACGTGCCGACCGCCGAATTGGGCACGATGCTCAAACCGATTGAAAACAAGACCGAGTGGGGCAAGCCGTTCGGCGCGCTGTTCGGCTCGCGCCGTGTGCTGGATGATGCGGATTTCGTGATTTGCGTCGGTCAGAGCGAAATGGACAAGGCGAAGAAACAGCTCGCGCACGACCGCATCGCCTATCTGCCGAACGGCGTGGACTGCGCGAAGTTCGCCACCGGCGACGGCGCGGCGTTCCGTGCAAAGCATGGAATTCCATCCGGCGCATTTCTAGCGCTCAACATCAGCCGCATTGACGCGCAGAAAAACCAACTGCTGGCGCTTGAAGCGTTCGCCAAACTCCGCGTGCAGCAGCCACAGGCGTTTCTCATTTTCATCGGACCGGAAACGCAGCCCGATTACGCGAAGAAATTACGCGACTTCATCGCCGCCAACAATCTCGGCGACCGTGTGAAAATTCTACCGGGAATGCGCAACGACAATCCCGAATTGATTCAAGCGTTTCATGCGTGCGACGTTTTTGTTTTGCCCTCAATGCATGAGCCGTTCGGTATTGTCGTGCTGGAGGCGTGGAGTTCCGGCAAACCGGTTATCGCCAGCCGCGTCGGCGGTTTGCAAGCGCTCGTGCGAGACGGCGACACGGGATTTTTCATTGATCCAAATGCCAGCGACGCCGCTGCGGATTTGGCGGCGAAGCTAAATCGTTTTGCTACCGAGTCGGAATTAAAAAATAAAATTGGTGCGAACGGATTGCGCGAGGCGAAGTCAAAATATGATTGGACGCAAATTGGTCAACAGCTAGAAACCCTTTACCAACGCGCGGAGGAAAACTGCGCGAAACGCAAATGACTCACGACCAAGTAAAAAAAACCGTCGTTAAAAATGTGCTAACGAGCTATCTGCGCATTGTCGTGCGGATGGTGCTGGGGTTGGTGACGTTTCGTTTGCTTTACCAAGGATTGACGCCGGAACAGTTTGGATTCTGGTCGCTGCTCTGGGCGGTGTTTGCCTACGGCATTCTGTTGGATTTTGGCTTCGGTTATTCGGCGCAAAAGCGCGTGGCGGAACTTTCGGTAAAGCAGGACTGGGCGGAATTGAGCCGGGTGTTGAGCACGATTTTCTTTTTCTACTTCATCATAGCCGGACTGGCGGTGCCGCTGGTGATGTTTTTTTCAAAGCCGCTGATCGTTTTTTTTAAAGTCAGCGTAGAGCATCGGGAGGAATACCGGCATGTGATGATGGTGTTTCTGGCGGGCATCGGCATCGCCTTCCCGTTTGGGATTTTTACGGAGGTGCTGCAAGGCCAGCAACGCTCGGCAGCGTGGAACAACGTCATCATCTTTGGTTCCATCGCAAATTTTATCGCCGTCGCTCTGGCGGTGTTTCTGCACTGGGGATTCATGGCGTTGGTGATTCTTTCGCTCCTCTGTTTTTTGGTTCCGTATTTCGTAGCGGCACACATGGCCCTCAAAAGCATGCCGGGCGTGAAAATCCGGCCGTCACTTTTTTCCCGCCGCTCCATTATTGAAACCAGCCGCTTCAGCCTTTATGCCTACGCAAACACGCTGGGCAACGTGCTCCGCAACAAAACCGACCAGCCGGTCATCAGCACCATTTTGGGTGTTGCCGAAGTCACGCCTTATCAAGCCGGCAGTAAAGTCGGCGAAATGTTTGGGATGTTCACCCGGCAAATCGGCGATGTGCTCTCGCCGACGGCGGCGCATCTGCATGCGAAGGGCGAAGCCAAGGCGCTGCGCGAAATGATGTTGAACGGAATGCGTTTCAGCATTCTCGCCGCGACGCCGCTGTGCATTTTAACCATGTTTTACATGGACGGACTCATCCGGTTGTTGACCGGTTTGAAACAGCCGACGGCACCGATGCTTTGGGCGGGCGAACTGCTGGTCTTCTGGTATTACTCGCTGGCGCTGACCCATTCGGTGGTGAAAAATATGTTCATGATGTCCGGCCAGGAAAAAAAGATGATGCTGCAAGGCGTCAGCGAAGCCGCGCTGAATCTGCTATTGAGTATTGGCCTCACCCTCTGGCTGAAACATGCGTTCGGCACCGAATGGGGCATTCTTGGCGTTGCGCTCGGCTCGGTCATCCCGACGTTTATTTTTGGCTGGGGATATCTTTGGGGCTGGGCCGCGCACGCAGCGCAGTTGACGCGCTGGCAACTTTTTCGCCGCGTGGTGTTTCCGGCGGTGCGCGGTTGTCTGCCCATGATTAGCGTCGCGCTGGTGCTGCGGCTGCAACCGTTCTGGGCCAGCGGACACAATACTTTTCTCATGGTGGCGGAAAGTTCGGCGGTGGCCACCGCCGGTGTGTTCGGCGTCTGGCGTATTGGTTTGATGGAAATTGAACGGGAAAAACTCATTGCGAAATTTGGCGGCAAATTCGGCTTCAAACCCAAAACCAAGGCATCATGAGCGATCCGTTTGTCAGCATCATCATGCGCTCGTTCAACGAGGCGTGGGCGCTCAAGGGAACGCTGTCGGGACTCGCGGCGCAGGATTTCAAAAGCTGGGAACTTATTGTGATTGATTCCGGTTCGACCGATGGCTCGCAGGAATTGATCCGCGCCGCGCAGCCTGCGCATTTTGTCAAAATTACGCCGAAAGAATACAATCCCAGCCGCGTGATGAATCAGGGCATGAAGCTCGCAAAATCTGAGTTCGGAATTTTTATCAACGCTGACGCCACGCCGCAGGGAAGGAACTGGCTGCGGCCGCTGGTGAACGCCTTGCAGAACCCAAAGACGGCGGCGTGTTTTGGACGGCAGATTCCGCGGCCGGATTGTCAGGCGGTGTTTGCGAATGATTACGACCGCTGCTTCGGCCCAAACCGCGAATCGGCGAACTGGGAACATTTTTTCAGCATGGTCAGCAGCGGTCTGCGCAAGGACGTCTGGGCCAAGCGCGGTTTCCGCGAGGATTTGCAATACGCCGAGGACGATGAATACACGCGCTGGTGCAAGGCGCAGAGCTACGCGGTCGCCTATGTTCCGGAATCGGTGGCGATGCACTCGCACAACTACACACCGGAGCAAAGCTACAAGCGCGCGTTCGGCGATGCCCGCGCCATCGGCAAGGCGTGGACCGGTTCGCCGGCGGAATTTAATTTTACGAAAACCGTTTTGCTCGGCTGGGCGAGCGACGTGCGGCATGACGCGAAATTTTGTGCGCGTGAAAAAAAACTCGGCGAACTCTTGCACGCCGCCGGCATCCGGTGGCAACAGCGCAAAGGCAAGCTCGCCGGTTTCCGACAAGGCTGGCAGGAGGCGCATCCGGCATGAGCCAGCGCTTCACCATTGACGGCAGCGCTCCGCTGGAATCGCATCTGGCCGCGACGTGCGAAAAAGTTTTGGCCGGTGTGAAATCGCTCGTGCCGGCGACGAAGCTGGACGGCATTTTGCTTGGTGGCGGTTACGGTCGCGGCGAAGGCGGTGTTTTGAAAACGGCGACCGGCGACCAGCCTTACAACGATTTGGAGTTTTACGTTTTCATTCGCGGCAACGCAATTCTGGCGGAGAGAAAATTCCGGCATCCGCTGCACGAGCTTGGTGAAAATCTTTCGCCGGAAGCCGGCCTCGAAGTGGAATTCAAAGTGCTCACGCTCGAAAAATTACGCCGTAGCGCGCCTTCCATGTTTTTTTACGACCTCGTCACCGGCCACCGGTGGCAGCTTGGCGATGACGCACGGCTCGCCGGTTGCGAACACCACCGCGACGCGGCAAAAATTCCGCTGCACGAGGCGACGCGGCTGCTGATGAATCGCTGCTCTGGCCTGCTGTATTCCGCCGAACGGCTGGCGCGAAAAGATTTCGGCGATGCGGAATCAGATTTCGTCGGACGCAATCTGGCGAAGGCGCAACTGGCGTTTGCCGACGTGCTGCTGGCGGCAAATGGCCAATACCACTGGAGCTGCCGTGAGCGTCACGCGCGACTGGTGAAATTGTCTGGCGCGGAAAATCTGCCGCTGGCGGACTTGGTGCGGCACCATGCCACCGGCGTAGAGTTTAAGCTGCATCCGACGCGTTCGACGGAATCGCGCGAAGCGTTGGCGGCGCGGCACGCGGAACTTTCCGCGCTCGGCAAACAGCTTTGGCTGTGGCTGGAATCGAAACGGCTGGGAACAAATTTTTCGTCACCGCGCGATTACGCCTTTTCCGACGCGAACCTTTGTCCGGAGACTTCATCGCTGCGGAACCGGCTGGTGAATTTCCGCGCGTTTGGTGCCGGTGGTTTGGCGTGTGCGCGTTATCCGCGCGAACGGCTGTTCCGCGCGCTGGCCTTGCTGCTGTGGTCTCGCACCGCGCCGCCGGAGCCGACATGGCTGCACGCCGTGCAAGGCGCGCTGGTCACCCCGGTGGATTCTTTTCCCGGTTTGGTGGATGCTTACTCGCAGCTGTGGTCGCGCTATAACTGAATTTCAAATCCATTCCCTTCATTTTATGAACACATCACGCAACGACAATCCGACGGATTATCCTTACATCATCGTCACGATCTCGGACAGCAACTACGTGATTCCGACCTACGTGCTGATCCTCTCGCTGCTGCGCCACAATGTGCGGGCGATGGTGCATTTGCTGGGTGTCGGTCTGACCGCCGAGGAAAAAGCGGTGTTCACACAGTTCAAACAGGTGCGCGTGTTCGATGCCGATTTGTCGAACGCGCGAAACGCCGCCACGCGCAAGGCCGAGGCGCTGCTGACGGCGGAAAATTTTCCATGCGAAACGGTCAGTTTGTTTGATGCGGACTGCATCGTGACCGGTGACTTGACGCGCTATCTGGCGCAGCCGGTGCCGGGCTGGTCGGCGCGGTTCAAGACGCCGGACGAAGACGCGATGGTGTTTCGGGTTCGCTATGAACCAGGCGAACCGGAAGGCGGCATTCCGAAAAAACTGCTGGAGGTTTGGCAGCGCGACGTGGGCGAGCGCGCGGAGCCGGCGATTAAAAACACGGTTTGCGGCGGCAACCTGACGGTGCACCGCACGTTTTTGGATTTCACGCGCCATTGGCACACGCAGATGATGAAAGTGCTGCCAAACCGGGGCACAAAGCAGGCGCACGATTTCCGCAATTTCGCCTATTCGCAACTCGACGAGTCGGTGCTGAATTCGTTGCTGGCGTTTGCGCACCAAGCGCCGCCGTTGTCGCGCGGACAGTTTGACCAAGATCCGGCGGCGTGCCTGATCCATCTTGGCCCGTGCAATCCGCGTTATTGGACGTTCTGGCGGCTTGACCGGCTGAAATATTATCAGCCGGTGGTTGAGTTAATCGAGTGGGCACAAGCACAAGGCTATCGGACGCCCAAGCTGACTTGGAGCCTGAAACGCGCTTGGAAGCCGCTGGTGATTCTGGTGGCGTATGGCTATGAAACCTGGGTGGTGGCCAAACGCAGTTTGAAAAAAATATTCAAACCGGCTTCAAACTTAAAGGGACGGGCTTAAATAACTTCCACCACCGTGAGTCGTTTTCCGGGAACTTCGTCGCTGCGCAACCGGTTGGTAAACTTCCGCGCGTTTGCTGCCGGTGGTTTTGCATGGGCGCGGTATCCGCGCAACCGGTGGTTGCGGATGCCGACGTTGCTGCCGTGGGAACAAAATGCTTTGAGAAGGTCTGGTCGGATTTGCGAACGATCGCGACGGATTTTGCCAGTTTGGTTTCGGACTACGAAAATCTTTGGAACCAGTTCAACTGATTTGTCATGAAAAACATTACCATCGTATCCGCCTGTGACCGAAATTTTCTCTGGGGCGCGTATTTGCTGGCCGCCAGTTCGGCGCGGTTTTTGCCGGAGACGCCGGTGCATATTTTGCAGACCGGATTCACCGAAGCCGACGTGGCGTTACTGAAACAATTTCCAACGGTGCGCGTGCTGCCGCTGGCGGACAACGATCCGCGCAACGTGGCCAACCGGAAATCGGAGGCGCTATTAAGCGCTGACACGGAATTTGTGGCGTGGCTGGATGCGGATTGCTTGGTGGTCGGTGACATTTCCAAATATTTGATTCCAAAAAACGGTGAATTCCAAATCCGCATGCGCGAGCCGGCTGAAAATGCCTGGGTCTGGCGCAATCATTATGCGCCGGGCGAGCGGCGCGGCGGACTGCCAAAATCAGTGCTGGAAAAATGGCGCGCGGATGTGGGGCAGCTTGATACGCCGCTGGTGGATTCCGCCTGCGTGACGAATTGTTTCGTGCTGCACCAACGGCATCTGGATTTTGTGCGGCAATGGAAAACGCAGATTGCAAAAGTGATTCCACCGGCGCACGCGGGCGTGGTGGATAACCGCAACCCGGCGTATTTCATGACGGACGAATCGGTGATGACGTCG
>Ga0007854_10003060_pt1 | contig 10209 bp, 9 predicted proteins | sample CryBogCBH12Aug08_FD_60382 | JGI IMG/M metagenome (GOLD analysis project Ga0007854, IMG submission 60382) | Freshwater microbial communities from Crystal Bog, Wisconsin, USA - CBH12Aug08 | ecosystem: Environmental > Aquatic > Freshwater > Lake | place: Crystal Bog, Wisconsin, USA | collected... | reverse complement strand
TACTCGTTGCCCGTCTGCTCGTGCAACCACTCCCACGCCAGAAAGCGCGGCTTGTCGTCTTTCATGGCGCGGTAGGCTTCACGGTTCAGGATCGTGTAAAGGTCAATCCCTAGTGAACTGTCCTTGATATGCCGCAACACCCGAATGTCGAGCGGGTGCGGGGCTTTCATCAAGGCTCCACGGTGAAGCGGTCGGTTTGGCTCCGGCGTTACCTCTCCGGCTCCGCTTCCTCTTTCGGTTCGTACCTGTCGCAGCCCGCGTAGGGCGCAATAGGCGTAAGCCGTATTGCGCCGCATGATGAGAATCGGCGAAGTCTTGCATTCGGCGCAATACGTGGCAAGCCGCTATTGCGCCCTACGGCCCTGATTCTTTAGCTGTGGCGCTTTTGCTTTTGCCCTTGCTTTTGCCCTTGCTTTTGCTCTTCATGATTTTTCTTAATCAGCGCTCTTGGCTCTATTGCGCATTCCGGCTTAGGTGATTTCCGACAAACAGATTCCCCGTTAAAATAGCGTTCCCCATTCACCCGACTAACCGACCACATGATCTTGCCATCCACTGCCGAACCAACCCCGTTGCCCTTAAGCGCCTCCCAAATAGAAGACCTGAAACTGGCGAGCGCCAAAATGTTGGGGGCCGGGCGCCGTTCGTTTCAGGCGGCGATGGCGCGCAAGTATTGCGGGGGCAGCGCCCGCCAGGCGGAGCGGGTCTTCGGCTGGGGTCGCGATACCGTCCAACTGGGGTTGCATGAACTGCGCACCGACGTGGTTTGCCTAGGGGCGCAAGCCGCCTACTGCGGCAACCTGCTTTGGGAGGAAAGGCATCCCGAGGCGGCGGCGGCCCTGTTTGCACTGGCGGAGTCGCACGCCCAGCAGGACCCCACCTTCCGCACCGCGCTGGCGTACACCCGCCTGACGGCGGCGGAAGCCTTGAGGCAACTGCGGTTGCAAGGCTTCGGCGAAGGGCAGCTGCCATCGCCCGGCACGATGGCGGAGGCCCTGAACCGCAACGGCTACCGCCTGCGCAAGGTGGTCAAGGCCAAACCCCAAAAAAAGTGCCCGAGACCGACGCGATCTTCGCCAACATCAAGGCAAAGGACGGGCAGTCACCCGGTGGCGGGCCGGTCAAGCGGTTGAGCATGGACTGCAAGGCGACCGTCAACATCGGCGACTACTCGCGGGGCGGGAAGACCCGTGGCGACAACCGCGCCGCCGACCACGACATGGGCTGCGAGGAAAGGCACACCCCGTTCGGGCTGGTCGACGAGGACGGCGGGCAACTGAACTTGGACTTCGGCAGTTCCGCCAAGACCAGCGACTTCATCGTCGACAGCCTGGAAGCCTGGTGGGAAGGGCTGCCCGAGTGGGAGCGGGCCGTCACCACACACATCCAGATCAAGGCCGACAACGGCCCGGAAAGCAGCGGCAAGCGCACCCAGTTCCTCAAGCGCATGGTCGACTTTGCCGACGACACCGGCAAGACGGTCCAACTGCTTTACTTCCCGCCCTATCACAGCAAGTACAACCCGGTCGAACGGTGCTGGGGCATCTTGGAGCAGCATTGGAACGGCGCGAAGCTAGTGGATGCCGAGACCATGCTGGAGTGGGCGAAGAGCATGACCTGGAAAGGCATCAAGCCCATCGTCACGCTCAGCCGCAAGACCTATGAAAAAGGCGTTTCACTGTCCAAGGCCGCCATGCGGGAAGTCGAGGCCAGGCTGGAACGGAATCCCGCCCTGCCCCAGTGGGACATTCTGATTCGGCCTGCCTGATGGGTAATGTCTTTGTTATAAATCACCTTAGGCCAGCCTTGGGGTTTTCCACAGGCCGGCCCTGGCAACTACCGGTTAAAGAAAAAGCTAACGGAAAAGAGCTACCGGGGAAATCGCCGGAGGCCGCGCCAGCCGTGGGCTGGCGGGGAACCTGCGTGAGAAACTGCCCGTGATTTTGCCGCCAAAGCGTGAGAAACTGCCCGTGATTTTGGCCTGTTTTGGCGTGAGTAACTGCCCGTGGATAACTTCAGTCTTGCACCGGGTTTTTCACAACGAAGCCGCGCGGCGGGACGGGCGGCCAAAAAAGGCGTGGTGAACCTCTATGTGCAAAGCGCCTATGTGCGTGACGCGGAACATGCGAGCAACCGGCCCAAGAAGAAGCCCATCAGCTTTTTCGTTATCCTGTTCAATACGCTGCACAACAAGCCCATCAAAATCCAGGCATGAAAAAGCCCCGCGAGCGGGGCTTCTCCAAAAACTTAACCGGGCCTCTTGACTATGCCCACGCTTGGGTGGGGGCCATTGCTGGCGGGATCAGCGCACGGCTTGCGCCGTTCCGTTCATACGCTGACGTATTAACTATAGCAATAATTTAGGTTGTTGTCCCGAGTATAGCCCGGATGAAGCGAAGCGGAATCCGGGAGAACGCGGCCACGAACGCCCCGCATTCCGCCTCGCCCCGTCCGGGCTGCGTTTCTGATCGTGCCGGGGGAGGGCGATTCTTAAGCGTGACACTCGAAGCTAAATCAGAAAAGCCATTGCCCGGCCCGCCCGGCTACCTAGCTATGTTTTTCTTGAAGGTCATCAGCAGCCTTTGGCAGCGCGTGGGGTCTGACGAAAACCACTCATCTGTCAGCGGGGTGTTTAAAAACTCGCTGTAGCCCGGCGTGGAAAGCACGTCGACCGCGTTCAGGTCCCTGAAGCCCATCGACCAGTCGGGGAACTGCCGTTCCGCCAAGGGGCCCTGCAACAGGGTGATTATCCCCCGATGCCGAATATCACATTGAATTTTGGCGTAGAGTGCCAGCACCGCTTGCTCCTCGCCTTCTATCACCTGCATGAAGTTGCCGTCCTTGTAGAGCAACATCCCCGTGATGCCCGCTTCGGTGTTATATCTGTGGCTCTTCGAGAGCAGGTCGACCAGTTCAGACGGTAAGAATGGCCTAACAGCAGAACTTACATAAATTAGATAAAACATCGTCTTTTCTCTAAAGTAGGTGAGTTTAAACAAATGAAACTAAAGCCCTCGCCGCGGACTTACCCTATTCCGCCATGCACTATGCGGGCCACGTTGATGCAATCCGGTTTTTCAGACACAAAAAAAATGACCGCGGAAGGCCTGAAATGTTCGCTGCGCGACCTTGCCCCGGCTTTCTGCTTACCGCGTTGAATCACTCATCTTTGCACACCTCGCCAGCCCGCGTAGGGCGCAATAGGCGTAAGCCGCATTGCGCCGCATGATGAGAATCGGCGAAGTCTTGCATTCGGCGCAATACGCGGCAAGCCGCTATTGCGCCCTACGGCCCTGCGTACCATTAATTGCCGAAAAGGTACGCACAGCGTACCCTACATGGCTGCCCGTGGACGAGACGCAGCGTTTGCAGGAAGACCCGCCGGAAATTGTCCATGCGGTCGTAGCCTTGACCGAGATGGCGAAATAGTCATTGCTGAGTTGAATGGTGGCCGGCCACGGCATCCGCTGGTGTTCGTCCTTGCCGGACCATAATTCAAACGCACCCCGCCCCAGTTTGGAAACATCAAAAGCCGCCCAAGGGCGCTATTATCTGATTATGGCTTCACTGAACACCAAGCATGAACGGAACCCACCGATACGCCCATAACATCGGCAATCCGCCGATAACTTTTGCCTTCCGCCCGCATCGCCCGTGCAATTTCCCGCTTTTCTTGGCTGGCGGCGAGCCTTGCAATGCCGGAAACCACCCCGCCTTGTTTTCCCCGATGCGCCTGCAATGTTGAAAAACGCTCGTTGCTGGCGTTGATGTCGAAGCGGTTCCAACACCATTTCGCCGTGGATTTGGCGATGGCCCGCACCTCGGACGCGTGCAAAGGCGTGTTGAAGTCGTTGGACTTCATCGCTTGGGCTAAAACGGCTTGCCCCCATTCGGCAGCCGTGGCGGTGTCCTTGTAAGTGGCAATCCAACGGTAAGCCCAATGCCGCAACCGATCAAACAGCGAGCAATTGCGGCCCAAGCCTCTTTCTTCCCGCCGCTGACATTTCTCCGGTTTGTCCAGGTCCACCCAATCGGCCAGATACGCCAAGTCGTAAACGGCGTTTGCATAGACGGTGACGCGCCAATGGGTATGCAGCGGGTTCTTCGAAATCAAGCCGGAATAGCCAATGTCGCCGCCCAATTTTTGGCGCAATGCTTCTTGGATGGCCGCCGCCAAACGGAGCGGCTTGGGATGCCCCGCAGCGTTGAATACCGGTGTCTCGATGGCATATAGCAGATGGGCGTGACCGTTCAGGCAATTGGTGACGATGATGCTAGGGGTGGGGATTACATCGTCTTCCCAACGGACAGCCGCATACGGGTGGTCTAGGTCGAAAACGAGCCAACTGACGGCGAAAGGCGTGTTGGGCTGAATGTACCGGCAACGTGCCGCCAATGTCTTCGGCCTGATCATCAGGCCGAAGGTCAAATCGTCGGTGCAGTAGGGACGAGCCGGCAACCTTTCCGCAAAAAGGTCGAGCTGTTCCATATCTCAACCTACAGGTCGAGCAAGATGTACTCGGCGACCCGGTGCGGACGGCCTTGATTGGTTGTTTCGGTGCGCCAGAACGTCAAAATGGCGTGGCCTTGCTCGCGTAGTTCTTTGATCCGGCCTGCTGGATGAAGCACATCCAACTCATGGCGGGCCGCGAGCGTGGTCAGTGAACCCTTTGACCTTAGCCGAGCAAGGACGCGGGTTTTCTGACTGGCGGAGGAATTTTCTTGATTTTTCGTTAACGCTTGCATAACGGTTTGTTTCCATTGTGAAAACCAACCGTGACAGGAAAGCGGAAAGTGATTTTTTTAGCCTTGCATATTAGCCGCGATTAACGCAGAATATTAGCTGTGCTAAACAAACTCCCGCCACCCTTGTCAGGTTGGTTGGTAGTCGAGTAAGACGCCGCCTGGGTCGGAAAACTTTAGGGCGGTCGTCGGACATGAAAGACACAAGGCTCGGTAGCGTCGCCAAACGCTGCCGGGCCGTTTTTTTTGTCTTACGCTATAAAAGATACCATCAAATTTATGGGGCTGCAACACCTATCTTCTTGTTTAAGAAGATTTTTGCTTACCACCGGTAAGCCAACACAGCCAGGATTAAGCGAAGCGTAATCCGGGGAAATGGGGCCACGGACTTCCCGCATTCCGCTTCGCCCTTCGACTTCGCCCAAGGCTCCGAATTTGTAGCCGATAGGCGTGTTAATCATTGGCTGGTTCCCAAACTCCGGCTTGTGAACCCGGTGCTTGAAGCTCCTGCTTCCCGGTGCGTGGCAAGCGGGCGCTTGTGGCCTTAAGGGTTCCCCAACTGGAATTTGGGAACCAGCCAAAACCCGACGGTTTAGGCCGCCGGGTTTTTTTATGCTTCCTTTACATCCGCAGCGTCAATTTATACGGCATTTTTAGCCGTTTTCCCCTAGCATGGCAGCAGCAAAAGGCTACTCTTGACGGGCCGCCGTGCCAGCAACAGGGCGCCTTGCCATTGTGCCTGCACGTCCCATCCCTACCGCCCTGTCCGGCGCTGTGATGGGTTGTTTGGGCGTACAACCCTTTATTGTTCTGTAGGTGATCCCATGGACATCGCATATCTGGCCTTGACGGTCGTATTCTTCGCCATCACGGTGGCGCTCGCGTTCGGCTGTGAAAGCTTGCGGGGGCAGCCATGACGTGGGTTTATGCGTTAAGCGCCGCGCTGGCGCTGGGCCTGTTCGTTTATCTGGTGGCCGCCCTGTTGTATCCGGAGAAATTCTGATGACCGGCAACGGATTCTTACAAATAGCGGTCTATGTGGCCGCACTGCTGGCCTTGGCGAAGCCGCTGGGCGGGTATATGGCGCGCATCTACCAGGACGAGCCGGCGGGCCTGAACCGCTGGCTCAGACCCTTGGAACAGTGGGTTTACCGCCTGTCCGGCGTGGACGCGCAAGCGGAGATGCGTTGGACGGAGTATGCCGCCGCCCTGCTCGCGTTCAACCTGCTCGGGGCTTGTGCGGTGTTCGCCCTGCAACGGCTGCAATTCCACCTGCCCTTGAATCCGCAGGGGCTCCCCAACATTAGCCCCGACTCGGCCTTCAACACGGCGGTGAGCTTCGCCACCAACACCAACTGGCAGGGCTATTCTGGCGAGGCGGCGATGAGCTACCTGACCCAGATGCTCGGCTTGACGGTGCAGAACTTCGCCTCGGCGGCGACGGGCATGGCGACCCTGGCGGCCTTCAGCCGGGGCTTCGTCCGCCGCAACGCCGCCACCATCGGCAATTTCTGGGCGGACCTGACCCGCAGTACGCTCTACATCCTGCTGCCCCTGTCCCTGCTGCTGGCCTTGGCCTTGGCCGGTCAGGGCGTGGTGCAGAACTTCAGCCCTTACCGGACAGTGCCGCTGGCCGAGGCGGCGGCTTGTCCGCAGCCCAGGCCGGGCGCCGACGGCAAGCCGGTCATGGAACAGGCCGAGTTGAAGGGGCAGACCTTGGCGCTGGGCCCTGCGGCCTCGCAAGTCGCCATCAAGCAGCTTGGCACCAACGGCGGCGGCTTCTTCAACGTCAACTCGGCCCACCCGTTCGAGAACCCGACGCCGCTGTCCAACTTCCTGGAGATGCTGTCCATCCTGGCGATTCCCGCCGCGCTGTGCGTCACCTTCGGCCAGATGGTCGGCGACCGGCGGCAGGGTTGGGCGATCCTGGCGGCGATGACGGTTATTTTTGTCGCGCTGGTGTTTGTCGCCGTGCCGTCCGAGCAGGCCGGCAACCCCGGCTTCAAGGCGACGGCGGTGGACCAGCAGGCCTCGGACGCGCAGGCGGGCGGCAACATGGAAGGCAAGGAGACCCGCTTCGGCGTCACCAACTCCGCCTTGTGGGCCGTGGCCACCACGGCGGCGTCGAACGGCTCGGTCAACGCGATGCACGATTCCTTCACGCCTTTGGGCGGGCTGGCGCCGCTGTGGCTGATGCAATTGGGCGAGGTGGTGTTCGGCGGCGTCGGCTCGGGGCTTTACGGCATGATTGTGTTCGCCCTCGTCGCGGTGTTCGTCGCCGGTTTGATGATCGGCCGCACGCCGGAATACTTAGGGAAAAAGATCGAAGCCTACGAAATGAAGATGGCCGCCATCGTGATCCTGGTGCCGCCCTTGATGGCGTTGGGCGGCGCAGGCGTAGCGGTGATGACGGCTGCGGGCCGGTCCCAGGCGTTCAACCCCGGCGCGCACGGCTTCAGCGAAATCCTCTATGCCTTCTCCTCGGCGGGCAACAACAACGGCAGCGCCTTCGCCGGGCTGTCGGCCAACACGCCGTTCTACAACCTCGCGCTCGGGGTGGGCATGCTGTTCGCCCGCTTCTGGCTGATTGTGCCGGTGCTTGCCATCGCCGGTTCCCTGGCGGCGAAGAAGATCATCCCCGTAGGGCCCGGCACCCTGCCGACCCACACCCCGCTGTTTGTCGGCCTGTTGGTCGGCACGGTGTTGCTGGTGGGGGCGCTGACCTTTGTCCCGGCCTTGGCCTTAGGGCCGGTCGTCGAGCATCTGACGATGCTCGGCCTGAAGTGAAAGCCCAACGCTTGCGGAGCGGTGCGATGAGCAACGAAAAAGTTTCCAGGTCCCTGTTCGACCCCGGCATGCTGCGGGAGGCGGCAATCGAGTCCTTCCGCAAGCTGACGCCGCGGCAGCAATGGAAGAACCCGGTGATGTTCGTCGTCTATCTCGGCAGCGCCTTGACGACCGTCCTGTGGCTCCAGGCCCTGGCCGGGCAAGGCGAGGCGCCTGCGGGGTTTATCTTGCACATCAGCCTCTGGCTCTGGTTCACGGTGTTGTTCGCCAATTTTGCCGAAGGCCTGGCCGAAGGCCGCAGCAAGGCCCAAGCCGCATTCCTGCGCAGCGCCAAGCGCGACACGCCCGCGAAGAAACTGGACGAGCCGCGTTATGGGCAGGATTACTCGAGAGTGCCCGGTTCGACCTTGCGCAAAGGCGACGCGGTTCTGGTCGAGGCGGGGGACTTCATCCCCGGCGACGGCGAGGTCATCGAAGGCTGCGCCTCGGTGGACGAGAGCGCCATCACGGGTGAGTCGGCCCCGGTGATCCGCGAATCCGGCGGCGACTTCAGTTCCGTGACCGGCGGGACGCGGGTGCTGTCCGACTGGCTGGTGGTGCGCATCGGCGTGAACCCCGGCGAGACGTTCCTCGACCGCATGATCGCAATGGTCGAAGGGGCTAGACGGCAAAAGACCCCCAACGAGATCGCCTTGACCATCCTGCTGGTGGCCCTGACCTTGGTTTTCCTGCTGGCGACGGCGACGCTCCTGCCGTTTTCGCTGTACAGCGTGGAGACCGCCAAAGCGGGCCAGCCCATCACGCTGACCGTGCTGGTGGCGCTGCTGGTGTGCCTGATTCCGACCACGATAGGCGGGCTGCTGTCGGCCATCGGCGTGGCGGGCATAGGCCGGATGATGATGAAGAACGTCATCGCCACCTCGGGCCGCGCCGTGGAGGCGGCGGGCGACGTGGACGTGCTGCTGCTGGACAAGACCGGCACCATCACCCTGGGCAACCGCCAAGCCTCGCGTTTCATCGCGGTGGAAGGCATATCGGAGCAAGAATTGGCCGATGCCGCGCAACTGGCCTCGCTGGCCGACGAGACCCCGGAAGGCCGCAGCATCGTGGTGCTGGCGAAGCAGAAGTTCGGGATCAGGGAGCGCGATGTCGCCTCCTTGGGCGCGACCTTCGTGCATTTCAGCGCCCAGACGCGGATGAGCGGCGTTAACCTGCCTAGGGATAACATCGCCCCCAGGGGTAACATCGCTCCCAGCGATGTTACCCCTAAGGCGGCGCCCATCCCGGGCATGGACACGGAAAATTGCCGCCAGATCCGCAAGGGCGCCGCCGACGCGATCCGGGCCTATGTGCAAGGGCAGGGCGGCAAGTTTCCCGACGAAATCCGCAAGCGGGTCGATGATGTGGCGCGCCGGGGCAGCACGCCCCTGGTCGTCGCCGAGGGCGCCCGCGCCTTGGGCGTGATCGAATTGAAGGATATCGTCAAAGGCGGCATCAAGGAGCGTTTCGGCGAACTGCGGCAGATGGGCATCAAGACCATCATGATCACCGGCGACAACCGCCTGACCGCCGCCGCCATCGCCGCCGAGGCCGGGGTCGACGACTTCTTGGCCGAGGCCACGCCGGAGGCCAAGCTCAAGCTGATACGCAGCCACCAGGCCGACGGGCGGCTGGTGGCGATGACCGGCGACGGCACCAACGATGCCCCCGCGCTGGCCCAGGCCGACGTCGCCGTGGCGATGAACTCCGGCACCCAGGCGGCGAAGGAGGCCGGCAACATGGTGGACTTGGACTCCAACCCCACCAAGCTGATCGAGATTGTCGAGACCGGCAAGCAGATGCTGATGACGCGCGGCGCGCTGACCACCTTTTCCATCGCATCCGACGTGGCGAAGTACTTTGCAGTCATCCCCGCCGCCTTCGCCGGCACCTATCCCGCCTTGGACACGCTGAATGTGATGCGCCTCGCCACGCCCAATAGCGCGATCCTGTCCGCCGTGATCTTCAACGCCCTCATCATCATCGCCTTGATACCTCTGGCGTTGAAAGGCATCCGCTACAAGCCGGTCGGCGCTGACCAACTGCTGCGCAACAACCTGCTGGCCTATGGCCTGGGCGGCCTGGTTGCCCCGTTCATCGGCATCAAGGCCATCGACCTGGCCTTGGTTGGGTTGGGCTTGGTTTAGCGGATTTTACCGATAACATCCCTAGGAGGGATGTTATCGGTTAAGCAACTCGTGGAGTTCCAACAATGCTCAAACACCTTAAACCCGCGTTTTTGATGCTGCTGATCTGGACCGTGCTGACCGGCGTGGCCTATCCCCTCGCCGTCACCGGCCTGGCGCAGCTATTGTTCCCGGCCCAAGCCAACGGCAGCCTGATCCTGGACGGGGACGGCAAGCCGCTAGGCTCCAGGCTGATCGGCCAGGCTTTCGCCGACCCCGGCCATTTCTGGGGCCGGCCCTCCGCCACCGCGCCCTATCCCAACAACGCCGCCGCGTCCTCCGGCTCCAACCTCGGCCCGACCAACCCGGCCTTGCTGGAAGCTGTGCGCAGCCGGGTCCACGCCTTGCAAAACGCCGACCCCGGCAACGCGCAGCCGGTCCCGGTCGATCTGGTCACCGCCTCCGCCAGCGGCTTGGACCCGCACATCAGCCCGGCGGCGGCGGAGTATCAAAT
>Ga0007854_10003058_pt1 | contig 10211 bp, 16 predicted proteins | sample CryBogCBH12Aug08_FD_60382 | JGI IMG/M metagenome (GOLD analysis project Ga0007854, IMG submission 60382) | Freshwater microbial communities from Crystal Bog, Wisconsin, USA - CBH12Aug08 | ecosystem: Environmental > Aquatic > Freshwater > Lake | place: Crystal Bog, Wisconsin, USA | collected... | reverse complement strand
AGTATCAACAACTTAGGAGTTTATTATGGGATATAAATCAGCAGCCGATGGCGTAACCAAGTCTGGTCGCACAAAAGGCAGAAACTTAGGTGACTCCGGTCCAACCGTAGGCATTGAAGGCGGTAAAGGTTCAAAAGGTGCTCGCACTGTAACAAACGAGCAACTGCGTAAAATGGGCCGTAACTTAGCTCGTGCTAAAAATCAGGAGTAATCATGGCTACAAATAAATCAGTTAAACCAACCCCAGCGGGCGAATATCCATTGGGTCACGCTAGGGAGAATAAAGATGCTAGCGCTTACACCGGTTTTGTATACCCATCTGGTGGTGGCAATGATATTGGTGTCTATAAGCAGCCAATGCCTAACCCATATCCACAAGGCGAAGTTCATAGTCAAGGCAACAATTTAGACGACTTAAAAATTAGCTTAGGTAACAATACCAAAGGCTACAAGCAAGATAATCCGTATGGCGTTAAAGAAATGCGTGGTTATGGAGCCGCAACTAAAGGCCGTAAAATTAGTGGAAAACAAGGATAAAAATGGACCCAAAATTATCAATTAAGCTTGAAATTACATTAAATGAAGTAGAAGGTATTTTGGCTGGATTAGGCGAGTTGCCTACTAAATCTGGTGCTTTTGCTTTACTAATGAAAATTCGTGCACAAACTGAAGCCCAACTTCCTAAAGAAGAGCCACAAGCTGAAGAACCAAAAGCAGAATAATGAATTACGAAACGTTATATAACTCGATCCAAGCATACGCTGAAAACACCGAGCAGTTGTTTGTGGCAAATATTCCTGTATTTGTGCAGGAAGCTGAAGATCGTATATATAATTCCGTAAATCTTCCATCGTTGCGCAAAAACGTAACAGGTACAGTAACTGCCGGTAATCAATATATTTCTTTACCTAGTGATTGGCTTGCTAATTATTCTTTAGCGGTAATAGACAATACAGTAACTCCCAATAAGTATCAGTATCTTTTAAATAAAGACGTAAACTTTTTGCGGGAAGCGTTTCCAACCGTAGCCTATACAACTTCTACATATCAGGGAACTCCTGGCGGTTTACCAGCGTATTACGCTTTATTTGGTTCTCAGATATCTAATGTTAATGAAATGACTTTAATAGTTGCCCCAACGCCGGATCAAAACTATACGGTAGAGATGCACTATTTTTATTACCCACCAACTATTGTGCAGGGGCAGATAGTTACTTTAGGCACTATTACTCCTGGCTCGCTATATACCAATGGTGTATACCAAAACGTAGCTTTAACAGGAGGTTCTGGTGCTAATGCAACTGCCGATATCGTTATCTCTGGGGGTTCTGTTGTCTCCTGTAGTATTAAGTTTGGTGGCAATTTTTACGTTGTTGGTGATATTCTTTCTTGTTCTTCTTTGGGCTCTAGTGGCAGCGGTTTTTCAGTCCCAGTAAATTCTGTATCTAATGCATTAGGCACAAGCTGGCTAGGCGATAACTATGACCCAGTACTTTTCTACGGTTCTATGCGGGAAGCCATGCTTTTTATGAAAGGCGAACAAGACTTAATTGGTTACTATGAGAATAAGTATCAAGAAGCCCTTGCTCAGCTTAAACGCCTTGGTGATGGTCTTGATCGTGGTGATTTCTATAGAGATGGGCAAACTAAGCTTAATGTTAGTGGGATGGGCGTATAATGTCTATTGTTCAAGGCGCCACCACAACTTTTATGCAAAATTTGCTTAATGGTAATGAAAACTTTACCACTGGCACATACTATATTGCGCTATATAACGCCAATGCTAACCTAGATAACACAACTACGGCCTACACAACAGTCAACGAAATAACAGGTACGGGATATACTGCTGGGGGTAAAGGTTTAACTATTACAGTTACGCCGACCGTAGACAATCAGTACAATACAGCTTATATTTCATTTGCAAATGCCGTTTGGAACCCAGCTAGCTTTACCGCTAGAGGGGCTTTAGTATACAATTATGTAACAAAAGCGGCATGTTTTGTGTTAAATTTTGGATCAGATAAGACATGTAGTAATAGTTTTACCGTGCAGTTCCCGGCAGCGACTAGTACGTCTGCTATTTTATCAATTAGCAGCTATACGAGTGCTAACATCATTAGTTCTGGAGATTAATTATGCAAAAAGAATTTGCAAGTTGTGGCGACAAGGCAGAAATTACTCTGCAAGCATCTGCCATTAATAACGAAACCGTAGGCGTTGAAGGCTTTTACCATGTAGAGTGCCGTGATGCAGATGGAAATTTAAAGTGGACTGAAGATTTTCCTAACCAAGTAGTTCAAGTTGGTAAAATTTTTATGTTGTCACAAACCCTATTGACTTCTCCAGTTGCTCTGGTTGGTCCTTATCTTGGTTTGGTATCTGGTTCTGGAAATACATTTTCCCCAACAGATACAATGAGCTCTCACGCTGGTTGGTCTGAATTTACTAATTACACCGTTGGTGGTTCGGCTGTCCGTGGCACTGCAACCTTTACTACTCCTACCGGTAATAGTAATACTACCCCCGGTTCTAACGTTGTAACAGCAGCTGCAGGCGCTATTACTTATACTATTACCGGCGCAGGTGGTACTGTTGGTGGCTGTTTCCTAGTTACTGGCACAGGTGCTTCTTCTACTCTTAGTAACACTAGTGGAACCTTATATAGTGCAGGTGCATTTGGTACAGCTAAAGTTACAACATCTGGCGACACTGTAAGCGTTACATACTCAACAACTGCTACAAGTTAAGGAGTCCTAAATGGCTCTGGCGTTATATGATCGTGTCCAAGAGACAACGACAACGTCTGGTACAGGCTCGCTTACTCTTTTAGGAGCTGTATCAGGCTTTCAATCTTTTGCTGCTGTCGGTAATGGAAATACTTGCTATTACACCATTACTGATACTGGCGTTTCCCCAATTGCTTGGGAAGTTGGGATTGGCACATATTCAACTTCTGGGCCTACACTTGCTCGCACTACAGTTTTATCTAACTCTAATGGAAATACGTCCCCAATTACGCTGTCTTCTAGCGCTACTACAAAAGCAGTATTTCTTACCTATCCATCTGAAAAGTCTGTCAACTTAGATGCTTCTGGAAACGTTAGCGCATTAGGCACCATTTCTTCTGGTACATGGCAAGGTACTACTGTTGCGGTAGGTTATGGTGGCACAGGCGTTACTGCATCTTCTGGCGCTAACTCTGTAGTTTTAAGAGACGCAAATCAAAACGTAACCGCTAATAACTTTCTTGCTGGGTATAACGTTATTACTGCAGCTGCTGGCACAACTGTCCTAACCACATCATCTGCTTATTACCAGCGTATTAGTGGTTCTACAACTCAAACTATTCAACTGCCAGATGCCACAACAATGGTTAATGGACAGGGATTTACATTTGACAATGACGCTAGCGGCGCAGTATCTATTGTGGATAGTGCCTCCGGTGCTATTGATACAGTCCCTGCTGGTGGATATTCTTATATTTTTGTTGAAAATAATTCAACTTCTGCAGGTTCTTGGGGTAAATACGCACTTATCCCTGCATCATACGACTTTAGTACTACAACGGCAAACTTTGGTACTGCAACAATTACTAATGCTACATGGAATGGCGGAACGATTGGTACTGGATATGGCGGTACTGGCTTAACTACATTTACTGCAGCTAACTATGCTCTTTATTCTACATCGTCGTCAGCGTTAACTGCAGGTACACTACCTGTTGCTGCTGGTGGTACAGGTGCTACAACACTCACTTTAAACGGTGTTCTTTACGGTACTGGTACAACTGCGGTTGGAGCAACTTCTGCAGGTACAACTGGTCAAGTTTTAATTGCTACAACTGGTAGCGCTCCTTCTTGGGGTTCTATTCCAACAACAGCCGCAGTAACTTCATTTAGCGCTGGTACCACAGGACTTACGCCTTCTTCCGCTACAACTGGCGCAATTACTTTAGCTGGTACTTTAGCTACAGGAAATGGTGGTACTGGTTTAACTACGTTTACTGCCGCTAACAATGCGATATATTCAACATCTTCTAGTGCTTTAACTGCCGGTACTTTGCCTATTGCTGCTGGTGGTACAAACTCTACCGCTACTCCTACGTCTGGCGGTGTTGGGTATGGAACAGGTACAGCGCATGCTTACACAGCCGCTGGTACTTCTGGACAAGCATTAATTTCTGCTGGTGCAAGCGCCCCAGCTTTTGGTGCCTTAGCTATTGGTACAGCAAATACAAACGTATCAGGTGCATTAACACCAACTAATGGCGGTACAGGAGCTTCTACATTAACCGGATATGTTTATGGTAACGGCACGTCAACTATGACTGCCTCTACTACAATTCCAACCACAGCTTTAACTGGTAATTTTGTAAGTACTTTTTCAGGTGGTACAACGGGCCTAACACCTTCCACTGCAACAGCTGGAGCAATTACTTTAGCGGGTACTTTAGCAATAGCTAATGGTGGTACGGGTTCAACTACAGCAGCAACCGTTGCTGGTACTGGTATTTCTGTTTCTGGTACTTTTCCAAACCAAACCGTAACTAATGCTGGCGTAACTTCTGCAGTTGCTGGTACAGGTATTTCTGTTTCTGGCGCTACCGGTGCAGTTACTATTACAAACTCTGGTGTAACTTCGATTGTTGCTGGTACTGGTATTTCTGTATCTGGTGCTACTGGTGCGGTTACTGTTTCTTCTACGGCTACTGGCGCAACGATTACTGGCACTACCACTAATGCTACCTATTACATTGTTGGAACAACATCAACTTCTGGTACTTTATCTACTGCATCAATTTCAAATACCAACGGTGTTTCTTACAATGCTTCAACAGGTGCGTTAACTGCAGTATCAGTAGTATCGTCTTCTGATGAGCGACTAAAAACAAACTGGGTTAATTTAAGTACAGATTTTGTATCTAACTTGGCTGATGTTAAACACGGTACTTTTGAACGTATTAGTAGTGGCAATCGTGAAGTCGGTGTAACTGCTCAGTCATTAAAAGAAGTACTACCAGAAGCTGTAGTTGAAGACGCAGAAGGGTATATGTCTGTTAACTACGGAGCTGCAGCACTAGTTGCCGCTATCGAGCTAGCTAAGGAAGTACGTCAATTACGAAAAGAAATTGCTGAACTAAAGGGTGTTAGATAATGACAACTACAACCAATGGCACAGGTATAACCTTTAACGACGGCACTAGTACCACTACTAACTTGGTACCTTCTGGTACGGCTATGGTGTTTTTTCAGGCATCGGCTCCTACTGGTTGGACAAAGTCTACAACCAATAACGATTGCGCCATAAGAATTGTTACTGGATCTACCGGCGGTACTGCGAGTGGCACAACAGCTTTTAGTAGCGTATTTGCTAACCAAACACCAAGTATTAACGTTTCTGGTTTAAGTGTTGGAGCGACCACTATTAGTACATACTCTTTCCCTAGCCATACACACTATCCAATTCCAGGTAACGGCGGTGGTGGCTTTGGTGGAGATCAAGCTGCATTCGTTACTAACTCGCAAGGTCAGCAATATTATTATGGTCCTAACGTAAGTTATACGGGCTGTAGTGGTGCCCATAGTCATAGCATTGCCGGTTCTGCCTCATCTTCAGCAATTACCCTTAACGTAAAGTATCTAGATCATATTGTTGCTACTAAGAACTAAAAATGACAACTACAACTAACGGTACTGGTATAACCTTTAACGACGGCACAAGTACTACAACTAACATATTCCCTTCTGGCACTGTTGCACTATTTACACAGGCCTCAGCGCCTACTGGTTGGACAAAAGCTACGACTTACGATAACTATTTTTTACGGATTGTAAGTGGATCTACTGGTGGTTCAGCATCGGGTACAACGGCTTTTAGTAGCGTATTTGCTAATCAAACACCAAGTATTAGTAGTAGTTTAAGTGCTGGAGCAACTACCCTTAGCACATACTCATTTCCTAGCCATACACATTACCCAATTCCAGGTAATGGAGGCGGCTGTTTTGGTGGAGATCAAGCTGCGTTTGTTACCAACTCACAAGGAGCGCAATATTATTATGGTCCTCCTTTTAGCTACACTGGCTGTAGCGGGGCCCATAGCCACAGCGTTGGTGGGTCAATTTCGTCCTCGGCAATTACCCTTAATGTAAAATATGTAGATCATATACTTGCAACCAAAAACTAAGGAAATATTAAATTGAGAAAAGAAAATAAACAAAACTGCCCATTAAATAATTTTGAGCCTTGTAAACTATGGGAATGTTCTTGGTTTATTGAAATTCAAGGAAAAAACCCTCAAACTGGTGTAGATATAAATGAGTGGGGTTGTTCAGTAGCCTGGTTGCCAGTAATGTTAATTGAAAATAGTCAGATGCAAAGACAGACTGGAGCCGCTGTTGAAAGTTTTAGAAACGAAATGGTGCGGGCTAATGAAACATCACAAAGAGTTTTATTGCAAACTGCAAAAGTAATTAAAGGTGAAAATACAGATATTAAGCTTATTGGAGATCAATAATGAATTTAACAATTGTTGTCGAAGACAAACTTGTACTAGTTGATGGAGTTCCTCAAGGAGATTTAGATTTTTCTAAATGTAATATTCCGCCTGATGTACATGCGTTGCAGTGGAAAGCTAATGTGGGATGGATTGAGTTTTTAGCAGACCATTTTCAGGCAGAGCCACAACCACACCCGCCAAATCAACCTATTACTGAACTTCCAGATTGGGCAAATAATTGTGTAGCAGTCCATGCCCAAAAAGTAGCGGAACAAGCCGCTATTGTGGCTAATGCTAGAGCTCCATTATCTCAACCTTTGTCAGTTGGAACTCAGAGTTTAAGTGCTGCAGCTGCATCTACTACAAACAAATCGGGAACATAAAATGGGTGTAGTTAAAATAGCCCCAGCGCATATTCTTACTTATGACGGCGCTACGCTAAATATTTTTCACGCTAATAAAGGTGAAGGACTGCCTAAACACAACCATTTATATTCTCATGCAACTATATGCATGTCTGGTTCATGCAAAGTAAGGGTTGAAGGTTTAGAAGTTGTAATGACTAAAGAAACACAGCCCATTAATTTAGCGCCTATAGAATGGCATGAAATTGAAGCTTTGGAAGATAACACCGTGTTTTGTAATATGTTTGGTGCAGGTAAGGTAACGTAATTATGTTTGGGATATCTGCTTTTGCTCAATCTCCTTTTGCTACTTTAGCAGGTAGTGGATATCTTTTTAGTGTTAATGAAAACCTAAACTCGAATGATTCAAGCACGCAGGCTTCTGCATTTTTAAATAGCATAACGGAGCCGTTTACAGTAACGGACAATAATTCGCAAGCGGCCATTCTTATTGAAATTATTTCAGAAGATTTTAGTCCGGCCGATTCTAATACACAACAAAGTGCTTTTTTACAGACTTTTGCTGAAAACTTAAATCTTGCAGATTCAGAATCTATAGCCGCCCAATTTGCCGTATCTGATACGGAAAACTTAAGTATTACTGATTCTAATAGCACTTATTTTGCTTTAACAGAAAGTAGAATAGAACCAGTTACGTCCGTGCAAGACTCTAATACTTCCCAATTTGCCTTTGTGCAAACACAAACAGAAGCATTTAATCTAGCTGATATAGAAACGATCGCTGCACAATTTAAATCCAGCATTACTGAAAATACTACGTTTGCTGATTTTAATACTCAAGTATTTGCTTTTATACAAAGCATTACCGAAAATGCTACATTAGCAGATGTAGAAACGGTTACTGCAATAATTTTTTATACGATTGTAGAAAACTTTAGTTCTGCTTCAGTTCAATCTATAGCCGCTCAATTTGCCCAGTCTGTTACAGAACGAGTTACCTCTGGAGATTCTAATTCTACACAGGTAGCATTTTTAGAGTCTATTACTGAAAATTTTAATTTATTGGATAAATTAATTACTACAGGTTGGATAACAGTTAATAATTCCCAAGCAATGAATTGGACTCAAATTAACGATTATCAAGCGTAAATTATGAACGACTATAAAATTGTAGATAATTTTTTATCGCCTGAAAAATTTGGCCAATTAAAAAACATTTTAGAAAGTGAAACTTTTGCTTGGTATTTAATTAAAAATGTTGGCGGCCCCTACGATACAAGCGACATTTATTTTATCCACACTTTTTTTAATGGCTATGCCCCACAGTCTAATTTATTTAATACAGTGCTTGGAATTTTTAGGGACAAATTAGAACCTAAATCCATAATTAGACTACGGGCCAATCTTTACCCACAAAAAGAAACTTTAATTGAACATGAAAAACACACAGATTTTGGGTTTTCCCATAAAAGCATGGTTTTTTATGTAAATACTAATGATGGGTTTACAAGGCTAGCCGATGGTACTAAAGTAATGTCTGTAGAAAACAGGGCGCTTTTATTTGATGCGGGGTCGTTGCACAACAGTACTAACTGTACGGACCAAAAATCCCGAATGGTACTAACAATTAATTATTTTTAATAGGTGAATTATGGCATCGCAATATACAACAAGTTTAAAAATCCAAGAAATTAATCCTGGAGAACAATCTGGTATTTGGGGTAATACTACCAATACTAACTGGACATTAATTGAGCAAGCTGTTGCTGGTGTACAGACTATTACGATGCTAAACGCCAACTATACTTTATCAAATCTTAATGGCGTACTTGATGAAGCTCGTAATATGGTGCTTAATGTTATTGGCACTAATTCAGCTATTTACCAAGTTGTTGCACCACTAGTACCTAAATTTTACGTAATTTCGAATAATACTACTGGTGGATATGCAATTACAATTGGTGCTGCTACGGGTTCTGTTATTACTATCCCTAATGGAACTACGGCGCAAGTTTATTGCGATGGGTCAACAGGTTTCTTTTCTGCTCAAACAGGGTCGGCCGGTAACTTTGCTGTAAATGGAAATCTTACTATAAGCGGCACCACGACTATGACTGGTGCGCTATCTGGTAGTACAGCCACATTTAGCGGCGCTATTTCTTCTGTATCTCCAAGTTTTACCGGTACCCCAACTGCCCCAACTGCGTCAGCTGGAACAAATACAACTCAGATTGCAACTACAGCTTTTGTTACACAAAATGCGGTTTTAACAGGCGCATTATTAATGTGGCCTACCGCTTCAGCCCCTACAGGCTATTTGTTATGTAATGGTTCAGCAGTATCTAGAACAACTTACTCTGCTTTGTACGCAGTAATTGGTACAACGTTTGGTTCTGGTGACGGTTCAAGTACGTTTAACTTACCAAATTATGTAGACAGAATGCCTATTGGTGTTGGCACAATTGCTACAGGTGTTGGTAGTTTTGGTGGTTCCGCAACAACTACATTATCTATTTCTAACTTACCTGCCCACAACCACGGAGTTAATGATCCGGGTCACTACCATACACCAAACTTGGCTAATGGTGGCGGTGGTTTTGGTAATGACTCAGCAAACTGGGTAAGTAATTCTCAGGGTAATACATCGTACAACGGCCCAGCACTTAATGCTGCCTATACAGGAATTACAACTCAAAACACAGGTTCTGGAGCTTCTATACAAACTATTTCTCCATATCTCGGCATTAATTTCATTATTAAAACTTAATGAAAGACATACTTAAGCAGCTTCTAACTGGAAAAGATAACCAAACATATGATTTGGGTAGAGTTACTTGGCTGCTTGGTTTTGTTGCTGTTATTGGTTTGGCTGGATATGAAGTAATGCATGGATCAGTTAATCTTAAAGAACTAGCTGAAGCCCTTGGGATTGTGTCTGGCGCTAGTGGTGCCAGCGTTATGATGAAAAAAGATACGGAGCCGCAGTAATGTGGATGCTACTAAGTGGGTACATTAATTACATCAAAATTGGACTGGCTGTGGGTCTTTGCGCTGCTTGTTTCTTTGGCGGTTTTCATATTGGTAATAGTAGATACTTGGAATACAAGGCAAACGTTGAATCAATCGCTAAAGCCCAAGAAGTCCATAACCAAGAAATCGAACAGCAACACCAACTAGTTAATAAAGGAATTCAAAATGAATACGAAGGTAAGCTTGCTGCTTTGCGCAATTTTTATGGCAGGATGCAGCTCAACCCCAGTAGCGGTTCAATGTCCGGCATTTCCCCAACCCCCAAAGGAACTGATGCAGAAACCGCCTACCCAATACTTGTTGGACAATGCGCTGAA
>Ga0007854_10003057_pt1 | contig 10213 bp, 3 predicted proteins | sample CryBogCBH12Aug08_FD_60382 | JGI IMG/M metagenome (GOLD analysis project Ga0007854, IMG submission 60382) | Freshwater microbial communities from Crystal Bog, Wisconsin, USA - CBH12Aug08 | ecosystem: Environmental > Aquatic > Freshwater > Lake | place: Crystal Bog, Wisconsin, USA | collected... | reverse complement strand
TCCCGAATATAAACGCGAACATCAAGGCGTTCCCTGGAATATGCATGTTGAAATCAACCACCGAATGCGCAGCGAGGCCGGCGATTGCAGACAGGCACCCGATATTCAAAGCCAGGGTGTCACTTTGCCCTTCCCCCCGGTACAACAGGCGCCTTCGAACCACCCAGTTTGAAGATTTTATGCCGTTTGATATATGAAACCAGAGAAAGAGAAGCATCCCCGCGCCCCCGACGGCACCATACTCGGCGACCAATTCCAGATAATCGCAATGCGAATGAACCGGATCAGCCTGCAACTGCGGTCTGCGAAACTTGCGTCCGTAAATCAAATGGGTTCCCGCGCCTGTTCCAACCAGTGGACTGAGCCGGATCTGGTCCATGGTCGCCTGCCAGTTGTAAATCCTAATGTCCTTGTTCGCCATTTGACGCATCCTCGCCTGCAAATCGGGGCTGTGTAACATTAGAAAAAATGCGACACCAACGATTGCAACAACCCCGAATGCCATGCCCAGAGCCATACGCAAAAAACGTTCCGGACTCAAGACCCGGACCACACGAAGACTGAGAACCGAAAATGCCACCAGTGAAACCACGGAGCTGTAGTAGGAACCGCGGCTGGCGGAAATTGCAATTCCGACATAGCAGCAGATTGTCAGATACACCAACAAAAGTTTGAGCCAGGCTTTCAGCCGCCCCCACCAGGCAAGACTGAGCGCCAGAATTGCGACTGTTTCCAAATATCCGGCATAATGGTTGGGACTGATGTACAAGCCGCTGGCCCGATAGCCGCTTTTGGCTCTCATGATAAAAGGCAAAAGCATATATTCGTTTACCTGCGTAAACTGAATAATCCCGACCCAGATATGAACCAGCGCCATTGCCAGTAGGAAGAGGACAAAAATAATCCTCGACCGGGTGGTCGTGAGGTAAAATGCCGTGAGCAAATAAACCATCAGGCATCCCAAAACCATGTAATAATCAGGGCGCGCCAGATAATCCACCGGAGAGTGCGCTGCGCGAAACAGAATGTAACCAAAAAAGACCGCCGAGGAAATCAAACACCAGAAACGAGGCGCAACCCGTATTTTGCGGATTGAAAAAAGAGTCAGAAAAGATCCAATTGCAAGGATCGAGTAAGAGGGGATGCTGAATAAAAGGCGGGTTCCGCCTATAAGGCATTCGATAAGCCCCATTGCGAGGATCAATAAAGAAAGGAATACGTAAATCACTGCTGCGCGAATATTGGAAAAAAAACAGCCCTTGCAATTGCTTGCAAGGGCTGTCGTGGGGATGTTTTACGTATTAGTTAACGGGGGTTTCAGGTCCCGTGATGGTTCCGTAGGTGGTGTTAACACCATGACCATTTTTCATATAGGGGTCGTTAGCTGAGCTGAACTTGAATGTTGTACCATTGCTGAAGATTTGACCTTCAATCGAGTTGATCGTGGTCATATTCACACCACTGACCGTTCCCAAGGCGGTATTGATAGCTGTGACAACCGCGCTTGTTTTTGTGAGTGCTGTCGCACCGCTCCGGAGAGCCAGATCCGTGAGAACATAACCCACCAGATCGGGAGCCGCTGCGTTGTTGAGAGAAGCCAGTGTCTTCACAACATTCGCAATGGGCGCCGAGTCGGCTGAGGGCGAGAGCCAGTTGACCAGGGCCAGTCCGACCGCAACATACTGTTCCTGAAGGGTCAGATCGGTGCTCGCACCAATTTTCACACTCAAATTATTGCCGATACCACCAGCGATACCGCCTGCGCTTGTTTTCGCAATGGCCAGGTTTCCTACGACTGAACCCGTGCCATCAACACCGGGATTGCCATAAATCATCGTGGCTGCTCCAGTTGTAGCATTGTTGGATGCTGCAAGGGATTGGCCGAAGATCTGGGCAACTTGATACATCAACGTCGGCGTCGCATTGGCACCTGCTTTGTAGGCTGCCGATCCGGTAACTGCAACCGCCGCAGTAGTGATTGCCACGGAGTATTGGGCTGCAACCTGCGCGTAATCTCTTGCCTGCTGCTGGAAGTTGGCTGACGTGTAGGTAGTCGGCAGATCTGCCAGTGTTTGATCCTGCACGGTCGTCGCGATTGTCGCAGCCTGAGCACTAACCCCGGTCGCAACTGTTTTCGCCACATAAATCTGGTCAGCTTCCCAGGTTGAATCTCCCGCGTTGGTGAACAGGTGGGCAACTTTCGCCGCAATTTGTGGAGCTTGACCCGTTAAAACTTTGGCAACTGCCGTTGCAAAGGTTCCCACGTTAGTCACGCCCTGGAAGGGTGCAAAACCGTTATTGCTGCCCGATGCCAGAACTGTGGTTGTAATCGCAGGCGCGTCAGCGGCAAGAGTTGAACCGCTTACCAATGTCGCACTGGCGATATTGATGGCGATCTTTTCAAGGTTCGCCGCAGTTGCAACTGACGACGTTGTGATGCTGGATGCGATGGCACCGGCAAGCACCGTGTCATCAGTAGGATGGAGCAACGCGGATGCTGCCTGAGTGGCAATCGTTCCGAGATAGGCGACCGTCATCTTCGACAGGGCCGTGATGCTGCTCGAGATGGCGATAATGCCCTGGTCGCTCGTGCTGCTGAGGTTCTGGATCAGAGCCAGTTGAACAGCAGGTGCCTGCGCAATTACCGAACCGGACACACTCGCCCCGATCAACGCAATGTTTGAATACTGGCCGGAGAAATTAGAGCCTGTCGCAACCGCAACGGCAGAGGCTGATGTCGCGGGAACACCCGTTGCACCGGCAATACCAGCGGCTACCAGCCCTGCATTCGCTGCGCTGGCATATCCATATGTCACTTTTTGCGCAATGTTGGCTGCCTGAGCAGTAACTTTCTTGGCAACTGCCACCGCGATAGCCTGCTGGTCTGCAACCCAGTTTGCCGCGTCATTGACAGAATCATGCAATTGAGCAACTTGAGTTGCAATCAGACCCGCTTGAGTCGGATCCGCATTAGTGGTCTGAGTTGCGATCGTGCTCGCCACCACACCGGCAAATGTCGCCTGATTGGTAACCACCGCCGTCGGAGTTGCCCCTGGAATGTATGAAGCGACCGCTTTAGCGATTGCTGGAATATTCGCAACATAAGAGCCACTGCTTCCATTTGCAATGTTCGTAGCGACCGCCTCCAAGGTTGTCAGGGTTGTCAGATTAGCCCCCTTCAGGCTTGATGTGATCGCGGAAGCGAGATCGACTGTCCGTGAGCTGCCACTCAACGCGGTAGCCGCGCTGGTCGCAATGTTCTTAATATTCGCTGCTGTGATACCCGTAATACCGGTAACGCTGCTTGAGACCGTAATGACAGCGGAATCACTGAGATTCACAATCCCCGGCCCTGAACCAGCTCCAAGGAGTGTGGTCATCATTGATGAGGCATTCGCTGCGGTCGGCGAGTTCTGGAGAGCAACGGTCGTCGCAAGTTCTCCAATTGCCACCCAATTGCCTGCATAATTATTTGCCGCCGCGAGAACAATATTAGCGGGTAAAACCGTTGTCGAAGTCTTGATTCCAGCCTCAACCTGGCCAGCAATATATGCAGCAGCATCAATACCAAGACCTCCAGAGGTCATCTGCTGCGCAATGCCGGTCGCCTGCGTGGGAACCGCTGCAGCAACCGCCTTGGCGATAATTCCCTGAGTGCTGCCAGTTGTCACAGGGTTCAACAAACCAACTTGCTGGGCAATGTAAGGCACTTCACCCTGAAGAGTCGTGCTGGTTGAACTATTGGCATCTTTCGCAACAGCAGCAGCAAAGGTAGCCTGGTTTGCAACTGAAAGAGTGCCAGCAATCGTGGCCGAAACAGCCGGAGCAGATGCAGCAAAATTGAAGCTGTTAGCATGAGTAATCGCCTCAGCCACACCTTCAAGCGTTGTCAGAAGCGGTGACCCCTTCAGGTTTGTCACGATGGTGGATGCCAGAGAAATCGCACTGTTCGAGTCGCTTGCGAGCGCGGCAGCCGCCGAGCCCGAAATCGCAATAACATTGGCCGCGCTTACCGTGGAAGCAACCCCAACGAGACTGCCGGAAATCGTAACAATCCCCGCATGAGAAGGAGCAGAAGCACCGGTAATCAACGTTTGTAGAATTCCAGCCGAATTAGCACCCGTAGTCGAGTTCGCATTCGCAACAGCCGCTGTAACCTGTCCAATGGACATATAATCCGCTGAACCAGTCCCAATGAAAAAATTGCCTGCAACAGCCAAAGCAATCGCCCCTGGCGTTGCAACTCCTGTCAAAGCCTTTGCACCGGTCTCGACTGCCGCAGCAATTGTTGCCGCATCCGCGCCAGTCTTCCCGATTGTCACCCCGGCTGTAATCACGTCAGCATTAACCGGCGATTTTTTCGCAACGTTTGTTGCAACAGCACCTTGATTCACCGCACCCGTGCATTGAGCTGCGATTTTCTGCGCAACCCCGACAAAATCAACAACCGACGCCACTCCTGCGATATTCGTTGCCAGAGTCGCCCTTTGAGCATCAGTCAGCGCAGTCGCCGAAGCAATACCACCCGCCACATTGGCTGCCAAAAGAGGAATCTGCCCGACAACAGTCGCACCCAGCCCAAGCACTTGAGTTGCACTCAAAGCCGAGGCAGGAGCATTGATGAGAGCGAGATAATTCGCAGATGTCGCACCCGAGTTTGCCTTGCCAAGACCAATCATCCCACCCGCTACAACGTTGGGAAGGCTGGCCACTGCCGCACTGCCGGAAATAGTCGTCACCGCCTGCTGCGCATACAGTTGAACTGTCGCAAAAGTGTTGGTGTCTGTTGTTGAGGCTGAATAGCCTTGAATAATTTCAGAAACCGCAGCCTGCCATTGAGCGGCAGTCACAGCAGTCACCGAATGCGTGGCTGATGTCATTACGCCATCATGCACGAGTTGATTTCTTACGTCAGTCATCACAACAGAGGCGGCATCCGCCAATGCTGTGGTAGAAGACATCTGAAGGCTCAGGATTGCCGCCGCAGCGAACGAGAGCACAGAGCTCAGCTTTATCCAGCTCCTCCGTTTTTGATATTTTTCAGGGTTTATTTTCATGTTGGATTAAGTTTTGTGAAGGGTTCACCGCAGGTTGCAGCCGTTAATTTATTAGCCGCTTTGATGAACTTTTCATCTAAACGAGTGATAAAGTCAACAAATTTTTTATATTATGATAATAAATCAATTTGAACTGTTCACAATCTAAGCCGCTTTCGCCGACGTTCTGGTATGGCACGCCGTCCAGCAGAGTTGATGTGCGGCATCATTTGTGCTAACCAGGACACGTTCACATGGAAACCAACCCTCAACCCCCAGCAGTTGTTAAGACACAAGTTACTGATAAACAGATAATTAGGACTATTCTATACCGGACAACTTTTGTCTATACCCTTTTCCAGCTTCTGCTCCTGATTTTCATGCATCTAGTGGGAGAAAGATACTGGTTGCTTAGCATCCTGATTTATCTCCCGGTAATGTTTTGGCTCCTGCCGCTTGGGGTTTTAACCCCCTTCTGTCTCATATACCGCCCCAAACTCTGCCTCTGGCACCTCGGATGCCTCCTCTTCACGTTGTTTTATTATCAAACTTTCCACTGGAACAATGGGGCATCGCCAAAAAATGAAACCCTGATTCTGTTAACCAACAATATTGCAAACAACAACCGCCAGAGCGTTGAACCTTACATCAAAGCCGAGAACCCGGACATCATTGCGCTCCAGGAAGCAACCGGTCGCAGCAACCTCTACGCAAAAACTTATCCAGACCGCTTTGTGTCAGGCATAAATCAATTTGTATTGATAAGCAAATTTCCGATCATCAGCACAACCATCGTCAATACCCCATTGTGGCTCGGCCAACCCGTCGCGGCTCGTTTTGAAATCAGCGTTCATGGGGAGAATATTGCCGTTTATTCCATTCATCTCCCGACGCCGCGTCCGGATTTTGTAAAACTTCGTGGAACAGGGTGGTTACGAGAGTCCCTTGGTCCCTCGTGGAATAGAAAACGCTCAGACGGACGTTCCTACCGGGAATCGATGGCAGCGCGGGTTGAATTGGCGCGGGGGCTTGTAAGCAGGATTTCTGAAGAAAAAGAGCCGTTTTTCCTGATGGGCGATTTCAATATGCCGGATTGCGGTTACATCCACAGTTTATTCTCCGCCAAGTTTGAAGATGCATTTGCCTCGGCAGGCCGGGGATGGGGGCTCACGTTTCCGGGATTTGGCAATCATGCATTCCTCATGCGGGGGCCCTGGCTGCGAATTGATTATCTCTTTGCAGGCAGGGGATGGAAGACCGTTGACTGCCACACTGAACCGGACCGGCGCTCCAAGCATCGTGCGGTCGTGGCAAGGTTTGAAAGGCTCCCTTGATTTCATGCATGGGTAATCGTTGATTCTTGACTCTCCCTCTCCATTTCATGGAAAGTCCACTCATGTCCAAGCTTGCCAAGACCAAGGGAAGATTACAGCGCATCGCCCTCTTAATGCTCCTTTCTAATATTGCCGCTTTTGCAGCTCCTCCGGCCGCCCAGAAACTTCCCCCTCAGATTGAAACCCCTGTCGTCAACCTTGATGGAGACTGGCACCTCTGGCTCGACAAAGATGCATCCTGGCAGAATGACAAACTCTTTCTGCCAGATGAGATCCCTACGACACAATTGCCCGTCAATGTGCCCACAGGGGGCTGGAACGTATTGAATGCCCAGCCGGGAATTTCCGTTCATCTTCCCGCGACGGTTGAAGAGTATTGCTGGGGCCAACAGGGGTTGCGTCCTTTCGACGGACCATGGGAAGATTCCAGCGGTGCCGTACAGAATGGCAATTACACCGGGGTCTCCTGGTGGTGGCGCAAACTCGACATTAAAGCCGTGCCGACCGGGCGGCGGACGGTTGTTTCCTTCAGAGGCGCGCGCCTCCGGGCCGAAGTCTATTGCAACGGACGGCTCTGCGGCTACTCGATCATCTCCGAAATGCCATTTTCGGCGGATATAACCGATGCGATCAAACCCGGTGCCGACAACCTGCTGGCGGTTCGCATCACGAATCCAGGGGGCTCAATGAACTGGGTGGATCGGGAAACATTCAAATGGGGGCAGTATGACATTCCGTATTCCCACGGCTTCGGCGGCATCGATGGCGGTGTGTTATTGCAAATGCGGGCGGCGGCAGAAGTGACCGACCTTGCCGTCATCAACAAGCTCGATCCGCATTCCGTAACGTTGATGGCTGAGATTTCGTGCACGGGGACCTCTTACAAAGGACCGGTCGCCCTGGCGATCACCCAGGAGGGACGCCCGATCTGGAGTGGCACTTCCACCGTCCTTGTCACTTCCGGCAAAACGGCATCAGTTGCCACTGATATTACCCTGAACGAGGCACAGCTCTGGGATCTCGATCATCCCGCGCTTTACAAGGCAACGGCCTCCCTGCCCGGACGCGCCGACACCGGATGTTCGCGCGATTTCGGGTTCCGGAGTTTTACCGCGACCGGAATCGGCACGGATGCCATGCTGAAACTCAATGGAAAACGCATCGTGCTTCGTTCTGCAAATTCCTGCGGTTGGTGGGCGTTTTCCGGTCTGTGGCCAGGCATGGAGCTTGCCGAAAAGGAAGTGACCGCCGCCAAAAAGCTCGGGCTTAACTGCCTGCAGTTCCACCGCAACACGGGCAGACCGGCCGTGTTGGAAGCACAGGACCGCCTCGGGCTGCTTCGCAGCGAGGAGCCTGGCGCCGGTTCCACCCTCTTTCCGAAGAATAGAGATTCAACAGCCATTCTAAGCAGTGGCACACAATCAGTTGCCGGAACCGCCGGCAAGAATACCCTGAACTTCGCAAAGCGGTACGAGCTTGCAAAAACCCTGCTCATGGTAAAGAGGGATCGCAGTCATCCGTCTTTGATCGCCTACTGCCTGCAAAACGAATTTGATGACGCGGACACAACCCTCACTGATGAAGTTTTCCAACGGATTCAACAGCTCGATCCCGGCAGGATTATTGTCTTGAAATCGGGCGCACGGACAGGGAAGCAAGTGCTGGCACTTCCCTGGACGACCACGCTCAAGTATGACGACGGCAGCGGCTATTCGGGGTGGTCCGATGTGCATACCACCGGTGGCCCGGGTGTTTATGTCGATGATCTCTACAAAAATCCGAATGATTTTTCCCATCGATCAAATAATCGCCGGGAGATTGTCGTATGGGGCGAGATGCTGGGCTTTGCTGTCCCTTCGGATTATTCAGCGATTGCATCGGAGTATTCCAAGAGCGGCTTACCCGGTTTTGACCGGGCTGATTCGGAGGAAATTGCATTGGCGTATGAAAAATTTATCGGGCAATACGGGTTCAAGACTGATTTTCCGTCGGCCTCGGCACTCTTTAAAGCCATTGGGTCCAGGAGTTATTTTGCCTGGCAAAAAATAATCGAGAACTGCCGCATCAGTGATCCGGTTGATTATTTTGTCCTTAACGCATGGGAGGAAACCATGTCAGACAACCACTCTGGCATTGTTGATTTGCATCGCGGATTCAAGGCGGATCCCGCACTGATAAGCAGAGCCAATCTGCCGGAAATGCTGGTCATCAAGGCGCGCCACCTGGTGCTCTCCTGCGGGGAGAAAGCGGTTGTGGATCTCCATCTGGTCAACGAAACCAACCTTAAAGGAACGTGGACGCTTGATTTCCACGCCAAATCAGAAGATGGCTCGGTGATTTTCCATCAATCGGACAGCGTCACGCTCTCCGGTGGCGATCTGTTCGCCCAGTTGTTGCACGAAGGGTATCAGTTTACCGTCCCCACACCCGGTGCGGTTACGCTTGAAGCGATCCTCACCCCCAAGGAATCTTCAGATGCAACCAAACCCCTTGACCGGACCGAGGAGTTGCTTGCAGTCCAGCTTGACGGATTGGAAAACAAACATTCGGTAGCGGTCGATGATTTGCCGGATGGCCGGTTACTCAAGGCATTGCAGGCAGCCCCCGCCTTTCGTGCCGGGCCGTTGTCTGAAGCAAAAAATCCGGATGTCATATTATTTGCCCTATCCGAAGAACACCCCTTCTCCGTGGAAAGGCTTGAAGCAGTCCGCAACGGAGCGCGTTTAATCCTGATCTCGAATGACGGCAAAGACCTGGTCGAGGCCGCAAAAAAAATCGCAGCAGCGGGAATCATCAAATTCAACGGCTCGATGGGATCGGGGGATCTTCCCTGGATGGGTTCCTGGTATTTCACCCGCAAGCACTGGCTGTTTAATGGGCTGCCCTCGGGCGGAGTGATGAACTGGCAATATCAAGTGCGCACTTCGGGGGGGGAAGGGCTGCTTATCGAGGCCCCGGGAATGGAAGTCGCAGCTGGCTATGGGCGCGCTCATCAAAAAAACGCGGCTATCGGTGCTTGTGCCATTCCCTATGGGAAGGGTGAGATTATCCTGTTCACCTTTCCCGGCATGATCGATGGATTATGTGGCGACAACAGAGGGATTCATCCGGTTGCAGCAAAGAGGATGATCTTGAATGCGATCGCTCATTAACCCGGGTTAAGATCGGGATTTCCAGAAAAACTACTCCGGAGTGAAAGAGTCATCCTCCTGGCGGATTGCCTCGACGAGGTATTTCCATGCCTCGGCCCACTCGTTGAGATTCGCCGAAGCAAGGGAAGCCATGCGGAGAACGGGTCCGCAGGGATCAGTCGAGGCCATTCTTTTCACACCGTCCCAGTCATTTTTCAGATAGAGCGCCTTTGTAAACAGTTCCGCAGTTTCAGGGTTTTTATGAACGGAATACATGGTTCGTAAAATCGGAAGCCCGGGATTTGCCATGTTGCTTGTGGGCGGAGTGAGTTGGATGTGAGCCGAGGCAAAAGTCCATGCGTCCCTGAAGTTTTTCTCCATCGCAAGGTCAGCCGCGACAACGGGCCAGGCATCCTGCGCCCAGCCGGGTTCGGACTTGATCTGTTCCATTAACTCCTTTCGATCGCCGCGCTGGTGCCAGATCTTGAAGAACCTGCGCCGCTCTGAATGCATCCACCCGGCAAGTCCCGGATCCCCGGACAGAGCCGTTTTGATGGCTTTTCCCAACTCGTTTGGCGGAGCAACCTGCATCCACCTAAGAAACAGTTCCTTGTCTTTCCCGGCAATCGCAAGAAGGCGCCCGGTCACCCCCTCGGCATCAATGGAGTTCTTGAGCATTACCTCATAGGTCTCTTTGGCTTTACCGGAAAAT
>Ga0007854_10003054_pt1 | contig 10219 bp, 9 predicted proteins | sample CryBogCBH12Aug08_FD_60382 | JGI IMG/M metagenome (GOLD analysis project Ga0007854, IMG submission 60382) | Freshwater microbial communities from Crystal Bog, Wisconsin, USA - CBH12Aug08 | ecosystem: Environmental > Aquatic > Freshwater > Lake | place: Crystal Bog, Wisconsin, USA | collected... | reverse complement strand
TTTGTGATCTGCCCGGGTCTGCTACAGAACCACTATATGACATGCGCCTGATGTCTGCCTGCCAGCACCATATCGTCGTCAATAGCAGTTACTCGTGGTGGGGCGCATGGCTCAATCCATCTCCGGACAAGATCGTCATCGCCCCCACGATGTGGATGACCAACGTTCCCAGCACTTACGCCTTCCCGAAGGAATGGATGCGTATCCAGTAGCATTCATTCATAACAACCATGAACAATACCCTGGGAATCTTTTCAGGTTCGGACCCGCGTTCTTCATTTTCTTGGAGCGGCACACCGTTCAATCTAATCAATGCATTGGAATCCTTAGGCGTCCGTTGTGAAAGCTATTCGTCGGACATGCGCACCGAAAGGTCCGTGCCTGAACGAATAATAAGAAGCCTTTCCAAAGGTGCCGCCCCATATAGCAAGCTTTGTTTAAGACCGCAGTTGGCTCACTTGGCCACTCACTTCAACCATCTCCAGTGTCGGGACGTTTTGCATTTACCAGGGGACTTTGTGATGCCTTTCCCAGGATCGCACACCGGCTTAAAACACCATGCATTTATGGACTCTACTTTCCGGCAGTTTTGGGGGCCGTGGTTTCGCGAGTACCACAGTCAGCGTAAGGGATTGCTTAAACAATGCCTGCAATTCGAAATCCGCAGGCGGGAAAAGTTCTACCAATCCTGCATCGCACAATACTCAAATATTTTTGTGACCACCCGCTGGGTGCGGCATAGTCTGATCAATGACTATGGAGTGGACCCAGCGCGGGTGACTGTATGTTATACTGGCACTGGCAATATTCGTAATCTCAATCTTGTTCCGGATCGTGAGAAACCGATTCTCCTTTTCGTCGCCAAACATAATTATATCCACAAGGGCGCGGCCATCGTTCTCGATGCCTTCCGTCGCCTGCGTGAGAGCCATCGCTCGGTCGAGTTGGTAATGGTGGGCCCGGATCCAGGCATTCTAGGAGCCTTACCCAACGAACCAAGAGTCACTTTTCATTCGTTCCTTGAATGGAACCAGTTGGAACACCTGTTCAACAGCGCTTCGTTATTCGTCCTGCCATCCTTATATGAACCCTACGGCCTGGTATATCTTGAGGCCTTGCGTTGCGGGGTTCCCGTGGTCTGTTCCTCCACCGGCGGCATGTCATCAGTCGTTCATGACCATGGCTGCGGATGGTCCATCGACAATGACAAGCCTGATGCCTTGCTTGAAGCTCTGCTGGAGGCCACGGACGATCTGGATCGTTGCTGGGCCATGGGCAGGAATGGCCAGAAATTTGTCGAAACCCATTGCTCTTGGGAAATATGTGCTGAACTCATAATCCGAACCATCAATCAATAAAGCTTCAAAATGATAGATCTGGAAAAATCAGTTATGTTGTATTCTGGCGTGTGCAACCCTCTGCCATGCTTGTCTAGAAGAACCAAGTTTCTGTTTAAGGCTTTTCAGATCTATCCTTGTCACATCATCAAAAGGACAATCTGTAAGGATCTTGGTTTTGGCGACCATGTGGAATTTCTGCCTGGTTTTAGGTGTCTTGCAGGCAAGGTCCTTTGCGCAAAGCGCGCGTTTCTTGGCGATACCTTGTTTGTGGATTACGCGCCGATCGAAATTGGCGAAGAAGTTAGTTTTTCATTTCGTAATATTGTGGTGACGTCATCACACCAAATAGATGATTTTCAAACAATTGAAGCAAAGCCGGTGGTGATTGAAGATGGGGTCTGGATCACCACAGGCGTCACTATCCTTGGAGGGGTCCGAATAGGGAGAAACTCTATCATAGGAGCTGGCAGCGTTGTTACCAAAGAAATCCCACCAAACTGCTTTGCGGCTGGAAACCCTTGTATTCCAATCAAATCGATTCATAGGGGCATGGCATAAACCGCCCACTGAAATTTGGAATACCCTCTGTCGTGTCATTCACTGGCTCCTATTACCAATAGTCCTGCAGATCAATATCAATAAAGCGCAAATGCATTTAAAGTCCACTGTCCATACCGCGGTCTCATCCTATATCGCGACTTTCAGTTCCATTGCCATTGGTCTGCTGACCATTCGAGTAGCCACCCAATATCTGGGTAAGGAAGAGTTCGGACTGTGGAGCTTCACCCTGCAGACTGTCGGCTATCTTTTGTTACTCGACCTTGGAGTCTCCAGTTCTATCGCCAGGCTTTTTGGCGAACCGCTGGCATCCGGTGACAAGAACAGGATGGACAGTTGGTTCACGCTCTGTCTCATCACGCTGCTTGGCCAGGCCCTGTTGATTTTAGCTTTAGGGCTGGCTGTTCGCCCGTTTGTATTGCATTGGTTCAACATCCCCAGCCACCTGATCGATAGGGCATCCACGCTGTGGCTTACCTTCCTCTGCGTGAGATCCACCGGTCTGGTTTTCACCATCACTTTCGCCATACTCCATGCCCAGAATCGGGTGTTCTGGAGTAACTTTGTTCAAGCATCAGGAGCCTGGGCCGGGCTTGTCATGTTCGCGCTCATGCTCCGGAGCGGATATGGAGTGATGGCCTATGGGTGGTCCACTGCCATAGGATCGCTGGTCATTGTCATCGGTGGGGTGCTCGCAGTGGCGCGAGGGCAGCATCGTTTTGGTTTATCACTGCATGGCGTTAAAAGATATGATGTGCAACATTTATTCGGTTTCTCCAGCACGGTGTTTGTGATCGGGCTGGGGGCACAAATGTATTACGCCAGTCACGGATTAATCGCCACCAAGCTATTTGGCTTGGAAACGGCGGGGGTGCTCGCGGTAACCATGCGCATCGTTGGTATAGCCACCTCAGCCATATGGAAACCCTTTGACGCATTCTCACCACGCTGGCAAATCGCATACTGCAATCATGATTTGCCGAGGGTGACGCGGGAGTTCAGCTTGGTGGCTCGTTTTACCATCCTGCTTGCTGCCGTAGGTGCTATCGGAATCGCCATCGTCAATCAACCTTTCATTTATTGGTGGACTAAGCCGGAATATTTCGGCGGGCTAACACTAAATTTTCTTTTGGCGATTTTTGTCCTCATTCAAGGCATCAATCGTTGTTTTACCACGATATTTCCGCTGACACTGCGGATGAAGGGCTACACCATGGTGAATTTGAGCAGCGTCGCTGTTGCGGTTTGTCTGATGATTCTTTTTTCCAGTTGGTGGGGGCTTTCCGGCATACCTGCGGGCCTGATCGTAACTGACCTCATATTTCCGACTTGGTATTATGTTTACAAAGGTGGTTCGCAAATCGGTGTGAATGGGCTGAAACTTTTGCTGCAAGATGCGGTCTTTTGGCTTCCACTCACCGGCTTATCATTTGGTATCGCTTCATGGTTGGCGGGTTTCGGCTTCCACTCCAACTTTCTTTGGTTCCTCTCAGCTCTAGCTTCCTCGGCGATCTGCGCCGGTCCTTTATTATGGCGGGCTTTCGGGATGATCCAGGAACTGCGAGCCAACCAAACCTGATTCACCAAGTCATGAATCACAAAATTCTCATCACCACCTTCACGTTTCAGCCAAACAAAGATGGTATTGCTGAAGCAGCTGGTTTAATGGCTTTCTGGCTGGCGGAACGGGGGCATGACGTCGTGGTTTTAACTGGAAGCTTGCCGGATCGTCACGATTTCCAACCCCATCCAAGACTTCGCATCCAGCAGTTCAACGCGAATTTCCATCGCTTGTTTGATGCCGTATCGCAAGAGGACAGCGAGCACATCCGGAACTTCATACGCCATGAGAACCCCGATGTGATTATTTGCCACTGTTGTGAAATATGGACAGCGGCAAACGCGGAACAGGTGTTTGATGAACTTAAAGCCAAAACCATACTTACCAGCCATGGCTACACCACGCATATCTGGCTGCCACGTGCCCGCCCACCGTTTGGACTTGGGGTTTGGTCGAGACATTTCTTAAGATATGTCACTCGCTTGCCATGGGTTCTGCGCCGTTATGACCGGGTGGTCTTTTTAAGCAGGAAACAAGATTGGGGACGCTTTTTCGATCATCGCCTCGCCAAGCTTACAGGCCACCAAGGGATTCGGGTTATTCCAAATGGGACTGACGCGAACCCCAAGCGGGCATCTGAGCAGGACTTTCGGCGTGATTTCATCCCGGGCTCTGGTCTCAGTGTCTGCTATGTCGCGAATTACAGCCCGCGCAAGAATCAGGCGCGTGCGATCCGGGTGTTCAGAAAGGCCGCTTTAAAGGATGCTTCTCTGATCCTGATAGGCAGCGAGTTCAATGCTTACTCTGAAAGCCTTAAGGAGCTGGATCTACAACTGCAAAAAGTATATCCAGCGGGCACCGTGGTTTTTCTCGAAAAACTGGATCGCCTGACTACACTGGCCGCCTACTCCACATGCGATGTTTTTCTTTTGGCGGCAGATGCCGAAACGCAGCCTATAGTGCTGCTCGAAGCCATGGCGGCCGGACAGCCATTTGTGACCACCAATGTGGGTTGCGTGACGGAGTTACCCGGCGGTATCGTCGCCAATAGCGAAGCCGGACTTTCTGAGGCGCTAGTGACACTCCAAAACTCACCCGAAAAACGGAAACAGCTGGGTGATTTAGGGAGAACCGCTGTAATGCAGGACTTTACCAAGGAGAAAGTCATGACGGCCTACGAAAATCTTATCCAAGAATTATTTCCAATGCAGTAACCCATTGTCATAAATGCTCACCAGTGATCAAAATTCCATAAAGTATCGCATTGCTTTGTTGGCGTGCTATTTCGGGCCACTTCCGCCCTATGCACCGCTAGTTTTTCGATCAATGGAGATGAACCCCAACATCGACTGGTTGTTCATCACCGACACAATACCCCGATTCCAATTGCCACCGAACGTCCATATTTGGGTCCGTTCCCTCCAAAGCGTGGCAGATCGTTGTGGTGAAATCTGCGAATTCCCAATTATTATAAATCATCCGTACGATATTTGTGATCTTCGACCTGCTTTCGGCCTAATATTTTCCGACGAACTCAAGGATTATCACTTCTGGGGTCATGTGGACATGGACGCAATTTATGGTGACATACTTCGTTTTTTGCCTAATCAGATATTGGCAGCCAATGATCGCATACTTTGTCGGGGTCACTTATCGTTATATCGTAATATTGATAGAGTTAACCACGCATTCAAGCTTCTGGCACCAGGGGCAATGGATTACAAAAAAGCATTTACCGATACGTCATTGGAACAATTTGACGAGTGGCGTGGAATATGGAAGATAATGCGCTATCACAATTACAAACAATATCACGAAGAGTTTATTGCCGACATTCGACCACCAAGCCGATACAAGATAACAAGATTTGAAGCAGAGGAACTGGTCAATTATAAGCATCAGTTTTTTTATTGGCACGATGGCAGAACATACCAAGCTTACTACCATCGTGAAGGCGGTCTTTTCGACAGGGAAGTTGCATATATTCATTTTAAAAAACGTCAGCTTCCCGCCCCTGAATTCGAGGTGGGAAAAGTCCGTGGCTTTTCTATAGGCCCGGACGGCTTTATCCCATATAACCGTGAAAATCTTACAGAAGAACAAATGGATTTCATTAATTCCACGAGGTGGAAAACACTCAATACAGTCATACTCCGAAGATTGAGAAATAAATTCAAGAAAATCCTCACGATGTATAACTAAGTATAGTCGAGTATGCATATAAAAGACTAAATTATTATTGTTATCTTGTTTTCTATTTTGAAAAAAAGCTTCCAACTGTTTATACCACCCAAAAAGCCCAGCAGGCACCGTATCGTGATCCTCGCGGACATGCCACGCAACGCAGTTGGCGGCTTATCTAACGGACGCGGCGCAGGTCATGCGGCAACTTGGCTACCCCAGTTGGCTGATGCTTTCGTTCATGCCACCGATCTGGAATTTTTCTGGTTGACGCTGGATACGGCCGTAAGCGATGTAGAATGCATCCAGCAGTGTGGCCAATGGTTCATCCGGGTACCCGCCTGCAAGATGACCTACGACATCCTGACTGGTCACCGGATCTCCGGGACAAGATTGGCGACGCTTATTCGCGTGCTGGATCCCGATTTGGTTCATGCATGGGGCACCGAGCGATCCTATCCATCAGTCTTGAAGTCGCGCCACATTCCCTCGATCCTTTCGATGCAGGGTATTCTTACAGAATACCAGCGGCGCGGGACACTACCATCCGGATGGCGATGGCGGATACAGTCTGGATATGAAAAAACCTGGGTGGCCGCAGCCACGGTGGTGACTACTGAATCCGAGTGGGGCAAGCAGCAGATCCATAAGTTTTGTCCAACTGCTGATATTCGTATGGTGGAATATGGGGTTCACCCATCCTTTTACGATGTAAAGTGGAATCCAGATCCTGCGAAACCGATTGCGTTTTTCAGCGGATCCATCGACTCCCGCAAGGGCGTGGATTTGCTGGCAGAAGCCATGCAGCTACCTGGCACGCAAGCCTGGGAATGTTGGATGGCAGGTGCCGGGCCCATGACGGCGGAATTGGAAGCTATGAGGTTGCCGAATCTTAAACTGTTGGGGAATTTAAACTGGGAACGGATGCGGGAGTGTTTGGCACAGGCTTGGTGTCTGGTGCTACCTACGCGTGCGGACACCAGCCCGAACGCGGTCAAGGAAGCGCGTGTCGTGGGCTTGCCGATCATCACCAGCAGCCACGGCGGTCAGGCCGGATACATCCTTGATGGGTGCAATGGCTATATCGTCAATCCGTTAGAAGCAGTATCCTTAAGGAAAGCCATGGATACAGTACTGGGCGATTTTGAGTTGGCACTGCAGATGGGGCATAACCGTTTGGAACAGGACCGGCACTACCTCCACCCTTCTCGCACTGCTGCGGGCTTTCTGGAAATTTACCGTGCAATGGTTCCCCCGTAAGAAGCCTTCAATGCCATCAGGCGCCCCTCCGAGTCATCGATCCGTTAATGCGTATACTGAAAAAAATTGTCAGATGGAGTCGTCGCGCACGGATGTGGTGTTGGCGGCCATACTACAGAGCCTATGCGAGGCTGAAGCGGGTGAATGCCCATCCCAGTGTGCTATTCACGGGCCGCCCATTGTTTGTATGCTGTGAGGGTGCCACTATCATCCTTCGAGAAGGAGTTAAACTTTTCTGCACACCTGAATCCAACCCTGTGATTGGCCGGGCTCGCTTGTCCATGTATGCGATGTGCCCAGGTGCACGCATTGTCCTTGAGAAAAATGTGGGAGCTAGCGGCATCTGCCTTTGCGCCGCTACTGAGGTGATCATCGGAGAAGGCACAATGCTCGGTGCGGACTGCGTCATCACGGACACCGACTTCCACCTGCCAGAACCCGGATGGACGTGGAACAACTCCTTTAAGGAAACCTCAAAGCCTGTTCGAATAGGCCGGGGTTGCTTTATTGGAACACGGGCTATCATCCTTAAAGGAGTGACTCTAGGAGACGGAGTCGTCGTCGCAGCTGGGACAGTAGTCACCCGTGACGTCCCTACTGGCCATCTTGCTTTCGGTAATCCAGTACAAATCCGCCCCCTTTCAGGAAAATGGCTGCGCCCTCAGATCGCGGAATCCCTCCAGGCCATTCACCCATGATGACTCAATTACGCCAGACCATCCTTGGATGGCGAGCGAGCCGACCCGGTCTTTATGTCTGGGTTCAACGCATACGTTATCATATCTGGTGGAACACAGTCCGCCGACGGGTGAAGGGCCGCAACAATCGCATCATCTCTAGAAATGCGCTTCTTCAATATTGCACGTTCGACATCCAAGGCCATGACAATCAAGTGGTCATTGGTGGCGGTTCGGTCATGAGAAATGTGACTTTCAGAATTCGTGGCAATGGCCACCGCATCCATCTAGGCAACGACGTCAAAGTGGAACGGTCCGCAGTATTTTGGATGGAGGGTGATAACGGCACCTTGGAAATAGGCGACCAGACAACATTGGAAGAAGCTCATCTGGCGGTCACTGAAAACGGACGTTCAATCACACTCGGGATGGATTGTATGCTAGCCTACGGAATAGAAGTCCGCACAGGCGATTCCCATTCGGTCATCGATGCTAACACCTCTCAGCGCATCAACCCACCGGCTGACGTGTTCATAGGTGAACACGTTTGGATAGCCGCTCATGTTCTGATTCTGAAAGGTTGTGTCATCGGTCAGAACAGCATAGTCGGCACGGGTGCGGTAGTGACGAAGGCAGACGGCGCGCAGGGCGTGATCATCGCCGGCAATCCCGCCCGCATTATCAAACAAGGCATCACATGGGATCGCAAACGACTTGAGACAGCGGCATCAACTGATATCCGACCATGATTCATTGGAAGCTACCGCGGGAATCCACTTCAATTGCAAAAGGAATCGCAATTCTATTGGTGTTATGCAGCCATCTGCATATACCTGATGGGACTGGTACCTGGGGGGTGGCTATTTTCCTGTTTCTTAGTGGTTATGGCGTGATGGAATCATACCTAAAGTATGGACTTTCATCATATATTTCAAAACGGTTTTCACATGTTTACTGGCCTTTCATCCTTATAACAGCAATAGTCGTAGCAATTGACTCGATCACAGGCAGAGCCGTGGATTTTCCAAATCTCTTGTTATCAATCCTGTTACTGACCAATTTGGTCAAAACCGATCCCTCTCTGTGGTTCATTCAATTTATTATTGTATATTACCTTGCTTTCTACGCTGCATTTAAAGCAGGTCGAAACACAATGCAGTCATGTTTGATGATGTTTCTTCTGTCTCTGATCTTGTTTGTCTTATATGCAAATCTCAGCAAATCTCCTGCATTTGTAATGGTACAATGTTTCCAGTTCCCGCTTGGGGTGGCGGTTTCTATAATTTGTAATAGCAAGAATGAATTCGTCACTACAAGAAACCTTCTGATAATTACATTTGCATTATCGATTGCCATTATTAGCGTGGCATTCATTTTCAAGAAACCTTTTATTATTGAGCTGATCCGAATCAACATTGCGACAGTTGTCGTAGTCGCAATAACATCGAGGATAAGAGGTGTCGTTTCGGGGCTTTTGGGATATATAGGAGATCTTTCATTTGATATCTACCTCGTCGAATGGCTTGTGATTAGCAAGTACCCATTTATACATGGGATAATACAAAATCAACTCCCTTCAATTGCTATTTGTTTCATTGAGGTAATGCTCGTTGCGATTCTTTTCGCGAAAACACGTACACTTGTGGCATTGAATATAAGGTCGGCCATCAGCCGTGCGGAATAGGAGACAAGATCCCGTCTTGATTTCAAATAGGGTTGCCTATAAGTCAATACCTCCGGAGGAATTACCATGAATCCCACCACAGTTCATTTAAGACCTCAGACGGCGACTGTCGTAATCCAACACGTCGCTCCCTATATGGCAAGTCTGTATCGGGAAGTTACCAAATGCCTTGCGGCACGCAATATTCATTTTCATGTTATTGCTGGATCTATTCACGCGAGAGGCCGGTCGTTCGGCATTCCAGATGATTGGATGCACGGCCTTGATTTTGAATATCTGAATTTGATGGACTTTCCGACTCGTTCAAATTCAAGGCTAGTTCTAATCCCAGACCACCGCCTGATCAAAGCGCTCCAAAAAACCGATCCAGCTCTTGTCTGGGTTCACGAACGCAACCCTATGGCCATAGCGTCAAGTGTCTGGGCCCGAGTAAAGGGGCGGAAATCTATCATCAGTACGGACGTGGGAGACAACCCACCGGAATATGCAACCTCTACTTTACACCGACGTTACCATCAATGGGTCAGGGGGATATATCACGGAACCATCGCCATGACCCAAGAGGCATATCTGGCAGCAAATCCCGAAGGCCGGCCGAGAATATTGATTCCCCACGCGGTATCGACAGTGGAATTTTCGCCGCCCATGAATCGCACGCCCTCGGATGTGTTTCGTTTCATCTTCGTGGGTTCACTGGATAAACGCAAGGGGGTCGATAGCTTGATCGTGGCGGCTTCCGCATTGTGGCGTGAACGCCAGGATTTCGAAGTGCGCATAGTGGGCGGAGGTCCTCTTGAGGATCGTCTGACCTCCAACAGCGAAGGTTGGATATCGAAGTCTGGACACCAGCCTTCGTCGGGTGTTAGATTGGAGTACGATCGTGCTGACGCTTTCATCCTGCCTTCTCGGCAGGACACATATGCCGTGGTTGTTCATGAGGCCGCCGCCTGCGGGCTGC
>Ga0007854_10003052_pt1 | contig 10224 bp, 14 predicted proteins | sample CryBogCBH12Aug08_FD_60382 | JGI IMG/M metagenome (GOLD analysis project Ga0007854, IMG submission 60382) | Freshwater microbial communities from Crystal Bog, Wisconsin, USA - CBH12Aug08 | ecosystem: Environmental > Aquatic > Freshwater > Lake | place: Crystal Bog, Wisconsin, USA | collected... | reverse complement strand
CACCGCCTGCTAATACGCCACCGGCGCCTAAACCGCCAGTTACGCCGCCAACACCACCAGTAACACCGCCGGCTAACACACCACCAGCGCCTAAACCACCAGTAACGCCGCCTACAGGTAAATAATTAAAAAAAGGGCCCCCAATTGGGGGCCTATTGGTTATTTGTTTTATTTGGATGAACAACTATCTTTAGATCCGCAACAACCTTCTTGGGCTTGGCGCACAATATCAGCTACCTTTTCATGAGTAGGTTGATATAGGTCAATAATGTTGTTACCCGGATCTTTAATGCTTGCCATAATGCCATGTGGCGCTTCTTTTGGTTCGGTGACAAAGGTAACATTTTTAGCTACGAGTTCATGATATAAATTTTTAAGATCTTTAACTTCTAGCACAATGCCAGTATGTCTATCTGGTAATTCAGTTTCAGTTGGGCATAAAATAAATTTGATACTGTCTAATTCAAATTCGGCCCAGCGGTTTTTAATGTGAAATTTAGGCAAGAAACCTAGGCTTTTATAAAACTCAAAAGAGGTCTCTATGTCATGTTGAATCGTAATCAACATGCCAACTTTAAAGGTCATACCGTTTCCTTGTAGATTTTATGATTAGTAAATATTAAATAAAATGATACGCGGCACTTGGTAAAAAGTAAAATCGGTGGGTCTTGTGATACGCTTTAAAAGAGAGTAGATTATAAAGTAAGATATAATATTTGTTTAGTAGAGGGAAGGGCTTGATATGATATTTAATAATCATAATTTTCGTGTAATGGAAACTTCACAAAGTCGCAATTTTATGCAAAGAGTTTATGGTTGGATGGCAATTGCGCTTAGCATTTCGGCAACATCGGCATATGTAGTTGCAAACACTCCGGCTTTAGCCTTTTTCTATCACAATCCAATTATTATGTTTGTAGCAATTATTGCCCAAATTGGTTTAGTAATTAGCTTGACTACGGCTTTACCTAGGATGCAAGTATCTACAGCTATGATCATTTTCACAAGCTATGCTGGTTTATCTGGGGCTAATTTAGCTGGTTTATTTTTAATTTACACTTTACCATCTTTAGCAATAACGCTAGCAGTAACTGCCGGCATGTTTTTAGCCATGGCTTTATACGGCCAATTTACTAAGTCTGATTTAAGTTCATTGGGCGACTTTTTGTTTATGGCTATTATTGGGCTAGTTATTGCTAAATTTGTAGGCATTTTTGTCGGTAGCGCTAATTTTAGCATGATTACAGCTGCTTTTGGTGTCATGATTTTTACACTATTTACCGCTTATGATGTACAAATGATTAAAAATCTTGGCAGCCAAATGTTAGTAAGCCATGATGATATGACTAAAGTGGCTTTAATTGGCGCTCTTAAATTGTACTTAGATTTTGTAAACTTATTTTTATACTTGTTGCGCTTTTTTGGTCAACAACGTCGTGACTAATTTTAAGTAATTGATTTTTACAAAAGGGCCCGCTAAAAATTAGCGGGCCCTTTTTTATTGACTTATTTTAACGGTTCTTGTTAGCTTTTGGCAGGTCGAAATGTCCAAAAGGGGAGAGTGTGGTATGTATAAACTTAGTTTAGTGCTGGGTTTGTTGTTTAACTTAAATTTGGTTGGTGAGGCAACTGTATTAAAAAATTTTGATCAAGCGCGTAGCTACACTGGTAAGTCAATCAAAGCTTTTATTGGTTTTGTAGATTTAATCGAAGGAGCCGAGACTTTGATTAAGGACCAGCGGCAAGACCCAATTCTGGGTGTGCAGCGATTGATGGAAGGGGTAACTAGTCTAATTGAAGCTAGTATTCACGATTTACCAATTGATATTAATGAACAATTAGATTTAGTAACGATCATCGATGAATTTAAATATGAAATCGATATGTTATTGAATAATAATCCTGTTAAATCTGGGCTAGATGTCGAAGCCGAACGTAAAAAGCTTATGGAGGGCTTAGCCGAGATTTTATATAATGCCGTTTATATTTTAATTGATCCTAAGTCCATTAGTAGCTGCTTAACCAATATTTTAAGTGGAATTTATAAAGTAGTTTCAGTAATTTTGGCAGATGGTAAAATTGATCAAAATGATTGGAATAAATTATTACGCGCTTTGGCTAGCATCTTTAATTTAAGCCAGCTGCATTAGAGGGAGTATTAATGAACTTCAAATTGGCATTACAGCTCGTAATTTTGGGTTTTACATTGCAAGCTACTGGGCAAGATCATAAAACTGGAGGCAGTCCACTATTAGGCAGGGATGCGCGTGACTTTAATATTCAAAATATAGATCTAGGGTCTGGGTCAGCTAGCTCTTCAGGACTTTCAGCTAAGGCAAGGCATCGACCTAGACGTAGGAGTAGGGGTACAGATGGGCTAGCAGAAAGCCGTACCTGGGGGCAAGCAATTTGTAATTGGCAAAATTTGTCTCGAGCGGCTTGGTTTACAGCTGGTGGGTTTATGGTGGGGTCATTATTTATGGCGACTGGTATGTGCCTGTCTATGAAATCAGCCTGTAATGATGCGGAGAGCAATTTGGGTCAGTGTAATACTTTGCTTAAAGAAATTGGTAAAATTAGTGCCTTAGTTTGTAAGCTTGATCCTTCTTTGTGTAATTAAATTAAATATAGGCGCTTGATTTATGCCTATAATTAAGATAGCCTTAAAGGAAGTTGATATAATATATTTTCTATGATTACTGTTTAAGATATTCTTTTCGGTTTAATAGAAATTTGATTTTTCTGTAGGAGTTACTAAATGTCTACTGGTGTAGTAAAATGGTTCAATGTAACTAAAGGTTTTGGTTTTATTCAACCTGATGAAGGCGGAAACGACGTTTTCGTTCACATGAGTGCTTTAAGAAGTGCTGGTTACAGTACTTTAGATGAAGGTGCAAGAGTGCAATACGAATTGTCTTCTGACCGTGGCAGAACTTTCGCTGCTAACATTAAGTTGATTGGTTAATTTTAAAAATTAATTAATTTGCTATTAAGAGGGGCTCGCATTAAAAACGCGAGCCCTTTTGTTATAATCATTATGCTTTTAAGCAACTAATAGCTAATTCGAGGGCATTTATCTTTTGGTTTATAGTTTCGGCACTTATAATTTTTTGGTTGAAATGCCTTAAAGCCGCTCGATATTCATCATATTTAATCTTATATTTTACATCGTTAGTTGGTTTAATAGTAAAAAACAAGCTTTTAAAATCGGATAATTGGTGATAGTTATTTAAATTTTCGTCCCAATCACTGTCATCGGCCATTTTGGCTACAATATCAATGTCGTAAGGTTCGCGAGTCATATCATCCCTATTTATTTCATTAAAAATAAGTCTTTTAAGCTCTTTCAATTTAAATTGATCTTTGGGTAATAGTACAAAGGTTGAATGGAGCTCTCCAAATCTCCAATCTGGATCAACAGTGGCATTAGGGTTATATATTTCGAATTTTTGTAAATTTTCTATAATTTTTTTCTGTTTTACTACCATAGTTTTATTTAAAATCTCTGTGTAGGAGGCATCATTTCTACTAGCTAACAAAAATTCTAAAATTGCAACGTTATTAAGATCTTCGAATATAATTGGCTTATCGGTATTACCGACGTAATATTGGTAGCTTTCGGCCCATAGACTAGCACTAGATAAAGCTAAAATTAACCCTAAAATGTGTTTCATAACTAAAAACCCTCTGTTTTTAAATTTCTAATGCCGGTGAGTCAGGTATATCATGGAATTGGCCATTTATTATCCTAAGAATAATATCCAGGCTTTTAAGTTGGCTACTTGGTTTGTGGTGTTGCATTCTTTTAAATAACCTATTTAATGCTGCATAGATGAGTTCTTTTTTGAGTTCAATGGGCGAAATGTGATTAATTTTTTTATTAATTACTATTGATATATTGCATGGGTTTGAAATTAACAGCTGGGGTGTAAGTTGGTCTGCATTTATTCTAGACCCATTTATAATGATGTCGAAAGTACTACCTTCAGGCAAAGCTTTTTTGGCTTCAATATCGGACTTAATTTTTTCGAATTCTAGGTCACTTATATCAGTAAAACTATAATAATAATCTTCTACGCTGTGGTCGACTATCACTAATTTAATTTTTAGATTTCCATACAAATCGCTAGATGTTTGAAAAAAATTCAACAATATTAATTCTTTGGTTTTAAGGTCTAAGCTAATTAAGTGATTATAATCAATACCAATTTTGTTTTTCAGTAAAAATTCAACAATTGCAGAATTATTAATGTTTAAATTTTCTTCGATAAATGGTCGAGGGCAGTCATTTAATAATTTTAGGTATAAAGAAAATTTAGGGCTATCAAGATTATCGACGTAATATTGATAGCTTTCGGCCCATAGACTAGCACCCGATAAAACTAAAAATAACCCTAAAACACGCTTCATAATTAACAACCTCAATTTAAACCCCACAAACTATGTAATTATTACTAATTGTACTAATATTGCTCCAGCCTATACAATATTTTGGTTATTTTGGGATTAATTAAGCGATTTTGATGGTATAAACCTAAATTTCGACCTGAAATTATTGCTACAATAAGCCTTTTGGTATTGCCCAAATCAAAATAATTATAGATAATAGAAATATACAGCCTTAATAGGGGTTTTTTAAAAAAAATTAAATTAAATAATTGGGGAAATAATAATGGTAGGTTGGATTCTTTATTTTAAAGATCATGATCATGTTGGTGGTAAAGATTACGGGGTTAGCCGCCTATTAGAAGCGGCCCAAGCTAAGGGAATAGAATTAAAGGTCTATCGTCCAGACCAGTTTGAGCTAGTAGTTTCGCGTGGTGATTGTAAAAGTATCTTGGTGGATGGCAAAATGACGCCAGTTCCAGACTTTTTAATACCAAGGCTAGGTTCTAGCACTACCTATTTTGCTTTAGCTATTATTCGCCAATTAGAGCGGTTAGGGGTTTATGTTTGTAATTCGTCTGTAACCATTGAAACGGTAAAAGACAAGTTACACATGCACCAGCTATTAGCCCATAGCAATTTACCTACACCTAAAACCATGTTATTAAAGTTTCCGGTCGATATTGAAGTAGTTAAGCGTGAAATTGGTTTTCCAGTAGTGGTTAAAAATATTACTGGTACCGAAGGTAATGGCATCTATCTGTGCCAGTCTGAAGATAAATTTACCGATTTAATGGAGCTAATTTATTCTAATAGCCCGGCGGCTAATATTATTTTACAGGAGTTTATTGCGTCTAGTAGTGGTCGAGACCTAAGAGTCTTTGTAGTAGGTGGTAAAATTATTGGCTGTATGCAGCGTATTTCTACTACTGGGTTTAAGGCCAATTATTCACGTGGTGGTACGGTTGAGGCCTATGACTTAACACCAGATGCCCAATGGCTAGCTACCGAGACTGCTCGTTTGGCTAATTTAGACATAGCTGGTATAGATCTATTATTTGCCGAAAATGGATATAAAGTCTGTGAAGCGAATTCTTCGCCTGGTTTTAAAGGGTTAGAGCAGGTCATGGGACGTAATATTGCAGAACAAATTATGGACTATGTCTCAGTAAAGGTTGGCGGGCGTATTTAACCTGAAATCGGGTTGATAGGTTGGAAAATATGGAGGAGAGAGTGGGATTCGAACCCACGATTCCCATCTCTAGGAATAACGGTTTTCAAGACCGCCGCGTTCGACCGCTCTGCCATCTCTCCTGAACCATTTACTTTATTTATTTTAAACGATTTGCACAGTAAATCAATAACTTTTTCAAAAAAAATGGGGACAGATTATCTATCCCCACAAATTTTTAGATTTATTTTTTCTTATAGAGCAGCAATATCAGCTTGTAATTCTGTTACAGCATCTGCAAGCACAGCAGCATCAACTACTAGTTCATGATTAGCAGCATCAGCAGTTGCAGCAACATCACTTTCTAAAGTAACAACATCAGCTTGAACAACAGCACTATCTTGTACATCAGCAGCTACGGCTTGCGCGTCATTAACTACAGTTTGTGTGTCTGCTTGAACATCATTAGAGGTTAAATTAGCATCAGCCTGTGCGTCATCATTTAAAGCTTGTGCAGCTTGTTGAACTTGTTGTATGTCTGCTAAAATTGCATTTAAAGTGTTAGAAAAGTTGTTTAAACTATCATTAAAAGCGTTCAAACTGTCATTTAATTGTTGTTGTAATAAAGCAACTGCCGCAGCAATTGACGATACTGGTGAACTAGCATCGCTAGAGTTGTTAGTAGTGCTTTCTACTGTTGCATCAACTGGTGCAACCGCATCGCTACATCTAGTTGCCATTGGTAAGGCTGCCATTAATAAAGCAGATAACTTAAGTGTTTTAATTTGCATTTTAGAAACTCCTTTTTGATTTAAAAACTTCACTTTTTTTCATACACAATATCTTATTATGTAGTCAACAATAAAGTAACAGTAATTTAAATTTAGATAAAGAGGAGTTTTTAAATGGTGCGCCCGGAAGGGGTCGAACCCTCAACCTTCAGATCCGTAGTCTGACGCTCTATCCAATTGAGCTACGGGCGCATATAAGATGGTGGAGAGGATGGGATTCGAACCCATGTGCCCCTTACGAGACCCTTGCTTAGCAGGCAAGTGCTTTTAGCCACTCAGCCACCTCTCCAAAAAACTATTGCTTTGTAAAAAGAAAGAAAATAAGCTAAAAATAATTTAGCTATACTTGATTAGGATAAAATATTTGAACTTTAATGCAAGCGATTTATTATAAATGTCACTGATTTTGATTATAAAAGTGGTTCCAAATGCTGGTCGTAATGATTGGCAATTAGATAAATCGGGTCTGCTAAAGTGTTATTTAAAGAGTATACCGGAGAAAGGTAAGGCTAATCAGGAGCTCATTAAATTGCTATCTAAGGCTTTAAAACTGCCATTAAATTTAATCGAAATTATGGCCGGGGGTACTAGCCGGCATAAAAAAATTAAAATTGAAACTAGTTTAAGTTATGACCAACTTTTAAATGTGTTAGGTGTATCAGAACAAAAAAATATTTTTGGGTGATCTATGCCGGTTTTTAAATGGAATGCGATTGATTTAGGTGGTAGGGTTTATCGCGGGATAGACTTTGCAAATAATCAGACCGAGTTAACTAGCATTTTACAGTTGCGCTATTTAGGTTTAATGTACTGTTCTGAATTACGTAAAGACATTTTTGTTAATAAAATTAGAATTTTAGATCAATTAAACTTCTTTCATGACTTGTTTGCATTGTTAGAATCGGGCATGTTGTTACCACAGGCCTTGCAGCTGCTATTAAACCAAAGTAAAAATGAATCATTGCGTTGCATAATTGGCTACTTGCTTTACCAAATTCAAAATCAAGGCCAAAATTTTGGTAATATTTTACATCATTTTAAGGCAATTTTTGGCAACCTAATAGTAGTAGTTTTGCAGTCTGGTTTTAATGTTAGCAATCTGTCGCAGGCTCTAAAAAATGTTTGTCACTATTTAGAAAATAAACTACAAATGCAGCGTGAGTTAAGACGCGCAATTTTAATGCCTGCGCTAACTTTAGTTTTGTTTTTTTTGATCACGGCTTTAGTTTTTATTGTGATTATACCGCAGTTTGCCACTATTTTTGAAAATGCCAAAATTCCATTAGACATGTCTACTAAAATGGTTCTAAAGCTAAGTCTGTTTTTTAGAAGTCTAAAAGCTCTGGTTTTATTGCTAACCATTTTACTTAATGGTCTAATTTTACATTTAATTGGTAAGACTAAAATTGGTAAAAGATTTTTTCATACCATTTTAATACATTTACCTTTAATAAACACGCTTATTATATACCAAAATCTATTTAGTTTTTTACAGTCGGCTGCTATTTTGATCGATGGTGGTGTGCCTGTATTAGAAGCGTTTGAATGTGCTCAATTTTCAATTAATAATGTTATCTTGCAACAACAAGCCAATCATATGACTAAATTAGTAGAACGTGGTACTCCAATTACCAATGCTATGCAAGAAATTGCACCTAAATTTTTCCTAAAAAAAGCAATTGCAATGATTGCCGTAGGCGAGGAGTCTGGCTGTTTAGGTAAAATGTTGGCGCGTGCAGCAGAAGTGTATCAGCAATTATTTCGTATCCGTCTGCAATTAATTTTATCACTATTACAGCCGACTTTAGTAATTTGTTTGGGTTTAATGGTCGCACTATTAATTTTTGCGATTTATATCCCAATTTTTAATATGCCGGCAATTATGGGATAAGAATAAGATAAAAAAGATGGCTTGCAATACGACTTGTTCTACGAAATTTTAATGAAGTAGGAAGCTCATTTATGAGCGAAGTATGGTGCCGGGAGTCGGACTCGAACCGACACAATGTTACCACCGCGGGATTTTGAGTCCCGTGCGTCTACCAATTTCGCCATCCCGGCTTGAAATGAAATCAAAGAATTATTTAAGAAAAAGATTGATAATAATAAAATATTAGCTCAAAATGGGCATTGCGTCAAAACAAGTTATAAAAAAAATAAAGCAGGAGTTTTTTAAGATGGCAGCAGACTGTATTTTTTGTAAAATTATTGCAAAAACCATTCCCAGCCAAGTGATAGCCGAGAATCAAGATCTTTTTGTAATTCAAGATATTTGTCCGAGGGCAACTACGCATTATTTAATTTTGCCTAAAAAGCATGTAGCAGATTTAATGGGTCTAGAGCCAAGTGATGCCAAAATTGCAAGTGAAGTACTGTTTATGGCGCAAGATTTGGCCAAAAAATTGCCGGGTGACAATCAATCTTTTAGGCTAGTTACTAATAATGGTGCTGGGGCTGGCCAATCAGTTTTCCATTTACATTTTCATTTTTTAGCAGGTAAAAGTTTGCCAGGTTTTTAAATTTTAAAAAAGGAGATTACAGTAATGAAGCGCTACTTATTTCTTTTGGCTTTTTTTCTAAATTTGTCATTTGGCCTACAGGCCAAAAAAAATGATCAAACTTTGGTTTTTGCTCACCGAGGTTTTAGCGGTAAATTTACAGAAAACTCATTACAGGCTTTTCAACAGGCTGTTAATCTGGGAGTAGATGGCGTCGAGCTTGACGTATGGGTTTGCAAAACTGGCGAACTAGTAGTTTTTCATGATCGTGAATTGGCCCGTGTAACTAATGGTAAGGGCAAAATTATCGACCAAACTTTTGACGAGCTTAGGGCTTTAAAATTAACTAATGGCCAAAAGATTCCTACATTACTAGAAGTGCTAACGCAAATTAATCGTCAATGTATAGTGAATATAGAGCTAAAAGGCCCAGGTACTGCGATACCAACAGCAAACGTGCTTAAAGATTTTATCAGTAAATATGGCTGGCAAAACCAAGATTTTATTATAACCTCTTTTAACCACCCAGAACTACAAAAATTTCACAAAGTTATGCCAAAAATTCCCTTCGGGCCGCTACAAGAAGGATTGTTGTTAAATGCGGTTCACTATGCCCATAAAATGGGGGCCGGCTATTTATCATTAAATTTTGAATATGTTAACGCTAAATTAATTAGACATGCTCATAGGTTAGGGCTCAAGGTTTTGGTTTATACAGTGAACGATAAATTAGAAATCACGGCTATGAAAAAATTGGGCGTAGATGGAATTATTTCTAATTTTCCAGATCTTTTTTAACCCATTTACCAATTTTATTTTTTTCGTAATCTTTTTCGACTGCTGCCCAAGCTACTTTAAAAGCAGTGACTTCGTCTTCGTATTTTTTTAAGGCGCTATTAAAGGCCTTACGAAAAATGGTTTGGGCATGGTCAGGTAGGTAATTAGTAACATTTTTAGGTAAATCGTTATTACTATCGTATGACATTGAGTTACTCCCCTATAAAACCCAGCTCCTTCCAGTTTATCTGGCCTTGCTCTTGAAATTCAATAGTTTGTTTGACTTTAAATGACATAGAGATTAATTTGTTTATGTTTCTGTTAGGGAAAAGAAGCAAAGCATCAGAGGTATTGTTGTCATGTGTAGAATTTTATCTAATCTTTTTAAAATTATTCTTAGTACTTTTTTTTTATCGCTTAGTTTACAAGCAGCCGATTACGATTTTAACTTACCAAACAATAGTTTTGACCATCTTAGTTCAATTGGGTTAACTAAAACTATTGTGGTTAAGCCAGCGGTTAAGTATGCTACTAAAGTTACTAGTCAGGTTCATGAATTTGTAATTGACCATCCCAAAATCACCGCAGTGGTTGTAGGTGG
>Ga0007854_10003050_pt1 | contig 10234 bp, 8 predicted proteins | sample CryBogCBH12Aug08_FD_60382 | JGI IMG/M metagenome (GOLD analysis project Ga0007854, IMG submission 60382) | Freshwater microbial communities from Crystal Bog, Wisconsin, USA - CBH12Aug08 | ecosystem: Environmental > Aquatic > Freshwater > Lake | place: Crystal Bog, Wisconsin, USA | collected... | reverse complement strand
CCGGCCTGGCCATCGGTCCGCGCGGCGGCATCGCCGTCAACGGCTTCAACCAGACCAGCGATCCGCTCATCTACGCCGTGGGCGACGCCGCGGAGAAGATGGACGCGCTCGACGGGGCCGCCACCTTGGTGCCCCTCGCCAACATCGCCAATCGCCACGGCCGGCTGGTGGCCGACCACATCTGCGGACGCGAGGTGCGACCGCGCACGACGATCGCGACCGCGATCGTCAAGGTCTTCGACCTCACCATCGCGGCGACCGGCTGGAACGAGAAGCGTCTCGCGGCGGCGGGCCGCGACGCGATCGCCATCCACACCCACCCCTCGTCGCACGCGAGCTACTACCCGGGCGCTCGGCCGATGAGCCTCAAGATCATGGTGGACCCGTCGACGGGGGCGATCCTCGGTGCCCAGGGGATTGGCACCGAGGGCGTGGACAAGCGCATCGACGTGCTGGCCACCGCGATCCGCGCGGGACTCAGCGCCCCGGAACTGGCCGACCTGGAACTCGCCTACGCGCCGCCCTTCGGATCGGCGAAGGACCCCGTGAACATGTTGGGCTACGTGGCCGAGAACGTGCTGAGCGGCCTCGAGCGTACGGCGCAGTGGCACGAGGTCGACGAACTTCGCGCGAGCGGCGCCACGTTGCTCGACGTTCGCCGTCGCGACGAGTTCGCGCGCGGTTCGTTGCCGGGCGCCGTCAACATTCCGGTCGACGAATTGCGCGAGCGCCGCGGCGAACTCGACGCCACGCCCGTCGTGGTGTACTGCCAAGTCGGCCAGCGCGGCCACGTGGCGACCCAGTTGCTCAGCCGCTGGGGTTACGACGTGCGCAACTTGGATGGCGGATACGCCACCTGGAGCCACTCGCCGGCCCATCGCGGTGCCGCCGAAGCCCTCCGCTGCTGACGCGGGCCGCCGACGGAGAGACCGATCGCATCAACGAGAAAGAAGGAAAGAGAATGTGTCACCGTACTACTTGTCGCCGCTGCGGTAAGCCCACCTGGTCGGGTTGCGGCAACCACATCGAGCAGGCCCTGGCGGGGGTGCCCAAGTCCGAGCGTTGCACCTGCGCCGACGAGCCCTCGAGCGGCGGCTTCCTCTCGCGCCTCATGAAGCGGTGAACGCCGCCGAGCGCTGGCGCCGGGACCTCGAGTCCTGGGCCATCCCCGAGGAGATCCTCGCTCAAGCGCCCGAGAGCCCGTGGATACATCCCCCGGTGCTCTTCGACGTCCCCGAGGTGATCGAGGAGAACCCGTCGCACCAACGCGCCCGAGAGGCGCTGGTCGACGGGGGCAGCGTGCTGGACGTGGGCTGCGGCGGCGGCGTGGCCGCCTTCGCGCTCACCCCGCCGGCCGCGCTGGTGGTCGGCGTCGACCACCAGGCCGCGATGCTCGAGATGTTCACCGCGAACGCGCGACGGCGCGGCGTCCAGTCACAGACCCACCTCGGGTTCTGGCCAGCGGTGGCGCCGTCGACCCCGACCTGCGACGTGGCCGTCGCCCATCACGTGGTCTACAACGTGGGCGACATCGTGCCCTTCCTGCGCGAGATGGATCTCCACGCGCGGCGTCGAGTCGTCCTCGAGATGCCTCGACACCACCCCCTCGCTTCGCTCTCGCCGGCCTGGCAGCACTTCTGGGGGCTCTCGCGACCGACGGCGCCCGAGCCGCACGACCTGGTGGAGGTCCTCGCCGAGATGGGCATCACCGCTCAGCGCGAGGACTTCGAGGGATCGATGCGCACGGAGTTGGACTTGGCGAGTGCGGCACACTTCGATCGCATCCGACTCTGCCTGCCCGCCGCGCGCGAGGACGAGGTGCTCGACTTCCTGCACGAGCACCCACCGACGCGCGTGCGCGCACTCAGTGTCGTGTGGTGGGACGTGGCGCGTTAGCCGCTGGCCAGGCCTGCCTGAGGAGGCGCTCAGGAAGTCCTTGTAGGGATAGCCCGACATGTGAAGAAAGTTCACCGGGGGCTTCTAGTCTGGAATCGTGTTCCGTCGACTCCTCTTGGTCCTGGGCCTGGCCGGCGCCGCCTACGGCGGCTGGCTGGTGCACCACGAACAGCGCATCAACGACGCCTGTAACGCCAACATCGTCGACCCGAAGAGGGGCGTCATGGTCTCCTCGCAGTGCCTCAACATCGTCTGGCCCTACGGCCTCGGCTTCGCGTGCTTGATCCTGGGGGTGCTCTTCGTCACCGCGGGTCTGCTCATGACGCGCCGGATCATGTCGGGGGAGCGCCAATACCTGAGGGACCTTCGCGCGGGCAAGTTCGACCACGAGAACGATCACCTCAATTCGCTGCACCTCAGCCCGCGTCCGGCGCGTCCGCCCATCGAAGCGAAGATCGCCGCGCGTCCGCGCGACATGACCCCGGACTGATCGTCTAGGACAGCACGCGGCGGCGGAAGTTGCGCAGGCCCAGCGCCAAGAAGCCCGTGCAGAAGGCGAGCAGGACGGGGTAGATCACGTAGAGGTGCAGGTGGGGCACGTCGGTGAAGGCCGCGCGCATCCCCTCGTTCACGTAGAGCAGTGGGTTCACGAGCACCACGGTCTGCAGCCAGTGCCAGGGGCCGATCTGCACCGGGGCGAGGCGGTCCCACTGGTAGTAGGTGCCGCCCAGGAAGGTGATGGGCAAGATGATGAAGCCGAACATCAGACCGATGTTGCGTGGCTCGAAGCTCGTGCCGAGCACCAAGCCCAGCGAGCTCATGGCGAGGCAGGCCAGGGGCACCAGAGTGAGCAGGATCAGCCAGTGGATGTGTACGGCGGCTTCGACGCCGCGCGCGTGGACGACGGCCGCGATGGGCAAGACGATGGCCGCCGAGACCATGCCCTGCAGCGCCCCCGACAGCACCTTCTCGACCGCCACCAGCCAGATGGGGCACGGCGCCTGGACGCGGTCCTCGATCTCGCGCGTGAAGCCGAATTCCTGCGCCATCTGCAGGGCCACCGACTGCACCCCCTGGAACATGATCGAGATGCCGACGACGCCCGCCACCAAGACGGTGGCGAAGGCGCTACGCCCTCCGCCGGCACCGCCCACCGACTGGCCGATCTTGGGAAAGACGTAGAGGAAGACGAAGCACAGCAAGAAGGGCTGGATGATGGTGCGCAAGATGAAGGTCTTGAGGTCCTTGCGCAGGACCGTCACGTCGCGCAGAAGGAGCGCGGCGAGGGCCGTGCGGCTCGCCGCGACGCTGCTGCGCCCGACGCCGACGTCGATGGGGTGGGAGAGGGCCTCGCTCATCAGTCGCGCAACTCCTTGCCGGTGAGGTTGATGAAGACGGTCTCGAGCGAGGGCTCGGCCACCGAGATGTCGTGCACGGTCGAACCCACGGCCTCCACGGCCGAGATGACCCGGGTCAGCAATTGTTCGGAGTGCGACACGTGCAACTCGACGCCCTTGTCGATGGCCCGGGCCGTGCTCGCGCCCGGGACGCCGCCGAGGAGGGCCGCGGCCAGGGCTTCGTGGTCGCCGCTGGCCTTGACGCTCACGATGGTGTCCACCCCGGTGGAGCGCTTGAGGTTCTCGGGGGTGTCGAGGGCGAGGATGCGCCCGTGGTCCATGATGGCGACGCGCCCGCAGAGCTGGTCTGCCTCTTCCATGTAGTGGGTCGTCAACAAGATCGTCTGGCCCTCGCGGTTGAGCTCCTCGAGGATCTGCCACAGGGCGAGGCGGCTCTGGGGGTCGAGTCCGGCGGTGGGCTCGTCCATGAAGAGGACGGCGGGTCGGTGGAAGATCGAACGCGCCACCATCAGGCGCTGAGCCATGCCGCCCGAGAGGGCGTAGACCGAGGCCTTCGCCCACTTGGCCAGTTGGAACCTTTCGAGCAGCTGGTTGGCGACGTCGCGCGATTCGCGCGCGCCCATGCCGAAGAGGCGCCCGTGGAAGTAGAGGTTCTCCCAGACGTTGAGCTGGCGGTCGAGGGTGTTGGTCTGGGAGACCACGCCGACGAATTGCTTCACGCGCGCCGGGTGGGCGACCACGTCGACGCCGGCCACGTGGGCGCGCCCCGAGGTCGGCACGACCCGCGTGGTCAACATGCCCGCCGTGGTGGTCTTGCCCGCGCCGTTGGGCCCGAGCAGACCGAAGATCTCGCCACGCCGGACGCTCAGGTCGAGCTGGTCGACCGCGAGGAAGTCCGAATCGGGGTAGCGCTTGGTGAGTCCCTGGGTCTCAATGACCGCATCACGGGAGGCGTCGTTCACGGGCCCAGCATAGGGAGGTCCCCGCGGCGACTCGCCGCGCGGGAGATCCTCGCGCGGGCGCGGCGTCTCACTAGGGTGGAGTCGTGCGTCGACGCGGACTGGTCTCACTCGCGTGGGCCTCGGTGCAGGACCTCTTCGACCAGGGCACGGCCTTTGGCCGTCTGGCCCTGGTCCACGTGGTGATGATGGCTGGCGACACCCTGGTCACCGTGTCGCTCGCCGGGTCGCTCTTCTTCTCGGTGTCGCCCAACGAGGCCAAATCGAAGGTCCTCCTCTACCTGCTCCTCACCATCGCGCCCTTCGCCGTGGTCTCTCCCGTCCTCGGTCCCCTCATCGACCGATCCGCGAACGGGCGACGCATCCTGGTGGCCCTGTCGGCCAGCGTGCGCGTGCTGCTGTGCTGGTCCATGAGCCAGCACCTCAACTCCCTCTGGCTCTTCCCGGCCGCCTTCGCGGTCTTGATCTCGTCCAAGCTCTACGGCGTCACCCGCGGCGCCCTGGTGCCCGAGATGGCTCGCACCGATCAGTTCCACGAGCACAGCGCCGCGGTGGGCCACGAGGGTTGGCCGAGCACGGGACGCCAACAGGGCAGCGGCTTCGCCGGCTTCAACGCGCAGCTCACCCTGCTCGGCACCGTCAGCGGCATCGTGGCGGGCTCGGTGGGCGCCGCCCTGCTCAAGACCCTGGGGGCGCCGAGCGTCCTCATCGGCGCCGGCGTGGTCTTCGTGGCCGCCACCGTCGCGAGCCTGCGACTGCAGCGGCCCGCCAAGGTGCTGCGCGACGAGGTGGCCATGAGCCCCGAGGAGCGAGACCTCCTGACCCTCGTCCCCCTGGGCGAGGGCGAGGTCACCTGGGGGCTCAGCGCCTCGGCGCTGATGCGCTTCGGGGTGGGCTTCGCCTCCTTCCTCTTGGCCTTCGGGCTCCGGCGTCACCACGCGGGTCTCGAATGGTTCGCCTACGCGCTCTCGGCGAGCGCCCTGGGTTCGCTGCTGGGACTGGGGCTGGTGACCCGCGTGCGCAACGCCCTGGGGGAGTCCACCTTGTTGAGCGCGGCGGTCACCGCCACCGGTCTGGGCGCCGCGCTGGCGTCGCACCACCCCAGTCTGATCAACCAGACCGTGCTGGCGGCGTGGGTGGGACTGTGCGCCGCGGTGGCCCAGCCGAGCTTCGACGCGATCACGCAGCGACTGGTGCCCTCGGGGGCCCAGGGCCGGACCTTCGCGCGCTTCGCGGTGCGCCAGCAATTGGCCTGGGTGCTCGGGGCGCTGATCCCGGTCGCCGTGACCCTCGATTTCGGCGCCGGCGACCAGTTCCTCGCGGCCGTGATGGTCCTCGGCGGACTCGTCTACGCCCTGGGGCGCCGCCTTCGCCATCAATGATTGCGATAAGGGCGCGGTGGGTATGCTCAAATGGGATATGCCGATCTCTCCCAGCCTCCCTGACGACCTGAGCGCATTGCCTCACGTCGTCATCGTGGGGGGCGGTTTCGGGGGTCTCGAGGTCGCCCGGGGCCTCGCGGGCAAACCGGTGCGCGTCACCATCATCGACCGGCACAACTTCCACACCTTCTTGCCCCTGCTCTACCAGGTGGCGACGGCGATGCTCGAGCCCGCCGAGGTGGCCTACCCCATCCGCACCGTCTTCGGCACGGCCAAGAACGTGCGCTTCCGTCACGGTCTGGTGAACCACGTCGACCACGAGCGCCAGGTCGTGGTCCTGGCGGACCGCGAGGAGATCGCCTACGACCACCTGGTCGTCGCCACCGGGGCCACCGCGGCTTTCTTCGGCATCCCGGGAGCCTCCCAGCACGCCATCCCGCTGTACTCCCTCGCCGACGCGCGCCGCCTGCGCAACCGCCTCCTGTCCGCGCTCGAGCACGCCGACGCGGTGGCCGACACCGCGCCGATCGGCCTCAACTTCGTCATCGTCGGCGGCGGTCCCACCGGAGTCGAGACCTCCGGGGCCTTGTCGGAACTGATCAACACCGTCATCAAGCGCGACGGGCTGCAGCTTGACCGCAGCCGCGTGCGCGTCATCTTGGTGGACATGGCGCCGCGGCTCTTGACGCCCTTCCCCGAATCCGCCAGCGCCTACACCTTGCGCGAGCTCGAGCGCATGGGCGTCGAGGTCGAGTTCGGTCGCAGCGTGGTCGAGGTCGAAGAGCACGCCATCCGCTTCGCCGACGGCGAGCGCCTGCGCGTCGCCGCGGTGATCTGGGCGGCCGGCGTCACCGCGAACGGCACCCTCGCCTCCGACGTTCAAGAGAGCACCGGTCCCGGCGGGCGCGTGCGGGTCACGCCCTTCCTGCAGATTGCCGACCGCGACAACGCCTGGGCCGTGGGCGACTCCGCGGCCATCCCCAGCGGGGAGAACAGCTTCTACCCTCAGCTGGCGCCCGTGGCCATGCAGTCGGGGCGTCACGTGGCGGCGCAGATCCTGCGCGTCACGAAGGGCCAGCCCCTCGTGCCCTTCCGCTACAAGAACAAGGGCATCATGGCCACCATCGGTCGCCACGCCGCCGTGGCGACCCTGCCCAAGGGCCCGACCATCAAGGGCACCGCGGGCTGGTTGGCCTGGCTGGGCCTGCACCTGTGGTACCTGGTGGGATTCCGCAACAAGCTGCGCGTGATGATCAACTGGACCTGGCGCTACTTCGACTGGCCCTCGGGGCCGCGGCTGATCGTGGCCGACGCCGAGACGGCCGACTGAATCGCGTCAGGCGAACCAGTAGCGGCGGTAGCGCTCGCCCTCTTCGCCGCGAACGCTCTCGAGCACGCCGCCGCACTTCTCGATGACGCCGGCGGAGGCCAGGTTGTCATCGTCACAGGTCACCAGCACCCGGGTGACTGCGTGGGCTCGCGCCACCTCGAGGGAGAGTCGCAGGATCTCCGTCGCGTAGCCACGGCGACGGAACTGGGGTCGCACGCCGTAGCCGATGTGCCCGCCGCGCTCGGCCAGATAGTCGTTGAGGGCGAAGCGCACCGAACTTCGCCCGACGAGCTCGCCGTCCACCTCGGCCGCCAGGTTCGCCGCCGCCACCCAGCCCTCGCGGAGATTGACGCCGCGGGCCGCGTCCTTCGCGGTGTCGAGGTACTGCGCCCAGTCGTCGCCCTCGTTGTAGCCCCAGAGGAAGTCGAAACCGTCGGCGGCGAGTTCGCGCTGGGCCGCCATGGCGGCCTCGTAGTCGTCGAGGGTGAAGGCTCGCAGGCGCACACTCATGGTCACAGTCTGCCCGACGCGTACTCGGAACGCGTCGGGCAGAGGACTCAGTTCAGGCGCTCCTCGAGCAGGTCGACCTGCTCGTGCAGGGCGGCCGGCAGGCGGTCGCCGAAGATGGCGAAGTACTCGCGGATGCCGGGCACCTCGCGGCGCCACTCCTCGACGTCGACCTTGAGCAGAGCGGCCAGGTCGTCGGCCGACACGTCGACACCCGAGACGTCGAGCGAACCGAGGGTGGGCAAGAAGCCGATGGGCGTGTCCACCGCCTCGGCCTCACCGGCCACCCGGTTGAAGACCCACTCGAGCACGCGGCTGTTCTCGCCGAAACCCGGCCACAGCCAACGTCCGTCCTCGCCCTTGCGGAACCAGTTGACGTAGAAGATCTTGGGCAGGGCCGCCTCGTCCTTCTGCGCGAAGCTCAGCCAGTGGCCGAAGTAGTCCGCCATGTTGTAGCCGCAGAAGGGCAGCATGGCGAAGGGGTCGTGGCGCAGGTTGCCGACGGCCCCCGTGGCCGCGGCCGTGGTCTCGGAGGCCACGATGGCGCCCATGAACACGCCGTGGGCCCAGTCGCGCGACTGGGTCACCAGTGGCACGACCGCGGCGCGGCGCCCGCCGAACAAGATCGCGTCGATCGGCACGCCCGCCGGGTCTTCCCACTCGGGCGCGATGGCCGGGTCCTGGTTGGCCGGAGCCGTGAAGCGCGAGTTGGGGTGGGCCGCCGGCGTGCCCTTCTCGGGCGTCCAGGGCTCGCCGTGCCAGTCGATGATGGGCTGGTCGGGCAGCGCCATCCCCTCCCACCAGACGTCGCCGTCGGCCGTGAGGGCCGTGTTGGTGAAGATGGTGTTGGCGCGCACCGACTCCATGGCGTTGGGGTTGGTCTCGTAGTTGGTTCCCGGCGCCACGCCGAAGAAGCCGGCCTCGGGGTTGATGGCGTAGAGGCGCCCGTCGGCCCCGGGCTTCATCCAGCAGATGTCGTCGCCGATGGTCTCGACCTTCCAGCCGGGCAGCGTGGGCACGAGCATGGCGAGGTTGGTCTTGCCGCAGGCGCTCGGGAAGGCCCCGGCCACGTAGCGCGAGACGCCCTGGGGGTTGGTGAGCTTCAAGATGAGCATGTGCTCGGCCAGCCAGCCGCCCTCGCGGGCCATGACGCTGGCGATGCGCAGGGCGAAGCACTTCTTGCCGAGCAGGGCGTTGCCGCCGTATCCCGAGCCGAAGGAGATGATTTCCTTGGTCTCGGGGAAGTGCACGATGTACTTGTCCTGGGCGTTGCAGGGCCAGGGGACGTCGGCCTGGCCCTCGGCCAGGGGGGCGCCGACCGAGTGCAGGGCGGGCACGAAGGCGCCGTCGTCGCCCAGCAGGTCGAGGACGGCCTGGCCCATGCGGGTCATGATCTTCATCGACACCGCGACGTAGGCGGAGTCGGTGAGCTCGACGCCGAGGTGGGCGATGTCCGAGCCCAGCGGGCCCATGGAGAAGGGGACCACGTACATGGTGCGGCCCTTCATGCAGCCCGCGAAGAGGCCGTTCAAGGTCGCGCGCATCTCGGCGGGGTCGCGCCAGTTGTTGGTGGGACCGGCGTCGGACTCGAGGGTCGAGCAGATGTAGGTGCGGTCCTCGACGCGCGCGACGTCGCTCGGGTCGGAGGAGGCGTAGTAGCTGTTCGGGCGCTTGGCGTCATTGAGACGCCGGAAGGTGCCCTGGTCGACGAGCAGCTGGCAGAGTTCGTCGTATTCCTCGTCCGATCCGTCGCACCAGTGGATACGATCGGGAGTTGTGAGTTGCGCAACTTCTTCCACCCAGGCGATGAGCTGTTTGTTCGTAGTCGGGTATGTCACTGGTAAGGCCTCCAAAACTCTCGCCGCGTCGTCGCGGGGCGTCCACGTACAACCTGTTCACTACCGTGTCACATTCCACTGACCATCCGGGGTCCGGAGAGCCGACTCGGGGGGAAGACGACATCATTCAGCGTATCGCCGCCATTTTGGGTGGGGTGCCGATTCCGGCGGGCGAACGTCACATCGGCGACGACGCCGCGGTGCTCGCGCCCTTCGTCGGCCAGGCCCTCATCTCGACCGACGTGGCGGTGCTGGGCGTGCACCTCGACGAGGAGCTCTTCCCGCTCGAGGACCTCGGTTTCAAGGCCGTCGCGTCGGCCGTGTCGGACCTCGCGGCCATGGGCGGACGACCCCGGGGCGCAGTAATTGCCGTGTCGTCGCCGCCCGGGACGGACCTGGAAGAACTTCACCGGGGCATCGCCGACGCCGCCGTGATCACCTCGTGCCCCATCGTCGGCGGCGACCTCACCCGCGGTCGCGACGTGTCGGTGGCGGTGACGGTCTTCGGCGAGTGCCCCGACAAGGGCGCCGTGTTGCGCAGCGGCGCGAGGGCGGGCGAAAAGATTTTGGTCACGGGACCCCTCGGGCGCTCCGCCGCGGGCCTGCGCCGGCGCCGCGCCGGCGCCTCGCTCACCGATGAGCTCGTGGTGGCGCACCGGCGTCCCTGGCCGCGCCTGGCCGAGGGCGTCGCGGCGCGCGGCGCCGGGGTGAGCGCCATGATGGACCTCTCCGACGGACTGGGTCTCGACCTGCACCGTTTGGCCGACGCGTCGCGGGTGGGCTTCGCCCTGCACGACGTCCCCGTCGCCGAGGGGGCCACCACCGACGAGGCGGTGGGGGGCGGGGAGGACTACGAGCTCTTGATCGTCACGCCCGACGTCGACCGGTTGATGCTGGTCTTCGCCGATCGGGGACTTCGCGCGCCGATCGAGATCGGGGTCGTCGTCGAGGACGTGACGAGTCG
>Ga0007854_10003049_pt1 | contig 10235 bp, 7 predicted proteins | sample CryBogCBH12Aug08_FD_60382 | JGI IMG/M metagenome (GOLD analysis project Ga0007854, IMG submission 60382) | Freshwater microbial communities from Crystal Bog, Wisconsin, USA - CBH12Aug08 | ecosystem: Environmental > Aquatic > Freshwater > Lake | place: Crystal Bog, Wisconsin, USA | collected... | reverse complement strand
CCTCCGGTCAGGTCTTCGGGTATGATCAGCCGATCGCTCTTCGCCTGATCGAGATCGAGCCCGGCATGAAAGCCCTTGCGGGAGTCGTCATGGAACTCAATGACTGTGCATTCCCCTTGCTTGAGTCAATCGAGGCGACTTCCGATCTTGATCATGGATTCAAGGGCACAAACTGGGCGCTTCTTGTCGGGAGTGTTCCCCGGAAGGCCGGTATGGAGCGCAAGGACCTCCTTGGAATCAATGGAAAGATCTTCGTCGGTCAGGGGCAGGCCATCGAGCGGAACTCGGCCTCCGATGTCCGTGTGCTTGTTGTCGGAAATCCCTGCAACACAAACTGCCTGATTGCCATGAGGAATGCCCCCTCGATCCCCTCCAATCGCTGGCACGCAATGACACGACTCGACGAGAATCGTGCCAAGAGCGCCCTGGCACACAGGACCGGGGTGCATTCCCGTGATGTCACCAGACTTGCCATCTGGGGTAATCATTCCAGCACCCTCTATCCAGATTTTGAGAATGCACTCATTCGCGGAACACCTGTCAGCCAGCATATCCATGATCGCGGGTGGCTCGAAGGAGACTTCATCAAGGATGTGCAGCAGCGTGGTGCCGCGATTATTGCCGCCCGAGGTCTCTCCTCCGCAAAATCAGCAGCTCATGCCGCCATTGAGACCGTGCAAACGATTCGTGCCGTCACGCCTGCCGACGACTGGCACAGCGTCGCAATCCCTTCGGATGGATCCTATGGGGTCGAAAAAGGACTTATCTGCTCCTTCCCGACACGTTCGGACGGAAGTGTCGCATCGATCGTGCAAGGCGTTGATCTCGGTGAATTCGGCAAGGCCAAATTCCAACTGAGCGTCAATGAACTCCTGGAGGAGAAGGCGATGGTTTCCGAACTGTTACCGTCATGAGCGGCCACGGGTTTTGTGTTCCTGATCCTGAGAATTACCGCTTGGAGACCGACAGCATGGGGGCGATTCCCGTGCCTCATGACCGCTATTACGGAGCACAGACGGCCCGTTCCCTGATTCACTTTGCCATCGGGAACGACACCAAGCCTCCCGAGTTGATCAAGGCGCTGGGGCAACTCAAGAAAGCGTGTGCCCTCGCCAACAGGGATCTGGGCAAGCTTCCGGCTGACCAGGCGGACCTGATTGTCCGTGCGGCCGACGAGGTCATCTCCGGAAAGCTCAATGAGCACTTTCCTCTCCGTATCTGGCAGACCGGTAGCGGAACCCAGAGCAACATGAATGCGAACGAGGTTATCTCGAACCGCGCCATTGAGATGGCTGGTGGGGTCCTTGGATCAAAATCCCCGATCCATCCCAATGACCACGTCAACATGTCGCAGTCCTCTAACGATACCTTCCCCACGGCGATGAACATCGCTGCGGTCACCGTCGTTCGCGAGCGCCTTATTCCTGCGGTCACAGAACTCCGGGAGGCTCTCCATGCCAAAGCTCTCGAATTTTCCGAGATCATCAAGATAGGACGGACGCACCTTCAGGACGCCACCCCGGTCACCCTCGGTCAGGAATTCTCGGGCTATGTTGCCATGCTGGATGCTGATCTGAAACGCATCTCCGAGACCCTTCCTGGACTTGAGTCCCTTGCAATCGGCGGGACGGCCGTCGGTACGGGACTCAATTCCCATCCGAAGTTCGGTGAGATCGCCGCCGATCACATCGCCAAGATTACGGGTCACCCCTTTGTCTCCGCCGGGAACAAATTCATGGCGCTCTCCTCTCATGGGGAGTTCGTTTTTGCCAGCGGTGCCCTCAAATCCCTCGCCACCTCTCTGATGAAGATTGCCAATGACCTGCGATGGCTCGCCTCCGGCCCCCGCTGCGGCCTTGGCGAACTCTCGCTGCCCGAAAATGAACCCGGTTCCTCGATCATGCCCGGCAAAGTGAATCCGACCCAGTGCGAGGCCGTTACCATGGTCGCCGTACAGGTCATGGGGAACGATGCTGCCATCGGAATGGCTGCCTCGCAGGGAAATTTTGAGTTAAACGTCTTTAAACCGGTCATCATTCATAACTTTCTCCACTCTGTGCGTCTTCTTTCCGATGCAGCGCTCTCCTTCAAGGAGCATTGTGTGGTCGGTATTGAGGCCAATCGCGAGACAATTGACGGATATGTCCGGAATTCTCTCATGTTGGTCACTGCTCTGAATCCTCATATCGGATATGACAAGGCGGCGCAGATCGCCAAGAAAGCCCATCACGAAAAGACCAGTTTGAAGCAGGCTGCTATGTCATTGGGCTATTTGACAGGGGAGCAATTCGATGAATGGGTTAATCCCAAGGAAATGACGCATCCTTAAGAAAAGGCGGCATATTTGTTTATAAAGTCGGATGCTGTTTCCCTATGGCGACTGCTTCAAATTCAATATCAGACATCCCTGATGTAGTTTTGGTCGGTGCCGGTATCATGAGCATCACGCTTGCGGTGCTCTTGAAGGAACTCGATCCCAGGCTGAAAATTCAGATCCATGAGGTCCTGGACAGCGAAGCCCGAGAAAGCTCAAATGCATGGAACAATGCAGGAACCGGTCATGCGGCTCTCTGTGAACTGAACTATACCCCGCAGAGGAACGACGGAAGCGTCGATATTTCCAAGGCCCTGGAGGTCAATACAGAGTTTGATCTTTCTCGACAGCTCTGGGCCTACCTGGTGAGTCGGGGGATCATTCGGGATCCGAAGTCTTTCATTCATCCCGTTCCTCACATGAGTTTCGTTCGGGGTGCTGAAAACATTGCGTTTCTCAAAAAACGCTTTGAGGCGCTCTCCTTGCATCACTGCTTTCAAGGGATGGAATACTCGGATGAAAAGAGGCAGATCGAGGAGTGGATCCCTCTTGTGATGGAGGGGCGTGATCCCAACGAGGTGGTGGCCGCAACGCGCATGGTCATCGGAACAGATGTGAATTATGGAGCTTTGACAACCATCCTCCTTGATTCCCTGAAGCAGAAAGAGGGTTTCTCCATTCATTTTTTCAGTCGTGTGCAGGACCTTAAGCGCGATGGGGTGGGTTGGAAGGTGCACATCCGAGATGAAAGGACCGGGGAGCGCCGTGATCTGCATACCAAATTCGTCTTTCTCGGTGCCGGGGGAGGATCCCTTCATCTGCTTCAAAAGTCGGTTATTCCGGAGGGCAAGGGATATGGGGGCTTTCCGGTCAGTGGAATCTGGCTGCGTTGCGACGATCCCAAGGTTACCTCGCGTCACCATGCCAAAGTTTACGGAAAAGCCTCGGTGGGATCGCCCCCGATGTCAGTTCCGCATCTAGACACCCGTCATATCGACGGCAAGGTTTCGCTTCTTTTCGGGCCTTATGCGGGTTTTTCCTCAAAGTTTCTCAAGCACGGATCCCTTCTGGATCTCTTCGAATCCATTGATCCAGAGAATCTGATTCCCATACTTGCAGTCGGTAAGGACAACATGGCGCTGACCGAATATCTGATCGGTCAGGTTCTTGAGACAATGAAGCAGCGGTTTGACTTGCTTCGTGAATTCTTTCCAAATCTGGATGAAAAGCATTGGAGACTCGAAGTGGCCGGTCAACGAGTCCAGATTATCAAAAAAGATCCCGTTCACGGCGGTATCCTTCAATTCGGAACCGAGATTGTAGGGGCAAGCGATGGATCGATCATTGCCATGCTTGGTGCTTCTCCGGGGGCCTCCACTTCAGTATGGATTATGCTCGAAGTGTTGAAGAAGTGCTTTGGGAGTCGTTTGAACACCGAATGGCTTCCAAAACTCAAGGAAATGATCCCCTCCTATGGAGAGTCGCTGATCGAGAACCCAGAGCTTTGTCAAAAGATCCGCTTGGAAACTGCCTCAATCCTTCAGATCAATTCCATTACCTAATAATCACAGTATGCAATCAGCATGCTGATCACCTCATTCAGGAGGATACTCCAAGATCATCTTCCGATAGCGAGTTTTGTCATCAGGTCGGTCGTCAGTGATTCGAGTTCAATCGAGACAACCTCGACGCGGCGGGTATAGTAGTTGTAAGCAATGAGATTTGGAACGGCGACTCCGAGACCGACAATCGTGCAATTCAAGGCCTCGGAGATACCGTTGGCGACCATCTGAGGGTCGCCATGAGCACCGATATTCCCAAAGATTCCGACAAGACCAGAAAGGGTGCCCAATAATCCCAGCAGGGGGGAGATTCCGGTGGTGATCTCCAGAAAGACAAGGCCGGATTCTAGGCGGGAGATTTCATGCCTTGCCCGGGTCTGCACAGCATCGAGTATCTCGGCGCGTGTCCATGCCCTGTGCTGAAGCACACTCAAGAGAACCCGTGAAAGAGGTGATGGCTCCCTCAAAAGAAATTTCTGAAGACTTTCCGTTTGATCCCCGCCTTTGAACCCATGGATGGCTCGGATGACATCGGGGGGCAATGCCCGATCCATCTTGATCACCATCGCCCGTTGCAAAATCACGGCCAATGAAAAAACCGAGAGAATCAGAAGCACTGCCATGAAGAAGCCGCCCTTGACAAAGAACTGAAGAAAACCGGGCATCACGGCTAGGAGCGGTTGGAGGTGCATGGGAGGGTTTAGTAAACTGTGAAACTATAATCGATTTCCAGCACTCCGTTCTGGAGTGTTCTGGCCACATCGGGAGGGATGGGAGGAATCTTGGCATCCATGATCGAGCGAAGACTGCAATCCGTCAAAGATTCATTCCCGTTGCTCGACATGACGTGGAGGCCGCTCACCTTGCCGCTGGCGGTCACCTTAAAACTAACATCGACGGTTCCAATACTGAGAAGCCCCATCCTCTCATCAACGTAGTAATACCATCTGGAGCCGATAGCATCTGCAACGCCTTTCCGATAACGTCCCAATGGTGTCGCCTCCGCGGCGACGGAGGATCTGCCGCGGTTCGAGATGTTCCCCTTGATCACGGTTTGGCGGGTTTCGGGTTGGTAACCTTTGGTGCTGCCTTGAGATCCCGGAGACATCGTCTGATGGGGCTGGGTTGGGTCAACTGATTGGTTTATTGTCTGTGACTGCTTTTTTGGGGGTTGTGTAGGTGATTCGGGTGGTTCGAGAAGTCTGAGATTGTTGGGGGGAGGCGGAATAAGTGGAGTGGATTGAGGTTTGGGGGTGTTAATGGGAGTGGCTGTCGGTGCCGGTGATTCATTCGGTTTTTGCGGGGAAGGTGCCTGTTTAGGAAGGCTAACTGGTTGTGTCGTAGGTTGTGGAGGGACAGGATTGCCTGCGGATGTTGCGGGTTTTTCTCCCTGGGTGTGTTTTTGGTTCAGTAGCTCCAAAGCCGGCTGCACTATGCCTTGTTGCGAGGGAATGGGAGTTGTGCCGTCGGGAGGTTTCTCGCTTGCCGCCTGAGAGTTCTGATCCGATTGGAAGGAGGAGTTTCTCGGGGCATTTTCCGCAATGGTGGTTGCTTGGATGAAAGGACGCTCCGTTTTGCTCGTTGGGGATATTTCAAGCGTGACCTCTGGTGGTGGAAGGTCTTTCTGGACCTCTTTTTTCATCAGCCTTCTGGCAAAAAGAATGGCAATAAGAATGATCAGCAGTGCGTGAATCAGGCACGAAAGTACCAGGAAAAACGGAAATCCTTTTTTCCTGCCAACATGCCTTTTGGTACGTTGATCCATGGCGGCGATCATGAAATCAAAGGATTGCGGCGATTTGCACCTTGGAGAACAGTCATTTTTCCCGTGCGTGCCTGATGAAAGAGATATTGCTGGATGTAGCCGGCATAAGGTCCCAGAATTTTTTCCCCATAACGCTCCAACTCAAGGGGAGTCAATTTTTTAGAACCTCTTGATCGGAACGAAGTGAGGATCCTGTTGATCCAGACATCAACGGGAACTGCTTCAAGTCGTCCATAAGCAAAGAGAAGAACGCAGTTGGCAACCTTCCTTCCAACGCCGGGAAGTGTGCAGAGGGCTTCCCTAGCTGCTGATGTGCTCATATTACAGAGTGATTCTGGAATGAATTCGCCATCCGCAACCAATTTGGCCGTTCCAAGAAGTCCCTTTGCCCGGAAACCGAGTGAGCAGCGCCGCAAGTCGGTTTCCGTGGCGGAGGCTAGTGAGGAAGGTCCAGGAAAGGACGGAATCGTGGAGTTTGATAGTTTCTTCCCGTAGGCGTGCCTTAGGGTCAGGCTCATCTGCCGGATATGAGAGACCTGTTTCATCGGAGAGAGAATGAATGTGGCCAGACATTCCCAAAGGGGTTGCCTCATGATTCTCAACCCGCGGCAGGAAATGGCTGCTTCCAGAGCGACTGGATGGGCGGCACAGGAAGCTCGGATCGCGTCTAGGTCGTGGTCGAGTGCAAAGTAATGACGCAGGGATTCTGGCTCGATTCCGCTGTAGTAGAGCGTTTTCCCTTTTTGCCGCAGAAACACCCCGCGGTCACCAATGCACCCGGTATATCCGTCATCTGATTCGGTCCAATGAAAGGTCTGACCACTTTCCAGAGTCAATCGGAGGTCAAATTCAGGACAATCGATCTCTCCCTGTTCAGTCTGGCAATCTCTGTTCTCTCTCATCGTGCAAAATAACTGAGATTTTCCAGTTCAATCGCAAGATTCACGTTGTTCACGGCAATAGTTTCCGAGAGATGAAGAACGACTGGAGAAAAATTCAGGATTGCCTGAATCCCTTCATCGCAGAGCTGTTCGGCAACGCTTTGGGCGGCGGGTCCTGGAACGCAAAGAATGGCCATCCGGATCTCGCTGCGCCGCACGAATCCACGCAGGGCACCCATTCCGCGGACAACTGTTTTTCCATGGTTTCTTTTCGGGGGATGGAGGTCAAATGCCGCCACGATCTCGAATCCCTCGCGCGCAAAGCCTTTGTAACTCAGCAAGGCCTGGCCGAGGTTGCCTGCACCCACGAGGATTACCGGTTGAAGGCTTGCTCTGCCTAGAATCTCCTCAAGTCTGTTTCTCAGGGTGATGACTTCATAACCGGTACCGCGCTTTCCAAGAGGACCGCAATGTGCCAGATCCCGGCGGAGTTGCGCCGGTTGCACTCCGGCAACACCTGCCAATGCGGCAGATGAGACGATACTCTCCTTTTTGGCAACCATAAGTCCCAGGCATCTGAGATAGAGGGAGAGTCGATAAACGGTTTTTTTGGGTATATCCGACGAGAGTTCTAGTGGTTTAGACACCTTGCGATGAGTGATGCTCATGAATTCAGGGGAACTCCGTCATGAATGGCGGGATCGCCGTAAAGGGTTGAACTGCTCGCGGCGGTAATGGAAACATCAAAGATCTGCCCGTGGAAACGACTTCCACCTTCAAAAATCACGATTTTGTTGGTCCTTGTACGGCCTGCAAGGCGTCCCGCGTCATTCCGGCTCGGACCTTCGCAGAGAATTTCCTGGTGAGTGTCGACGCAGGCCTGAAGTTTTCTGGATGCGGAAGCGTTCACGACGGAAAGAAGATCCTGATTACGTTCTTCTTTCTCGCCCTCGCTCAACTGTTCATCCATGAGGGCCGCCGGGGTATCTCCCCGTTTCGAGTAGCGGAAAACAAAGGCCCCGTCGAATTCAAGTTCCCCGGCTAGGTCCCTTGAAGCCTTGTAGTCCTCCTCGGTCTCCCCCGGAAAGCCGACGATGATGTCGGTTGTGATTGCAATGCCGGGTCGGCTTGAACGGAGATCGCTCACCAATTTACGGTAAGAGGCTGCCGTATAGGGACGGTGCATCGCCTTGAGGATGCGGTCGGATCCTGATTGAAGGGGAAGATGAACGTGCTCCATCAGTTTTGGAAGCCGGCCAAAGCATTCGACGAGATCCCTGCGGAAACCCATCGGGTGAGGGGATGTGAATCGGATCCTATCAAGACCTTCAACTTCATGAAGTGCCTCGATCAACTGCACAAAGGGACTTTTATCAGCGATCTTCGGGAACTCGTTTCGGCCATACAGGTTAACGATCTGGCCAAGGAGGGTCACCTCGCGGATTCCCCTCTCCACGAGAGATCTGGCTTCAGAGACGATTTGCGGGATCGGGCGAGCGCGTTCCTCGCCCCTTGTTGTGGGGACGATGCAGAAGGTGCAGTGCATGTTGCAACCCTGCATGATGGAGATGAAGGCGGTAGCCTCTTTCTTTTTTTCCGGGAGATGATCTCGGATGGTGTTCTGGGAGCCGGTTTCCGGGGCGGTGTCGATGATCGGTGCAATGGCCGCGCCGAGTTCACGCATATCCTCCTGCCGGAAAGCCTCCTCCCTTTTTCCCAAAGCCTCCTCCACGTAATCGGCGACGCGGTGGAATTTTTGGGTGCCGATGACCAGATCGACGTGAGGGGAGTTATTCTGGAGTTCCGCTCCTAGCCGTTGAGCCATGCAGCCCATGTATCCCAGGACGAGTTTTGGCTTCTCCCTGCGGAGCTTTCGCAGCATGCCCATCTTCCCGATGGCTTTATGTTCGGCCATTTCACGGACACTGCACGTGTTCAAAAGGACCACGTCGGCATCCCTCTCGTGAAAGACGAGTTTGTACCCGCGTGCCTGAAGGTCGCGCGCCACCTGTTCGGAGTCACGTTCATTCATCTGGCAACCGTAAGTCTTGATGAAGACGCTTGGCATAGATGCCCTGATCTTACACCCGCTTCATCGGCTTTCCAGCACGACTCTGGTGTTCGGGTGATTTGGTAACTTCGTAGAAAATGCTCAGGATTGCGGGGAAACAACGCTTTCCCCGTTTACGGGCAGGCATTCTGACTCCTGTCCTGAACTCTGCTGGCTCTTGCGACTTTCGGTGTTTTTCCGTGGATCGACCCTCTTGAGTCCGAGCCGCTGGCCCGTTGCCTCCACCAGCTGTGCTACCCGCTTTTTCAAGCGGTGTCCGCGCGTCCAGATCACAAACATGGCCATCGCATAAAGGCCAACGGGAAGAATCATGGAGTGACCCGTTGCCGCCAGATAGATCAGTAGGCTGATCATCAGGAAATTTGCCAAGAACGTTGTGGCCACCATGCGTGTCGACAAGGCGACCCGAGTGAGGCATTTGGGGCCGCCGTGGTATTCGGTGACGCTTCGCATGGTCACCCCCCACCAGAAGCTTCCATAAATCTGGACATCCCATTCCTTCCAGCCGGTGTCGGTCGAGTAGCTCCACCCCTCGGTTTCCAAGGCCTCGATGCTTGAAGAGAGCAAGAGTTCCCGACCTTTGCCCTCTTCGTTCCAAAAAACAAGATTGGAGAGTCCCCTGATCCTGCTGGGAGTAAAGTCTTTCTCCTTGGCGGCGATGACCGACTCCGGCGTACGTTTGAATTTGAGCCAGGTGAAGTAGCGGGCCCAACCCCTGACTAGAGGTTGGGATAGGGCCAGGAATGCGACGAGGAGTCTTGCGCGGATCGTGTCAAAACGAGGTTCCAGCTTGGCATGAATCATGTAGGAAAGTGCCACGAGGAAGGTTCCGCCGAACATCAGGTAGGCGACGATCCGGAGGACGGGGAACGGAATAGCCAGCAGGAAGAGGAAAGAGGTGAGCGTTACCCATTCGATGCTGCTCAAGTAAGCAGCAAGCTCCGACTGCGGTGTTGGATAGATGCACTGGAAAAGTCCCTCGCCGAAGACACCATGATAGATCACAGGTTGGTTGATGAGCCATGTGAATCGTGGCGCCCCGTAGACCTGTCCCTTCCATTTCGCGGTGCCTGTAGGACCGAAAAAGACGAGATGCTTGAAGCGCAAAAGCGATTCGGCTTCCCCGTATCCCTCCTGTTGCTTTCTGAAAGCCTTGAGGGTGAAACGCCGGTAGTGCCAGACAATGGCCGAGGGACTGAAGGCGATGACCTCACCTTCCTGCTGAAGGCGCCAGCAGAAGTCCACGTCGTCACCGGCCTTGCGATACTCGGGATCGAAGCCGCCGATTTTCTCAAAAGCCCATCTGTAAAACGCCATATTGCATCCCGGGATGTGTTCGGCGACGACATCGGTCAGGAGAACATGGCTTGGACCTCCCGGCGCGGCGGCGACACAGGCCTGATGCCAGTTCTGTGCCGGAGGCGAGATGTTCGGGCCGCCGACACCCGCGTAATCTCCCGACAGAAGAGTGCCTACGAGGTAATAGAGCCAGTCGGGATCGGCCATACAGTCGCTGTCTGTGTAGGCAATGATTTCACCCCTGGCTGCCGCGGCCCCGACATTACGCGCGACGCTGAGGCCGTGATTCGTCTGATAAATGGCATTGACCCAAGTGTGATGGGAGAGGATTTCCTTCGTGTGA
>Ga0007854_10003048_pt1 | contig 10235 bp, 8 predicted proteins | sample CryBogCBH12Aug08_FD_60382 | JGI IMG/M metagenome (GOLD analysis project Ga0007854, IMG submission 60382) | Freshwater microbial communities from Crystal Bog, Wisconsin, USA - CBH12Aug08 | ecosystem: Environmental > Aquatic > Freshwater > Lake | place: Crystal Bog, Wisconsin, USA | collected... | reverse complement strand
TATTCCGGCCATTTTCATTTTTTGGTCTCGGTCACTATACATTTGCATATCTTCTTTATTAGATGCACCACTTAAAGTGCCACCAAGACCTGGATCTCCTGGTCCTGGATCATCTATCGATTCTTTCGTAACTTGCTTTCTAAAAGCACTAAATCTTTTTGATTCGCCTAATCCCATCTGTAAACCTGAACGACTACTAAATGTTGGGCCTGGTCCATTACCCATCGTATTCTTACCACCACTTGGCGGATTACCAGAAGTCAATCTTTTACCTGTTTTCGAGATGTTGTTGTCTTTCGAGAAGTTTGTGGTTTTTGGTTGTCCGCTGATTTTGAGCGTGGGTTGCGTTTCTTCTTGAGCGGCGTAGGCACCGGCTCCTGCGCCTCCGGCGATTGTTGCACCGTTGGGGTTTTTCCTCGGGAACGTGTCGCCTTTGATGGAATCAGTTTGACCGAGTCGATTAGCACCTTGTCTATTGTCGGCTGGGATATCTGCTGGACCGGCTGCTCTGAAATTGGGGTTGTATTTGCCAAGGGTTTTAGCCTGAATAGATTTACTATCTTTGCCAGCATGAGTATTTTCCTTAAATAGGTATTTAAACGATTCGTTTATATTTAACTTATTATGGTTTTTCAACCAATCATAAGCAATGTCATTGTAATCTTTATCAGCCACAAAATTATTGATATAATCAAAAGTTTCACGTATTTGATCTTTAATTTCACTATATGTGTAACTATTGTCAAAACTCAACATATTTTTAAATTGCTGTGCAAAATAACTATGAAACTTTTGTGATTCTTGCCATTTATTGAACCGTAAAGATTCTGAAATCATCCTATTCAATTTTAGATTACGTTGTTCTGATACTTCATTTGTAGTGTTAACAAATAACATCATAGTATCATAACCTAAATCTTCTAATTCTTCTTTGATGTACAATATTTTTTCAAAATCATCAGCAGGCCCATTAATAATTAACGGCGAACGATTACGAATAGCTTCACGCCTATAGTCGGATGAATATTCAGACAATCTCATTTTATCTGTAAGATAATCAAATACTTGAACCGTATTTAATTCAACAGAAGGTAACTCATTAAACACCTCACGTATAATAATATCTTTACCAGAACCTGGACCACCAGTTATGAATACAGCTTTGAACATACCCAAATCTTCATTAACATTGGGTTTATTTCCTGGTCTATTTACTTTAATTTTACCTGATGAAATTCCTGATTGAAATTTCTTCATGTGTTCTTTTGCTTCATCTTTACTGAATGAAGGTCCTAAATGTCTATGGAACTCTTTAATATTACCTGATTCAGCAGATTTTCTCATATTCGTACCAGACATGCCATGACTTCTATCCGAGTCTTCTGGATGGTGAATATGTATCTCATCCCACTTATTATGGCCCATCTCTTTTATTTTACCATCTTCTAAAGATTTTTTGAGACCTTGAGCAAATGATTTTCTATCGTGACCGACTAATAGATGTAAGACTTTTTTGCCATGTTTAGGTAAGTCTTTATGTGCTCTAGCAATAGTTTCTCCAGCAGATTTAACTACATGAGTTTTTAAGTCCTTTTGTCCCCATTGTTTATGTAAAACATCGGCTCTTTCTTTATCGGAATATAAATCAGCTTTACTAGAAATACCAATGTGTTTTTTACCTGGTAATTTTTTCATAGCAGCACCCAGGTCTTTTGCATGTCCCATATGTGAAATGGGAGAAAAACCAGTTAAAGGAATCACAGAAGCATGATGTTCTGTTGTTTTCTCATTTTCTGATATAAAAGTATAGAAATTTTTTACCATTTTAATCTTTGGTGCCTAGTTCTTTTTTCAAATGGTCTAATGCTGGTTTATTATTAATCTTTTTATTCGTTTTTTCTATATCCGACTTAAATTTGTCATATATTTTTTGGTGTTCCGCCTTAGGTATATGATTTTTAATTAAATGTGTTACGCCATGAAAAGAATGTAAATGCTTTTCATCAGCATCTTTTCCAAATAATTTATGTGTAATCTTTTTAGTATCTTTTTCCCAATGGGGGTCTTTATCACTTCTTGAAGCTGATCCGTGTAGAATAGAAAACTTATGTTTGTCTGTTCCAGCAGCATTAATCAACTGTTTATGATGTACACCTTTTATTCCTTGTTTTGTATCATGCCAATCAGCGGAATGTGCGAACTGGTCAAAATGTGAAGGTTCATCCTTGTGGTATGTAGACCTCTCGAAATCAACTTGGTGGTTTTCACCATTATCATGTTTCATAATAGCATGATGTTCTCCACCACCACTCTTAACACCAACAACTGTATATTTACCAAATTTGCGACCAGGAGTCAAATGCTTATACAAGTCATCCATATGCTCGTGTGGAACTTTAACATCAATATCACCAGATTCTTTTTTGTGTTTAGTGAACTCAGAATGACTTATATTCTTGTCCATCAAGTTTTTGGTTGAACCTGAATATGCAGAACCTGTGTGTAAGGCTTTAGCATTTTTGCCAAACAAGTGTCCTTTATGTTCATCATGAAAAGACTGATGTAAATCATGTAACATCTCGTGAGTATCTTTTTGTATATCCGGACGGCTCTTTGATGTAACTTTAATTGGTTGAGCAGTCTCTCCAGTACTCAACTTAACATTACCGCCTTCGTTTAATTGTAGAAAGGATTTAAATCTTATCATGTTAATCTTTCTTTTTAAAGTTTTTTGCAGCATCAGAATCTCTATAGGCTCTGAATGTATCGCTCGTTACCTTGAAACGTGGAGCATGTGGATTTTTTTCTGAGGGATGAACTACAGCACCTTCTGTCCCACTACCCCACTTAGGTTTAATATCTAAAGACTTTACATGAGAATCAACTTTATCCGAAACTTTCTTTTTAATATGTTCAAATTTAGCATTTTCTAAATTCTTAGATTCTTTATTTGATTTTGTTGTTCTGGCTTTCAACAAGTCATGGTCTAAATGGTCAAATTCTTTTCTCTCATGACTCACATTAACATGACCTTTTTTATGTTCAACTTTGTCATCATCAAAATTAATATTATGATCCGATAGATGTTTTTTGAAATGTTCAATATCGTGATGTTTATTTTCTGGTAGTTTACTATGAATAACAAACTTACCCACTTTACCCATATGATGTGTGGCATAAGATGTGCCAACAAATTTAACTTCGCCTTTGTGTTCACTTGGTTTACCCCAAGGTTTATAGAAGGACTCACCCTTTACTTTAACATCTTCACCAGTTTTTTTGTGTTCATCATGTAGATGCTTGACCAATTTATGGTTTGCTTGTAAAGTTTTATGAATATGTCCAAAAGCTTTAGAAGCAGTATCATCATATTTTTTACCAGTTTCTTCGGCTCGTTTCTTAGCTCGATTTGCGTAATCTTCAGGATGTCTCATTTTTTCACCACCGGAACCAGTAGACTGTGTATAAAAACCTTCATGATCGTGTCCCATAACCATAGCTTGACCATCAGTTTTTTCTGTAGTGTGATGGATATGAACTTTACCACCATGCGTCAAGTCTTTAAATTGGTCATGATTCATACTAGTAACATGTGGCAAACCTTGTCTAATAGACTCAGATAATACTTCCTCGTTGAGAGGTTTTAAATTAGCTCTCTGTAACCAAATTTGTCTTTGTATTGATGTCATATTTTTAACTTAATTTTACGGTACCATTAGTACCTTTATGTGGACCTGAAGTACCTTTAAAACCTATAGTAGCAACAGGACTAATTTTACCTGTTTGTTTGTTTGTTCCATGAATCGTTGCTGAAATACCAGCACCTTTTTTAATATGTAGGTTGGTAAATTTATGTAAGTGGTCATGCGCAACGTCATGTGCGTCAGATACGTGACTATCAGCTGAACCGTCAGTTTTTGTTTTACTATGAGCTACAATATGATGATGGGTTGTTGCTGGTGATACCATATCAGCAATATGACTTCTTAATTCTGAATCGGTTTTCTTTTTTAATCCTTTCTCATGCTCTCTGGCCATTTTTTTTCTGGCTTCTAATGCTGATTGCTCAGCGGCATGAGCTCTTTGAGCCTGTGGATTCTTTGGTTTAAAGTTATCCATAGTACCATGATCCTCTTTATGCTCGGATTGCTCATGGTCTAATACTTTTTTGTCTTCTTTGTATTGTTTATGTCTTGCGGCTTGAGTACCTCCATAACCAATCTTAGACATGTTATCTTCATGTTTTTTCTGGATTTTGGTATAATGACCAGGAGTGTGACCAGCATGTTTTTCTAATGATTCTAGGCCAGGATTCTTATAATTTGGTTTTTGTGAACCGTATTTTGCCGAGACTCCAATAAATTGTTTGTGTTGAGCTTTCTTGTCATTTTTGTGTCGGTGTGTAATAATCAAGTCGGCATTAGAATTTACGTCTTTAGTGCCTGTTGTTTTTTCGTGGTCTCCGGCTTTCTTTTCAGTATCACGGTTTGAAGTCCAATGAATATCGTGTATCACATGGTCTTTAGGAATATGTCCCTTTTTCTTCAAATGATCCATTACAGCATTTGCTGTTTGTTTAGCATGATTGTCGATTTGACTATACTCATGTTCTGACATCTTCTTTTTTAATTTTTCATGTACTTGAGTTGGAGTACCAGCATGGTCTGGATTATCAGATTCTGATCTGTGGTGAGAAGGAAGTTCATTTTTTGGATGTAAATGTTTAGCTAAAAGCAATTCGTGTAATTTACCTTTATCATCATTTTTTTCATTCTCAGACTCTTCCATCAACATCTGTTCATGTTCGATTGAGGTTATTTCTTTTAAAAAAGTTGAAAAGTTTTTCATTTATTTTGCTCCCGGAAGTATTGAATTGCAACACACTTTGGTTGCCGTTGTATATTTATACAACTTTTTAACCGAGACTCTTAAACTTAAAATTGTACGATTTAATATATAGTGTTCTTAAATTAATCGTATATTGTGTTTTTTCAGACAATAATTAACTTCCTCCTCTTTCAGGTTCACAAATTTGGGGTTATTGAATGAGGACACAGGATGTATTCTAGCGCACACCAGGGGGTCGGTTATGATGTCAGGAGGTCCTAATTTTAACTTAGCCTGATAGTAGAACTCACAATCTACCACATATAATAGACTTTCATCCATAAATATCCTCTCGGATGACAATATGGCAAAGTTAGATGGATTACCTAAACTATTCTCACCTACGATAATATGGTCTCCGTAAAATGGTATTTTTGTATTAAAATAACTTGAATCGTCTTGGGTGTGTGTCCATCCATTAATAACCCACTTAGCACCTTCTTGAAATTTTTTATAAATTTTACTTAGAGCCTCTACTTCCGTAAAATAATCGTCTTGGTAAAGTATCTTGATTACTTCACCTGTTGCATATTTCATGGCTTCATTAATGTTACAAGCCGCTTTACCTCTATTGTAGAAGTACTTAAAATACTTTATATCTATGGAAACGGAGTGTTTTTCACAGACCTCGAGCACTTTAGTATCATTACTTTGGTCTGAGATTACCACATCAAAATCTTGTAGTGTCTGAGATTTCAAACTTGTTAATAAGGTGTCTAGTAGAACATGACCGTATCCACCCATTTCATATGTCGCCATACATATAGAAATCTTTTTCATATATTAAAGTTCCTCAAGTCTTCGGATAAATCTCTAGCTTTAATCAAATAATTATTGTAAGTGTTATCTAATTTTTCAGGCGTCATTATATGTTGAGTACCAAAACCATTGGCTTTATCAATTTCTGGTATGTTTTTTTGTATTTGTAACTTACGCTTAATAATTGATTCATTGTAAGGAGACCATCCATACCAAAGAACCAGAAATTCTATGCTAGTGTATGATTCGTAATGTCTGCCTAATGGGTATGAAATATTTTTATCACAATGTATATTCCTGGCTCGCCTTAGACTAAAAGCCTGATTATAATGAATACCATATTGTTTTTGTTTAACTAATGAAATATTTTTATCAGGATACGTATCAGGATCGTTATCTACCATAAACATTGCTGGAATTTTATAAGAATCTCTATTTTGTTTACCAAGTTTTGATGTATCACCAAGTAGAAATTCTGTGGTATTCAAACACACTCTCCAACCTTCCACGGTTCTTTCTATATCTTCAACTTCTGAATCAATGTCTCTGGCTTGAAAGAATCTGTTCCTAGATTTTACTATTGTCCAATTTGGACAAATACTCTTAATGATTTCCACGGAATTATCAGTAGAATCATAGTCTATCATAATACCATGTTCAAACTTATCTTTATGATGATTCAACCACCAAGGTAATAGATATTCTTCATTATAAAAATGTGAGATTATTGTACTCATATCACCTCTACCTCAGGAAAATATTTTAAGAAAACTACACCGCTTTTTCTATTCGAAACTTTGGTTTTAATCTCATCAAAAAAGTTCCAAGCCAACGGAACAACACAGACTTTTCCCGTTTCTGAAATTATTGTATCTGGATGAACTATCGGTATCTTGCTACCAGGACTGTATAGACCTTGCTTTAAAGGATTATCATCAACAATATAATCTAATTGGAATTTGGAGAAGTTTAAAAATGTATTGCCTTTAGCTGCAGCACCATAACCAATTACTTTATAACCTTGTTCTTTTAATTCTTTAACTCTATCAAATGTTTCTTTAGAGATTCGAACACAATTTTGATTATATTTTTCCATTACATCTTCAGTCAATTCAAATTCTGTTGATATAAATTTTTCCGATTGATCTGTCCGATTTGCAGATAATACAAACACAAAACTTGTGCCGTGTACTGAAGTTCTAATAACATCTATAACGTTGAGGCCTGCTCGTTTAGCTAAGGCACAAAATGATTTTACACTAAAGAATGATATATGTTCATGGTAAATTGTATCAAACTGATTGTTTTTAACCATATCAGCCTGTGAGGTTTGTATGAAAATACACCCATCAGTATTTAAAGATTGTTTACATAATTCTAAAAATTCTTTAGGATAAGTGTTATGAGCAAACACATTTTGAGCAGTAATGATATCAAATTTGGTGTCAAGTTTCTGTAAACTATCTTCAGTTAGATAATCACAAACAACCGTATGGTTTTTAGAACTTAGTGTGTGTAAATTCTCAGCAGGATCAATACCATAGGTTTGGTACCCGTGAGCTTTATAATAATCTAATTGTGTTCCATCATTACAAGCTATGTCTAACACCTTTTTACCTTCTGTATACTGACCAGTAAAACGGACAAACCAAGCAAAGTAGTCCTGTAGTGTTGTGGTAGTTCCACTAACATATAGATAATTTTTAAACAATAAATCTGGATCTACCGCATCAGTCAATTGTATGTGTGTACAATCAATGCAGAAGTTTACACCTAACGGAAATACATCTTCAGATTCATCAATTTCTTTTAGATAACTGTTTGCTAAAGGTTGTGAATTTAAGTCTAAAACAAATTTTAAGTTTTGGCTACCACAACACAGACAGTTAGTTAGTCTCTTGTACGTCATTATTAATCACTCCGCTAATATAATTTTTCACTTCTTGATTCCAACGGTTTCTATTATTAGAACCAGATCCTGCACAATAATGTAATCCCATTGTTTCACCTAAATCATTCTTAAAAAAACAGTTACCAAAATCATTAGCGTTTGTTTTCCAATGTTGAGTTTTAATACTGTTATCTAGTATATATTTACGTATTCTCCAACCAACCTCAACAAATCCAGTACCCATATTTTGATTTACATCATGTTGAGTACAAATAAAAGTATCTGCCTTAGCTAAATTCCTATCATAAAATGCACCAAAGCAACAAGGTATATTTTCAAATGCACTAGGATTTCTTGCAACTATAGTCTTTGTATCTTTACCATCATTATATTCTGCACCAACAGCTTTATAGCCTTCTGTAAATTTTTGAACAACATAATCGTGTATGTTGTTATGTAACATCCAAAAATCTGAATCCATTACACATATAATATCAGAATCACAATATGATACACCAGCATCTATTGCACGACCGTGTGAAACTCCGTCAAAATCAGGTTGACTAGGTATTGGAATAAATTTATGATTGATACCACCAATTTGAACATTTAATTTATTTTGGTCTGGTGTATTATCAATAATGATAAATCGATATTCACCTTCTTTGAATCTTTTTGTAAAATTCTTTAGATGCAATTCAATTAAATCATAATTGTTATAAATCACAGTCACATAATCTATCATCATTATCCTTTATAATCAAAATATTCATTTCTTATTACAACGTTGGGATTTTGGTTTTTATAACAATCAATCACATTTTCAATTATAGACTCAATGTTTTCTTCAAATTTGAAATTGTAAGTAGTTTCAAATTTAGTAGTATCTGTAATGAAATTATAGACACCAGGAAACTCACCTTTATCTACAATATCCACATTAGTTTTTAATTTAACCAACTTAGATATTTCATCTACATTTGAATAGAATGAAGATAAGTTATAAGCACCAGAATGAAAAGTATTTGTTATAATAGTATATATAGCACGACTCAAATCATTTATGGCCAATATTGGACGATTGACATTTTTGTTATTTACTTTGATGACGCCTTCATTTAGTGCTGTATGTACCATTGCATTAATCATTAAATCTCGTCTGATTACGGTTGAACCTCCGTTCACTGTACCAAATCTAAGACCAATAACTTGTCTACCTTTAGATTGATATTGATTCGCAAGTAAATCTAAAGAAGTTTTTGTTAAATCATAGTTATTGATATATTCTAACGATATGTCTTCTTCATTGAATATCTTACCGCCTTTGTTACCATATACCGATGAACTACTAGCATAGATTATCTTTTGGTAATTTTTGGTTTTTTCCATCAGATTATAAAAGTTTCTAACATTATTATTCCAAGAAGATTTTAATTCTCCTATACATCTACCAACACTAGAGTGTCCGGCTAATAGAATAATATATTCATACTGTAACAAATATTCAGAAAATAACAAATTAAAATCTGTCGATCTATTACCATAGGTTTCAACATTGATACCTTTATTCCAAAGAAACTGACATAAATGTGAGCCTATGTACCCCTCACCACCGAGAATCAATATTTTTTTATCAGTCATATTTGTTTAGTACTTCCACAATGTGATCTAAATCTTCTTGTGTTAACCACCAACCATTTGGTATACAGATTTGAGTTGCATCAAAACTGGTAACTCCTGGTAAATAACCTTCTGAATATTGAATTGTGGAATCATACAAATCATTTCTGTAATGTACTGGACTAGATGATATTCCATTATCTTGTAGATATTTTGTGAAATCGGCTTTCTTACCATCTTTTACATGCATACTGAATAACCAGAATGAACAAGTATCATCATATTCTGGTAAAATAAAATTATCATTCTTGATATTATCAATCAAATATTTTGAGTTTTTTCTATGTGATATTACGGATTCTTTAGCTTCAGGAATATTGCATAAACCTATAGCTGCATTAATATCATTCATATGGTATTTGAAACCTGCAGTTGTGATATTTTGTGTACATCTGAATGACTGACTCTTAGTTCTATCCAAACCAAACCATCTAAGAATTCTAGCTTCTTGATTCTTTTCTTCATTAGGACACAACAATAGACCACCGTCTCCACTCGTTAATAATTTGATTGCTTGTAGACTATAACACACATAATCGCCACGTTCAAACTTAACATCATTAAACACATCCCATGTATGAGCAGCATCTTCAATGACTGGAACACCAAAAGATTTCAACGTTTTGAAGTCACATATTTTACCAGCCCAATTAACGGCAATGATTGCTTTAGTTTTTGGTGTAATAAGTTTCGCTGCTGATTCTGGATTAATTAGACCAGTCAAAGGATCAATATCAGCCCAGCGAATTCTGGCGTGACGGTGCATTGCACCAACTTGTGAAGCGAAACAAGTTTGTGGTGTAGATATTACCTCGTCACCAGGACTAACTCCACATAGGTGTAATGCTAAATCAATAGCATTGGTGCATGAGTTTAATGTTACTGGTGTTTGTTCGGTTTTCAATTCAGCCTTTAAAGCCGCTTCAAATTCTTCTACTTTAGGTCCTTGACCAATAAAACCAGATTCTAATACTTCAGAAACCATTGCTGGTGCCTTTTGTGCCATTCTTACTTTAAA
>Ga0007854_10003044_pt1 | contig 10243 bp, 9 predicted proteins | sample CryBogCBH12Aug08_FD_60382 | JGI IMG/M metagenome (GOLD analysis project Ga0007854, IMG submission 60382) | Freshwater microbial communities from Crystal Bog, Wisconsin, USA - CBH12Aug08 | ecosystem: Environmental > Aquatic > Freshwater > Lake | place: Crystal Bog, Wisconsin, USA | collected... | reverse complement strand
TCATGATCGTGATCGTGTTCATGACCGTGTTCATGGCCATGGTGGTGATGTTCGTGTTTTGCTGTATCGTTGTCTGCTTTGGGATGGCAAGCGTTGAAGTCATGCGCTTGGTGCAAGGCCTTGAAGACGACTTGAACGGGCAAGCTGGCGTGTCCAGACATCAAGATGGGGGTGTGTTGATGGGACTCGGCCAACAACTCCTCTAAATTCAAGCGAAGCACCTCAAGTTGTTGTGGGTCCACCAAATCTGTTTTGGTGAGGATGCACACGTTGGCTGCTTTCAACTGTTCGCGAGCTTCAGGGTGAGATTGCAGCACTTGGGGTGCCGTGCTTGCACTCAAACAGGTGATGGTGCCCATGCATTCAAAGCGTTCTTTGACCAAAGCGCTCTCTTCAAAGGACGCCAAAATGGGAGCAGGCGATGCCAGTCCTGTGGTCTCAATGACGAGGTTGGGAAACCTTGGAATTCTTCTCTCTAATCGCGCCCAAAAGAGGTCTTCCAAAGCTTGGTTCAATGCGGGCAGTCCCGTGCAGCACACGCAAGCATTGGGCACCAAAGCCGCACTTTCGCTGGCGTTGGCCAAAAGTTGGTTGTCCAGCCCCACCTCACCGAGTTCGTTGATGATGAGGGCCGCGTCTTTGAGCAATTCGCTTTGCAACCATGCTTTGAGCAAGGTGGTTTTGCCGCTTCCCAAAAAGCCAGTGAGCAAGAAAACGGGTATTTTTTGTATCTTCATGTCGACTTGATTGCCTCAGTGAGGAGGGGTGAGGCTCGTGTGCACGAAACCTTTTCTTGATTCTAATTGCGAAGTCTCTGTTGCAAGGTAATTGGCAATCATGCTGGGTCTTGGCGCACATTGAGCTTGGGGTTTGTAGCAGGGCTATACTAAGGCAAACATTCGTCACAACGAACAAAGTTGGGGATCAAAAAGGGGCAAAGTCGCATGGAGAGAATCACCATTTCACTCGATCCGGAGTTGGCAAGCATATTGGATCAAATGTCTGAGCAACACGGTTACGCATCCAGGTCAGAGGCGGTGCGCGATTTGATCCGTGGCTGGCACTCGCAAGAGGCCTTGAAGCGTCAAGAACGAGCATTGCGTGGCTTATCTGGGCTATGTGTATGACCAAAAAGACAGGACCGTGAGCGAGAGAATTTCAAACCTCGAGCACGATCACCACCATTTGACCATTTCTTCAACTCAGTTGCACTTGGATCATTCCAATTGTTTGGAAGTGCTTTTCTTGCGTGGACCCACCAAAGAAATTCAATCTCTGTGTCAAAGGATCATGTCACAAACGGGCGTGCGCCATGGTGCCGTGCAATACGTTCCGGTCAAGGTGTTTGATCACATCGATGGGCACGATCACGCCCACGGCATGCCCCACATTCACTTGCAAACCATCAGCTGAGCGCCTCAATGGGTTTGCAGCGAGGCGCTGTGGGTGTGAGCTGAGACCACATGGGGTTTGGATTTGAAACCCCAAACCAAAAGCAATAAAACCAGAGTGCCCAAAGTGCTCACCCAAGCCCCATAAGTCTCCCAAAATTGGTCCAAAACGGGCAAGTGCTCGCGACCTTGCTCAATGCCAACGACCAACAAAGACAGCGAGGCAATCACGCCACTCATGATGCGTGCGGTGTGCTTGGCCAAGTCTTCGCTGCTTTTGACCATCCAATGCACGATGAACCCATTGAGGCTATCGGCGAGCATCATGCCCAGACCAAAGCAAAACGCAAAACACAAAATCATTTGAAAGCCGCCCATCTCATGACCTTTGTGTGCCATGAGGCCCGCTTGGGCCAAAGTGTCAAAGGACAACGCAAAGGCAAAGCCCACACCCATGGGGTGAGCAAAGGCTCCTAAGGATTTGAAGATCAAGGTTTTGAGACTGGAGTGCTCGTGATGGTGAGCTCGAGCTCCAAAGCAATATTTGAGATTGCTGTAGGCGAGCCACACCAAAAATAAACTCGAAATCCAAAGCCCCAATTGATCCAGCCAAACGGGCAATGAAACCCCTTGCCAGTAAAAAACCAGGGTTGCCAAAAAGACGGTGAGTGAGTGTCCACTTGCAAACTGAACACCAGTCAATCGGGCGCTCCAAAAACTGTGTTGATTGAATCGCATGCGCGTGAGCCCATCGACTGCAGCGATGTGATCGGGATCTAGCCCATGGCGAAAGCCCAGCGCAAAGAGCAAGCCCAAAGTGGCCCAAATGGAAGAAGCTTGAAATTCAAACATGTGAAGATTTCTAAATTCGTGTGAAGAGTAAACGCATGACAAGCCCCCGTCAAGGGGCTTTGCCTCACTTGTGGGTGTGGTGGTGTCCTGAAGAGTGGTCGTGACCGTGATCGTGATCATGCCCATGACCGTGGGAATGTCCGTGATCGTGTCCATGCCCATGATCGTGGCTGTGGCCATGGCTGTGACCATGACCGTGGCGATGCAGTTGGCCGTCCCCATGCTCGTGCCATTCGCTGCTGTCGGCTTTGCCGTGTGCGTGTGGATCTTCGTTGAACACCAAAGACTTGACCGTCACAGGCACCGTGAAGGAGGGCATGCGAATGCGACCCAAATCGATGTAATCAAAGCCCCAAAGGGTGACGCCGTCGATGACCAAGATCTCGCTTTTGACACGCTCGTCTTCTTTGAAAATGTGACCCAAGTTGTGAGCAATGTCGCCATCGGTGATGATGTAGAGATGCCGTCCTTGTGCCAAGGTTTGGGGAATGGCCCTTAAGATGCCATTGGCCAGTGCGGACAATCTGGTGAAAGATGGGGCCCCCAACCAACGCAGCGAAATGGCCACATCTTGTTCGCCTTCCACCAAATCGTGCCGTTTGAAGGACTGGGTGAGTTCTCTGGCGACCAAGAGCGAGTCGATCTCAGGTCCAAACACGGTGGGCAGGGGAATGACTTGAAGGTTTTTGCGGGGTAGGAGGATCGCAGGCTCAGAGATGAAGGTGGTGTTGCCACTCAATTGAACGCTGTACTCAGAGGCTCCAAGCACGGTGGCTCGGATGCATTCACCAGCCTCCAAGAGAGGTGTTTTGAGCTGCCCTTCAGCCAAGCGCATTTGAACGGCTGTGCCAAAGAGTTTGCCCAAGTCACCAAAGTCTCTCATCTCACGTTGATACACGTATTCGGCAACGCCGCCAGAGAACATGACACCATCGAGTGCGCCAAAGTCCTCAATCGGATCGGTGATGTAGATGTGCTCGAGATCTTCTTTGGTGAATTTTTGGTTCAACACGCGCATGAGCGCATCGGCCATCCAATGGGCCACGTTGGCCAAGTCGTCTCGTTTGATTTTGTCGCCCAGTGACCAATTGAACCCTGCTTGCTTGGCCAAGTACTGACCCATGGGGTCGAGTCGGGTGATGGTGTTGCTCTCATCGACAACCAACAAACGGCCTCCCAAGTGAACCGCACCCGTGGCCACCAGTTCTCCGTTTTGCACCAAGCCAAGCTTGGTGGTGCCGCCCCCAATGTCGATGTTCAAGATGCGTTGCTTTTGGTCGTAGGAGCGTTTGGCCGCTCCAGAGCCGTAGACAGCGAGCATGGACTCCATGTGGTGACCAGCGGCCGCACACACAAACTCTCCACCTTGTTCGGCCAAAATGGCCGCAATGGATTCGCTGTTTTCTCGCCTCAAGGCCTCGCCCGTCAAAATGACCGCACCCGCGTCCACCTCATCGGGGTGAAGGCCAGCGGCCTGATAGGCCTTGTCGATGATTTCGCCCAAAGCCTTGGCGTCCATGGTGGTGTCGCTCAAATAGGGAGTGAGCGAGATGGGGGATTGGTAGAGTGCTTGGCGATCGACCACGGTGTAGCGCGAGGAGAGGTCCTCAGCGATGCGGCGCAAGTGAATTTTTGAAAACACGACTTGTGTGCCCGAGGAGCCGACGTCGATGCCAACGCTGTGCAAAATCACATTGTCTTGACGCCACAAAGATTCTTGTGAAGGGTCATCGCCTGAGAAATTGTCGTGATCGTGGTCATGATCCGCATCCCCATCGTGCGTGTGAGCGTAATCGGCCCCATATTGGTGGTCTTGTATGGAATGCTTCAAGACGGGTTTTTCAGTTTGATCGGTCATGGCAAGCGAATTTGATAGGGAGGATGATGGGTAAAGTGGAACCTTCAATGAGCCAGTTCAGTGAATCAATAAAATTGATCGAAATGAACTTGATCCATGGGCACCTTTTGTTCGATCAGCAGTTTGAGCATCGCTTGTGCCATCAAGGGCGGGCCAGCGAAGTAAATTTCAAACTCACTGAGTTTGTCCAAGTGCAGTGATGCAACGGCTTCATGCACAAAGCCATTGAGTCGATCTCCAGACATGGGCGCACCAGGCGCTTGGTGTGAGAGTACAGCGGTGTAATGTCCTCGCTCAGCCCAATGGGGCAAAGACTCGAGCATATCCAGTCCACAAACGTCACGCTGCTCTCTCGCACCGTAGAGAAAGTGCACCTGTTGGTGGGTCATTTTGGAGGAGGTGAGGGCTCCTCTAGCCAAGGACACCATGGGCGCCAAGCCTGAGCCGCCACCGACGAGCAAAATGTCGCGGCTCGAATCTTCACGCAAATAAGCCATGCCGTAGGGGCCATCGATGCTCACGGGCGTTTGCGGCTTCAAATCAAAAAGGGCTTGGGAGCCAATGCCGTTGGGTACACGGCGAACTTGAAACTCGATCCTCTTGTGTTGGCCACCCGCTTGGCTCATGGAGTATGCGCGTGCTCCAGTCACACCGGGCAACTCGATCAAGGCGTATTGACCCGCTGAGAACTCGATGGGCTGATCGGTTTCAAAGGCAAACTCACTGATGTCATGCGTGATCACGCGTTGCTCCACAAAGTGGGCTGCGGTTTTGATGGGGGTGTGAATGGGGGCGTAGCGCGCTTGCTCTCTGAGCTTGATGCGAACATTGCCTTTGGCCACACTTTGGCAGCCCAAGTGTCTGTTTTTTTGTTTGTCTTTTTCGCTCAAACCAGGCGCATCATGCCAGGTGTTTTCGAGCTCGCCTTCGAGAAGTTCAAATTTGCAATTGCCGCAAGAGCCCACATTGCATTCATAGGGGAAAGCGATGCCTGCGCGCAAACCTGCGCGCAGGATGGTGTCTCTTTCTTGGCAAGAAAATGTCGTTTGACTGGGTTCGATGTGGACTTGATGCATGAGATGAAGGTGAATTGAAACGGGTTGGCAGCGATTAGAGAGGGATCAAAGGGCGATAGAGGTGAGGAATCGGTGAAATGAAAAAAACGCTCAAGCCCTGTAGCCCAGTTGCACGGAAATGTCCTCTGCGGTTTGGATGACCAAGGGCGCCAAAGATCTGAGCTTTTTGAGCGTCAAGCGTTGGCTGGGTCCACCCACACCAATGGAGGCCACCACTTGTCCGGTGATGTCTCGCAAGGGCGCAGAGATGCCCCTCATGCCCACCTCAGACTCCTCGTCGTCAATGGCATAGCCTTGTTGTTTGACTTGGGCCAAGATTTTCAAAAGCTCTGCGCTGGAGGAGACCGAGTTGGGGGTTCTGGCCGAGAGGTCGGAGGCGATCACGCGTTGAATCAATTCGGTGGGGCTGAACGCCAAAATGGCCCTTCCCTCACATGTGCAAAAAGCGGGCTTGAACGTACCGATGTAGTTTTTCATGCGGATGGCTTGAGCACTCTCCAAGTTGTAGAGGTAGATGATGTTGGTTTCATTCAAAACGGCCAAGTGAATCGTCTCACCCGTTCTCTCTCTCAAGACTTTCAAAAAGGGTTGAGCCATGTTGGAGACATCAAGTCGCCTGCGCACCAAGGCGCCCATGATGAACAAATTGATGCCCAGTCGATAGCGACCGTTTTCTGGGTTTTGTTCAAGCAACCCTTCGCTGAGTAGGGTCACCGCCAAACGGTGAGCCGTGCTTTTTGCAAGTGAGAGGCGCTTGGCCAAGCTGCTGATGCCAATCTCGGGCTCCATTTCGGAGAAGCATTTGAGCACCCGAACGGCCGCAGCCACGGAGGAAAGTCGTGAGCTTTTAGAAGGTGTGCGTTCCATGAGCATGATTCATACGATTGTTGAATTGATCTTAACTCAATTTCTTTTATAAAGAACATCGTTCAGCATAAAAGAATACTAGGGAAAACCACGCGATTGTGCACAAAGCACACAAATTGAGCAATATTGAACAGTTGCGAGTGAAATGCATACCAAAGTTATCAAGGGAAAACCCGCATTTTTCGCTATTGACACAATTTTCGGAATGACGCCTAATATCGCTTGTGCCTTTATACGGATCAATGTTCTGTATAAAGGAACGATAAATTCCGACAGCAGACCCCTCCTCGAGCGTGTCTGGCTCTACAATGTTTCCTCTGTGAATGTTTATTTGGAGAACTCCTAGTGCAAACTCCGGTTGCCCCTGCGCCCCTTGAGCACCTCAAAGTTGGCCTCGATCCCAAGTGGTTGGTGATTGGCGTTTGTTTGGTGGTGGTGGGCTTTTTGGCCTTGGTGCCCTTTGGCTTCATGGTTTGGCAGAGTTTTTTAACGCCAGAGACGGCCGACGCGCCCTCGATCTTCACGCTCAACAACTACATCACGGCCTACACCAATCCAGAGACGATCAAGACTTTGGGCAACTCCATTGAGTTCGCCCTGGGCGCATCCTTCTTGGCCTTCACGATTGGCACCGCACTGGCTTGGATGAACGAGAGAACCAACACGCCCATGCGTCGTTTGTTCTACGCGCTCTCCATCATTCCATTGATCATTCCAAGCATCTTGTTCTCCATTGCGTGGATCATGTTGGCCAGTCCCAAGATTGGCCTCTTGAACATGGTGGCTCAATCGTGGTTTGGTTTTGAAAACCCACCTTTTAACATTTACTCCATGTGGGGCATGATTTGGGTCGACGGCTTGCACTACTCGCCCATGGCTTTTTTGCTCATGACTGCGGCCTTCAAAGCCATGGACCCCTCCTTGGAGGAGTCAGCGGTCATGAGTGGCTCGAGTGTCTTGAGAACGCTTTGGCGCATCACCTTGAGGCTTGCGTTTCCTGCGATTGTGGCCACGATTTTGACGCTTTTCGTCAGAGCCATTGAGTCCTTTGAGGTTCCTGCTTTACTGGGCCTTCCTGCAGGCATTCAGGTCTTCACATCCGCCATTTATGAAGCGATCCACCAATTCCCAAGTCAACTGGGGCTTGCCTCGGCTTTCTCCGTTTTGTTGCTTGTGATCACCTCGGGTGGCATCTACATTCAAGCCCGAATCTCTGCGTCTGGCAGCAAGTACGTGACCGTCACAGGCAAGGGTTTCAGGCCAAGGAGCATTGATCTGGGTAACTGGAGAATCCTCACCACAGGCATCTTCGTCGTTTATTTCTTGTTGATCGTGGTGTTGCCCTTTTTCGTGCTTTTGTGGTCCTCGCTGCAAAAGTTTTACGCGCCTCCGTCCATGGAAGCGTTGAACCACCTGACACTGGATGGTTACCGGTATGTTTTGGGTTCAAGCGACATTTTGAATGCGGTTTTCAACAGCTTGTGGATGGCGGTGGCTTGTGCCACGATCGTGATGATCTTGTCCGCAGTGGTCTGTTGGGTGGTGGTCAAAACCAAGATCCCTGGTCGCTGGCTGCTTGACAACATGGCTTCACTTCCCATGGTCTTTCCTGGCCTGGTCTTGGGTGTGTCGATCATGATCTTTTACCTCACCTTTGACATCGGCATTTACGGCACGTTTTGGATCATCTTGTTGGCCTACGTGACACGCTTCATGCCCTACGGTTTGCGCTACAACACGACTTCCATGATTCAAATCCACAAGGATTTGGAAGATTCTGCGGGCATGAGTGGAGCTGGATGGCTCACAGTGTTCACCCGTGTCATTTTGCCGCTCTTAAAGCCCGGCATGTTGGCTGGTTGGATCTACGTGCTCATCGTTTGTGTGCGTGAACTCTCAAGCTCCATTTTGCTCTACAGCCCAGGCAAGGAAGTGATCTCCATTGTGATTTGGGAATTGTGGGAAAACGGTCAATACGTTGAGTTGTCAGCTTTGTCGGTTTTGTTCATCTTGATGCTCTTGGTTTTGGTCGTCATCGCTCAAGCCATTGGTAAGCGTTTCGGTGTCAAGGAAGTTTCTTAAAGTGCCGCTCGGGTTTGGTCCGTGCCTCTTTGTTTGAATTGTCAAAAGGAAAGTAAGTCGTGCTAAAAGTCATTGGTCTTCATACCGAATATGTGAGCGACAAAGGGGTGGTGGTGCAAGCTGCCAAGGATGTGTCCTTTGAGGTGCCCAAGGGCAAGCTCTTCACCCTTCTTGGGCCCAGTGGATGTGGAAAAACCACAACCCTCAGGTCCATCGCGGGTCTTGAAAAACCCACCCAAGGTGTGATTGAGGTGAGTGGCAGAACGCTCTTTAGCTCTGAGCAAAATCTCTTCACGCCTCCAAACAAGCGTGGCTTTGGCATGGTGTTTCAGTCCTATGCGATTTGGCCTCACATGACGGTCTTCCAAAATGCAAGCTTTCCCATGGAAGTGGGACAAAAGAAGTTCTCGCCCGGTGAGATCAAAGAGCGCGTGATGCGCGTGCTCGAATCGGTTGAGTTGGCCCAGTACCATGACCGAGATGCAACCCGCTTGTCAGGTGGTCAGCAGCAGCGCCTGGCCTTGGCTCGTGCTTTGGTGATGGAGCCCCAACTCCTCCTCTTGGATGAGCCTTTATCCAATTTGGATGCCAAACTCAGAGAAAAGATGCGCTTTGAGGTCAAAAAGATCCAACGCGAGCTCGACATCACCACGATCTACGTGACCCACGACCAAGCAGAGGCGCTGGCCCTTTCACACGAAATTGCCGTCATGTCCCAGGGACGCATCGTTCAGCGCGGCACGCCGCGTGAGATCTACGAAACACCCAAGAACACCTTTGTTGCCGATTTTGTGGGTGCCATCAACTTCATCAATGCGAGCATCACGGCCATTCACGCAGGCGACAACTTGATGACGCTTGAGAGCGAAATTGGAGTGGTTCAAGTGCCCTTTGATCCAACGAGCCAAGTGGGTGATGCGGTTCAAATTTGCGTCAGACCCGAGAACGTGCATTTGAGTGAAGACACCCCTCAAGTGCCTCACAACAACCGCTTCAACGGTTTGGTTGATCAAAAGATTTTCCTGGGCGAAGTGCTCGACTTCCAAGTCAAGTTGGGAGAGAAGGTCATTTTGGCTCGTGTACACCCCAGCCACAAAACGCCCGTTGGGCACACCATTCACTTGCATTTTGATCCACAAAATTGTGTGATCTTCAAAACCACACGCAATTGATCTCCGTTTTCTTTTTTCTTTATTCATCCACCAAGGTTCAAACATGACTGTCAAAACGATTGAAACCAATTCAGCGGACTACGTGCCCAATGAATCGCATTACCACAGCAAGAAAGATCGCACATTTGTGCGAGCCATTGCGGGTCCCTACAACCTCAAAGATGAGCTCGTTCGTTTGCGCGCCATGCCCCGTGTGAGAAAAGGTCGCGACCTCAAATTCAGCGATGGTCCTCAAGCCTTCAGCCGCCACTACGTGGAGCCCAAAGATGGCATCACCCAAACGTTTCACATGCACTTGGAAGAGTACGGTCCAGGTGGCCACTCTCAAAAGCACGGACATGTGAACGAAGCCGCTTTCTACATTTTGGATGGCACGGGCTACGAAGTTCATGACGGCATCCGTTACGACTGGAAGGCCGGAGACGTTGCCATCGTGCACAACAACTGCGTGCACCAACACTTCAACGCCAGCAATGAGCGTCCCGCTCGTGCGCTGGTCATCAAGACAAAGCCCATGTACATGTTCATGAACATGCTCTTCCAACACCAAGTGGAACCCCGCCCAAGCGAGCCAGCACCTGGTGGCGAAGGCTTTAAGGCAAGACAATTCGAAGACAACTTGAACCACCCTGAAGGAGGGTATTGAAATGGCATGGGACGAATCAAAATCATGGTTAGAGGGCTCAGCCCAAGGCGCTTACTATCAAGGTCTGTTGGACGATGCTGAGCAAGCACCTGTCAGAAACTCCAAGCGCAAGAAAGTCATTCACCCAAGCGACATGCCTTGGGAGATGGCTCGCCAAGGTTTGCTCAAGCATTTGATCAATGAGCAAATGAATACTCGCATTGAGACCGTGGATGCTTACATGCAGATCATTCCTGCGGGCTCGCACTCAGGTCGTCACCGCCACTTGGCCGAAGAGTGCGTCTATGTGCTCGAGGGCA
>Ga0007854_10003043_pt1 | contig 10244 bp, 7 predicted proteins | sample CryBogCBH12Aug08_FD_60382 | JGI IMG/M metagenome (GOLD analysis project Ga0007854, IMG submission 60382) | Freshwater microbial communities from Crystal Bog, Wisconsin, USA - CBH12Aug08 | ecosystem: Environmental > Aquatic > Freshwater > Lake | place: Crystal Bog, Wisconsin, USA | collected... | reverse complement strand
CGGCATCACGGTGCTGGCCTCCATGATTGTGGGCTTTGACTACCAGACGCCGGAGATTGTGGCGCAGGAGCTGGACGGGTTGATGAAGCTCAAGCCGGCGCTGGGCCAGTATCTGATTTACGGGCCGGTGCCGGGCACGCCCTTCTACGAGCGCATCATCAAGGAGAACCTGCTGCAGGATGTCTATACGGACGCCAAGGATTTGTTCTACCGCCGCGCCGATGGGTTCCGCACGATGATCAAGCATCCCACGCTGTCGCCGGAGCAGATCGAGGACATCCAGCGCTGGTGTTTCGAGCAGGATTTCCAACGGCTCGGCCCGAGCATCTATCGCGTGCTGGAGACGCGGTATCTGGGCTGGCTCAAGCTCAAGGATTCGCCCAACCCGCGCCTGCGCGCCAAGGCGGACTATTTCGCGCACGAACTGCGCTACGCCTATCCGGTGTTCCTCGCCGGTCGGGTGCTGGGGCCGAATGCCACCATCCGCCGCTGGATTGGCGATTTGGAACGGAACCTGCACCGTGACCTCGGCGCGCCGACGCTGCAAGTGCGGGCCAAATCGGTGCTGGCCGTGTTCGCGGCCCTCTGGACGGGCGTGACGCTGAAGATTGACTGGCTGCAGCACCCGAAGCTGAAGCGCATCACCTACCGGATGCCGGAAAAACGCTGGGGCGCGTTTCCGTCCTGGGAGGACGTGCAGAAGCATTTCTCCAGCCCGGATTTCTCCGTGAAGGTGGAATTGCAGCACGCCAAGGATCAGGTCTGGCTGCGGCTGGAAGGCGCGCTCTCCAAAAAGAACGCCGAAGAACTCGGTCGCCGCCTGCGCGAATCCCTGGCGCAAAGCAAGAGCCGCGTGGTGATTGACCTGAACAACCTGCATTGGGACAAAGCCCCCGACCTGGAACCGCTCCGCGAGAAGTTGGCACAATACCGCTCACGCGTGCGGGTGATTCTGCCCAAGCTGGCGACCACTCATCCAGAGCTGCTCCTGTTGGTCGGGACGTTTGAGTTGTATAAGGGGTGAGGCGGAAGCACGCCGTATGTCAAGCCTATTACGGAGACTTAATCCCAAATTGCTCAACCAAATTGCTTCTGTGCATATCATCGAATGTATGGAACACTTCATTGGAAATTGTTAGGAGTCTTTCAGCATCCTTTATTTCGATTTTTGGGCGGAGCATCAAAGCATCGTCCATGAGATGATACTCAATGAGTTCTTTGGTCGGTCCAAAAATCGTCATGGTTGCGGCTGGAAAACTGTATTCAGGATGCCCGCTAATGGGAATTGAACCCCACGAAATTTCAAAAATTGGAAGCGGGACATTTGCCTTGGATTGCGATTCCAAATCCCCGCCGCATTTCTGATAAAAAAATCGCTGGATTATCTTGCACGGATATTTTTTCTCCATTGTCGCTGTGTCTACGCCCAAGTCCGTCAGCCAATTCAAAGCAAGCTGGTGAACTTCATTTGTGCCGACTTGCGAAGTCATTTTTGACCAGCGTTTGTGTTGCTCCATTATGCCTTCCGATGACGACGCGCTCCGAAATTCTTTTTGCCAGAAATTCGCCATGTGATCGTGACCGAAACCGAAGAAGTATTTTTCCGTGACGAGACTGCCGCTGAAGCCCATGAGCCGGGGCGGAGCAACGCTACATTGGGACAAGATGATATTCGTTTGGGTCAGTGGATGGTCGAACGGCAAATGGGTTTGCTGCACGAAAAGATTGCAGTTGGTGAGCATCACAGCCAGCGCGACATATTTGTAGGCAGCCGTGATGAGCAGTTTGTTCGTAACCGTTCCCAATAGTGGAGGCATTTCAAATCAGGGAATGAGGAGGTGATTGGTTGCGAGTGGCTGACTCTGAATGAGTGAGCGCAACCCCTGACTCATTGTTTGCTGAACACTGCCATCTGACCAAGCCACGTTGCCACCGCCTTTATGAAGGCTCGGTGTCCAGCCCATGTTCAAATTCGTCGTGAGAATAAAAAGCCCTGACTTCACAGGTTGGCCGTCGCTTTGCAGAAATCGGTCGCCTGACAAAATCGAATTGGTTGCAGAATTTCTTATGGCATCCGCATTGAGAAAATAACTGATATTGGAATCATTCAGCATTTCAAAACTGGCGACTGCTTGCCGTGTTGTGTCGAAAGGACAAATAAGGATTTTGGGGGTTCCACCTAAATCTGAAGAAGCTGTTTTGAAATACGGAAAAACATGGTTGCTGTATGTAAGTTTCGCCATGCCGCCGTTGGTGATAGAAACTTGAAGTGGAAATTTTCCGTTGTTCTCATCAGCATACGTGGTCAATCCAAGTCCGATTTCTTTCAGGTTGTTCACGCAACTTATCGAAGCCCCCATTCTTTCATGGTGAGCAGAAGGCAAAAGGAGAACAACCAAAACAATCACAATAACCAACACGACAAGCACCTCGACGAGCGTAAGGCCGTGCGTCTTTGATTTTGTTGAGATGCCTTTAATTTTCATTGGTCGTTTCTTTCCAAGTCGTGACATCCTGAAATTCTCCATGAATCTTGATTCTGAAAATAGGAAGGCTCGGAATTAAGCGCACTGGAACTAAATTGACTCATGCAATAGTCCAAAGGGTATCCAGCCATCCAATCGCCGAACAAATAGCCAAGTGCTTGAGCGTATTCCGCGCTTAAAAGACCGCCGTAAAAAGCATCAGCACCAGCAGGAACACCAATTTTCTTCGTCCAGCCTACAAATGCCCGCTGTGGCCGCCCAACATAAGCATAATCAACGGCTGAATCAGAACTACCATTGGCCGAAAATTCGACACCAAATGCGCCAGCCCAGCCGAACGTGTATGTGTCACAGGCGTTCAAAATGGTTAAGCGATAAGGATGTTTATTTGTTCTCGGCTGTTTTGCAGTCGAACGGAATGTTTTGTTTTGAAGGTCATTTTCAGCGTCACTGGCAGTAATGTTTGAGTGATCTGTATTTCCGCAAATAAAATCATCATTGATTTCGCCGCCATGACCAAACCAAAAGAAATTTCCGCTCCTGTTGAAGTCGTCGTGTCTGTTACCAGTAGGGTCAATGAGAACAGCCCTATCAAATTCATCGTCATAGCGAAACGCGCTGTCGCCATACGGAATATTTGCGGCGGGCAATAATGTGTAGAAACTGAAATCAGAGGTGTTGCCAAGAATGTTTATCACGCCATCTTGCATAATTTGAGTGCGACGATTGTAAAATGAAGTTGAATAAATATCAAAGCCCCATGCGACTGCAAATACATTTTGATTAACATTGGGCGTATCTTTAATAAACCATTGCGAGGTTGACGAACTTGATGCAGCGTTCGCATGAATTCCGGCAGGACTTGCGGGCGGATAAATAGTAAAAACTGCCCGAATGTTGCCGAAGGAAAGTTGATGCCCGGCTCCGTCCGTCAAATCCCAATATAATTGAATCTGGCCGTTAGGTGCTGACAGTCCGGTTGCATAAACGAGCGGGTTGCCGTTGTCGTCATACATATAAACGTCGTAAGTGGAATTTGTTACCGCCAGCGTTCCATAGATGAGCAGAAAACTCGTGAACTGACTCGTCAGGCGATTAAAAGTAATCGGGTTGTTGACTTGCACTGTTTTTTGCAAACCGAGAATGTTGGTAAAGGAATCTGGCAATGTTGGCGGATTGAATTGGCAGGCGAGTTGAACCTCATAGCTGCCGTTGGTCAGGAAACTTGTGTTCCAGTTCATGAGCCATTGTCCATCCGCCGCTTGTGACAGAACCGCATCTTCAGCAGGTGAATTGTTGACGTATAATTTTATTGGCGGAGTTACAATCGTCGGGCTTAAGCCTCGCACTGGCAACTGTGCAAATCCACTGACTTGCGTTCCATTCACCACGCCCGAAAAATTCAATGGATTGTCAGGGGTATGTGGATTCGTTCCTAGCTTGAATTCTGCGAAATTCGGCAAGCCGTCACCATCAGGGTCAGCCATTGAATCATCGGTTGTCGGGTCAAGGCCGTTGGCCATTTCCCACTGGTCGGGCATCCCGTCGCCGTCCGTGTCCACTTGCAAAATCTTCACATGGCAGATTCCGTATCCGCCTTTTCCGTCTGTGACGATGTAAGTAAAAGCATCGCTCCCAAATAAATTCGGATTGCGGGTATAAGTAATGTTGCCTCTCGCATCGTTTGACACACTTCCCAAACTCGGAGAACTGACGGAAAAAAGAATGTTCGTGTCGCCGTCGGGGTCGGATGAGTTTGTCAGCGCGTTGAACGTGGCTGAATAAACATTTGTTTGCAGCGTGATAATGATGTCTGGCGCGGTCGGCGGCGAGTTTCCTGATTGGTTCACAAAAACCCTTACAGTCGCGTTTGTCGAGATGTCGCCATGATTGCTCGTGATGCTGTAACCAAAAGAATCCACGCCGTAAAAGCCGGAATCTGGCGTGTATTGAAACGTCGAGGCGTCCAGCGAATACGAAATGCTTCCGTGACTGGCTGAAACCAGATTTGTGATGTAAAACAAATCATCGTTCGGGTCTGAATCGTTTTGGAAAATATTGAGTTGATTGGCGGAACTGTCTTGGTCAACCGTAAAAAAATCATCACGCGCAGTCGGTGTGACATCAAAGAGCCGGTAAAAATCCGTCGGCTGCGACTGGAGAATGTTTGTGTGAACAAACCTCGACTTGTTTGTGTTTGCCGCCGCCAGAAGATAATTCTGCAACTCGCCCCATTGCGTTCCACTATTCAGCGTCGCGCGATGTTCAAGAAGATAGATTTTGTTCGTGCTGCTGACCCAACTGACAACGATATTTGTTCCTTGAACCCCGATGAAAAAGTTGGTGTTGGGCGGTGATGAATACGACGAGCCGCCGCCACCACCGCCGCCACCACCGCCGGGCGGCGTAGGCTGGGCAAAAATGTTTGCAGCAAGAAGTGTCAATACGAGCGTGACGATTTTCCCATTGATAGTTTTCATATATCCTATTCTTGAACTATCCTGCCTGACGCTTTTGATTTTCGCCCTTCGGTTGGAATTGCCAAGATTATTCTCTCAACTTTCCCGGCACAATATCTGCCTTCGCAAAAGCAAAAAATGGCCGCTTAAAGGCTCAGATACGTCGACTACGGAAAAAACTTCTAAAAAATCAAACGGCAATGCAAGAAAAACCTACGCAGTAAGTCGCGTCACGAACCGCGTTTGACTTCCTTAACCATTTTTGACGGTGGGATGGTTCGTGACAGGGTGGACAGCAAGTGGACGTGGTCTTCCACGCCGCCGATGATGAGGGGTTGGCAACCGTGCGCGGTCAGGATGCCGCCGAGATAGCGATGCATTTCTTCGCGCAGGGGGTGGTCACGGAGAAAAGGATGGCGGTCTTTGGTGGAAAAAACCGTATGCACAATAATCTTCGCAAGTGATTGCGGCATGCTTTTTATGATGGGAAATTGCCGGGCGTGATTCAACCATTTCAAGGTTGAATTGTTTTGGGCGGATACCCAGCGTAGTCCCGCGCTGCGGGACAACGCTGGGCTGGATGATGGCAATCCTTTCAGGATTGGTTTCGTGCGGGAATATTTCGCAATGCAAACCGGCGCGGGTGGCACGACACGACATCATCAATCACTTCGGACATCCCAACGGGATGTCCCTGGAGTTTGGCCCATGACATCCCAACGGGATGTCCATCATCCAGCCCAAGGTTGCGAGCGCAGCGAGCTACCTTGGGTGTCCGTCACAGGGGCATCAACCTTGAAAAGGTTGAATCAATCCCACACATAACGTTCGTCAAATTCCACCTCATGGCGTTTTAGCTGGTGCGCCCGCCAGCCGGTTGGCAGGCGGCGGCAACCCCCATCCGGCCTCCGGCCACCTTCCCCCATCGGATGGGGGAAGGGAGAATCTATGGGGCCGTTAACCCGGGGCGGCAGTCGCTATCGCTCCCTTGCCCCGGGCTATTATCATATCGCCCCGTTGGGGCTTTCCTTTGGTTCAGCACCGGATGCGATGGGCTTAAATCATCGGTCATACGATGTGGGTAAGGACAAACATTCCAATGCTGGCTTTGTCGTTGTGTCGCTGCGCGACTTGTAATTTTTTCTGGGGGTAACAACTCAGGGTTTCGCCGTCAGCACCTGTTCGAGCAGTTCGTTCAGGCGCTTGAGCATCAGGCGCGGGTCGTCCAGCAGGCCGGCGGCCACACGGGCGTTGTCATACACCTGTTCGGACACCTTGGCGGCCAGCGGTTCGTCGGCTTGCCGCATCTGGTCGAGGCGGATGATGACCGGGTGGCGCGGATTGAGTTCCAAATCCAGCTTGTCTTCCAGTTGATCGGCCTGGTCTTTTTGCAGGGTCTTCAACATGCGCTTCATGCTGGAGGTGAGATGACGGTCGGATTCCACCACCACGGCGGGGCTGTTGACCAGGCGTTTGGAAACGCGCACGGCCCCCACGCGGTCGGCGAGTTTTTCCTTGAGCCATTTGGCGAGGGCCTCGGCGGCGGCTTCGCTGAGTTCGCCTTCCTTGGCGGCGGGCGGGGTGATGTCGAGTTCCGCCTTCTCGGCGGCGCGGAGCGGCTTTTGCTCGAACTGGTTCAAATGCTCCATCACGAATTCATCCCAGCCGTCGTAGAGGAACAGCACTTCGTAGCCGCGCGCCTGGAAGACTTCGTAATACGGGCTGCTCTCCGCCGTCTCGCGGTTGGGTGCCTGGAGATAGAAAATCTCCTTCTGGTCGGCGGGCATGCGCTTCACGTATTCGGCGAGCGAAGTGAGCTTGCCTTTTTCGGTGGCGGAGGATTCGTAGCGCAGCAGTTTGCCGAGGGCCTCGCGGTGGGTGAAATCCGTGGCGACGCCTTCCTTGAGGCAGCGGCTGAATTCGGCGTAAAACTTCTCGTAGGTGGCGGCGTCTTTGCCGGCGGTTTCATCGAGGAATTTCAGGAAGCGCCCGGTCAGCACGGTGTTTAGCTTCTTGAGCAGGGCGGAGTCCTGCATGGTCTCGCGCGAGATGTTCAGCGGCAAATCCTCGCTGTCCACCACGCCGCGCAGGAAGCGCAGCCAGTCGGGGAAGAGATGCTTCGCCCGATCCTGGATGAGCACCTTCTTGCAATACAGGTTCACGCCGGATTCCATGCGGCCCATGCCGAGGTTCTCCCAGTTCTTCTGCGGCACGAAGAGCACGGACTGGATGGCCAGCGGCGCGTCGGCGGTGAAATGCAGGCGCAGCAACGGGTCTTCGTGGTCGTGCGCGACATACTGGTAGAAGGCGTTGTAGTCGGCGTCGGTCAGCTCGCTTTTGCTGCGGCTCCAGATGGCCTGAATGGTGTTGAGGTGGGTGCCGTTCAGTTCAATCGGGAACTGGATGAAGCTGGAATACCGCTGCACCGCACGCTTGAGCGTGTCGGGCTGGGCAAAATCCTTCGCGTCATCCTTGAGTTGCAGGATGATTTGTGTGCCGCGCGGCAGGTCGGCGGCGGGCTCAATCTCATAGCCGCCGGCGTTCTCGCTGGTCCAGCGCCAGCCCGTTTCCTCGGGCAGATGCGAGCGGCTGAGGACGGTGACCTTGGCGGCGACCATGAAGGCGGAGTAAAAGCCCACGCCGAACTGGCCGATGAGGCGGGCGTCGGGCTTCTGGTTTTCCGCGAGCTGTTTCAGGAACGCCTTGGTGCCGGAATGGGCGATGGTGCCGAGGTTTTCGACCAGATCGGCATGGGTCATGCCGATGCCGGTGTCGGTGATGGTGACGGTGCCGGTCGCCTCATCGGTTTTGACGGTGATGCCCGGCTTGATTTCGGGCTGGAAGGCGGCGGTGCCGGAGCTTTGGAGAAAGCGCAGTTTCTCGCAGGCATCGGCCGCGTTGGAAACCAGCTCGCGCACGAAGATTTCGCGGTCGGTGTAAATGGAGTGGATGACAATGTCCAGCAACTGCTGGATTTCCGCCTGAAAATGATGTTTTTCGGTGTTACTCATATGGCAATCAAATTGGACGCATAGAATAGCAGAAATATGACGGCGTCAAGAGGGGGGATTAGGTGCCGGGGAAAATGGCGGGAAGGAGGTGCCTGGCGGCCGCCGTGGTTTCCTGCCCGGCCAAAAACGTTCAAAATTATATCCGCCGATATGGCTATGAGCATCCGCCAATCTGTGATATATTAGAAGCATGAGGAAACAGATTTAGCCATAGGAATGCTTATGGCGATTTTGCTCAAAGTGGAATGGGTGGAACAAGCTGACGGGGCTGATTTCCGACGGCGGGTCGTGTTCATTGGCGGAAAATGGGTCGGCTCCAACTGGCGGCACACGGCGGAAAACGCGGTGCAATACATCGAGGCCAAAGCCTTCGCCTACTACATACAAACCAACGGCCACCCCATGAATCTCATCGTGGTCACACAGCCGGACGGATCCCAAGGCTTGGGCACCCGGGAAGATGCCGGGTTGGGGCAGCATTTGCTGGCCCTGCCGGAGCCGCCGCTCGTGGCGGCGTGATGGTTAGGCTCAATACCGAAGTTGGAATTTCGGGAATGGTGGTCAGCATTGCCTGAGTTTGCGGGCGAGCGGGCCGGAATGTTCGGACATTTCCGGTGCGCGCGGGTTTTCCGCGAGGCGCGGAAAACAACGCCCGGGGCGGGCGTGCTCCCAGCCACCCACGGCGGTCACAGACCGCAAAGTCCCACGGCGGTCACAGACCGCCGCTACAGGGGGGCGCTTTCAGGCGGTCATGGCCAGCGGTTCGGTTTGCTCCACGTTTGGCTGTTCGCGGCGCTCGATTTTCACCCGCAGCTTGTGCAGCGCCTCTTCCTGAATCTGGCGCACACGTTCCCGGGTGACTTTCAAGCGGCAGCCAATTTCCTCCAGGGTCTTGGGCGTGCCATTCCCCAGGCCGAACCGCAGGGTGAGAATCTTGGTTTCCCGTTCGCTCAACGTGGCGAGTGCTTCCCGCACCAGGCCGTGGTCGTTCTCCTGCAGCAGCCGGGCAAAGGGGGCCTCGGCATGGCTGTCCGCAATGGTCTCGGACAGGCTCTTGCTTTCCTCCGCCTCCAGCGGGGCGTCCAGGGAGACGGGGGAGCGGGAGGCGTCGCGATATTGCTGGATGCGGCGCGGGTTCAGGCCCAGATGCTCGGCGACTTCCTCGTCGGTCGGTTCGCGGTCAAAGACTTCGCGCAGCTTCACTTCCGCCCGGCGGATGTGCGCGACCTTGTCCACCACATGCACTGGCAGGCGGATGGTTTTGGACTGGTTGGCGAGGGCGCGCTTCACCGCCTGCTTGATCCACCAGGAGGCATAGGTCGAAAGCTTCGCGCCCTTGCCGGGATCAAAGCGTTCAACGCCCTTCATCAGGCCGATGTTGCCCTCATTGATGAGGTCGAGCAGCGGCAGGCCCAAACCTTCGTAATCGCGCGCAATCTTCACCACCAGGCGCAGGTTGGCGGTGATCATGAGTTCGCGGGCTTTTTTGTCGCCGCGTTTGATGCGTTTGGCCAGGGCGATTTCTTCCTCGGGCGTCAGCAGCTTCACTTGGCCGATTTCATTTAGATACAGTTGCAGCGTGTCGGCGTGGCGCAGCCCGGCTGCCGGCACTTCGACCGGGGCGGTGATTTTGACCGCCGGTTCGGCTGCAAACGGTTCCGGGGCGGCGAGGGCTTTGATTTTTTTGCTGGATGACTTGCTCATAATCACAGGAATTGCGGTTTATGTTTATACTTGGCTGACCGGTCAACTAATATATTGCCACAGGGCGGCGGACAAATTCTTATTCATGATGACTTGGCTAAGCGGCGACCGCGACCGCAGTTTTTTTCTCGCCGATAATGGACAGGATGGTCGGTTCCAAATCCTTTAACACTTCGGCGTTGTTCAGAATCTTGGCCTGGAGCAGGGCCCCCATCACTTGGGAACCCACTTGGTTGGCGGCGGCCTTGGTGTCGGAACAATCAATGGCTCCCTCGCGCTGGGCGTCGGCGATGGCGCTTTCCAGATATTTGAGCGTGCGCGCGAGCATTTGTTCACATTTGGCGCGAATTTTGTTGTCGTGGGTGGCCAGTTCGCTGCCAATGCTGCCGTAGGGGCAGCCGCAGACGTGGCCATACTCGACGGCCTTTTGTTTTTGCGCCTCGTAAACAAACCGGCACCAGTCGGAGAGCCGTTCCAGGCCGGGTTTCTGGGGCGAGAAAATGCGGTCGAGTTCCGGCTGTTTCACCCGCCAGTGTTCCTCGTAGGCGGCCACCACCAAATCCGCCTTGGACTCGAAAAAGTGG
>Ga0007854_10003035_pt1 | contig 10256 bp, 6 predicted proteins | sample CryBogCBH12Aug08_FD_60382 | JGI IMG/M metagenome (GOLD analysis project Ga0007854, IMG submission 60382) | Freshwater microbial communities from Crystal Bog, Wisconsin, USA - CBH12Aug08 | ecosystem: Environmental > Aquatic > Freshwater > Lake | place: Crystal Bog, Wisconsin, USA | collected... | reverse complement strand
CACCAGCCGGGAGGAACACCTTGAACGTGGTGCCTTTTCCAACAGCGCTTTCGACTTCAATCCATCCCTTGTGCTGGTTGACGATCCCGTAAACCGTGGCCAATCCGAGCCCCGTTCCCCGGCCAGCCTGTTTTGTGGTGAAAAACGGCTCGAAAAGCTTGCTGATTTTGTCCGGCTCGATCCCCATGCCGTTGTCGCTGACGTTAAGGCAGACAAACAGCCCCTCGCGGGCATCGGGATTGCGTTCCCTGTGGGCGCGGGTGACATTGACGTCCGTAGTCCCGATAATCAGCGAGCCGCCGTTGGGCATGGCGTCGCGGGCATTGACCGCAAGATTCATGATGATCTGCTCGATCATGATCGGATCAGCCTGGATGGCCGGGAGTTTCGGCGCATAATTGGTTCGGAAGGTAATATGCGCTCCGAGGACTCTCTTAAGCATCTGTGAAACACGATGAACCACTTCGTTAAGGTCGAGCGGCTGGATTTGCATCGATTGCTTGCGTCCGAAGGCGAGCAATTGCTGGGTCAAGCGGGATGCGCGTTCGGCGGCGGTGCTGATCTGGTGAAGCGATTCCGTTCCTGTGGGTGAAAGTTTTTCCCGGAGGGACATCAACTCGGAGTGTCCCTGGATCACGACAAGGATATTATTGAAATCGTGGGCGATCCCGGCGGCAAGCTGCCCGACTGACTGCATTTTTTGGGATTGCATCAATTGGGATTCGAGGTTGAGCCGTTCCGTGATTTCACCTGCATAACAATGAACACTATGGATCTCAAGAATCGGAAAGAAAGACCACGAAAGGGTGCGTTCGCCCACCTTGGTTTCGCATTTGAACTTCTCTCCGCTGGCGATGCAATTGCGGATGATGGCCGCGCTGTTTTCCGGCAGCAGTTCGGTGATTTTTTCCTTGTCGAAAGTCCGGGCCATTGTTTGCGCGGCTCCGTTGAAATACACCAATTCGCCATCACTTGAGAATTGCAAAACCGGATTTGGATTGAGCCGGGGAAACGCAGCCAGGTTTTCGATGGCTGCTGCTGCGCGCATCCGCTCCGTGATGTCCTGGCAGAGGGAAATGATTCCAATCGGCTCGCCGTTGTTGTCACAGAGCGGGGTATTGAACCATTCGCATTCGATGGTTCGTCCATCCTTGGTGATATTCTCATTGGTGCTGCGGGTGCCGCCGTGCTGGTTGATCAGGTCGAAAATGACCTGCTGGACATGGGTGCGCGCATTTTCAGGGACGATTAAATCGACTGCATTGTGTCCGATCGCCTCAAGCCGGGTATAACCAAATGTTTTTTCGGCTGCGTCATTCCATTCGGTAATAACGCCGAGTTTATCCATCTCCATGACGGCAAGCGGAGTCCGTTTCACATGGAAAAGCAGTTTCTGCTGCGAACTCCGGAGTGCCTCGTCCGCCAGATCGCGTTCAATCAGTTTGGCGTGAACCGTGTTGATCATTCCCGTGAGAGTCGCGACTGCTCCGAGAAGAGCGGAAAGGATCACCATCGAGACAATACGGGCGATGGTGATGGCCCCTAACCATAAATCGGTATCGTAATTCGTCCCGATCAGGGCCTCCATTTTTCTCGAAGAGTATTCGACGAGAGCCCAGCCGCACGCCAGGATGACGAAAGTCCAAAGCCATTCCCTTCTTCCAATGGCATAGCGCCGTCCGGTTCTCGAAAGCCACCAGTTTTTTATTAAGAGTCCCGCGACCCAGACCCCGACAAAAACGAGGTAATCCGCGTTGGCCATTATCCAGCCCATGGGAATAGTATCAACATGGGGGACAATATCAGATTTTCTCCATCCGCTCAAACTCAATTTTCAGCACCCTCAAGAGTGGGCCTGATTAAATGTGGTTGTCGCCGCTTACAGGGCTTGGGATTTTTATGCTTACCCAGGCCTTCGCTCACGGCGTTCGCTACTGCCTGGGCTATAACATTACGGGCTTTCAGTCCTAAGAATACCCACTGTTAATCAGACCCCTCGACAGGAGCACATGTGCAAAACAGATTCCGATCCCCGTGGACATTGTCAATGCGCCCCACCGCGGGCCAGAATTTGTTCAGGCGTGTCCAGGGAGCCGGATAGGCGGCAGCTTCGCGTGAGTAGGGGCGGGACCAGTCGTCCGCAATCACGCTTTGCGCTGTATGCGGAGCGTTTTTCAGCAGATTGTTTTTCTCGTCGGCCTCCCCCTTTTCGACTGCGGTCATTTCTGCGTGAATTGCAATCATGGCGTCGCAGAACCGGTCAAGCTCCGCCTTCGATTCGCTCTCGGTCGGCTCGACCATGATGGTTCCCGGCACCGGCCAGGAGACGGTGGGCGCATGGAATCCGTAATCCATGAGTCGTTTCGCCACATCCTCGACACTGGTCTTGTGAAAGGCCCGCAGATCGAGAATGCATTCATGGGCGACCAGGCTGTTTTTGCCTTTATAAAGAACCGGGAAAAATGGATCGAGCCTCCGGGCTATATAATTGGCATTCAGGATGGCCGTCATGGTTGCCGCCGTGAGACCATCCGCTCCCATGGTCCGGATATAAACCCAGGGGATCACCAGAATGGAAGCGCTCCCCCAGGGAGCTGCAGAAATCTGCCCCGCGCCGCCGGAAGGTTGCGGCAGGAATGGAAGAAGATGTTTTGCGACTGCGATCGGGCCTACTCCCGGTCCCCCGCCGCCATGCGGGATGCTGAAGGTTTTATGGAGGTTGAGATGACAGACATCCGCGCCGATATCACCGGGCGAACAGAGGCCGATCTGGGCATTCATATTCGCACCGTCCATGTAAACCAGTCCGCCATTGGCATGGATGATGGCGCAGACCTCGCGGATCGTCTCCTCGAACACGCCGTGTGTGCTTGGGTAGGTCACCATCAGTGCAGCCAGTTTGTCACGGTGCAATTCTGCCTTTGCCCGCAAATCGTCGAGGTCGATATCACCGTCGGTCATGCATTTTACCGTCACCACTTGGAAGCCGGCCATGGCCGCGCTGGCCGGGTTTGTGCCGTGGGCACTGGTCGGGATAAGACAGATGGTACGATCGACTTCCCCCCGGCTCTCGTGGTAGCCGCGAATCGCGAGAAGCCCGGCATATTCCCCCTGGGAACCGGCATTCGGCTGGAGCGACACACCGGCAAAACCGGTGATCTCCGCAAGCCAGCCCTCCAGATCGCGGAATAGATGATGGTATCCCGCCGCCTGTTCGTCCGGCACAAGCGGATGAAGCTTCGAGTACCCGAACCAGGTCACCGGCAGCATTTGTGAGGTTGCATTCAACTTCATCGTGCAGGAACCAAGCGGAATCATCGAATGGCAGAGGGAGAGATCCCTGGCCTCGAGACTCCTGATGTACCGGAGCATTTCCGTCTCGGTATGATGGGTGTTGAAAACAGGGTGGGTAAGATAGTTCGAGGTGCGGTCTTCAATCGCAGCCGGCTGGTCGCCGGTTTCCATCATCAGTGCGCCCGCTTCAAAATCGGGATTCCTGCCTTCGTTGAATATGCGGAAAAGCGGCGCAAGATCATCGGTTGTTTCATCCATCGAGATGGCGAAGCCGCCGTTGTCAAGCTGCCGGAGGTTGATCTTTTCGGCGGCTGCAATCGATGGGATAAGTCCCGCCGGTTTTCCATTGGGATGGACAACCACCGTATCGAAAAACGGGGTGGATTCGACCTCGTGCCCCAATTTGCGCAGACCAGCCGCGAGCGTCAGCGCGAAAAGATGAACCCGCCGGGCTATGCTCTTCAACCCTTCGGGCCCGTGGTAAACGGCATACATGGAGGCAAGCACTGCCAGAAGCACCTGGGAGGTGCAGATGTTGCTGGTTGCCTTTTCCCGCCGGATGTGCTGTTCGCGGGTCTGGAGTGAAAGACGGTATGCGGGGTTCCCCTGGGCATCGCGCGAAACACCGATGAGGCGTCCGGGCATCTGGCGTTTGAATGCGTCCCGTGTTGCAAGATAGCCGGCATGCGGTCCGCCGTAGCCGAGCGGAATCCCGAAACGCTGGGTTGAACCGATTGCGATATCCGCACCAAATTCACCCGGCGGTTTGATCAGTGCCAGTGCCAGAATATCGGCTGCCACAATAAACAGGGCTCCAGCGGCATGCGTCTTATCCGCGAGCGCGGCATAATCATGAATCGCCCCGCGTGTATCGGGATATTGCACCAGCATCGCGAAAATTCTGTCGGAAAAATCAAATGCAAACTCGTCGCCGACGATCACCTTGATGCCGGTTGGTTTCGCCCTTGTGGAAATGACTTCAATCGTTTGCGGATGGCAGTTTTTAGAAACAAAGATCGCACCGGGTTCATCCCCTTTCTTGAGGGCGTACGCCATGGTCATCGCTTCCGCTGCGGCGGTCGCCTCGTCGAGCAGGGAGGCGTTGGCGATTTCAAGCCGGGTCAGATCGGTAATCATCGTCTGGAAATTAATCAATGCCTCGAGGCGTCCCTGGGCGATCTCGGCCTGGTAAGGGGTGTAGGCCGTGTACCAGCCCGGGTTTTCAAAAATATTGCGCTGAATGACAGCCGGCGTGACCGAATCGTAGTAGCCGCAGCCGATGAACGAGCGGCACACTTTGTTTTTCTTGCCGATCTCCCGCAACTCGCGAAGCGCCTCGTGTTCCCCCTTGGCTGTGGGCAGGTTCAGTGGTTTGCCCATCCGGATTTGTGCCGGAACCGCCGCATCGATCAGTGCTTCGAACGAGTCAAACCCGATAGTCTTGAGCATCCCTGCAACTTGCTCCGGCGCTGGGCCCAAATGACGGCGTGGAAAGGAATCGTTCGGCGGAGGAAGGGATGGTTGTGACATTTTCTAAATCGTGCGGTGTGGATGAATGTTGAAAGATCTATGATGCCCGGTGATGGCATCCGCGAAATTAAAACGAGGCTCACTCAAATCAATAAAAAAGCACTGGATTCGCACCTTAAATTTCGGACTTAACACTTAACACTTGCCATTTAATGCTGTAATTCTATCCGACCATGACCATTAAACCTCTTAAACAGCGTTCCGCCTGGAAGTCACTTTCGGCTCACTCGAAGAAAATCAAGAGCACGGATTTAAGGAAGCTTTTTGCAGACGACCCGAAGCGTGGCGAACGGCTGACCGCGCAGGGCGCAGGACTTTTTCTCGATTACTCCAAGAACCGGATCACCGATGAAACCCTCGGTCTGCTTGTGAAGCTGGCTGAGGAATCGGGATTGCGCGACCGCATCCATGCCATGTTCAACGGCGAAAAAATCAATATCACCGAAAATCGCGCCGTGCTGCATACGGCACTGCGCGCCCCGAAGAATGCGGTGATCAAGGTTGATGGCAGGAACGTGGTGCCTGAGGTGCATGAAGTGCTCGAAAAGCTGGCAGCATTCTCAAAGCGCGTACGGAGCGGAGCCTGGAAAGGGCAGACGGGCAAGCGCATCCGTAACATCGTCAACATCGGCATCGGCGGCTCCGATCTGGGCCCGGTGATGGCTTATGAGGCGTTGAAACATTACAGCCAGCGGTCGTTGACCTTCCGGTTTGTCTCGAATGTGGACGGCATTGATTTTATCGAGGCAGTGCAGGATCTCGACCCGGCGGAAACCTTGTTCATTGTCTCGTCCAAGACCTTCACGACTCAGGAAACCATGACAAATGCCGAAAGTGCCCGGACATGGCTTCTCGAGGGGCTCAAGGGGAATGAAAAGGCTGTGGCGAAACATTTCGTCGCGGTATCCACGAACGCTGAAAAAGTGTCGGCTTTCGGAATCGATACGGCGAACATGTTCGGTTTCTGGGACTGGGTTGGCGGACGTTATTCGATGGATTCCGCGATCGGCCTCTCGACAATGCTGGCTATCGGGCCGGAAAATTTCGGCGAGTTGCTGGCCGGGTTTCACGAGATGGACGAGCATTACCGCTCCGCGCCCTTTGAAAAGAATCTGCCTGCGCTGCTGGGGCTTTTGACGGTCTGGTACAACGAGTTTTTTGATGCGCAAACCGTGGCCGTGCTTCCTTACGAAAACTATCTAAAGCGCTTCCCGGCTTATCTCCAGCAGTTGACGATGGAGAGCAACGGCAAGCGGGTGACGCTCGACGGCAAACCGGTCGATTACCAGACCAGCCCGGTTTACTGGGGCGAACCCGGCACCAACGGCCAGCATTCATTCTACCAGTTGATCCATCAGGGCACGAAGCTGATTCCCTGTGATTTCATTGCATTCGCCAATGCGCTGACCCCGCTTGGAAGGCACCACGACATGCTGATGGCAAACATGTTTGCCCAGGCCGAGGCGCTCGCCTTTGGTAAAACCATCGACGAGGTAAAAGCCGAGGGAACACCGGACTGGCTGGCACCCCACCGTGTTTTTGAAGGCAACCGGCCTTCCAACACCCTGATGGCGGACCGGCTCACGCCGCGGATTCTCGGAAGCCTGGTTGCACTGTACGAACACAGCGTTTTCACGCAGGGGGCAGTCTGGCAGGTCAATCCCTTTGACCAATGGGGCGTCGAGCTTGGCAAGGCGCTGGCGCAACGAATCGTCCCCGAACTCGAGAGCAAGAACCCGCCCCGCCTCAAGCACGACAGTTCGACCAACAGCCTTATCCGCCGTTACAGGAAGATGAAGGGATAAGAAATGCAATTCCGGGTGATGAATGACCCCGAGGCCGTTGCACGGGAAGCCGCCGCAATCATCGCGGCGGAAGCCCGGATTGCTGTGGCAGCGCGGGGAAAATTTGCCATGGCCGTAAGCGGCGGACGTACTCCGTGGCAAATGCTGCGCGCCCTTGCATCAATGACTCCAATGGGAGGGCGAGCGTCCTCGCAAGCCGCACAACCGGCCTCCTCAGAAGTGCCATGGCCGTCACTGCATCTCTTTCAGGTCGATGAACGTGTCGCGCCAACGGGTGATCCAGACCGGAATCTTACGCATATCCAGGAATGCCTGCTCCCTCACACGCCGATTTCACCGCAACAAATCTATGCAATGCCTGTCGGAGAAACGGATTTGGAGCAAGCCGCTGCCGATTACGCCCGGAAGATTGAATCCATCGCCGGTAAGCCGGCTGTGCTGGATCTCGTTCATCTGGGACTCGGTGCCGACGGCCATACCGCCTCTCTCGTGCCGGGTGATCCGGTGCTGGAGGTGTCGGACAGGGATGTGGCTTTCACAGGCGTGTATCAGGCAAGACGGCGGATGACACTGACGTATCCGCTATTGAACCGCGCGCGCCGCATTCTATGGGTGGTGACCGGCGCAGAAAAAGCAGAAATGCTGGCCCGTCTTCTGGATGGCGATCCCTCGATCCCGGCAGGAAGAATCAGCCATGAAAATGCCCTGGTGCTGACAGACAAGGATGCTCTAGCCGGTTCGAGACCGAAAGAGATGCCCGGAATGAAGCCGTGAGGTCGAATGGCCGCAAGCCGGGCATTTACTGAACCGGCAGGCTATAACGAAAACTTTCGTCTTCCCCCCTGCGGTTCATTTTACCCGTATCAGCCGGAAATTCGTGAAGAACGATTTCCCTCCGTTTGGAGTCGCGGCATAGACGACGGCCTTGAGCGAAATGAATTCAGGTTTTTGCTCCTCACCGGCAACAGTCACAGTCTCCGGGACGGTGAATTCGCGGGAAGCGGTGCTCCATTTTTTTGAATTCGCAGGCGGGTCGGGAAACTGGGCGCGGTAACACATGAACAAGGCAGGATGATCTTCCGCTGCGGGGATGCGGAAGATGTTGCGTTTTTGATCCGGCTTCGGATCATGAGTCCAGGCTTCTGCGTGCAATTTCGCGCTAAAATCCCAGGTCATGCAATCGATCTCGACCCTGTAAGTTGCGCCCGGTTCGGCTTTGACCAGTGCGCTTTCGATCTTCCCTCCCTGGTTGCCCGCAATGCCCGGTGGCAACTCGATGACAATGCACGGTTTTCCGTTCATGTTGGCAGGCTTCACATATTCCACGTTTTTGACATACCACGCCTCGGTCGGAAAATCCGTTCGCCAGCCAAGCAGCGGATTTTTTGCATCGGTGAACCCCGGGTTCGGGATGAGATTGGCCTGGGGGTGGGCGGCAGATATGGCCACGGCTGCAAACGCCAAACAAAAAATCGCGCACTTTAGAGTAAACCATTTGCAGCGCGTCATTTTGCGGCGTAGCAATTCAGTTGAAACGGCAGCACTCACGGTTCGCGATGACGCCCACCCTCCTGCTGCCCTGGCTTGTGAGATCATTGTCACGGCTATTTTTTCCCAAGTTTCAGTTTTATTCATTGTGACATCATTGATCGTGGAGCGTCAATGGACTGACAGCCTGTCAAGCATTGCGAATAACGCCTTGTGGATCGCCGGCAGGTGTTTTTTGCCGTGCCGGATTTCTTCCGCCGACTGGATCTGTCCAGGGATCGGTTCAGGCAATATGTCGTCGAGAAACGCCGCTATGTCGGGTTCGTCCATTTCAATGTGGAACTGCAACCCGATGACACGCTGCCCGTAAGCGAACGCCTGGTTCCGGCAGGCATCGCTTTCAGCCAGATGCACTGCGCCGGGCGGCAGATTAAACGTGTCGCCATGCCAGTGAAGGACAGTCAATTCATCGGGAAATTCCTGAAAAGCATCGATCCTGTTTTTCGCCGCGTTAAATTTCACCGGGTACCAGCCGATTTCCTGGGTCGCGTTCTGGTAAATCTTCGCTCCGAGCACATCCGCGATAAGTTGCGCGCCAAGGCAGACACCCAGCACTGTTTTACCGGAATCAATGGCGCATTTGATGAACTCCTTTTCAACGGGTAGCCATGGATGATTCCGGTATTCGTAGATATTCATCGGACCGCCCATGATCACGAGAAAATCGAATGAATCAACGGGGGGGAGCGGATCGCCCCGGTAAAGATGCGTGCAGGAGACGCTATGTCCGCGATTCTCTGCCCAGGCTGCGATCCTTCCAAGTCCCTCGCACCCCATGTGTTGGAGATAATGGATTTTCATTGTCATTAAACACCGATACTACGTTTTTCATCGACTGCCAGTCCTCAGAAAAAAAAGGGGACTATTACCGCAGACCAGGGAAAAACAAAAGGGGCCGGGAGCCGCGAAAAAAATCTGCGATTATCCGGGTAAACCTGTGGCAAATAAACCTTACGGCTTCAATTCCGCGCCAGTCTTCTCGTCTGCAATCAGGAATTTTTCGTGGTGATAAGTCGCGTCGGAACGGAAGGTGAGACGTCCGGCATATTTGCGTTCGATCTCGACAAGGAGTTCATCGTCCTCCTCGCGCAACCGCTGAAGAACCTGGGGATTGACCGTGATTCTGATGTCATGGATCGAATCCTGGTATTTGCGCATCACGGCGTGGAGTGTCCGCTGGAGTTCGACGCTCATCGTCATGGCGCTCTTAACGCGGCCCCGTCCGTGGCAGTAGGGACAGGTTTCAAACACCGAGCCGCTGAGGCTTTCCGCCGCGCGCTGCCGGGTCATTTCCATCAATCCCATTTGCGAAATCTGGAGTACCTGCGTCTTGGACTTGTCGCGTTTCAACCGCTCGCGCATCCGGTTGAAAACCGCCTGCCGGTCCCGCGCATGTTTCATGTCGATGAAGTCGCCAATGATCAACCCGCCTATATTGCGGAGCCGCAACTGGCGCGCAATCTCATCCGCCGCTTCGAGATTGGTTTGCAGGATGGTTTTTTCCACATCCTTGGCTCCCTTGTTGCGTCCGGTATTGACGTCGATGGCGATGAGCGCCTCGGTTTCGTCGATGACAATATACCCGCCGCACTTGAGCCAGACCTGGCGATGAAACGCGTCGTCAATCTGTTTCTGGACGCCGTGCTTTTCAAAAATCGGAACAGTATCCGCGTAAACCTTGATGCGGCTTTTTGAACGGCGGGAGATATGTCCCACGAGATCCTGCATGCGGGTGACGGCTGCCGGGTCGTCGCACAGCACCTCGTCGATTTCGTCGGTGAGAAAATCACGAACCGTCCGCTCGATGAGATCGGGTTCACGGAACACGCAACTGGGTGCCCCCTTGCTGTTCATTGCATCCTCGATTTCCTTCCACTGCTCGACCAGCAACCCGAGATCCCTGACAAAATAACGGGCCCTCTGGCCTTCGCCCACGGTGCGGATGATGATGCCCATCCCCTCCGGGATATCGAGATCCTTCAAAATCTTGCGCAACCGTTCCCGTTCCTTCGGATCTTCAATTTTGCGCGACACGCCGCATTGATCGTTATAAGGCATCAGAACCAGGTAACGCCCGGC
>Ga0007854_10003033_pt1 | contig 10259 bp, 7 predicted proteins | sample CryBogCBH12Aug08_FD_60382 | JGI IMG/M metagenome (GOLD analysis project Ga0007854, IMG submission 60382) | Freshwater microbial communities from Crystal Bog, Wisconsin, USA - CBH12Aug08 | ecosystem: Environmental > Aquatic > Freshwater > Lake | place: Crystal Bog, Wisconsin, USA | collected... | reverse complement strand
CTCCACTCGTCGAAGAGCTGCTGGACGGTGCGGCGCTTCCTTCCGCCGCTCTTGCGCTCATCCTGGGCCTTGGGGGATATGTAGCGATTGAAGTTCTTCTCGAGGCGCTGCTTCGCGGTTGCCTGGGTTGGGCCGTTGCCCGTGATGCGCTTCCGGGTGACGTCACCCATCAGAAACTCTCGGGGGACCTCCCGGGATGCCTGCCAGAACCTGTACTCGACCCGATCGCCGGTGTCTCGGTCGATTCGAGTCGCCTTGAGTTGGGTGAGCCCACCGCTGTATCGCTGGGCTCGTTGCCGGGGAGGCTGCGCGCTCATGGGAGGAGTGTAGACCCCATCACCGGATTAGTACTATGTATTAGTACTATTGCAATCGAACTCCAGAATGCGAAAACGAAGAAACCCCCCATTTCTGGGGGGTTTCACTTCGACTCCATGTGGAGATGGGGGTTCTGTGGAGGTGGCGGGAATCGAACCCGCGTCCGCCAGAGCCGCAATGGGACTTCTCCGAGCGCAGCCGATCGAAGGTTGTCGAGGTCGGGGGTCGATCGGCGACCATCCCTTCCCGTAGTCAACTGAGGTGTCCCCCGTTCGCGGTTGACGCGCTCATGGGGTGAGTCCTGCAAGATGTCGCCCGATATCCGATCCGCAGGACTGGGACCGGTCGGACGTCGCTACCTAGGCAGCGAGGCTGAGCTTGGGCTCGGCGTTTGTTTTTGTTTCCGGCTCTTTAACGTGGTTCCGGAGACCACGGCTCGCTTCTCCCACCTTGACGTCCAACGTCGAAACCGATCACCCCCGTGGTGTGGCGCTTCCCTGGATCTCAGGGCAGCACCCCCATCGTACCCGTCTGGTGTCGCACGATGCCCGCCGGGGCCTGGGCGCCTCTCTAAGGTGGGCAGGTGCTCATTGCCTACGTCGCCGCGCTCGTCTCAGCGGTGTCCTATGGCCTCGGCTCGGTCTTGCAGAGCATCGCCGCCAAGCGGGTGGACGAGGGCGACGGGGGGATCTCCGCCAGGGATCTCGGCAAGATCGCCTCGCAGCTTCCCTACCTCGCCGGGGTGGCCCTCGACGGGCTCGGTTGGCTGTTCAGCCTCGTGGCCCTGTTCCGCCTCCCGTTGTTCGTCGTCCAGGCCGTCGTCGCCGCATCGGTCGGCTTCGTCGTGCTCTTCTCTGCGGTCCTCGAGAAGGCGACCCCTACCCGCCGTCAGGTCTCGTTCCTGCTCGTGCTCGCCCTCGGGCTCCTCGGCCTTGCGGCGTCAGGAGCGCCGGAGTCGGCTCGGGCGGCCCCCGGGTGGTTCGGGCCGTCGATGTGGGCGGCCCTGATCGTGTTCACGGTCCTCGGCGTCACCGTCGCCAAGCGGACCTCGGGGAGTGCCGCCGCCTCGGTGCTTGGAGCGATCGCCGGGTTGAGCTTCGGCGGAACGGCACTGTGCGCACGGTCGCTGTCCTCGGGGATCGGGATGCACCTGGTGAGGGATCCAGCGGCGTGGGCGATGGTCCTGTTCGGGGTGGTGGGCATGGTGCTGTTCGCCACGGCGCTCCAGCGAGGCTCCGTGACGGTGACCACGGCGTGGCTCTTCACGGCGGAGACGGTGGCGCCGGCGATCGTCGGCATGGTCGCGCTGGGGGACCGTTCCCGGCCGGGGATGGGAGCAATCGCCCTCCTGTCCTTCATCGTGACCGTGGCCGCAGCGGTCGGCCTGACGCTCGTGTCCCCAGCGAGCGAGTAGCCGGTCAGCCCCAGCGACTCTGCTCGCGCACGGCGCGTGCGACCTCTCGCTTGGCGTCGCGCTCCTTGATCGCCTGCCGCTTGTCGTGGAGCTTGCGACCTCGGGCCACGCCGATCTCCACCTTGGCCTTGCCGTCTCGGAAGTAGATGCTGAGCGGGATCAGCGTGAGCGGCTGGCCGGACTGCGTCTGTCCGGCGAGGTCGGCGATCTCGTGCCGGTGGACGAGGAGCTTGCGCTTCCGGTCCGGATCGTGGCCCCCGAACCCGGTCCCGAACCTCCACGGTGGGATGTGCAGCCCGAACAACCACAGCTCGCTGCCGTCCACCCGAGCGTAGGCATCGGCGATCTGCGCCTTGCCCTCCCGCAGGCTCTTGACCTCAGAGCCCTGGAGGACCACACCGCACTCGAGCGTCTCGAGGATGTCGTAGTCGTGGCGCGCCTTGCGATTCGTGGCGACGCGCCGATCTCCGCCCTCGTCCTTCTTGGCGTCTCGCTTCGCCTTCGTGCGCTTGGCCTGTGCCACGACCCAAGGGTACCCGTGGCTCGCCGGGTCGCACCCCGCCGGCTCGCCGCCGTCTGCCACGATGGGACGGATCGACGCGACCATCGTGGTCGCATGGCGATGGGGGTGCTGGTGGGACGAGCGGCTGCAGGTCTCGAGGGTTCTGTGGTGTTGGTCACCGGGGCGGGTCGCGGGCAGGGTCGCAACCACTGCCTCCGCCTGGCGGAGTCCGGAGCCGCGATCATCGCCACGGACGTGTGCGCACCGATCGACGGGGTGGGCTACCCCATGGCCTCGCTCGACGACCTGGCCACCACCGCCGAGCTGGTGGGCCGAGCAGGAGGGCGGATCTCGACCCACGTGGTCGACGTCCGAGATGGCGCCGGCATGGCCCGGGCGGTCGACGAGGGCGTGCGGTCCTTCGGGCGGCTCTCCGGCGTGGTGGCCAACGCGGGGATCTGTGCGGTGAGCAGGGCGGACGACCTCGCCGAGGATCTGTTCGGCCTGATGATGGCCGTCAACGTCGGTGGCGTCTGGAACACCTGTGCGGCGGCGATCCCGCACCTGCGGGAGAACGGCGGTGGGTCGATGGTGCTCATCAGCTCGTCGGCCGGCCGCAAGGGCGTGCCGTTCTTCACGGCCTACTCGGCGTCCAAGCACGGGCTCGTCGGCCTGATGCAGTCGCTCGCCCTCGAGCTCGCCACGGCGTCGATCCGAGTGAACACCGTCCACCCCACCGGGGTGGACACGGCCATGACCAGGGGCCTCGCGGCACTCGGTGGCCTGATCGCCGACCAGCCCGAGCTCGGCGCGCACTTCGTCAACGCCCTGCCCATGGCCACCGTGACCCCTGATGACGTCTCCGATGCCGTCCTGTTCCTCCTCTCGGATCGGGCTGCGGCGGTGACCGGCCTGACGATGACGGTCGACGCCGGCATGTCCGTGCGCTGAGGCCGCGAGGCGTGCCTCGCTAGGGTGGGCGCATGCTGCGCATCTCCGCCACCCTCGCTGACGAGATGGTCGCCCACTGCCTGCTCGGCCTGCCGGACGAGGCCTGCGGGCTGCTCGCCGGGCCGGAGGGGAGCGGGGAGGTGGCCGGCCTCTATCCGACGGAGAACCTCGCAGCGTCGGCCCTCGTCTACACGGTCGACCCTCGAGCCCACCTTCGCGCCGACCGCGACGCCGAGGATCGAGGCCTGACCCTGATCGGCGTGTTCCACTCCCACACCCACACCGAGGCCTACCCCTCGCCGACCGACGTCGCCCAGGCGCCCGACCCCACGTGGCACTACGTCATCGTGTCGCTGCGCGACGATGCCCCAGCGATCCGCAGCTACCGGATCGTGGATGAGACGGTGACCGAGGAGCCGGTGGAGATCGTCGGATCGGCGACCTGACCGGACCGGCCCGGGCGGCCATCGTGCCTGGTGCCTCCTCGTGCACGGGGCGATGCGTGCCGTGAGCGGCCCCTTGTGACAGTCTTCGGTGCGCACTCACTGCGAACCACACGGAGGAACCATGACCGCAAGCGTCACCAGCCACGTCCAGGCCCACTCGACCACCTTCTCGGTGTGCGTGCTCCTCATGCGCGTCATGCTCGGCGGGATGATCGCCGCACACGGTCTCAACAAGTTCTTCGGTGGCGGCAAGATCGCCGGCACGACGGCCTGGTTCGACTCCATGGGGATGCGCCCGGCGAAGGCCAACGCCCTGATGGCGGCGACCACCGAGGTCGGTGCTGGCGTGCTGCTCATCATCGGCCTGCTGACCCCGCTCGCCTGCGCGGCGCTCGTCTCGCTCATGGTGGTGGCCATCATCACCGTCCACTACAAGAACGGCTTCTTCGTGTTCAACCCCGGCCAGGGCATCGAGTACTGCCTGGTCGTGGCGGTCATGGCCGTCGCGCTCGGCGGGCTCGGTGCGGGCAAGTTCTCGGTCGACCACGCGGCCAAGGTCTGGACCCTGCGTCCGTCGGTCGGCCTTGCGGTGGCTGCCGTGGTGGGGATCGGCGGAGCGCTCCTGCAGCTCGCTGCCTGCTACCGCCCCTCGAAGGCGCAGGCCTGATCACGCAGCGAAGAGCACGCGAGCCCCGGGGGGACTGATGGAAGAGCTGTTGCACGTCTCGATCGCCGACGTCGGCCCGGCTCATGCCGAGACGGACGTCCTGGTGGTCGGGTTCGGGGCAGCCGGGACGTGCGCGGCCCATGCGGCACGCGAGGCTGGGGCCGAGGTGATCGCCCTCGAGCGCACGGCGGGCGCCGGGGGAGCGGCCGCGCTGGCTGAGGGGATCATCTACCTCGGTGGCGGCACGCCGGTGCAGCGCGCCTGCGGCTTCGAGGACTCCGTGGAGAACATGGTCGCCTACCTGATGGCGGCCTGCGGGCCTGAGCCCGACGAGGCCAAGGTCCGCGCCTATGCCGAGGGCAGCCTCGAGCACTTCGACTGGCTGGTGGACCGTGGGGTCGAGTTCGACGGCCGCCTCGACGTCGAGACCCAGATGGCACCCCGGGACACCCACGGGCTGGTCTGGTCGGGCGGGGAGAACGCCTGGCCGTTCAGCGACCTCGCCACGCCGGCGCCGCGAGGCCACCTCGCCAAGACCAAGAACGCCACTGGCTGGCTGCTGATGAAGACGCTGGCAGAGGCCTGCGCGGCCATCGGGGTCGAGGCAGTCTTCGACACGAGGGCGACGGCGCTCGTGGTCGACGGCGACCGGGTCGTCGGCGTGGTGGCCTCTTCCTACGGCGAGGAGCGCGTCTACCTCGCCCGACGCGGCGTGGTGCTGACGGCGGGTGGCTTCATCTGGAACGACGACATGCTGCGACGCCACGCACCGACGCTCCTGCGCGGGACGTGGAAGGTCGGGACCGAGGCGGACGACGGCCGGGCCATCGAGATGGCCCAGTCGGTCGGGGCACGGGTCAAGAACATGCACGTCGGCGAGGTCTCGCTGCCCATCATCCCGCCGCGCGAGCTGGTGCAGGGGATCATCGTCAACGGGCATGGCCAACGCTTCATCAACGAGGACACCTACATGGGTCGCGTGGGCCAGGCTGCGCTCTACGAGCAGGACGCCACGTGCTTCCTCGTGGTGGACGAGGCGGCCTACCAGCCCAACTGGATGGGGCTCACGGCCACGTGGGTCTGCGAGACCACGGCGGAGCTCGAGGCGGAGATGGGCCTGCCTGCTGGGTCGCTCGAGGCGACGGTCGACCTCTACAACCGCCACGCGGCGGAGCACGAGGATCCGCTGTTCCACAAGGCGTCCGAGTGGGTGCGTCCGCTCGTGCCACCCCTCGGGGCGTTCGACCTGCGACCCGGCGTGGCGCCCTATGCCCCCTTCACGCTCGGTGGGCTCGAGACCCGGGTGACGGGCGAGGTCGTCAGCCTGCAGGGCGACGTGGTGCCTGGGCTCTTCGCCGCCGGCCGGACCACCTCGGGGATCTGCAGCTTCGGCTACGCGTCTGGGCTCTCCATCGGCGACTCGACGATGTTCGGGCGATTCGCGGGACGTCGGGCCGCCGCAGGCTGAGCAGGGCAGACCACGGCCACTGCGCGTAGTGTGCCGCCATGGCTCTCGACGACAGCTTCTGGCCCATCGAGCGCGCGGAGGTCGGTGCCTTCGACCAGACGGCGGACGTCGTCGTCGTGGGCTTCGGGGCGGCGGGCACCGCGGCGATCCTCGGCGCGCGCGAGGCGGACCCGGATGCGGAGATCCTCGTGCTCGAGCGGGCCGGCGGACCCGGCGGTGCGGCGGCGCTCGCGGGCGGCATCATCTACCTCGGCGGGGGAACGGCGGTGCAGCGGGCCTGTGGGTTCGCGGACACCCCGGAGAACATGGAGGCCTTCCTCCTGGCAGCCTGCGGTCCCGAGCCTGACGCGCAGAAGATCGCCGCATACTGCCAGGGGAGCGTCGCGCACTTCGACTGGCTGGTGGCCGCCGGCCTCGAGTTCGAGCACTCCTTCAGCCACGAGACGCAGATGGAGACGGTCGGGACCGAGGGTCTCGTCTACTCGGGCGGCGAGGACGCGTGGCCCTTCACCGAGGTGGCGGAACCAGCCCCTCGGGGACATCTGATCCGGACCCCGGGCTCGACGGGCCAGCTGTTGATGAGGACCCTCACCACGACGGCGCTCGAGGCCGGCCCTGAGGTCGCCTACGACAGCCGCGTGGAGCGCCTCGTCGTCGATGCGGGGCGCGTGGTCGGCGTGATCGTCGTCCAGCACGGCGTCCGACGCTCGATCGAGGCTCGTCGAGGCGTCGTCCTCTGTGCCGGCGGATTCATCTGGAACGACGAGATGGTGGCGCGCAACGCACCAGTCCTGCTCGACGCCAACTGGAAGGTGGGCACGGAGGCTGACGACGGCCGAGGGATCCAGATGGCCCAGGCGGCGGGTGCCCGGGTGAAGCAGATGCACGCCGGGGAGGTGGCGTTCCCGATCATCCCGCCGCGTCGCCTGATGGAGGGCATCCTCGTCAACGGCAGGGGGCAGCGGTTCATCAACGAGGACACCTACAACGGTCGCATGGGCCAGGCCGCGCTCTATGGGGAGCATGGTGACGTGTTCCTCGTCATCGACGAGGCGAGCTACGAGCCGAACTGGATGGGCATCGGGGCGACCTGGGTCTGCGAGACGCCCGCAGAGCTCGAGGCCGAGATGGGCATCCCGGCGGGCTCCCTGGAGGCGACCCTGGCCGTCTACAACCGCCATGCTGCCGAGGGGGCGGACCCGGTCTTCCACAAGTCGGCGAGCCTGCTCCATGCCCTCGAGGGCCCGCTCGGAGCGTTCGACCTGCGCATCGGCAAGCTCCCGTATGCCGTCTTCACCCTCGGGGGCCTCGACACGACGGTGGAGGGCACGGTGCTGGACCTCGCCGGACGGCCGATCCCCGGATTGTTCGCCGCAGGCCGCACCACCTCGGGGGTGGCGGCCTTCGGATACGCGTCAGGGCTGTCGATCGGGGACTCGACGTTCTTCGGCCGCCGCGCCGGTGCGGCGGCGGCGGAGGCTCCCTGAGCACGCCAAGTTCACCCCATCGAGCGGTCGGCGATGGAGGCGCTCGATCCGAGGTCGATGGTCATCGGTCCACCACGAGGTCGCCACCACGGCCCTCGGTCGTCCTGCCGGAGTGCCAGCTGCCGCTCGATGCCTGGTCAGCGTGGTCCGGTCAGGTGGAGCGGAGCGCCGCCCGGCGGTCGACGTGGGCCGTCAGGGCACTGACGGGGACGTCACGATGGCCGTCGAATCCGAGTAGCCGCTCGTCCCGCTGAGGCCGTTCTTCACGCTGACGTACAGGACGATGGCCTGCCCGACGTCGCTGTCGTCGACGACATAGCTCGAGGCGTTCGCGCGGGAGATCGGAGTGCACCCGTCTGGCGTGACTCCGCCGTTGAGGTTTGCCGACACTGCGGCAGGGCAATCGAACCACTGGTAGGAGGTGTTGGTCGCGGCAGGCCCGCCATAGGTGCTGAGCGTGCTCATCAGGGTCTGGCCAGCGATGGCATCTCCACTCACGATGATCTGGCGGATCCCCACCGGGCCGTCGATGTAGTCGGTGGAGTTGGCGACGGCAACGGCATCCGGCGCGATGCCGTTGGACGCCGTCTCGACGACCGTCACGTAGGAGCCGGCATCGCTCCCCTGGATGTCATAGGTCGATGACGTTGCACCGTCGATCGCCGAGCAGTCGACCGGCGGGGCGCCCGTCGACAGGTCCGGACCGAGCAGCTGGCTGGCGCAGTCGTACCACTGGTAGGAGATGGTGGCTGAGGGGCGGCTGGCGACCGAATACCCCGCAGTGAGCGTCGTGCCGATGACCTCTCCCTCGGCGGGCGTCGGGATGAAGGCATTGGAGAAGAAGGGAGCGAAGCGGGTCAGGCTGCTCGACGCGGCCCGGGCCACAGCATCGGGCTTGTCACCGTTCGACGCGGTGACGAGCACCGTGACGTAGCGGGTCCGGTCGGCGGCGGCGGGGGTGTAGGTGGCGCTGGTGGCGCCGGAGATCGGCAAGCATCCGGCCGGCACCGTGGCACCGCTCAGTGCGCTGGAGACTGCGGAGCTGCAGCGGTACCACTGGTACGCAAGGTCGGGTGTCGGTGAGCCGGTCGCCGTCACGTTGACATCCACGCTCGCTCCGACGGTCGGCGTGTCGGAGAGCGAGAGGGCCGAGATGGCGGGGGCCACACCGACGCCGATGGCGTCGGCCTGGGTGGCGGTGCCGCCGTCGGTGTTGTCGACGGTGAGGTCGATGGCCCCAGCGGTGACGCCGATGACGTCGACGGCGAGGTGGTTGAAGTCCACGTAGGTCGTCGCGCCGAGCGTGGCGTCACCCACGGACCCGGAACCGATCGAGAGCACTGCACCAGGAAGGAACTGTGCTCCGGTGACGGTGATCGTGTGCGGCTGGGAGTCCATCGGGACCACCGTCGGGTAGAAGCTGATGAAGCTCGGAGCGCTCTGGACGGTGAGGGGAGCACCGTCGACGTTGCGCGATCCATCCGGGTTGGTCACGAAGAGCTCAGGGTCGTCCGGCATCGATGCCTTGATGCTGGTGGTGATGGTGGTGGCATCGACGACGGACGTGCCCTGGAAGTCGAGCGGGAGGTTCGAGTTCGACAGGGTGGCCCCGACGGCGAAGTGCCGTCCGCTGATGGTGACGGCGTGGTAGAGGCCGTCGGCCGGAACCGTGTCCGGCGTGACCGTGTCGATCTCAGGGACGCAGGTGACGGTGATCGCGTTGTTGATGGTGACCGAGCCTCCGACGATCCCTGGGGTCGTCGCCGTGCCGGCCTGCGTCGGGTTGGTGATGGTCAGCGAGTCGGTGCCACCCGTGCAGGTCGTCGACGTCAAGGAGATGTGGAGGTGGCTCGCATCCTGGTAGCCGGTGGTCTGGCTGTCTCCGAAGGAGGCCAGGATCGAGACCCCGGTGGCATCGCCGGTCAGCGATGCGGTGGGCGTGAGGCCGGACTGCGACGTGGCGGCGAAGTTCTTCCCGACGACGGTGACCTGCTGGGGCACGCCCGAGTCCGAGATGGCGACGGGGAAGGACCGCGGGGCGCCGTCGGTGTAGCCGCTCACCACGGGAGCTCGGGTGACGTAGATCGCTCGAGGGCTGGTGATCGTCGGCCCCCCGCTGAACGACACGGTCATGGCCCGATCGCCGATGGTGGCTGCGGCGCCGACGGAGAGCGTCCCGGAGATCGATCCGGACTTGGAGGCGTTCCATGCGGCGATGTCGAAGCTGGCAGCGATGTTCGTCCCGAAGGAGATCGTGCTCAGGTTGCCGCTGGTGGTGGAGAGCCCGCTGATGGTGATCGACGTCGTGGCGGAGTTCTGGCCGAAGTAGAAGTAGTTCCCGACCCGTGGGAGGTCCCGGAAGCCGAGCTGGTTCGCTGAGGACCCGGCGGCGGTGCTGAACCCACCATCGCTCGGGTTCGCGGCCCGGACCACCCGCGTGGTCCCGCTGGGCACGGCGGCCACCGTTGCCGTGGCGGTGATCGAGGTGCTGCTCACCGCCGTGACGTTGGACCACGTCACGTCCCTCATCGGCAGCAGGGTCGTGCTCGCAGGGTTGAAGCCCGTCCCGCTGATCGTCACGTTCTCGGTGCCGCCCTTGAACAGGGCGGTGGTGTTGATCGCCGTGATGGTCGGAGCGGGGTGCACCGCGAGGCTCGAGGTGGCGCTCCCGCCTTGGTGGTTCTTGACGGTGACGACCTTGGTGCCTGCGTGCGCGTTCGAGGTCGGGAGGTGCACGATGACGTTGAGGCGCGAGCTCGTGGTCCCCGAGGCGAGGCCGAGCACCGTGACGCTGCCGGAGGTGCCGGTGATGGTGACCTTGGGCCGCACGAAGTTGGCCCCGGTGATCGGGATGATCACCTTGGCACCGGTGGCCGACACGGCGGCGCCGCCGTTCACGGCAGTGATCGTGGGGGCGGCTCCGGTCGCACTGGCAGCGCGAGCGTGAGCGAAGAGGGCGGCGAAGAGGGCGAGCCCCACGCTGACGAGCAGGAGCGCCAGGGCGTG
>Ga0007854_10003027_pt1 | contig 10265 bp, 10 predicted proteins | sample CryBogCBH12Aug08_FD_60382 | JGI IMG/M metagenome (GOLD analysis project Ga0007854, IMG submission 60382) | Freshwater microbial communities from Crystal Bog, Wisconsin, USA - CBH12Aug08 | ecosystem: Environmental > Aquatic > Freshwater > Lake | place: Crystal Bog, Wisconsin, USA | collected... | reverse complement strand
GTTTTATCGCCCTCTAAGGGCTCTACCTTAATGACTTCTGCTCCCATATCTGCCAAAATCATTCCACACGTAGGTCCCATCACCATGTGGGTAAATTCTATGACCCGGATTCCGCTGTAGGGTAAAGACTTATCAGCTGAAACTTTGTCTGAATCATCTACATATTCGCTCTTATTTGCCATGGTCAAATTTATTCATCAAATAATTCTTCATTTTACGACCCAAAGTATGCTCCCAATATTTGGGAAGCTCGAAAAAAACTAATCCTTAAATTAACCCAAATATGAAAATTGCGATTCTCGATGATTACCAAGACTGTGTAAAAACACTCAAATGTTTTAATAAATTGCATGGACTTGAGGTCAGCGTATTCAATGACACTCTCAAAAATGTTTCTGAATTAGCCCTTAGATTAAAAGATTTCGAGGCACTCGTACTCATCCGACAAAGAACAAATATTACTAAAGAGCTATTAACGCACTTGCCCAATCTAAAATTAATCTCTCAAACTGGTAAAGTAGGTTCACACATAGATTTGCAGGCATGTCAGGATTTTGGAGTTTCAGTCTTTGACGGCGAAGGTTCTGGTGAAGCAACGGCCGAACTTAACATGTTACTCATCCTTGCCGCTCTAAGGAACTTGCCTCACGAGGTTAATGGACTCAGGGAGGGCAAGTGGCAAAGCACATTGGGAAGAAAACTAAATGGTCGTGTTTTAGGCGTTTATGGATACGGAAAAATTGGGCAACAAATTTGTAGGTTAGGAAACGCCTTTGGTGCGAAAATTTTAGTTTGGGGGCGAAAATCAACTCTAGACCGGGCTGCCTTAGATGGGTATAGAGTAGCTGAGTCAAGAGAGGCATTTTTTAAAGAATGCGATATTTTGTCTGTTCAACTCAGATTAACTCCACAGACTAGACATGATATCAAACTAGAGGATTTGTCTTTGATGAAGACTGATGCTTTGTTTGTCAATGCAAGTCGAGCAGAACTTGTTGAGAATGGGGCACTGCTAAAAGGCCTCAGCAACGGGAGACCAGGATTCGCCGCAGTTGACGTATACGAGGATGAACCAGTTTTAAATGCGAATGATCCACTTATCAAACTGCCAAACTGTTTGTGCTCGCCGCACTTGGGATTTGTTGAGCGAGACAATTATGAATCTTATTTTGAAATGGCCTTTGATAATATTTTGAAATTTATCTCTGAATTTAAGCAAAAATAATTTTTAAAACACCCAGAATGAATAGTCATAACGTATATTGTTGCGACAAAAGCGGTCCTAAAAACAGCATCAATAAAATACAACTCCGCAAGTTTTTTAATTTAAAGGGCTTGGGCTCTAGCCAATTACCCTTGATTCCAATCATTTGGTTATCTTGGCTTTGTTGGCTTTGTTGGCTTTGTTGTTTGTGTTCGTCAAATGTTTATGCACAAAACAGTCTTATTGACACCTATCCAAATAAACCCATAAAGATCATTGTTCCCGTTGCAGCTGGGGGCAATGTCGATATCGTAGCCCGTGCGGTGGCAAATGAATTAACTAAATCTTGGGGACAGTCCGTGATTGTTGAGAATCGTCCAAGTGCTGCTTCATTAGTTGGCACCATCGCCGTAGCCCACTCTTTACCAGACGGTTATACCTTGCTTGCAAGTTCAAGTACCTTTTTCTCGGCAGCCGCTATATTGAATAATCCTGGATACGATCCTATTAAAGATTTCACCCCAGTCTCCTTAACATGCAAAGTTCCCATGCTGATGATGGCACACCCATCTGTAGCTGTAAAAAATGTGATGGATGTTGTAAACCTTGCTAGATCCCATCCCGGTGAAATCTCCAACGCAAGCTCTGGTAACGGATCAACAGGTCATATTGCCAGTGAGGTGTTTGCGACTAAAGCTGGAATCAAATTTTTAAATGTTTTTTATAAGGGCAACGCCCAGGCGATGGTGGACGTCATTGGAGGACAAGCCAATATGATTTTTGATCAAATAAGCACCGCTGGATTGCAATACAAAAGTGGCAAATTAAATGCTCTAGCCATTACGAGCTTGAAAAGGTCTCCCCTCTACCCTGATATTCCTACCATATCAGAATCTGGTTACCCTGGATATGAGGACGTAACGCTAAACTTCATACTTGCTCCTGCAGGCACCCCTAAAGAGATTACAACTAAACTCAACAAAGAGATTCAAAAAATCCTTAAGCAACCAGAAATCATCTCAAAATTTTCCGACAAAGGAATTGAGCTTGTTTCTAGTCAATCAACTGATGAGTTTGGCGCAGTCATGAAGAGCGAAGTAGATCGACTCGTTAAATTGGTTAAGTCAGCTGGTATCAAGCCTGAATAGTCAATATTTTCGGTACAAATATTCAAAAATCACACTACCTTAGAAATTACTTTTTACATGACAAACACGGATAACCCTCACGATCTTTATACCTCTCAAAAAGATGCATTTTGGGGCGGTGTAAAAGAGGGTATCGGAGCTCCAGCTGTCGTCTTATTTGCAGGAATGTTGGGCTTTGGGGCAATGGGCAGAACCAATGGCCTGGACCTTTGGTACACAGGTTTTTGTAGTACGTTTATGTTTGCGCTTCCAGGTCAAATTATTTTGTTGGATATGATCGTCTCCCATAGCTCAGTGCTAGCTATTGCATTGGCAGTTACTTTGACCTCAACCAGATTTGTCACCATGACACTGACCTTATTTCCTCAGTTTGGTCGGTCTGTTAAAGACAAAAAATCCTTTGGCGCAGTTCATCTGCTTGCGATGACTGCATGGGCAGTGTCGATGCGTGAATTCCCAAAGATACAGCAGCAGTATCGTCGAAGCTATTTTGTTGGACTAGGTCTTTTTTGTTGGATGCTGGCTCTCCCAGGAACTGCACTGGGATATTTATTGGCTGGCCTTGTTTCTAAAACGATCACAATTGGACTGATTTTTATTAATCCCCTGTTCTTTGTTCTAACCTTCACAGAAATAAAAAATAGTTGGAGCAAATTAGCAGTTTTTCTTGGCTGTATCTTGGGGCCTATTTTCTACAGCTTAGATGCAGACACGAGTCTATTAATGACAGGCCTGGTAGGGGGAAGTCTGGCTTACGGGTTTGATAGAAAATTTATTAGGAAACTGCCATGACTGGTAACGTACAACTTGAGACTTGGCAACTATGGGTCGCTCTACTTTGCGCTTGTGTTGGAACTTATTTTTGTAGATCAGTTGGAGTCTTTTTATCAGGACGGGTAGACCAAAACAGCGAATTCTTTGTTTGGTTAACTTGCGTGACTTATGCCATGGTCGCAGCCATGACGACCAGGTTAGTTATCTTACCCCAAGGATTACTATCAACAGTACCAGTATATATTAGGATCTTAGTATGCTTAAGTGCAGTAATAGTGATGGTATGGGGTGGTAAGCGAAGACTTGGTCCAGCTTTGTGTGTGGGTATTCTCATTTTATTGTCATATGTTAGTTTTTACCAATCCCCCTGAACCGTTTTCTATACTATGATCATAGTGTTTAAACGATAAGCCTCAAAACTTTAAATTCTCTTTTAGGATAAACATGTTGAAATTCTTTTTTAATGCAGCCCCTAACCCGATGAAAGTAGCTCTTCTTTTAGAGGAATTAGGACTTCCCTATGAGCCGATTCCTGTAGACACGAGAAAGGGCGAGCAGTTTAAAGCTGAATACGTAAAATTAAATCCTAATGCAAAAGTTCCCTGTATTGTTGACAATGGGGTAACAGTTTTTGACAGCAATGCAATATTGCTTTATCTTGGAGAAAGAGAAGGAAAGTTTTTACCTCAGGATAAAAACAGTCAAAAACGAGCTGAGTTACTTTCATGGCTTATGTTTATTGCAACTGGAATTGGCCCCTACTCCGGTCAATCAGTTCATTTCAGGCACGCCGCTCCTGAGCCTAAAGAATATGCACTTAATCGATATGATTTTGAAGCCCATAGGCATTGGAAAATTTTAGATGACCATTTAAAAGAAAACACCTATATGTTAGGTGACGAGTATTCAATTGTTGATATGGCATTTTGGGGTTGGGTAAGAATGGTGCCGTATGTTCTAGGATTAGATAATGCCTGGGAAATGTATCCAAACTTAAAGCGTTTACTTGATCTCATCAACGCACGGCCTGCAGCAAAAAGAGCTGAAGAGATGAAAACAAAATTTACCTTCAAAGCTGAATTAGATACCGAAGCTCGTAAATTTCTTTTTCCGCAAAATGAGCGCCTAAAGGCTTAAATATCGCCGCGTTTTATAAGTTAGACCGTTTCTGACAAATCATGTGCGGTCTCTGCTGTCCTTTAAAACGTCAAACCAAATTACTGAAACTCATTCATTTAAATAGTTTGTTTTTGAAATGTCTATTGAAAAAGATGGCTTTCTTTTTGGTATAGATTTAGGTGGTACCAAAATCGAGTTGGTCGTGTTAGATCAATCACATCAAATTCTTCACAGAAAGAGAATTGATACACAAGCTGAACTTGGTGTCCAACACATATTAAACCAGATAAAAACTCTATATGAACAGGCAAAACAATTGTTTCCTCTGCACACACTCGGTGTGGGCACACCTGGTTCAATATCTAGTGTGACTGGGTTACTTAGAAATTCCAATACCACCTGTCTAAATGGGCTACCTTTACAAAAATTACTAGAAGACACGTTAGGTTACCCAACACAATGTGAAAACGATGCAAATTGTTTTGCCTTAGCAGAAACCTTAATGGGATCTGGGCGTGGGTATGAGTGCGTTTTTGGGGTAATTATTGGCACGGGTTGCGGTGGAGGTTGGACATTTAACCAAGCGCTAAGAAAAGGACCACAAAGAATTGCGGGGGAATGGGGGCACATGGTCCTTAACCCAAGAGGACTAAAATGCTTTTGTGGTCAAAATGGTTGCGTAGAAACCTTCATCTCTGGCTCTGGCGTTGAGCGTCAATTTGCAACCCTATTGGGTAAGGACAGTTCATCTTCAAGAGTGAGTAGTGAGGAGATATTTAGAATGGCCTCTATTGAGGATATTGAAATTCACCAAGAAAAAACTAAACTAAGTTTAGAAACATTACCTAAACCACTCATTGATTCAAAAATAAATTCAAAATTTAATGCATCAGCAAATGCAACACTCATAGCCTTGGCAAAACGAGTAGTTGATGATTTTTACTCTAATTTAGGACAAGCACTTGCCAACCTCATTAATACGGTAGATCCTGATGTTGTGGTCCTAGGAGGAGGACTATCCAACATCGAGGGTATTGCTAAAAGGGCTCAAATGGAGGTTAAAAAGCGAGTTTTTACAGGCGAGTTTACAACCCCAATCTTAAGACACACGCTGGGCGACTCTGCCGGTGTGATTGGAGCAGCACTGATTGGTGCAAACCCAAATCTGTAATCAATTCATCAACTCAAACCCAAAGATCAGATTGTTTTGACTTATTGTAAAAACCAGCGCTTTGAATTAATACTGACAACTCACGTGGCCCGGGGAGCACCTCGACTGCATCGCCAGCCCTGATCATCCCCGTTTTTAAAACCTTCAAATACCATCCACTTTGATTGCTTTGAACCATCGCTTTCGCGGCACCAGACCAACCCATTTTGATATTGAATTTAAAACAGGGCTCTCTGAAGCGGACGACCTCTAATAAAACGGAGCCTATTGACCACTGATCACCAACAAAAACGTTAGACTCGGTGAATCCTTGAGTGGTTAAGTTTTCACCAAACGCCCCAAAGCTTAATCTCTTGACCGAAGAGTTGTTCACTCTCAAGCATTCAGTCCAAAAATCGTAATGCTCTATAGGATAGGCATAGACCGCCTTATCAATACCCCCATGAACATCTGGATTAGCCTGCTCGTCACCCTCCAGTCCAAAATTACCAACAAATTGGGGGTTGGGAGCGTCAGAATTGCTGACAGATACTTTATTGATTGCAGAAAGTATGCTCTTATTCCCACTTGCGTTCGTATCTAATAATTCTTTGATACTGCCTTTGTTGATACTTAATATTGTCAATTATTGCCCCAAAGTCAGATGTGAATACTGATATTATCAACGGCTTGTCAAGCCGTTTAAACACACAAAATTATGAATGAAACTTTAACACAGCAATTACAAGAAAAGCAACTCATACGGGAGTTGATTGAGAACTGGGCTCTTTGGCGAGATGCGGGTGATTGGGAACGATTCAAAACAGTTTGGCATCAAGACGGAGTCATGATGGCTACTTGGTTTCAAGGACCATATGAGGAGTTTATCAAAGTCACAATTGAGGGTTGGAATAAAGGGGTTAGTATTTTGCATTTCCTGGGAGGAATGACAATTGACCTAAACGGCAACAGAGCTATTTCGCAAACCAAGATGACCATATCTCAAAGAGGCCCCGTTGATGGGGTAATTTGTGATGTGGTCTGCACAGGGAGGTTTTATGACTTTCTTGAAAAAAGGGATGGTCAATGGGGAGTGGTACTTCGCCAACCGATATACGAGAAAGACAGGATAGATCCTCTGGACCCAAGTGTAATTTTAAAATTAGATGATGCACTACTTTCTCAGTTCCCCCAAGGCTACAAACACTTGGCTTACATTCAAACCAAAATTGGATATAAAGTTAAAAAAGACATGCCCATGCTGAAAGGTGCTGAGGTAGAGGCCTTGTACGCTAAGGGTAAAAGTTGGTTAGCTCACAATTCAATATAAGGTCTGTCATGCAAGCATTCGATTCTGCAAATCAGTTCGCACTTGACCATGAGGTTAATTGGACAAGGGACCCCAAACTAGACGCAAGCAAGTACGGTGTCCATCACAACGATCCTCAACCGTGGAATACCCTCTTGGGGCCAGTGTACTCAAGAGGAGGTGTCAGCGGAGTGATTTATGTTGGGGGGAAGTTGGTCAGCTCATTTGGTGAAATTCACCGCGCGGATCAGACCTTTAGTGTGGCCAAAAGTTACATAGCACTCTTGGTTGGCAAAGCCCTAGAGTTAGGTTTGATTAAAAGTATAGATGACACTTTATCAAGCACCCTTCCCGGTATTGGATTTGATAACCCCCAAAACACCCAGATTTCTTGGAGACACTTACTCAGTCAAACCAGCGAGTGGGAAGGCACATGCTTTGGAATCCCGGATCAGGTTGAGAGGTATAGACATGTCGTCCTTGATCCCAAACCCATTACTGGGGAGAAAGGTCAGGCAAGAGAGCTAAAAAAACCAGGAAGTTACTGGGAATATAACGATGTTCGTATCAATCAACTCTCATTGGCTTTGCTACATGTTTACCGTACAAACCTCGGCGAAGCTTTTAAGCATTACTTTTTAGAGCCACTGGGTTGTACTGACCCATTTTCATGGGAAGGGTATAACAATTCTTGGGTCTTAATAACTGATCCCAAAACAGGCCAAGCCCAAAGACTTCAATCGGTGCCAGGTGGCACACATTGGGGCGGTGGGGTAAGAATCAGTGCGAACGACCAAGCATTGATTGGCAACCTTCTATTAAATAAAGGGCAGACTTTGATCAACGGAGTAAGAAAAGAGCTTATCAATCCTTCATTTGTTGACTCGATTCAAAAACCTTGCCCGATCGCACCTTTTTACGGCTTGCTGACTTGGCTAAATCCAGAACGTAAAACTTTTCCAGGTGCCAGTTTGAATGCTTATTTTATGTTTGGTGCAGGTGGAAATTACGTCTGGATCGATCCTGAATTGGACGCAGTTATAGTAACCAGATGGATCGATTCCGCACATTATCCAACCTATACACAAATGATTGAAAAAGCCATAAAAGCTCTTTAATTATCAGGATTTTTAATTCATATGATTGAACTCAAAGGCTTATTAAAAAACCTTGTACCTAATATTCCAAGCCTTAGTAATAAAGAAAAATTAAGGGCAAGTTTGGGTGCGCTTATTGGCATATTAGTAGTTGGATTAATTAGCAAAACGACAGCAGGCTCGAACTTAAATGCTTTATGGCTTATCGCTCCAATTGGCGCGTCCTCTACGCTACTGTTTGCAGTGCCATCAAGTCCATTTGCGCAACCTTGGTCGATTCTAGGGGGAAATCTTTTAAGCTCACTCACCGGGATTACCTGCGCAGTGTTGATTCCCTCTCCTTTGCTATCAGGCGCAGTCGCCGTATTTATTTCTATTTACCTCATGTTCACATTCAAATGTGTACACCCCCCCAGTGGTGCTGTAGCGCTTCTTTGTGTCATTGGCGGTGAGCAGATCAAAGAGCTAGGGTACTGGTTTGTGGTCTACCCCCTTGGATTGAATACGGTGGTTTTAGTGCTTTGCGCAATTATTTATAACAAAGTTACCAACCAACATCATCTGTCAAAACCAGCAGAGAGAGACTTTTATAAGGCTGATCGTTCAAATAATCTCGACGGAAAAATCCAAAAAAGTGATCTAACCCTCGCGCTTGAAGAAAACAATGAATTAATTGATATCAACTTAACTGATTTAGAGCGAATTTTTAAACAAACACAACTCAGAATATTTAACAATCAGTTTGACCAATTTCGGTGTAAACAAGTGATGTCAACAGATATTCCGAGACTCGAATTTTCTACGCCCCTGGACACAGCGTGGGCGGTCATAAAGGAGAGAAACATGCAGGCTTTACCTGTTTTGTCTCGATCAGATCATTTGCTTGGAATCGTCACCAGATCTGACTTTATAGGGCAAATTGACTCAAATAACTTTCAAAAATTCAGACAGTTATTTAAATCATTACTAACTAAAAACACTAATTCTCACTCTGATAAAAAAGAAGTTGTGGGACAGATTATGAGAATTAATACAAAAACGGTCAACGTGACAGATGGATTCATGAACGCCATCCCCTTAATGCTAGAGGAAAAGATGCGACATGTCCCTGTTGTTAACGAGAAGGGTAAATTTCTTGGAATGATTAATCAAAGCGATATGATTTCTGCACTTTACCAAACAACACTCAATCAAGCAACTAACCATGAGTTGAATTTGAGGGAACTCAAGAAAATTATTGTTTAAATTAAATGGAGCTATCTTCTTTGTAATAAAGCTTGAATCGGCAAGAAAACAAAGATGCGAAATTTAAATGAGATGTTCCGACTGTTAATTTAATTAAAGTTTTAGAGTATTATTGAAAAAAAATTGCTGAACCTCCTGCGGTTTTATTTTTTATTACTTTTACCCTTCCTCCAGAGTGTCATATGGACCGAATTGATCACAAAAACTTGTCTGAGGACCTTGAGCTATCAAGCACCTTGAGCAAACCTCCTAATACTAAAGATTGGATGCAAGCATTTTGGATGCCCTACACAGGCAATAGAGATTTCAAATCAAATCCTAGAATGTTTGTATCAGCTAAAGATTGTTATTTCACAACCAGCGATGGCAGAAAAGTATTCGATGGCCTATCGGGATTATGGACTACGGGACTGGGGCACTGTCGCACTGAAATAGCTAACGCTATAAGCAAACAAATTCAAACGCTCGATTTTTCACCGCCATTTCAATTTGGTCAACCACTAGCCTTTGAGCTAGCAAACAAATTAGTTGAACTAACACCTAAGGGGTTAGATCATGTTTTTTTTACTGGCTCTGGCTCTGAGGCAGCAGATACTTCTCTAAAAATAGCCCGAGCCTACTGGAGGCTTAAAGGACAGGGCAGCAAAACACGATTTATTGGCCGAGAAAAAGGTTATCACGGAGTTGGATTTGGAGGAATTGCGGTCGGCGGCATTGGAGCAAATCGTAAAATGTTCGGCCAAAGCATTGAGGCCGATCACTTACCGCATACTCAACTCGCCAGTAACGCTTTCTCCAAAGGGATGCCTAAATTTGGGGTTGAACTAGCAGACGAGCTTTTAAAATTAATTACCTTACACGATGCAAGCAATATTGCAGCAGTCATTATTGAGCCCTTTTCAGGATCCGCTGGCGTGGTGATTCCGCCTGTCGGTTATTTGCAAAGAATAAGTGAGATTTGTAAAGCCAACAATATCCTCCTTATATTTGATGAAGTAATTAGTGGTTTTGGAAGGTCCGGTGCATATACAGGAGCAGAGGCATTTGGAGTGACACCTGACATCATGAACGTGGCAAAACAAATTACTAATGGAGCCCAGCCCATGGGGGCAGTAATTTCAAAAGGGGAAATTTACCAAACATTTATAGAAAACGGTGGTCCAGACTACATGTTAGAGTTTCCTCATGGCTATACATATTCAGCACATCCCGTAGCGTG
>Ga0007854_10003026_pt1 | contig 10266 bp, 11 predicted proteins | sample CryBogCBH12Aug08_FD_60382 | JGI IMG/M metagenome (GOLD analysis project Ga0007854, IMG submission 60382) | Freshwater microbial communities from Crystal Bog, Wisconsin, USA - CBH12Aug08 | ecosystem: Environmental > Aquatic > Freshwater > Lake | place: Crystal Bog, Wisconsin, USA | collected... | reverse complement strand
TTGCACTCTGCCCCATGTTATACATTGAGCGTACTGATCATCATAACCAACAAGGATAACACAATGGCCACCTTCGATCTGTTGGTCAGCAGGCGTTCCAGTCAATGACCATGGTTCATTCTTCATAAATTGGTCTTGGAACGTTACTGGTAGCTGAACACCAATATAAACAAATCCCAATGAAGCAATGACGCTCTTTAATTCATCAAAGTCAGCGTGGTCAGTGGGAGCAAAAGCAGCTAACTTGCTGCCAAAGAGTTCATTGTTTTGCCAATATTTTAATAGGTCCGCTTCGACCGCTCCACTATCTTGACCATTCGTATAAGCAAGGTACGCTTGGACGATTTCATCATCTGTGGGGAATGTCTCTGTAAGGCCAAGAACAGTAGCTGTAGCCATTCTGGCATGAACAATACCAGCAAAAGTGCAATCCCCATATTTGTCATTGGCTAACATTCTCCAGTCTGATACAACAGGCACATTAACTTTGTCTGGTGCTTTGGGTAGTGGGTTAGTTTGATAAAAAGCAAGCATGTGCAAGCCTTCAGGCCTTTTTGGTGCAAGCTTACCTAGTTTACCTACGATTCGATCTGTCATAATTAACCTTAGAACAATGTTGGTGTGTCTGGCGGTGTTTGTTTGCTGCGCTGTGGTCGTTTATTCTGCTGTTCTATCGTTGCGGCTGTGGCCTCGGCAGCAGCTTGCTGATTTTTTGCATGCTGCTGATGGTGCAATGAACCTAATAAATTCCATTTATTTCTAATATTCATAAATGCGTAGCGCCCTGTGTAATTAAAAAACGAGTGGGCTCTGTCTCCATTATCAAAAGATATTCTTGCGAGCTCATCATCCGTCGCACCATTGTTCTTGGCATTAACATAAGTGCGATAATTACTGATTAAATCATTGTATTGGCTCCAATTCATCAAATTATTGATGTGTTTGGGCAATTTTTGGTTGATCGATTCAATGGTTTCTGGTTTTTTAACTTTGGAACTAGCTGCGGCTGTCTTTTTATCCGCATCTTGGACCTCGTGTTGCTTATTATGCAACGTATCCCATGGTCCATCCTCACGATCGACATGCCCAATCCATGCCAACACTGGTTTATCAAGTTCTTTGTACGCTAAAGCACGGTGATGGCCATCAATTATGATAAATTTCTTATTTTTTGGCGTTTTTACCAATAAAATGGGTTTAATATCGTTATTTTTGATTTTTTTCTTGCGTTTTTCGACTTTTTCTTGCTCATGAGACGCTCTCCATGATTTTTCATTGGAAAAATCGATATCTTTTAATGGAACTTCTCTTGGTCCTTGCCATTTAGCGTCATCGATCCAGTTAAGGTCTTTTTCATCAAAATCGCCAAGCAATTGTTCTTTAACTTTTTGTTCAACTGCTTTATTTTTAGCAAATTTAGAATTATAAATCATACTATTGTCTCTGGTGGGTTGGGGAGACGAACCTTCGGGGCGGTAAGGTGCTAGCTTGCCGAGTTTTCCTACAATCCTGTCGACCATGGTCGTCTTTCTGTTAGTTTGGGTACGTCTAGTACTCCGTTGGTTTTGGGCCAACCGAGTGTATGAGCAAGTGAGCTTACAAATGTGCTCTTGCGTGCTGTTGGATGGATATGCTGTGCATAGAGCTCGGCATAGTGTTCATACCAATTTTTCTCGCCATACGTACTAGGGGCAGTCAACGATCTAAGATATTCAAAATTCTCTTGATACTCGGGGGACTTGGTAGTGCCATTTGCTGACATTTGTGCTATATTTGATGTAGTCTTACGTATAGTATCCATATGACCTTGAGCCCATCTCGGATCGGTTATGTGAAATTCAGGCTTCTCTCTAGAAACTGATAGCGAATGGGCTGTCTTGTATACGTGACCAACATAGCTTTTTATATAGTTGTTTTGGCCAGAAGAACGAGGCAACTCTCCAGAGCGTAGTGAAAGAGCATGTTCAGCTATGTGGCCCAACTCATGATCAATAGAGCTCTTTGTTCCAGTGGCGTCATTCTCGTACTCAGTCCCGTGAGGGTGCCAGAGAATTTCTCTTTCTTTACTAGAGTCATATTGTTTGGGTCTGCCAATAGTAATTGTCGGAGTTACCATACTGCCAAGCTCTTTTTGTGCGTCAGGCAACTGTACCCAAGCACGAGTTAAACAGTCACGTGCATACTTGTCAGGACGTGAGGAATCACGTCCAAGGTTCAGGGTTACTCCACGTGCACGAGAGTCCAGGTGGGACAACATTCCGGCAATGTGTTGCCCATCTCGGGCAAAATTCCAATAACCGCTCATCATACCTCTTACGGCATTGAGCTTTTCGGGGCTGTCTATCCCCTGATATAGTTCACTGTGGTCTAGTACCATTGCTCTATTGCCCGTAGTGCGATTGACTAAGCTGACTACATCAGGAGTACGCATACGTCGAGGAGCGAATGGGGAAGCATCGGGGCTTTGCTCGTGGGGGACCCAAAATTGGCTAGTCGGTTGGCCGTGACCAGCAATCTCCCAACCCTCTGGTAGAGCAGAACCTATCTCTCTAAGACTCTTACGAGTTACTGCGTAGCGTTCATTCCAGTTCATATTATGCTATTTGGTGGGTTAGGAAAACGTGCCTTCATAGTTTGTAAGTCAGAAGTAGTATCGTCGATCAAACCACGTACATATTTTTATGCTTCATAATCTGAATCTGCATAACGTTTAATCCAGCTAGCGTTGCTTGGTGGAGATTTCATAGCTTCTTCGTGAGTAGCACCCTCACATCTTGCATAGGCATAATTTTTTAAGTTTACACGATTATTGCGAGCATCCATTATTTCTCCATGAGAAGCACCATTTGCTCTTGCTTTAGCATAATACATAAGATTTATATTTCTAGTGCCAGCGTAAAATGCTTCTTTGTGAGTAGCACCCTCACGTCTTGCATAGGCATAATCTTTTAAGTTTAAACGTCGGTGATGAGCATCTAATAAATCGTCATGATTAATGTTGCCATCATTTATACTTTTTGCGCTAGCATAATCTTTTAAGTTTACACGATTATTGAGAGCATCCATTATTTCTCCATGAGAAGCACCATTTGCTCTTGCCCAAGAATAATCATTGATGTTTATATACTTGTTGTGAACATCTAATATTTGATTATGAGGAATGCCAAGGTGTCTTGCCCAATAATAATCATTATGGTCTAAACCTTGCTCAAGAGCATCATATAATTCTTTTTTGCTAGGCTCTGTATCATAAAAAAAATCAGCAGATTTTTTAATATTTCTAGCGTAGCGTTCTGACCAATTACTCATTTTATGAGTCCTTTCACATATTTTTCAGCTTCGTAGTCGGCTGCAGCGGCTGTATGGACGCCACCATGGCCTCTGTGATGAAACTCACAAAGCCATTCGAGGTTCTTAGCACTCTCGATCCATGCACCAACAGCATTGGGATCAGAGATGCCGGGATAGTCCACTTCCAACCACTTTAGGTCGACGCCATTCTGTAAACTGAACTCAACATGACTATGATGTAGCTCTAAAGGCTTATCTAGACTACATTCTGAGAAGTCATTACGGTGTTTACCAACAGCACATTGAGCTATAGCCTTGGTTTGATTGCGAAAATGGTTAAAATCCTTGTAATGTGGATCATTTTCACGTTCTGGATGCTCTGGATAATGTATAAGATAGTGATGAACTATGCTTTGATCATGTTTTTCAACTGTCATTTTGTTCTTCGAACCTATCTTTTGGCTTATTATCTCTGGATTCTATATCCTTGGCTAGAAAATTATGGTTATTAATATATATAACCGATTTTTTTTAGCTTGTCAAGGTCTTTAGCGTTAATTTTACTTAAATTTACCCTTGTACGCATCGTATCCCTGATCAGCAATGATTTCTTGGCATGTTTGACACGGCTGACGACCTTCGTTTACGCGCTGGTTGCACTCAGCGTGGGTCTTTGTAAAGCGTTCTTTGGCAGAATCTTTAACGTCTTCGACTAACCACGACGGAACTTGCGCTTGGATCGTCTCAGAACTAATTCCTGGGCTCTCCATGTCCCCAAAAGTATGACCAACATAATCAGGATCCTTTGAAATTTCTATATCTCTTTGTGCTTGTTCTAGAACTCTTGATGCATCTTCAGTCGAGTGGTACCCACTGTGCGGTGTAACGCCCATTTTTTCTACTTCAGAAGCAGGCCAACCTTGTGCGTAAGCAGCTCTTGTGAGCGAGTCCTTGCTAGTCATGGCTCTGTAGTGATCTTGCATGTCAAACAAAGTGTGTTCTGGTGATGTCGAACGAGCACACTTGATGCATGGGCATGCTACAAAACGTGCTCGGTGCATTCTATTGAACAAAAATTGATTGATTTTTTGCTGGCTAACGCTAGCAACATCGCTTAAATCTGTAGCCCATTTAAGTGTACTAAAAACACCTTGAATAGCTGTTTGTATGTTATTCCTCTTGGCACCAGAACGGACACCTTCAATGACTCGTTCACCATCTTTGCCAGCTTTGGGCTTGATATCTTGGTCACAGTAAGAGCGAAATAGTTTTGTGTTCTGCTCTAAGTCACTGGCGTTAAAAGCACCGTTCAACAAAGCACCACGGAACAACAAGCTTCTCAGTCCATGGATACGACCAATTTGAATATTTAAGTTTACATTGTATGGTTTGTGCTCTGTATCAGTAATATCATCAGAACTAGCCCAACGTTTGCCAGCTCGAGTACGGTACATACCTGCTGTAACCTGTAGTGGCTTGCCTTTTTTATCCGTTGTCCTTGCTATGATTTGGTCAGGACGGTTGGCAAGAGCACCAATAGTTGTTTTTTCAGCTCCACGCTTGTCACTAAAACCCAAACCACGAAGTGTAGGAGACTTAATAAACTTCATTACCACAGGGAGTCTGTAATAGTGCGCTAGAGTAGGTGGGTGAGCTAGAATATCTTCTTTGGGGTGGTAGTACCACGAACCAGTACCTTTATTTTTACGTAATGCAAATAATTCTTGTTGTTCTTTGGTAGGGCCATCCACGCCCATATTTTCTAGAACGTAGCGCGCAGCTCTGCTGGAAGCACGCTCAGCGTAGTTTACGTCTGGGTCTTCTTCTAGCGCAGTATGACCAGTGTTGCTGTACAAAATTGTGGTACCAGATCTTTTGGGACGCAACACAACAGCATTCTTTATTTGCTTAGCGGTAACAATGCTATTAAAGTAACGTAAACCAAATTTTTTGCTATTAAAAGTTTTCATTGCTCTCCAGCGTCCAATCAATTACTACGGCGATCTAACAGGTAATTTACACCATAAAAGCACAAAGCCCCACGCTCGGACGTGGGACTAAGGCTGCCCTCATATAAGAAAGCGCACCAGGGTAAGTTTTGGCACGTTCCAGGTGCTTTGCTTGGTTAGCGCTCTTACTATACCTTGTGGTGCAAGCCATTGTCAAGACATTTAGCGGCAACGCGCGCCTATATAATTTTGTACCGAATTTTTTTATTTTCCCTTGGAATTAAGCCATATTAAACGCTTGCAATTAAGCCACATTCATATCATTGAATAGGATTAAGTTTTGATTTGATGTAATCTCGGCTATGCCTGCTTCTCTGATGTATCTTCCGGACCACCGTTGCATAAGTTATACTGCAGCTACATTATTATTTTTACTGTAGCAGCCCCTGCAGTGTCCGCCCATGGCAGCACTGTCAGCAGGCGAAATGGCATTCAAGCAGCGCTTGCAAAAGTTTCCTATGCCCTGACCAATTTCTCTGGTTCTGCCCTGCAGATAGCCTGGAATTAGCTTGGCATTGTCGATTACTTGTTGACGCTTGACGGGATCACTGGTCACTCTGACAATGTCTGCGGCATCACTGGCCATGGTCTTTGGACCTTCTGGCCAAATGAGTTGATAGGCAGTGTTCAGCAGGTGGGGAATGTTGGCCTCTATGATGATATCAGAATGCTCACGAGCTGGTGTTGATTGCGCAACACCGCCAGAACCACCAGGTATAGCATTACCAGGACTAGAATTGCCAGGACTAGGAACATTCGTCGCTGGAGTGGATTGCTGACCCTTTTGCTTATGGTTTTTTACCCAGTCGTGGAGGAATGGAGTCACTACAATCGCAGCAGGAGTAAGATACTCAGCTAGGTTAGCAGACTTTTCATTGGCGTATCTTGATCCCCATTGATGTGATGCCCCGCTGATTTTTCCTGGACCACCACTGTGCCAAATTCCAGCATCTGTTGTTTGTCTTTGTGTATCATTGTATGGCCAGCTATAGCTCTTATGATTGCTATTGCCCATATGACGTGGGCCTAACAAAGCATCACTTTGCCCAATTGCATTGTTTGACAATTCTTTAAATCCTTTTTCTTGATGCATACCAGCTCTAGCAGCTTCTTTGTGAGCTTGCATAGCAGTAACATGTTGGGCTGCAACTCCAGCATCTGTGGCCCGCCCGCTCTCTTCAGCATGCTTTGCAACCATATTAACATGGTATTTAACAGTGGTACTTAATGGTGTCTCTTTTCCCCGTAATATTGAAAGTATAGAATTTGAATTTGGCAAAGACATATTTTTCCTTTAGTTACCGATTAATTCGTTGTATTTTTGTAAATGACCTGGCAAGTATTTAGCACTTATTTCTGTTGCTTTCCTCGATGTTTCACCTTTGGAAGGAATATTATGATACTGCGCTTGCAAACCCTTTTTATGTGCCTCGACACCTTGGTCGTGAATCCAAGCCATTGAGTGGTCCCCCTCACCTCGTGCAGCACCTGCAGCCTTAGCATGTTCAGCGATCGAATCAAGGTGGTAATCAACCATGGCTGCGCGGTTATCCTTAGCAGCTTCACGTCCAGCTGTTCTATCATTAAACCCATCGTGGTCATAGCTACGCTCCCACATATTAGGAATCCAATTACCCATTTTAATCTCCAGGTTTAAACTCTATACACTAATGCACTTTAGGGTAATCATTAAAATGCTGTATTTCTGAAAATGGGCCCGGGGCCCCCGCCATTTTTTTAAAACGCACTTCGATATGCACAATTGGGTCCCATCGTGCGCTCTATACCCCCCCCCTAATTTATCAATGTTTCTGGAAATGGCTCCGGCCTGTCTCCCGTTTTTAAGCCTTAAGTAGCAATGATCACCAAAGTAAAAAAAAGATTATGAACTTCTAGGCGCGTACTCAAACCTAGGTTATTCAGGTCAGGCAGCACACACACTCGCGTGCACAGCATTTTGTTGTATTCAGGTGTACACAGCTCAGAAACAATACGTCAACGGTCTTCATAGATTGTGTGTACAAGAGCTTGTGAGCGTGTGTATTGTGCCAGCATTGCTATCTAAGGTCATCTGTGGACAAACCATCCCGCAACAACTCAGTGGATGGTCAGCACTTGTTCTAACAATGGCAGTTCGATTCTGCTAATGACCACGCACTAAGTCAGTGCAAAGTAAGTAAGGAGCCCTCATACCAACACGTCGAGGTTGGGTGAGTCAAGTGAGGTGAATTTAGTATGGCTAAAGTTTACACTCAGGAAGAAAAGCGTACCCGTTGCAAGTGTGGCACTGTAGGCATGTTCGAGCCCATGATGCCCATGGGTGGTGTCATGACCATCTCTCGCACGGTCGACGGTGTTGTCCACAAGGCTGACACCTGCGGACAGTACGTGAAGGTCAAGTAATCGACCCTTCCGTTCATTAGTGTGTGCCGAAGACACAGGGTATCAATCAGACTACGGTCTGGTTGGTGCTCTAGCTCGCATGAGTATATCTTGTGTGATCTAGAGCGCCAACTAGGTGCTGAAGTAAATAACAACAAGGAGAGATGGCTTATGGCTATTTCGTTCGACGCCGACGGTGTCCTCATCAACGGAGCTCACGCTCTGTTCTTGAGCACTGTGCTGCACAACCTCACCCATGACAAGACCGTGGATGAGCCTCACATTCAAGAGGTCTCTGACACACTCCAAGAATGGCGTGAGTCCTTGCAGTAGTACAAGCCGAAGTCGGGTACCCACCCATCAGCCAGAACAACGGTTGGTGGGTGGTGGCACGTCTTCGGACGTGGTGTAGTAAGGGTGACTTCATGACTAGAATCTTCCTGATCTTCGGATCAAAATACTTGTGCTAGTCCGTTGCACATTGTGCAATGTATACTGCTGTGAAGCAGGACCCACTCCTGGGCATGGGGAACTGTAAGGGGGCTGAACTTATAAAGCCAACCCAAACAGATCTGTGTTGTACACAGGACCGGAGTCTCAGCGGAACTGAGGCAATAGTAAGGAGTTAACGCTTATGGCGAACTTCATCAAGCCCATCGCGGGCATCATCACGGAGACTGAGGCTCAGGCCTTGGTCGACGCTGCAATGAAGCTCACGATCGGCATCGAAACGGCAGAGCCCAAGCTTCTGCTCGACCTTGCGCAGATGGCGCTGTTCGGTGGTTCCACCCTCGTTCAGCTCGGTGCGCAGGCGTCGAAGCAGCTCTCGGACAAGCTGACCGCTGCCAAGTCGGACCCGACGAAGAACCCGTTCACCGCTGGTGCGATCTTCGACGTGTTCGAGTCGACGCAGTGGACCGCTTCCAAGAAGTTGTCGGATCTGTTCGCGAAGTTGGAGTCCAACCCCAACTTGGCGGTCACCATCGACATGCTTCCGCAGGGCACGTTCCGCGCGAGCCGTAAGCAGGTCATGATCGACCCGACTGACGGTTCGTTGCACACGGACAAGAAGGGTGACACCTTCTACAACGTCCTCGTGCAGTACGTGAACCCGGCGAGCGGCCAGGTCTTGTTCGGCGGCTGGGCTGGGGCAACCACCCACAACGGTGCTCCGGTCAAGCTCCGCATGTACGTGAAGAACGGTCAGTACTCGTTCGTGAGCGGCATCACCAAGCAGGGCGTCATCAACAAGGACACCATCCTCCTCGGTGACACCACTGTGCTCGACTCGTTCCTCAACGAGGTGCGCGTCGCTGGTGCTGTTGACTCGTACAAGCAGGCCTTCATCGGTCTCGGCTTCTTCGACCTGGAGGACACCGTCTCGCAGACGATGACCTTCATCACGGTCGTCAAGTCGCTGCTGTTGGCTGAGCTGGCTGACAAGTCGGTCGCTCCGGTGACCACGGCCACGGCTACCGAGTAGCACTTGTCGTTTCGAAATCCTCTCATGAAATACTGAGCGGTCGGGGTCTGGCATAGCCTCGTATATAATTATGCTGGCTGGGCATGCACGGTTGGCTTTACAGTTGTAAAGTGAGGGTTCGACTCCCTCCATGTCTGCTCCTGCTAGCAATAGTAAGGATAGTAAAGAAAGGAATAACAATGGCAAATTGTACCCGATGTAATGGGGAGCTTGTGCCTGTCTTCAAAGGCCATGACAATGGGAGGCAATATATCAATGCCCTCAACGTCATTAAGCTAAACATGACGGTGTCACCAGGCTACGCTGAGTTCATCGACGATGACTCGTACCTCGAGACGGTAAGCTATGGCGAAGAACCAGAGAACAATGCTGTGTTCTGCCATGGCTGTGCAGTATTACTGCTCTCATTCTTCTCTGAGGACATGAAGCGTGGTTTTGTCGGAGGTCATCAGAAGGACTCCGATTGCTCCCCCGACTGTGAGTACGGCGTAAGCTAAACTCATAGCTTAGAATTGTTTCACGTCGCTGTATGTTTCACGTGGAACGCATATATCGATTCGATACATTGTTCCACGTGGAACGTGACTGTGAAACATTCTAATCGTATACTGAGTGTATTAACGGGGGTACAAATCTGTTCACGCCCCCAAATGTATACCGTCTCGGACAATATCTCCTGCCTAAATACGCACACTCCGTGGGGATATGTATGCATGTGCATTTGGTATGCGATTAGTGTGTTTCACACAATTCAAATTGTTTCACGTCGCTGTATGTTTCACGTGGAACATTGTAGCCGTTCCACATAATAACGGTTAGTTTATGTATGATGGATAAAGTACGCGGCTTGTATTATAATTTTGTAATAGATGAGCAAATGGGGGCGGGCTTTTGTTTTATAAACAAAACCAAATCACTCCCATTACTCATTTTCTTGTATCCTTATGCTTATTATAATATACATAGTATAGTATGTTTAGTATAGTATGTGCATTGCGATGGTGTATCTGTTATGGGTATTCCATCGGGATGCATGTAGTATCCCAAGTAAACCACAAACAAAGGATGGTGTATGAGCAACGACAACTACTACCGCCCGGC
>Ga0007854_10003025_pt1 | contig 10274 bp, 9 predicted proteins | sample CryBogCBH12Aug08_FD_60382 | JGI IMG/M metagenome (GOLD analysis project Ga0007854, IMG submission 60382) | Freshwater microbial communities from Crystal Bog, Wisconsin, USA - CBH12Aug08 | ecosystem: Environmental > Aquatic > Freshwater > Lake | place: Crystal Bog, Wisconsin, USA | collected... | reverse complement strand
CGCAGGAACTCGCCCTGGGCGAGGAGCTGCTTCGTCAGCGTCCCGGCCTCGCCGCCTACCGGGGCCGCCCCCTGGTGGTGGGCTTGCGCGCCGAGGACCTGCCGGTGGCCGGTGAGGCCGACGGCGCTGAGCCGACGATGGCGGCGCGGGTCGAGGCCGTCGAGGCCCTCGGCTCAGAACTGTTGGTCCACTTCTCGATCGACGCGGTGCGCGTCAGCGGCGACGCCCAGTCCGATGACGAGGCGGGCGACACCGTGGGAACCCTGGTCGCCAAGGGCGAAGGAGTGGCCCGCGTGGAGCCGCGAGCGGTCGTGCACGATGGCGAGACGACTCGACTCCGCGTCTTCCCCGAGCGTCTGCACTTCTTCGATCCCCAGAGCCAGCTGGCGATCGACTGACGCCCTAGCGGACCTTGCCGCGTCCGCGAACCTGCACGTCGCCGATGACGTCCTCGCCCCGGACGACGACCGCCGCGTCGAAGAGGTTGAAGACGGCGCAGACGTGACTGGGGATCACCAAGAGCTTGTCCCCGATCTCGAGTCGTCCACCACCGCTCGGGTCCATCGTGCCCACCCCGTGCTCCTCGGTGGTGAAGTCCATGCGGAGGTCGTCCCAGCCGGCTACCTTGAGCCAATTCGCTCGACCCACCCCGTCGGAGCTGAAGCACTTGGTTCCGGCGTCGATGACGAACCTCTGGCGGTCGGGACGGCTCACCACCGTGGCCAAGATGAAGGCCGCGCAGGTGTCGAAGGTGGCGACGCCGAGGTTGACCATGGCGGTGTCGTTGAAGATGTAGGTGCCGGGGCGGACCTCGGTGACGCCGTCGTGGGTGCGCAGCGCCTCCATGCGCGCCGACGGCGTCGAGCCCACGCTGATCTCGGAGAAGGACACGCCGAGCGAGGCGCAGAGCTCCTTGGTGGCGAGAAGCTCCTCGGTCTCGCGCTGCACGACGGCGGCGCGATCGTCGAGGTCGAGTGCGCCGTAGGCGTGGCCCGCGTGCGTGAGCAGTCCGATGACCTCGATGCCGGGGACGTCCGCGATCTGCCTCACGACCTCGGCGGTGGCGATGCCGGGGGCGCGCCCGAGGCGGTGATGACCGGTATCAACCTCGACGTAGACCTCCAGCGGTCCGGCCCCGTGGACCCCGACGCGGCTCAGGCCCTGCGCGACTTCCAGCGAGTCGATCGACACCACGACGCGAGCGCGCTCGCGCAGTCGTTCCAGTCGAGCGATCTTCGACGGACCGACGATGGGATAGGCGACGAGGACGTCGTCGAGGCCGTCGTCGACCATGACCTCGGCCTCGCCCAGCTTGGCGCAGGTGATTCCCGCGGCCCCGGCCGCCACCTGCATGTGGGCGAACTCGGGGATCTTGTGGGTCTTGGTGTGGGGACGCAGGCGCACACCGGCGTCGCGGGTGGCGGCCGCCATCTCGGTGATGTTGCTCTCCATCTTGTCGAGGTCGACAATCAGGGCGGGGGTGTCGACGTCGAAGAGGTTCACGGCTGCAGCAGGGCCTTGATCGGCGTGCTCTGCCCGTTCATCAGGGCGTAGAAGATCTCGGCCCCCTGGGAGAGCGGGTACGTGGTGAACCAGTCGAGGCGCAGCGAGGGCGCGATCGCCAGGGCCGTCGCGAACTCGTCGTCGCTGTAGGCGAAGGAGCCGCGCACCGTCTTCTCGAAGCGCACCGCGTTCAAGGCGTCGAAACCGGCGTCGGATTGCGCCAGGCCCAGCCAGACGGCCGTGCCCCCGGGGATGAGGTTCGTGATGGAGGCTTCGCGCGTCGCCGCCACGCCGACGGCGTCGAAGACGACGTCGAACTCACCCTCGAGCGACGTCACCGCGTCATCGGCACCCAAGCCGACGGCGACCGCGCGGCGCTCGGGCGAGAGGTCGACGCAGGTGATGTGGGCGGCGCCGTAGTGGCGCGCGACCTCCAGGCAGGCGAGGCCGATCGGTCCGCAGCCCAAGACGGCCACTCGCCGAGTCACCGGCTGTCCCGCCAACGACCAGGCGTGGACGGCGTTCGCGATGGGCTCCACCAGACCGGCTCGGTCCCAGGAAAGCTCGTCGGGGATTTGGTGGACGTAGCGCTCCGGCACGACGACGCGCTCGGCGAAGCCCCCGGCCCGGTGCACCCCGAGGAGTTGACGCGAGCGGCAGAGCTGGGCCAAGCCCGCGGCGCAGCGGTCACAGCTGCCGCAGCTCACGAGGGGGTTGACGGCGACGCGGCGCCCGTCGTCGAGTCGCCCGACGAACTCGTGGCCCATCACCAGCGGGGGCACTCGAAAGCCGGGGGTCGCGATGCCGTGCAACTCGCTGCCGCAGATCCCGGCTCGCTCAACGTGGATGACCACCTCACCCGGACCGGCGACCACCTCGTCGACGTCGAGTACTTCGACGACCCCGGGCCCGGTGAATACCAATGCCTTCATTTTGATTTCGTCCTCAATTTTGCTCGTGCTGTCCCCCTCGTCACAGTAGTAGTTGGCACGAAGGATTTGAGTGGCCGACGGGGGCGTCGCGACGGTCGTGCAGGAGCGCTCGCGGGCGACGGTGGTCGAATAATCGGAACGCTCCGGCCCCGCGGCGTCGATTTGTTCCAACAACTGGAACTCGGTGTTACGCGTCGATTATTTTTCGACGTTTTCGCGTCGTCGCGCGACAAATCACATTGCGCGAGGGGTGACGAGACACTACGTTGAAGTCAATCGCTCAACGCAGTGATTGTCTCTCAGGGAGGGTTCAATGAAGAGTACGTACTCATCGACGCGCCTTTCGCGTCCCCGCAGCCGATTCGCCATGAAGGCGATCTCCGGGCTGTGCGTGGGCGCGATGGGCCTGGCGCTGGCCGTGGTTCCGGCGGCGACGCAGGCGAGCGCGTCGAGTAAGACCAACATCAACTTCTGGTTCTGGGGAGAGAGTGACATCCCCGGCATCACCAAGTGGATGACGCAGCGCATCGCGCTGTACGAGAAGGCCAACCCGGGCGTCGCGATCACCGTGGTGCCCCAGTCGAACACGACCATCATCTCGAGCTTCACGCTGGCGAGCCAGTCGAAGTCGGGAGGTCCGGACATCGACACGCAGTGGGCGACCCTGCCCACCTTGCTGCCCGCGCTCCAGGGTGACGTGACGCCGATCTCCAACTACGTTCCGAGCTCGGAGACCAAGCACTGGCTGAACACCAACGAGAACACCATCGCCGGCAAGATCTACGCCATGCCCCTCTACCTGATCGGCGTGCCGCTGGTGTGGAACAAGAAGCTCTTCGCCAAGGCGGGACTGAATCCCAACGTCGGTCCCAAGACGTGGACGCAGTTCCTCGCGGACTGCGCCGCCCTGAAGAAGCACGGCATCACTCCGCTCGGCATGGGCAACCAGGACGGCTACTTCGGCGCGTGGATGTTCGCCATCTACGAGAAGCAGCTCCTGAACTCGGTCGCGCAGCTGACCCAGGGTGTGGCCAACGTCGGTTCGAGCCAGGCCAAGCTCCTGTCCTCGCTCAAGACCATGTACACGATGCTCTCGGGGCTCATCAAGAGCGGCTACGTGAACTCCAACGTCGAGTCGCTGTCCTTGAACCAGGGCTGGCAGCTCTTCCCGCAGAGCAAGGCCGCCATGTCCTTCACCACCGACGGCAACGCGCTGAGCTGGGCGAAGACCGTGGGGGAGAAGAACGTGGGCGTGACCGCGCCGCCGGTGTGGGGATCGGGCAAGTTGGCCGCGACCTACGACACGACGCAGTCCTCGGACGAGTTCCTCGCGTCGTGGTCGAGCAACAAGGCCGCCGCCGCCAAGTTCCTGGCCTTCCTGCACACGCCCGCCAACATGGTGGCGCTGAACAAGGAGACCGGCGCCTTCCCGGCGGACAACCGCTTCCCGAGTTCCAACATCACTGATCCGCTGGCCAAGGCGCTCGACAAGCTCGACACCGCCGGCACCTCGGTGTGGCTCGAGAACGACATCCCGCCGCAGATCGACTCCAACGCCGACCTGCCCGCTGGCCAGTTGATCACCTCCGGATCGGGAACGCCCGCCGCCGCGGTGGCGCTGTGGAAGCAGCAGCTGCAGAAGTGGCAGCTGGAGCAGCCGACCCAGTTCCAGCTGTTCAAGAAGTGGGCCACGGGCTGAGTGACGGGGTCGCTTCGACCCCTACGCATGACTGAAGGAAGAAGATGAGCTCTGCGAGTGCTGCACTCGACAGTGATCGCCCCCTCGCGGCGGCGGCCCAGACCCCTCGGGTCCGCCGCCGCCGCCAGTGGTGGCCCTACGGCTACATGGCACCCGTTCTGGTGGTGCTCGGCGTCGTCTTCGGCTACTCCTTCGTCGAAGTAGTCCACTACAGCTTCTACGCCGGCTCCATCGGCTCCCTGGTCTGGGTGGGCACCGCGAACTACCGCGAGCTGGCGTCCGACCCGCAGTTCATCCATTCGATGTTCAACAACTTCAAGTTGCTGTTGACGGTGCCCATCGTCACGGTCCTGGCGCTGGCCATCGCGCTGATGATCAACACGACTTTTCGCGGAGTGCGCCAGTACCGCGCCATCCTCTTCCTGCCCTACATCTTGCCCGCGACGGCGATGGGCCTCTCCTTCTCCTACCTGCTCCAGGGCAACGGCGTGCTCGACAATCTCCTCACGACGATGCACCTGCGCTTCTTGATCCATGACTGGCTCGGCAGCCCCAGCTGGGTGATGTTCTCCATCGGCGGCGTCATCGTCTGGCAACAGCTCGGTTTCGGCGTCGTCGTGTTCTCCGCGGCCTTGCTGGCCGTGCCCGGCGAGACGGTCGAGGCCGCCCGCATCGACGGGGCGAGCTGGTGGGTGGTGCAGCGGCGCATCCTCATCCCGCAGATCCGCCGCATCATCGAGTTCTTCGTCATCTTGCAGGCCATCATCGTGCTGTCGTCGGTCTTCACCTACGTCTACGTCCTGACCGGCGGCGGTCCGGCCTACTCGTCGAGCGTCATGGAGTTCTACATCTACCAGAACGGATTCTCCAACGGCTCCATCGGCATCGCCTCGGCCGGCGCCGTGGTCCTGTTGGCGGTCTCGAGCGTCTTCATCGCCCTGTACCTCTGGGTGCGGATCCGCGCCGCGAAGGAGGGCCGGTGATGCAGCACGCGCGCAACATCTCGCGGCAGGTGGCGCTGGTGGTCTTGTCGGTCATCTCCCTCTACCCGGTGTGGTTCATGCTGTCGACGGCGCTCAAGACGCCCCAGTACTACACCTTGAACCCGACGGGCCTGCCCCTGCATCCGACGATGGGCAACTTCACGGCCGTGTTCTCGCAGTGGCCGGTGCTGACGTGGATGCGCAACTCCCTCGTTGCGACCGGCGTGTCGGTGATCATCTCGACGGTGATCTCCATGATGGCGGCCTTCGCCATCGTCTTCAGCCGGGCCTTCGGCCGAGAGAGCCTCTTTCGCGCCAACATCGCGCTCATGGCCATTCCGCCGGTGGCCCTGCTCGTGCCCATGTACATGTTGATGGTGAACGCTCACCTCATCAACCAGTTGCCGTCGGTGATCATCTTCTACACGGGGCTGCTGATCCCCTTCTCGATCTTCTTCTTCGTCAACTTCTTCCGCGAGATCCCGGTGGAGTTGGTCGAGGCGGCCTACATCGACGGGGCCGCCCACCACCGCGTCCTGCGTCGCGTCATCTTGCCCATCTCCGGCGCCTCGACGGTGACCTTGATCATCGTGAACGCCATCTTCGTGTGGAACGAGCTCCTGGTGGCCCTGGTGTTCTTGCAGTCCAACTCGGCGCGGACGCTGATGGCGGGACTCGCCCTCTACCAGGGTCGCTACGTGACCAACGAGCCGCTGTTGATGGCGGCGGCCTTCTTGTCCATCTTGCCCCTCGCGGTGCTGTACGTCTTCGGACAGCGCTTCTTCGTGCGGGGCCTGACCGCGGGCATGGGCAAGTAGCGTCGTCGCGCGGTATCTCTCGTAGAAAGAAGGAAGACATGTCACGAATTGAAGGCAAGACCGACCAGGCCCCGACCCCGGTGGCGCCGTACTCCCAGGCCGTGCGTATCGGCAACGTCGTCGCCGCCGCGGGTCAGGCCGGCGTCGTGCGCGAGACCGGGACCTTCGCGGGTGACGACGTCGCCAGCCAGACGGTGCAGACCTTCAAGAACATCGCCGCGGTCCTGGCCTCCGCCGGTGCGACCCTCGACGACGTCATCCGCGTCGACGTCTACCTCGCCGACATGGGGGACTTCGCCGCCATGAACGCCGAGTACGCGAAGGTCTTCTCCGAGCCCTACCCGGCGCGCACCACGGTGGGGGTCCACCTGCCCGCGGGCATGAAGGTGGAGATCACCGCGCTCGCCGTCGTCGAGTAGCGCCGTGGGCCCGCGCGACGTGTACGAGGACCTCGGGGTCCGTCACGTCGTGAACGCCGCCACGACGCTGACGGCCCTGGGCGGCACGACCTTGCCGCCCGAGGTCGTGGCGGCCATGGCTTCGGCGTCGCAGTCCTGCGTCTCCATGGAGGAGCTGCACCTCGCCGCGGGGCGCCGCGTCGCCGAACTGACGAGGAACGAGGCCGCGCTGGTCACGGCGGGCGCCGCCGCGGCCATCGCTCTGGCGGTCCTCGCGGCGGTGACCGGCGGTGACCCCGCCACCATCGCGCGCGTGCCGGGCGACGACACCCTGGAGCGGCGCGTCATCATCCACACCGCTCACCGCATCCCCTACGACCGGGCGGTCGAGCTGGTGGGCGGGCGACTGGTGAGCATCGGCAACGTGATTCAGACCTTCGAATGGGAGCTCGAGGCGGCTCTCGCCGACGGCGCGGCGGCGGTCCTCTGGGTAGCCGGAGACCACCTGCCGGCCGGCGCCTTGTCCCTCGTCGACACGGTGCGCCTGGCTCACCGCAGTGGGGTGCCGGTCATCGTCGACGCCGCGGCCCAACTGCCTCCGCCGTCGAACCTGTGGCGCTTCACCCGTGAAGCGGGCGCGGACGCCGTGCTCTTCAGCGGCGGCAAGGCCCTGCGCGGCCCCCAGGCCAGCGGTCTCCTGCTCGGCCGCGCGGAGTTCGTCGAAGCGGCCCGTCTCAACGCCGCGCCCCTGCAACGCCTGGCTCGCGCCATGAAGGTGGGCAAGGAGGAGATCTGCGGCCTGGTGGCGGCGCTGGAGCTCTACCTCCGCCTCGACCACGAGGCGATGGCCGCGCACTGGGGCGCCACGGTGGATTCGTGGGGGCGCTCATTGGCCGACGCGCCGGACTGTGTCGTGCGGCGTCACGACCGCAACGAGGCGGGGCAGCCGGTGCCGCGCCTCGAGATCGACTGTGCGAGCGCGTCGCGGGCCAGTGCGGTCACGGCGGCGCTGTGGGAGCTGCCGGTCCGCGTCGCGGTGCTGACGGTGGGGTCGTCGATCTTCTTGTCGCCCGACGTGGTCGACGACGGCGCCCAGGGCTACGTCGTCGACTCGCTGCTCGCGGCCCTGCAGGACTTTTCGAAGCAAGAAGGAGTTACCCATGTGGAATGAGTGCTTTGCCCAACAAGTCGTCGTGGTGAGCGGCGGATCGACGGGCATCGGAGCAGCGTCGGTCCACGGTTTCGCCCGCGCCGGCGCCCGCGTCGTGGTGACCGACGTCGCGGACGAGGTGGGCCAGCGACTGGTCACTGAACTACGCGAGGAGGGCTGCGACGTCGTGTACCGACACTGCGACGTGGCTCAGGAGGACGAGGTCGTGGCGACCTTCGCGTGGGTGCGCGAGACCCTCGGTCCGCCGGACGTCCTCTTCGTGTCGGCGGGCGTCGAGTGGACCAAGGACGTGCGCCACACGAGCGCCGCCGAGTGGAACAGGGTGCTGTCGATCAACCTGACCGGCCTCTTCTTGTTGTCGCGGGAGGCGATGACCTCGATGTGCGAACGGGGTTCGGGCTCGATCGTCCTGACGAGTTCACCCCACGCCCTGGCGACCGTACCCGACGCCGGCGCCTACGCCGCGTCCAAGGGCGGCGTGCACGCGCTGGTGAACGCGCTGGCGCTCGAGGGGGCGCCCTTCAACGTGCGGGTGAACGGTCTCCAGCCCGGCACCATCGACACGCCGATGATTCGCCGCGAGGCGGAGGCCGCGCGCGACCCCGAGGAGCAACTGGTCCTGATGGCGCGAACGCACCCCCTGGGGCGCGTGGGACAACCCGAGGAGGTGGCGAACGTCGCGTTGTTCCTCGCCTCGCCCCTGGCCTCCTTCGTCACCGGGTCCATGTACGCGGTGGACGGCGGGCTGATGGCCGGGCTGCCGTCGGGCCCTCCGCTGAGCTACAACAACTAGGGAGCCGATAATGAGGGTGAGTCGCTACGACATCCGCGTCGCCAACGTCGCCTATCAGCACCGCGAGCTGAGCTCCCAGGTGGCGCGCGACGGGGTCACCGCAGGCGTGCTGCGACTCGAGACCGACGACGGACTCGTTGGCTGGGGAGAGCTCTGCGCCGGATCGGACATCGCCTCGGTCGTCGACGCGGCGAGGGCCATGATGCCCTTCGTGCTGGGCGGCGATCCCTGGCGCGGCGAGGCGATGCGTCGCGACGCCTGGCACCGGGGGCTGTGGCAGTTCCGTGAAGGCACCGCCAATTTCGCCTGGGCCGGGATCGACATGGCCCTCGCCGACCTCTGCGGCCAGGCCGCCGGCGTCCCGGTGCATGCCCTGCTGGGCGGAGCCCTGCACGATTCGCTGAGCTACTTCTGGTACTTGAGCGGCGACGACGTCGACGACCTGGTGGCCCAGGCCCGCGACGGCGTGTCGCGCGGCTACGACACCTTCTACCTGAAGGTCGGGCGAGAAGAGGCGATGGACATCCGCCGCGTCTACGCCGTGCGCGAGGTGATCGGCGGCCGCCGGCTGCGCGTGGACGCCAATGGCGCCTGGAGCGTCGGCGAGGCGCGTCGCGTGCTGTCGCGCCTGGCCGAGGCGGAGCTCGACTTCGTCGAACAGCCGGTGCGTCAGGTCCCGCGCGACCTGCTCAAGGATTTGCGCGCCGCGGTCGACGTGCCCCTGGCCGCCAACGAGGGCCTCTGGAGCGAGGAACAGGCCCGCGAACGGATCGAGTCCCGGGTGGCGGACGTGTACTGCTTCAGCCCCTACTGGGTCGGATCCCTGCGCAGCTACCAGCGACTCGGCTTCCTCGCCCACGAACACGGGGCGCAGGTGTGCAAGCACACTCACGGCGAGCTGGGCATCGCCGCGACGGCGGCGCACCACGTGACCCTCACCCTGCCGTCGGTGGTCGAGGGTCACCAACAGACCACCGCCCACATGAAGGGCGACATCGTGCGGGCACTACCCATCGCCGAAGGCCCTGTGTGGGGCCTGCCCCAGTCGCCGGGCTGGGGGCTCGAGATCGACCACGAGGCCCTGGACGCGGCGGTCGAGGCCTTCGAACGCGACGGCCAGTTCTGGCCCTTCCAGGACGACGAGTGAGCGTGGTCGAGACGCTGACCCTGGCCAGCGAAGAGCTGTCGGTGGAGGTCGCGGCGCGCCGCGGCGGTCGGATCACGCGACTCACCGACCGACGGAGTGGGCGCGAGTGGCTCATCGGTCCTCACGGCACGGGTGCGCGCGCGGCCTTGGACGTCACCTATACCGAGACCGACCACTACGGCTGGGACGAGATGCTGCCCACGGTGGATCCCTGCGCCTATCCCGACGAGCCCTATTCAGGAACCCCGCTACCCGACCACGGTGAACTGTGGTCCGCGTCGTGGGAGGTGTTGACCCAGTCCGCGACCACCGTGCACCAGCGCGTGGTCGGGCGTCGGCTCGACTTCACCTTCCAGAGACTGCTGGAGGTGCACGGACCCGTCCTGCGCTGCTCCTACCGCTGCGAGACGCCGGTCGACACCGTCATGCTCTGGGCGTTGCACCCGCAGTTCCGCGCGGTGCAGGGTACGCGACTGTGCCTGAGCCCGGAGCCGGAGACGGTCCTCGAGGGCGACCTCGACCACTTGCGGCCGCGTCCGTGGACGGGCGTACTCGAGGTCGATCGAGACGTGGCCGAGGGGGGCGACCTCATGCTCTACGCCGATCCCGACCGGGCCGTCACGGGCGCCTCGCTCACCGACCCTTGCGGTGACGCACTGACGATGACCTGGGACCAGGGGGCCTGTCCCTACCTGGCGATCTGGGCCGATCGCGGTCGCTACAGTTCTGGTCGGGTCATCGCCATCGAACCGTGCAACGGCTTCGCCGACGACCTGGCGAGGGCCGTGGCCGCGGGTCGCGCGACCACTTTCGCCGCGGGCGTGGCCCGG
>Ga0007854_10003023_pt1 | contig 10283 bp, 8 predicted proteins | sample CryBogCBH12Aug08_FD_60382 | JGI IMG/M metagenome (GOLD analysis project Ga0007854, IMG submission 60382) | Freshwater microbial communities from Crystal Bog, Wisconsin, USA - CBH12Aug08 | ecosystem: Environmental > Aquatic > Freshwater > Lake | place: Crystal Bog, Wisconsin, USA | collected... | reverse complement strand
TAAAAATGGTGACCTGTCCGGGCTGCGACGCAAAGACGTTCATCCCCGGCGACCTGCCGCCGCTGGCTTCGGAACCGTGCAAGAAATGCGGGCATCCAATCATGATGCCGATGCAACTCCGGCAGTTTGAACTGCGCAGCAAAATCGCTTCCGGGGGCATGGGCACGGTTTATCGCGCGTGGGACACGACGCTGGAACGGCTCGTCGCCGTTAAGCTCATGAAGAAGGAGCTGCTGGATGATCCCAAGATGCTCGAGAGTTTCGCCCTCGAAGCCCGCGCCTGCGCGAAGCTGAACCACACGAACATCATCCACATCTACACATTCGATGAATGGCAGGGCGAACGCTATCTCGTGATGGAAATCGCCGACCATGGCAGCCTCGACGCGCGCATCGAAAAGTTGCATGTCATCCCAGAATTGCAGGTGCTGGATGTCGGCATCAAGATCGCCTCGGCGCTGGACATGGCGTTGAAATACGATTTGCTGCATTGCGACATCAAGCCGGGAAATATTTTGTTCAACGCCGACCACGAGCCGAAGCTGGTGGATTTCGGCCTCGCCCGCAAGACGGATGCGGAACAGGAAGGCGCGGAGTTCACACGCGGCACGCCGTATTACGTTGCGCCGGAAAAAATCAAGCGCGAGCCGGAAACGTATTTGTCCGACATGTATTCGCTCGGTGCGACACTGTATCACGCCATCACTGGCCATGTGCCGTTCGATGCGCCGACGGTGGAAGAAGTGGTCGTGGCGCAGGTGCAAACGCCGTTGACGCCGCCGAACCTGGTGCTGCCGGACATTTCGCAGCCCACGAGCGACGCGTTGTCGCGGGCGCTGGCCAAAAATCCGGCGGACCGGTTCTTGAGCTACGATGAATTCCGCATGGCGCTTGAGGCCGCGCGCAGCCAGTTGCTCGTGCGCCAGTATCAAACCTCGGAAGCGCCCCAGCCCAAACGCACGACGGGTTGGTGGCGGCGATAAAGATAAAAAAGGCGGACGTTGCCGTCCGCCTTGCGTGAAACTTTTTCGGGTTCGCTTAATTCGTGTCGGCCTTTTTCTTCTTGGAACCTTTGTCGGCTTTCTGGCCGGTGTTGATGGTGGTGGCGTTCAGCTTGTCGCCGTCCTTTTTGTAAGCGCCGCCAATCATCGTGCCGACGGTGATGTCCGCAAGTGTGGCCGGTTCGCCATCCTTCGTGATCTTGGTGTCCGACGTGATGTTGTAGGTCTTGGTGCCGATCGTCACGGTCATGGCCGTGGTGTCAACCGCAGTCACCTTGCCATGAAACGGCAACGAGCCGTGCTTCTTGGCGGCAGGCGCGGCGGCGGGAGCATCAGGTTTCGCAGCCGGCGCGTCCTCGGCGCGGATGGTGGCGGGCACGGCAAGCAAAGCCGCTGCCGCGATGGCGTATAATGCGATGTGTTTTTTCATTGGTCGTTTTGTTTTTGTTGTTCAGTTTTCCAGAACTGGACCGCCCAGCCGGAAAGTTTCCAAAAATCACCAAGCCCCTTCAGTCAACAATTCGACAATGTTTTGGGCCAGGTCCGCCGCCAGCAACGGCGCGGACTGGCGTTCGGAACTGGCGAAATCGGGACCCACGTTGACGAGCGTGTGGCCTTTTACATCACGGTCAACCAGCAATTTCCCGGAAGCCCGTTCGCGGATGACGACATGCATGGTGACGCCGACGCGGAAATTTTGCGTGGTCGAAGAATCCTGGTTCAAATAGCCCATGCCTTCACGGTCGTAACTGCGGATGACGCCGCTGACCACCAAATCGCCCGGTTCGCGCGTCGCCAGCCGGTAAGTGGCGTCGGTCTGCAAGCGTTCGCGCAACGCCTGCGTGACGGCGTCGCCAAGGCGCGGCTGAAGGGTCTGATTGTTGAACGGCAGCACCTCCACGGTTTTTTCACCCGCCAGATCGCCGTTGACGGAACCGAGGCGGTAGCTGGCACAGCCGGACAACACGACCGCCACGAGACAGAGGAAAAGAATTTTTAGGGCACGCATGGCGGCTTATTTTTGCGGCGCGGCCAGCAACCGGGGTTTCAAAATTTCAATGCGCTGGCGAGCCTGCGCAGCCAGCGGGGAATTGGCGTCCAGTTGCAACACGTCGTTGTAATAAATAATGGCCCCGGCCCACCGGTGACCTTTTTCGTAGAACTCCGCAATCTCAAAACTGCCGCGCACCTGCTCGGCCTTGAGCTTGGTGACCGCGTTTTGGGCGGTGGCCACGCGTTTGTCGTCAGGAAAAACCGTCATGAAATCCGTATAGGCGGCGATGGCCTGCGCCGCCGCGCTCTGGTCGTATTCGGCGGTATCGGCTTGTTTTTCCCACGCCACGCCCGCGCGATACATGGCATCGGCGGCAATCTGTGGCTGGTCGTTGTAACGGTCGGCGGCGGCGTTGTAGGCTTTCACCGCTTCGGAAAATTCCTTTTGCTTTTCGCGCGCCTCGCCGATTTTCAACTGCGCGTGCGGGGCGACTTCGCTGTAAGGGCCGTTGGCGACGATCTTGTCATAAAGCTTCGCCGTCTCGTCCATCGAGGGGTAAAGCGGGATGATATTCCAAAGCTTGAACCATTCGCCGTTGAGGAAGCGGCCGGCAACTTCGTATTGCCGCCACAGCACTTCGTTGTATTGGGAGCTTTTGGGATATTTCTCGATGATGGTCTGGTAGGCATTGAACGCGGCTTCGGACTTGCCGGAAGTTTCCAGACAGCGGCCGACGAGATACGCGGCGCGCGGGGCGTAATCGGAAAACGGCCACACCCGCAGCACACGGTGCGCGGCGCGCACGGTCACGGAATAATTCTTGGCGGCGAAAGCGTCCTCGGCCACCTGCAATTGGTCCTTGGCGCGGGTGCGCTGCCATTTGGCGGTCTCGCCGTAGGGTTCGTAATACCAGCCCTCGCCCGGCACATACATGAGGGGTGCGGGCGAACGCGATGGCAGCAACACCACCGCCGTGACAATCAACAACCAGAGGCCAAGCCGACGATTCATTTGCTTAAAACGGTAACGGCCAATTTCGGCCAAGTCAAAGCCATTCAACCCCGGTAGACAATCAGGATGCCGTAATCCGTCATGATCTTTTGCACGCCCACGTCAAACATCTCGTAACTGATCGTGTGGATGCTGACGAGGTTGCCCTCGCCGACCTGCTGGAGAAATTCCGAGGCCTTCTCGTCAAACTTGTCGTGGCCGGACTCGATGCAGCTCGCGCGGCGGATGGTATGGAGACGCAGCCGTTTGCCCGCGCCCTTCTGGACAACTTCCAGCGGCGGCTTGGGCTTGTCGATCAGCGATGCGCCCGGCTTGTCACGCACAGGCACTTTCAAGTGCAGCGGCACTTTGGCCGCCGCAGATGCGGCGATGGGACTGGCCGTCACCGGCGGGGGCGTCGGAACGGGCGGTAGCGAACCGGTGGTCGCCTTGCCCGTAGCCGGGATGGTGATATGCTCGCCGCAGGAGGGGCACTCGATGGAGGTGCCGGCACCGGATTGATCCACCGCCAGTTCCTGGTCGCAGTTCGGACAGTTGAAGACGATGTCCATAATTTAAGGGGATTGATTTTTGCCAGCCTACGTCCGCACCTCCGGGCAAACCAGAAAAAAATTTCTGGAATGGCTATTTTTCAAAAAAGACGCTGACAAACGGAAGCCATCGCCACGCCGTCCAAAAAAATTACCCGCTCGTTTTCGGCTTGGTTTTCGATTTCGGGGATGCGACAGGCAGGATTTTTTCGCCGGGCTTGGGCAGACTGGCTTTCACGGTTTTCCAATCGGGATTGAGGGTTGCTTCGCGGAGGGAAAAATTGCGGAACTCCACGCTCTGGCCACCAACAGTGAAACCGGGCGCGACGTGCGCCTGTTTGAAAAGGTCGTTGCTGCCCCAGGCCGTGAGTTCATCCACGCGGCCCAGCATCGTGTCGCCGACCATTTCCATGCGAACCTTGTGCCAGGTGTTCGTGGCGAACTGCGCCGGGAACCGCGCAAAAACAATGGCCTTGTCCGGCCCGTCGTGGTCGTTGTCGTCGCGCTGGATGGTGACCGTCGTGGGCGTAATCATGATGCGCGCCATGTGATCCTTGATGGCATTGATGCTCAAGCTGGTGGATTTGGCACCGACAAACCGGAATTCATATTCGATGACAAAAGCGCCAAGCACATTGGTCAGACGGTTGACCGCACCATGATGGTCTTCTGGTTTTTCGGAGCCACGCCAGACACCGTCGGCAAGCTCCCACTTTCCTTTGGCAGCTTTCCACGGCAACGCGGGTGCGGCATCAAATTTATTTTCGTAGATGACCTTGCCGGGAATGGCCAGCAGCGGCTTGTCCGCAGCAATGACCGCAGATGCGGCGGCAAACGTGATGATGAGCAGGATAAATGTTTTCATGGGAATTTTTTGGAATGCTTCACCAATGCAGACGGAGTTCGGCATCCGGTGGTTTCGCCTAATTTAATCTTTGTCGGCGAACTGACGTGGAGCCGTCCGCTCACGCCGTGTGTCTTGGCGGATTTTGCGGGACGGTGAAGGATGCGGTTGCGCCACCGCTTGGATTGCCGACGATGGAAAATTTTCCACCAATTTTTTCCATGCGGGATTTCATGTTGGGCAGGCCGTGGCCGCCGATTTTTTTCCCCGTTTCCGCACCGGCTGAATCAGACTGGAGACCGCGTCCGTTGTCTTCGACTGACAACACAAAATGCGCCGGTTCGACCGCCAGCGAAACGCGCACCTCGTCCGCGCCGGAATGTTTGAGCACGTTGTTCAGCGCCTCCTTGAAGGCAAGAAACACATTGTGCCGCGTCTCGGCGGTCAGTCTCCAGTCCGGCAGTTGCACCGGCAAATCCAGCCGGCAGCGCAGCCCGGCGCTGGAGAGCAGTTCCTGGGCATAGCCGCCCAGATAAGTGGCCAGTCCGTCGAGCGAATCGTTTTCTGGATTCACCGCCCAGACGATTTCGTCCAGAGCCAAAGTCATTTCCCGCGCGATCGTGGAAATATTTTTGCTGTCGGCGGTTTCGCGGGCGGACTCGCTCAACATCGCGATGCGCGTCAAGCTGGTGCCGAGGTCGTCATGGATATCGCGGGCGATGCGGGCGCGTTCCAGCTCGACGGCCTGCTGCGATTTCAAACGCTCCATCTGGCGTTTCAGTCGCTGCCGCATGAGCCACGCCGCCTCCGCCAAAAACATCGCCACCGCCGTGACAATCAGCCCGATGACGAACTGTGGCGTCCGCCAGAAAGGCAGTTTTGGCACGATGAGGGTCAACGCAGTTTCATGCCCGTCCGGCTTGCCTAAAGGCGTCACGGACAGGACGCGAAAAACGTGTTTGCCGGGCGGAACATTTTTATAGCTTACAGTCTGCGCTCCGCCCGCGCCGACGGTAAACATTTCTTTCCAACGCACCACCAGCCGGTCGCCTGACTTGAGATGCAACATGCCCGGCACCTTGCAATTCCAAGCGGTGATAAGGTTCGGGCTGTTGTCCAACACCGCCAGCGCGTGGTTGCCAAACACCGGGCCGGCCTTCACCACTTGATTCATATCCGCGTGATAACGCAGCGCCCGCTGCCAGTCGCTAGGCGTGCCGTCAATCCGGTCAAGGCCGGTGCCGGTTTCAAAGTCGCATTTGTAAATCTCCCGCTCCTCCGATTCGTCCTTGCCGGTGATGACGCTGATGCGGACATCGTCAATGACCATCATGCCCAGCGTGTCGGGAAAACGCCCGCCACTCAACCCGGTCGCGAGGCCGAGATAGATATACGAAACATCCTTGGTCAGCGTCAGCACCTCGCGCCGCTCCGAAAAAGTGGAATTCGTCGGCGTGCCGCGCCAGCCCTGGCTGTCACCCGTCGCGGCGAAGTCACGGAAAGAGATGGGATCATTTTTGGCGTCGTTCAAGCGAACCGTGAAACGCATCGCGCCGCCCGCCTCCTGCCAGTCGTCATCCACGCCTTCGAGTTTGTGCCGCAGCCGCCACGGCTGGTCGGTCGCATTTTCCGTCGGCCCGTAATAAAATGCGATGCGATGTGCGCCGGGCGAAAGTTGCAACACCCCGTTGAGCGCGCCCGCGTCCAGGTTGGCGGCTTCACCATCCACCGTGACTCTGTCAATGGTCAGGTTTTGGCCGGCGGGCTGGTTGGTGTCCGCAGCATGAACTGGGAAAACAGCCCAGCCGGCGGCGAACAAAAAAATTCCAGCCCCAATGGTTTTTACTGCGCGAAATTTTTTTGCAGTCGGCATGATGTTCAAAAAAATCGCTTAACCGCCGAGATATTTCGCCACCGCATGGGTGCGCGAATGGACATGAAGTTTTTCGTAGATCCGCCGGATGTAGGTGTTCACCGTCGGCACGCTGATGTTCAGGCTTTCGCCGATTTCCTTGGAGACATAGCCGCGCGCCATCAGGTCCAGCACCTGCCGTTCGCGCGGGGCGAGTTCCGCCGCCTCCGGCGCGCCCGCGTTTTCGTCGCGCGTGAACGACTGCACCACCTTGCGCGCGATGCTGCTGGTCATTGGCGAGCCGCCGCGATGCACTTCCGCGATTGCATCCAGCAATTCCCCGCGCGAGGCGCGCTTGAGCAAATAGCCGGTCGCGCCCGCCGCGAGCGCACGAAAAATCCGCTGCGCGTCTTCATACACCGTGAGCATCATGAACTGCGTCTTGGGCATTTCCGGCTTGAGCCGCGCGACGCACTCGATGCCGTCTAAACCGGGGAGATTGATGTCCGCAAGCACCACATCCGGCGGGTCGCTGGGCAAAGATTTCAATGCGCTTTCCGCGTCCTTGAATTGACTGATCACCTTCATGCCTTCGGCGTTCGCCAGCCAGCCGACAAAAATTCCCCGCAATCCCGCGTCGTCCTCGATGATGGCAATGCGAACTGGCACGCTGGTGTTTTTATCCGGTTTCATTCAGTTTGTCGTGTCGCCAATTCTAATGACACAACGAGGGTGGGGCAAGCGGTCTGGGTTAATGGCCGACCCGACGGAAATCCGGACAGCCCCATTTATATTATGGTTGGATTGGTTGGTTTTTTTCCGGGCTGGCGGTCATTTGCTCGTTCTGTCTTTCAGCCTGGCGGCAATGGCGGCGAGGCGATCAGAATTGGTGCTGCCATCGCGATTGAGCGTGGGAACCAGCCAACCACCCTCGTCGTTTTCATTCCAGGCGTAGATCAAAACGGTGTTGGCCGGCGTGACAGAAGAACGGTTGCTCGCCGTCCAAGTAAGCGCGTCGGCCAGATGATTCGCCAGCTCGGCGGGCGTGGGCGGAAGCGCGTTGTTTGTCGAGCCGGCAGTCCACGGGACTCGGTTTTCGACCCGCGTCCGGTTGTCCCAGCCGGAGGTCACGATGGGCACGAGGTTCGCGCCGGTCGCCTTGCCTGATTCCCAAAACCGGTGGGCTTTCGTCGCCAGTTTGGTAAACGGCATGTCGCGGCCGTAATCTGCGCAGACGGCGTAAGCGCCGATCGCATCCAGTCCGTAATCCTGCATGGTGTTGAAATCGCTGTTCGCATTCCAGCCCTGATAGACGATGTAAGGATTGCCGAGGCCGACGTTGGTGGTTGCGGTGCGGAGCCGGTTGATTGCGGCAGTAATGGCAGCCGGTTTGGAAAATCTGGATGAGATGTTGATTGGATTGAAAATGAATACCAGCGGGCGGTTGCCCAGCACTTTTTGATACGACGGGTCTTTGAAATAATTCACATAGCGGGTCAGCTGCACATCCCAACTTTCAGTCCCGCCGGAGAGGTATCCGCCTTGGAGATTGAGGGCAAAGTTGATGCGGTGCTTGAGCGGGCTGGCGAGGTAAAGATGCAGCGCGTGCGACATGGTGGAGTCGTCGTCATAAATACAAAACGCCCAGTAATCAATGCCCGCCTCGGCGGCGAAGTTGATTTCCTGATCCATGATGGCCTGCGTGCCGCCGTTGATGACCACGGAATTTGAGCCGGTGATTTTTGCAAAATACGGCAGGCGATAATGCCAGTGGTCCGGCCCGAGCGTCCGCTCCACGGCGGCCTGAATGCCGCCGCCTTCCTGCCACGCGTCCCAACGAATCGCGCCAATCACGGGCCGGGACAAACTTGAAGTTGCGTGGGCGGAAGGTTTGGTGAGCCTGGCCGAATTATTTGCACAACTAACAACCGTCAACAAACCGAATCCCGTTGCCAGTAGCTTAATTAAATTTTTCATATGAGAATTTGAAAGCTGCCATCGCCGTGGCTTCGCCGGCTCACCGCAATCCCGCGTCGTCCTCAATGATGGCAATGCGAACTGGCACGTTGCTATTTTTGCCCGGTTTTGTCGCGGTGGTCATGTCGTCAGTTCTAATGACACCACCATGCATGAGCGAACTTGTCTTGGCAAGCAGCCGTCCAGCGCGTTCCGCTGGCGTGAAGTTATTTTCCTGTTTTCAATGCACTGCTTCTAAAATCACTTTCCCCTCCACCACATCGCCGGGACGCAAGAGCCGGAACGGAATGACATATTCGTTCATGCACATTCCGCGTCCGGCGTTCGCATAGTCCGCCACGAGCAGACGCACGCGGTCGTCGTCAAGCCAACAGCGGGTGTGTTGCGTGCCGTCGCCGATGACGCGCAAGCCGCTGCCGTCTGCCGAGCGTAGTGACGCTTCAATGACGTTGCGCTTCATCGAGCAGAAATCATTTGAACCCATTTCGGTTTCGTCCAGACTCCAGCTCCAGTCCGGCTGTGTGTGTGGGCCGTGGACGTTGACCAGCGGTTTCCCAGTGGAGGCTTTCGCCGTGCCTTCCGCGCGGCCAATGTGGTCGTCCGGATAATAACTCCACTGTGCCTTGCGCTTCCAAGAAAGCGTGTCGCACTCGCGCGGCAAATCCAAAACCACGCCGAGCTGCCAAGAATCAACCGGCACTTTCAGTTTGAAATCGTAATCCACGGCCAATCGTCCGTCGCCGGTGAACTTTAGCACGAACCGGCCTTGCGCCTCCGCATATTCGCCGGCGATTTCGATTTCTACGCCGCCAGTCGTTTCGCGGGCAGATACTTTGGAGGCGTGCCAATCGCGGCACGCCGTCTTGACCGGCAGATACTCGGCCTTCACAAGCTGGATTCCCTTTTGATGATTGTCTTTGACGAGCGGCAGCAGCATGAGCGTCGGCCCGCCAACAGCCACCGGCCTGCCACCGGCGGTCGCTTGTTTAATCATGCCGGTCTTGGCGTCCAACTCCCAGCGCGCATCGCCGCATTGCACGGTGAAAGTTTCCGCAGTTTTTGTTAACGCGACCTTTTGAGATTTTGCCACCACCGTCGCGGTCTTCGTTGTGCCGATGGTGAACCGCCACGCATCCACCATGAATCCCAGCGGGCTGAACGCTTTCAACTCCAAAATTTTTCCGTCCGCATTTTTTGCGGTAAGCGGAATCAGTAATTCGCCTTTGCCGCCGGGCACAACGGCGCAGTTCGTCACCGTGCCGGACTGTCCGTCGAACGTCCACTCGAAGCGCAGTTCGCGCAGGTCGCTGAAAAAATGCCGGTTCTCCACCGGAATGCTGACGGGTTTTCCGGCGACGGGCAGCGGCAGCGCGTCCACTGTGATATGCACCGGCGAATAGATTTTTTTCAGATGCCAGTATTCCGGCTTGGCACGACGCCAACCGTCCAGCGGACCCCAATTGCCGTAGCCCACGACATCGCCGGACGGCAGAAAAAAATAATCATCAATCGCCGCCCAGACATTTCCGCCGAGACACGATTGCGTGGCGAGCATCCGCTCCCACATCGCGGCGATGCCTTCGCCCCACGCATCGCGCAGGCCGGGATCGGTCATGAACTGGCGGCGGTTGTAGCAGTTGAGATGCGCGTATTCGCCAAGCAGGACGGGCTGCGGATTGCCGTCGAACCTTTCGGAAAACCCCGACAGGCCGGGATAATGCGGCGCGTCAATGTCCACGAGCGGTTGCGGATGCGATTCATTTCCTTTTCCCCACAGAAACGGCCCGCCGCTGTCGAACAGGCACGGACGGCTCGCGTCCAGCTTCCGCGCCAGCGCCATCGTCGCCTCAAAATTCCGTCCCCAGTGCGACTCGTTGCCGAGCGACCACAGGATGACGCTTGGTTCGCTGCGGTCGCGGAGCGTGGTCTCCATCTGCGCTTGGAGAAAATACGGCAGGTTCAAAACATCTTTCGCTTTCGCGTCGTTGACCCAGACGAACGGCGCTTCCAGTTCCACGAACATTCCCAGCTCGTCGCAGGCTTCGAGAAATTCCTCCTGCGGTGGATAATGTGA
>Ga0007854_10003022_pt1 | contig 10283 bp, 7 predicted proteins | sample CryBogCBH12Aug08_FD_60382 | JGI IMG/M metagenome (GOLD analysis project Ga0007854, IMG submission 60382) | Freshwater microbial communities from Crystal Bog, Wisconsin, USA - CBH12Aug08 | ecosystem: Environmental > Aquatic > Freshwater > Lake | place: Crystal Bog, Wisconsin, USA | collected... | reverse complement strand
AGCATTCGTCAAAACGTTCAAGCGGGATTATGTTGGCGTGAACCCGCTGCCCAACGCAAAAATTGTTCTCGAACTCGTAGCGGATTGGTTCGAGGATTATAATGATAACCATCCGCATTCCGGGCTGAAAATGCGCTCGCCTCGTGAGTTCAGATCAGCTCAATTTGTAACCGTCTGAGTGTCCGGTGAAACGGGGGCCAGTACAGAATAAACGAGACAAAATCATGGGACTTATTTTTCAGCGAGTAAAACTATTAAATCTTACCATGCTTTTTATTCTATATTCAATTGGTGCAGTGTATGCACAAGACGCAGTTTGTAAAACTGATCCCATCAATGGAAACCAAATTTCTTGTGCCATCTCAAGTGAGGCGGATTGCCAGCAGATCCACGACTACCCCTATGCTCGCAATCTTTTTTGTCCAGCTAGTTTTCTAGCTACGCAAAAAATAATAGAAACTTTAAAAACTTTCATAGAAGCCGACTCTAGTATTTCAGTTAATAGTTCTTTCCTTTTTTTTCAGACCCCTTCAAATTTATTCCCTGATAGTCAGACTGAAGTGTCCTGCACGCTGACGCCTTACAAAACCATTCCATTGATAACTAGCAGCTTAATACACGGCGCTGGTACTCCTTTGTGCAGCCTCGTTGGATACGTCACAAGTCCTGGTCCAACTGATCCTAATCTCATTGATCCAAATAATCCTCTTCCGCAGAGTCTTAGGTTATTTCCTACTTTCTTTGAATCTCTCATGGCTGGTAATAACCAATATCCTCTCAATGTTTTTAACAAAGGCGGTCCCTTTGATGGGCTGATTAGCAGACTTGGCGCAGCAACTGTACAAGGGTTCCTAGAGCTTGAGCCTACTCTGCAATTTAATAACGCTTACGGACCCAACAATTGGAATACAGAGCCGCTGTTTAATGGCATAAGCGGCGGCGGCGGCGGAGGTTGGGGGGCGGAGATCTTAACCTTGGCTCAGGCGCAATCGATGGGACAAACACTCTTTACTTTTGGCGGCGGTGGGGGAGGAGGCTTAACTTCCACGCCAAGACCCCCAAAAATTAGTAATTCGACTTATTTGGGTGGTGGTGGAGGGGCCGGGGCACAATTTGCTAATGCTTTCATCATTAATGGAAAGTCTTATTCTGGGTTAGGGCTTGGAGCCGGGGGAAGCCAAACTCTAGTTGCCCCCGACCCACAAGGTAATAAAATTAAAACTGAAATATCCTACAGTTATAACGATACAACGAGCAACAGCCTCCCGGAAACAAACAATGGCATAATTCTTCAAAATTACATCAAACAACTAGGTTTTTTAAAACAAAAATTAAATCAAGCTATTTCTTTGGGACATAAAGTTATCTTGAGAGGAGGTGGGGGAATGGGCGCGGGAACAGAATATCTAGACTCAAAACTTTCCGAAATAACCCCACATGCGCTTTCAACCCAAGCAGGTTTTCAATTTCATATTGAATTTTCGAAGAAGGGGTCAACGTTCAGCGTCCCTAGACGTGGCTATTCATCAAATACTCTCACAGAGCTACTAGTTAATCAAAAACAGAATGCACTCTATCAAAAATTAGGCAACATATATCAAAAAGCAAATAAACAAGCACTTAATAAATGTGGTAATACTTATACGAATTATGATAGCTGCGTCTGCCCCACTACTCAAGCAATAACTATTTGTCTAGCAATGTCTACGCTTGGCGTTGCCAACCCAGCTCTTGTTCCAAAATGGCTCGGTAATCTATATTGTTCCAAGGACTCTATTTCGCCATCAGTCTCGCCAGGATTAGTTTCGCTTAGAAATGATCTTATAGACGCTCTTCCCACAGTAATTGAGACGCTGGATTCAGCTACAGCGACACAACCTAATCTCACTGCTGACATGTGTAAAAGCGCTTTGACAAGTTTTTTTATAACGCAAGATGGCCCTCCAGCACCGTAATCCATAGAATTTGAAGAGTTCAGTCGAAAAATCTCACGCGCATGGCGCATCTTTACCCGCTCCGCTGGCATCATTCGCTCCTTCGGTGAACCAAAAAAGCGACTTAAACTGACCAGCGATTTGACCCATAAACACCTAACGTACCCGGGCGTAATTATCTCGTTAGGGTGGGCGGCATCATCTCGAAATAGACGGGCGGCATCATTCCGTTGCGGTGGGCGGCATCATTCCGTTTTAGTGGGCGACTTCGTCAGGAATCAGCAGTTTGGCGTTTAAGGCTTCAATTGCGACGACGCTCCATCCCTCAAAAGGAGGACACTTCATTGCTCGTGTCGCGACCTTTCCAGGAAATCCCTATGACGGTCACACGCTCGCAAAGGTTATTCCTGCTCTTGAAGAGCAGATAGGCGGATCTCTTAAGCGGATCGTCGCGGACCGTGGCTATCGCGGTCATAACGCGCCGCAGACGCATAAATTCAAAGTCTATATCTCAGGCCAAAAGCGCCGCGTAACTGATACCATCAAACGCGAGCTACGCCGAAGCTCTGCCGTCGAACCTGTTATCGGACATCTCAAAACAGATCACCGGATGGGGCGAAACTTCCTTGCCCATGCAACCGGCGACGCCATAAACGTCATTCTCTCGGCAGTTGGTTATGACTGCCGCAGGCTACTCGTCTGGCTCAGGTTTATTTTTGCCTTATTACTGCTCGCAATCAATCAAACAAAAGCAAAAGAAAATCAGCTCTCACTTGCTTAAAACGAGTTCTTCACGTCCGACGAAGTATAGGGCCGATTACAAGTTCAATCCTTAACTAAGCCTCTTTAATTAATAAGGTAAGGTATCGTAAGATAAGTAATTAGACCTAAATGTGCGGCGTTAGGAGCTTACTTTTAATATTTCGACATATCCAAGATATTTATTAAGTAGAATGTATTGTTAATTTTACATCAAACAGAAGAATTAGCTATCAATTTATTGGCTGCGGGCACATCTGATGCCCTCATGACTTGCTCCAACATCAAAAGGCGCTCCAATTCGAGCACTAGCTCGGGATCTGTTGCAATATCCACCATCGCAAAGGAAGGATCCGCCCTTTAGTGTTCTCTTAGACTCAACATCTAGCGGTTTATGAGGGCCTTGTGGATTATCAATAATGTCGGTTTTGTTTAGTTCTCTGAACGCCACCGGATCGTACCAATCCGCGGTCCATTCCCAGACATTACCAATGATGTCAGACAATCCATACGGATTAGGCTCGAAGGAACCAACCGGGGCTGTCCCACTATGGCCGTCCTTTGCATGGTCATGAGTAGGAAACTCGCCTTGCCATGTATTTGCTTGGATAGGCGTTTGCCCATTATCTGGAAGAAAATTGTCGCCCTCGACTCCCCCTCTGGCAGCGCGTTCCCATTCTGCCTCAGTGGGCAGACGTCCGCCAGTCCAGCGACAAAAGGCGTCTGCATCCGTCCATGCGACTTGAACCACGGGATGATTATCCATCCCTTCAATTGAACTGTCAGGTCCATGAGGATGACGCCATTGAGCTCCAGGGACCCAAGACCACCATTGTGATGGGTCTCGTAAGTTCACTTTCTTTGGAGGCGACTTAAACACCATACCACCAGGCTTGAACATGTCAGGTGGAACACCGAGCTCTTCCGGATTGCGACCTTGTAAAACTGGCGAGAGATCTGGCTTGCGCTCAGCCATTGTTACATAGCCTGTAGCTTTTATGAATTCTGCAAATCGTCGGTTGGTGACCTCAGTAAGATCAAGATAAAATTCCTTAATTCGCACACGATGCGCTGGTCTCTCCTCTGGCCACACATCTGGTGCGTCCGACCCCATTGTGAACTCACCGCCTGGTATAAGTCGCATTCCTGAAATATTAGCTGTCTCTGCATGAACGGGCAGAGATAAAAAGAGAGCACAAATTGCGGCCTTGGCTATAACTTTGCTTCGTAACATGTTCATCATGGGAATTGACAAGGTGAATTGAGCTTCCCTGCCAGCGTTTGTCTGTTTGTTGCATTTGTGTAGCCATCTAAGTTCATATCCCACCAAGTTTACGTCCCTTTGGTGATTCCAATCCCCACAACTGACTACCTAAACATCAATAAGTCTTAAACCAATACAACAGCCGTCAAAAGGATCGCTATTTATTGAATGTAAGGATTGCGGTTTTGATCTTAATAGGCTTGCCAGAAGTTGACTGCAAAGAAACCCTCCAGGTACCCTTTGGAGAGGCGCCCAAGGGGAGACCTGCGTTATTTGGAACTTGTAACACGCCGAGATTAACCAGTCCCTGAGAGTCAGGGGCCACTCTTTGTGAAGAGTAGACCATAAAAGGTACGCCACCAGGTCGTGTAACTGATATTGCAACAGGAGAGGCGCCTCTATGTGAGGGGAGAGCTTCTAGAGTAATATATAAACTGACAGTTTTTACGGCCAAAGGAAGGGTCTTAGACGACAGCGCGGTTATTTGTGCGCTCATCAATGGAGACTGCAGAGAAGTTGTATTGGCGGACTCTCCGTTATCATCATACGTGTATGTCAGAGTTGTTCCTGAGGAAGTAGCGCTGTTAGTATTTAATTGTCTCATATAGGTTTGCAAAGGGGTCTCTCCCTGATCAGGTACTGTTAGGTTCCAAAGCGAGAGGCTAGCGTTATAGGCGCCATTGTTATTTAAATCATCATTGATTGTTCCGTTGGTGCCATTTGTGCCAAAAGCTTTATTTAAATAATTAGCAACGCTATTACTGTTGGAGTAATAAGTGCTCAAATTAGGATCAAGTGCGTAAAGTAACAATCCGGCAGAAATAAAATTCTGGATGTAACCACCAGAATTATACCAAGGACTGGTTATGTTTACGACACTTGATATGTAATTTCCTGCGCTTGTGAAAGATGCGCCAAGAGCATCTAGGTTTCCGCCAGCAATTGCTTGCAGTATTGGTAAACTCTGAGCGCTAACATTATCGGATGCTCTGAGATAATTTTCTATTCGAACAGGCAACCGATCAGAGTCAGAATTATACTGGTTCGCGTTACGTGAAAAAGAGGTCTGGTAGTAATAGAGGCTCGCTTGAAGAGATGAGTATGTTGGATTGGAAAGCTTTGTGTTGTATAGTGAGGCATTGATTGTGCCAGTTGCACCGCTCATCGTTCTCGTATCAGCCGCTCCAAAATAAAAGACTGACTGCCATGCAGCCTGTGTATAGCTGATGGCGTTTTCCCAGAATGCAGTATTACCCGTGTCGTATAACTGAAATAGCTGATATGCTCTGATATCCGAATAATCTGGATGCCAAGTATTTGACTGGAAAGTACTTGCAGCCTGAGCGGCACCATCAGCTAGAATGTAGTTGTTTGCAGTATTTGTGTCGGTTGTAGAAAAATCGTTTTTACGAATTGCAGCGATATAAGCCTGAGCCATCTGTTTGTATGTTGCAGCCGTTGGGTTGGTCCAACTATAAACTGAACTATTTGTAGCCTGATCTGCATAAACGTAGGCTAGGGCTATATTAATGTCTCCATCACCTGCCGAATTTGTATCAACAGCATAATAGGCTGTTTGACCAGAGCAAGATGACCCAGCCGTGCAATACCAATACCAAGGGAACAAGCCCGTGGCAGTGTTTAAACCTGCCTGAACTGTGGCTGATAATCCATTAAATGTTGCTTGGTCATTATACAATGCGGCCAGAATCATTGCGTATCCCATAGACTCGCTGATAATGCCTTGTCCGTATGTCCCCGCATTATCCCATACAGCCAGTCCATTGTTAACTGATAGAACAGAATTGCTAATTGTTATTGACGAAACGTTTCTCCAAAAGGGAGGAGGTGAGCTAGCCTTAGGAGTATAGCCTTGATAATAAGCATAATATTTTGAATTACTTACATTAGTAGGTGTTTGAGCCGCCGCGCAGATTGGATTAATATAAATCCCTATTGCGACCAGGGATTTTAATATTTTTATAGTTTTATTTTGGGTTAAAAAATAGCCTGACAAAATTTTGCTTTTTTGGCGCTGATCAGGGCTCATAGTATTTTTGCTCCAAATAAAAAATATACTCATTTTTTTCATACTAATTTTTTATTGTAAAGTGATCGGTAATTTCGAAAGATTTTTTATCTAGAATTAAACTCAGGTAATATTAACTTCCGCCATAAGAAAAACATGCTTGATGTAATAAAAACATATAAATCATTATTCTTTGAATTGACCTATATGCATTTTTGCATCAGTTATTTTTCTTGTCTCTGTAAAATCGTTGATTCTTACGCATGTTTGCTCCAATTTTACCTTAATGTGCTCGACGAAAATCGCGTAGGTAAGATCGTCATATTTTGATATGATGAGATGGGAGTCCAGTCATCAGCTTAATTTTCTTGCAAATTGAAAATATTGAAGATCAATCATTTTAGTTTTGAGAAATCGATCCATTAGAACAGAGGCTAATTCAATTAAATCTTGCTCGAGCCATATTAGCTTTTCCGGCGTCTCGGCTTCAAAATTAGTTTTTTTTTGCAAAGTATATGCCTTGTTTAAGAGCTTGGGAAAGTGGCTCAGCCTCTGGGATCATTGAAGAAATAAGCGCCTCTAATCTACCAGTTTTGCTCATTTTCTTTTTTATTAATATTGCATGTTCTGTAGGTATAATAGTCTCAGTTATAATAGAATTAGTTTGTAGGCTAAAACTTTCCGCTAGTGCTGAAACTACAGCGTCCCAGCTGGAGCCAGAGAAAGAAAGACTCATTAAGTCTTCTTTTGAAGAATGACCAAGGAATTTAGCTTTATCACTTTTAAAAAATAAGAGGCTCATTCTGCCTTCGTCAATGCACCCTGTTATCCTGGCTGAGCCTTCGTGTAGAGTTTTATGTTCAATAAATAATCTATCGGAAAACCTGAGGGTCTCTTTTTCAAAACGTAATAAATGAGAAGAAAACTTGTAGGAAATATTGCTCCATCCCTCGGATAAGCCTGCCTGTTCACCGTCGGCTTCTGTTTTGATTGTAAATGTCGGTCGAGACATTTCTTAAACCTCTTGTGTTCTTAAACTCATACCATAGAAAGAAACACTATTCAGGGATGAGCTGGCTGAACTGGCCCCATTTTCGACTAGACAACCAAGCCTAACCCAAGGACTTAAGAATATCCTTAATGATAGGGTTTTATGGATGACCACTGACAGCACATCAAGCTATTGCTGGATCAGCAAGTTGTCGCCATCTTTTCCAAGCTCATCAGTGCCGACAAAGACTGATATTCAAATTTGACTACGGCTCGTAAGGTTTTAACAGCGGTGCATGAAAAACAAGACTACAATTTTATGGTTGTAGCGAAGTTTACGAGAGGAGCCCAGTCAAGAAATAGCCCAGTTGGAAGCATGTTATCTGCTTGGCTTCATTAGCTAAGATGTCATAATCGTATACGCGGTTTCTTACTGTGAGGCTGTGTCTAGACCGTTAACACATAGCCTCACAGGTTGTCTGATTATCTTGTTAGATCAGAAGCCGCCTACTGGGAGCCCATTGCATGCATCTGCTTGAGTTAAGTTCTGATATGGAGGAACTGTGCTAGGCAAAGTTGAAAGGGATCCACCAAACTGGGTGAGGAAACCAGAGCCAGGTCTTTCGGGCAAAGCTGAAAACACATCTTCTCCAACAGGGCAGTGACATTTAGAAACTTTAACAATACTACCATCGGCGGCGGTTAACTGCTGGGGAGCTTCGCATGCAAAACTGAAACAGTTAGAATATCGTCTCGCTGTATTAACCGCCTGAAGGCATATATTGTTTGCAGGTGCATCTTGTGAATTCCAACCATAAATCTCCTGAGGAAGAGTGGAATTGGGTTGAAATAAAGACCAAACCCCCCCTGGATAAGGGTTACCAGTGTTGTCGCAAGACCCGGCCATATTGCCGCCGTTAAGATTCGCGATTGCGCCTTTATCTCCTTCTGGAAGAACTGGGCAATTGCAGGTTACTTCAGGAAATTGAACAGTTCCACCGTTAGGTTGATTCACAGAAATTGTTTTACCTGTGGGGGTGCAAAAGGACGCCGCGCACAGTGCAAATTGTCTACCTTTACACAAGGCAAGTTCAGTCTTTGAAGTAGGGTCCGTACGGTGAGAAAATGTGGTCTGACCGAGAGCAGTTTCAAAAACCAGCAAGAATCCAACGAAGACGATGCTAGCCAAATTTCGAATATACCGTGCAGCAATTAACATGGTTCAGATCTCCTAGAAAATTTTGATAAGCGGCCAAACAGTTTGAGGAACTGGCCGCAGTGTGATTGAAATCTTGCAAGGATTTTTTTTGTATACCGGCAAATATGTCAAGCAGTTTTATCAGTTTCTCGTAGCAAATTTGTATATATTGACTGAATTCTCAAATTTTTTCTCAAGCACATGGATTAATCAAGGGTATGGCCTCTAAACAGCTAAGAAAGGTTATCTAAATTAGGCCTTTCTGGGCTAAGACGAAAAAGTCGGCTCACAGAGCAAGTGCTGGAAGTTTTTATTCGCTAGTTTGTTGCTGAACCAATAGTTTTTAGCGGCAGATTTTTCAGGTGTAAATCGTCACACAGCAACTCTATAAATTCATAAATACGAGAGTTGATAGCATCAAAGCTCGCTGTCTGGAGAGGTCGAAGTAGACCGAAGCTATTTTGGCGGCAATCGCAAAGGAAAGCGTAGGCACTCAGCTGATGATAAAGTTCTAGTATAGGTTTGCTCTATAACTTGGAGTAAAGGCTCACGTCATTATTCTTCCAAATACCGAGCAAAACAGGCTAATTCCGATCTTTCGGCAGAAACTTATAGTATCGTCTTTGCAAGTTCCCGCTAATAGGAAGTCTTCTGAATTCCTTCGTCGCTTGAGTAGGAACGCTCTTCGTATGTTTCAAATCTATTCAGAATTCGAGAATCGTCGAAAGTTGCCCCGGATTACCAACTAAAGTGCAATTCCTTAAGTTGAGGAACTCAAGTTTTTTGATTAACCTCCTCTATGAGAAGGCGAGGGGCGATCACAATATTGCGGAGGTGGCGCATTGGAATTCAAGCAGTAATTTAACTGCGCCGGAGCGCCAGCAGGCGAGCCAATGTATATAATAGCTCCATTATTAGCATTCGATACATTTGCTGCGCATACAGCGTCATAATCCGAATTAGTTGTCGGACACGTAGCTGGACCGAATACTTGAAAAGTAGCCTTTGATGAAGTGGTTACAGGGCAAGAACATATAATTTGGTTTGCTGCAACATTTCCCCAAAGAGGATTGTTGGACGTGCCCGATGTGTTAGTAAAACAAAGCCCTCCATCGCATTGCGCATAGCTACCTGAGTCACATGTGTAAAGCTTTGTATTGGACGGAGATGGTTGACTGTATGTGCTGACGATGTAGCCGCCTTTACCGGAACCGTTTTGATTGACTGTTGATATTGTCCCTGGAGAAGTTGCGCCCGGTATAGAATTTGTTGATGGAAATGATGCTGATGATGGAAATGGGTAGGCCTGCGTCGCACTTACGCTCGTACCACCGGGCATTATGGTGCATTTTGCGTAGGTGATTTCACCAAAGTTCACAGACTGAGCTCCTGCACATAGTGCATAGGTTTGATTACTTAGAATAGTGTAGTTTCCGGGAACATTAGGACATGCGCCGCCAGCCACGGCTACACCTGCGCTGAAAGACTCAAAGGTCGCCAGTATACATACATTGATGATTACTTTTTTTAAAAAAAACATTGCCGTTTATCCTCTATGTTTTTCTACAATATTTGTGTTTGATTTGCTGTCAAGATGTTGACTATAAAGTTTACATCGCTTCAATCTCTGGTTTTTATAGTCTACTGACTGAAATTATGAACAAAAATAAACTGTTTGATCTTCAAGAATACTAGGGCATGTCATCAATTAAGCCAGATGATAGCAGAAGTTAGATAAATTGCAGCTAGGAAGTTGCGTGCTGTTTTATAATACCTTGTTGCGATCGCTCGAAACTGTTTGAGCTTGCAGAAGAAGTTCTCAATGAGATGCCGAGCCTTATAAAGTTCTCTGTCATACTCTCGTGGTTCTAGACGACTACTTTTAGATGGGATGACCGATTTCTTCCCTGCATTTTGTAGAACATCAATCACTCTCTCGGCGGCATCATACGCTTTGTCTGCTAGCAAGATATTCGCTTCGAGAGTTGTAATGAGCTTATCAGCACCACACAAATCGTGAGCCTGTCCTGGCGTCAAATGGAAGCTAGTTGGATTACCAAGAGCATCGACGGTTGCATGTATTTTAGTGCTCAATCCGCCTTTACTAAT
>Ga0007854_10003020_pt1 | contig 10293 bp, 7 predicted proteins | sample CryBogCBH12Aug08_FD_60382 | JGI IMG/M metagenome (GOLD analysis project Ga0007854, IMG submission 60382) | Freshwater microbial communities from Crystal Bog, Wisconsin, USA - CBH12Aug08 | ecosystem: Environmental > Aquatic > Freshwater > Lake | place: Crystal Bog, Wisconsin, USA | collected... | reverse complement strand
CGCCAACGAGGCGGCGTTCTACGGGCCGAAGATTGACGTGCAGGTGTGGAGCGCCATCGGCCGCGAATTCACCATCGCCACCAACCAGGTGGACTTCGCCGTGCCCGCCAAGTTCGGCCTCACCTACCGCGACAAGGACAACTCGAACAAGACGCCGCTGTGCATCCATCGCGCGCCGCTCGGCACGCATGAGCGGTTCATCGGCTTCCTCATCGAGCATTACGCGGGCAACTTCCCGCTCTGGCTCGCGCCGGATCAGGTGCGCGTGATCACGCTCAACGACGATGCGGCGCTCATCGAATACGCGAAGGGTATCGTGAACGAACTCCGCGCCAACATGGTGCGCGTGGAATCCGACTTCAGCGCGACTCCGTTCAAAGCGAAAATTGCGGATGCGGAAAAACTGCGCGTCCACACGATGCTGGTCATCGGCGGGCGCGACATGGAGGCCGGTGCGGTTTCAGTTCGTCTGCATGGCAAAGGCAACGTCGGCGCGAAACCGAAAGCCGAGGCAATTGCGGAAATTCTCGCGGCAATCAAAGAGCGCCGCGCGTAACGTATGAATTGTATCGTCACTGCCGGACCGACGTTCGAGCCGCTCGACGACGTGCGCCGGCTGACGAATTTTTCTACGGGCCGGCTCGGCACGGAGCTGGCGAATTTTCTCGCGGCGCGCGGACACAAGGTCACGTTGTTGATCGGCGAATCGGCGACGTGGCCGGGCGAGCGCAAAGCGCAATCGGTGAAAGTTTTCTCCACCACGGCGGATTTGCGGGCGAAGTTGAAAGCTTTCTCCGGCAAAAAGGTGGACGCCATCTTTCACACGGCGGCGGTGAGCGATTTTGCGTTTGGACAAATTTTTACGGAAACAAAGGCTGGCGAATTTTCTGCGTTGAAAATGTCCAAGAAAGTTTCCACTCGTATAGGAACAATGCTGGTCGAGCTTTTGCCAACGTCGAAAATCATCGCGGAGCTGCGTAGCTGGTTTCCCCGGACAAAAATCGTCGGTTGGAAGTTTGAGGTGGACGGCCAGCGCGCGGACGTCTTGCGCGCGGCGGAAAAGCAGCTCGCGGATTGCGCGACGGATTTCTGTGTGGCCAACGGCCCGGCTTACGGCCGGGGATTCAACTTGGTTTCAACGGGCGGACAGAAACATTTTGCGCAAGCCATAGAATTATTCGCCGCTTTGGAGAAAATTTAGGAATTACGATATACGATTTACGAGTCGTAACCCAGTTTAAGCCGCGCGTAAATCGTATATCGCAAATCGTAAATCAGATCACGACTCGAAGTTCTTCAGGTGCTTCAGGCCCATTTTCATCGGCAGCCAGCCGATGAGAAACGATATCAGCAAAAACCCGGCGATGGTCAGGATAACCCAGTCGCTGTGGGCATGGAAGCCGCCGCCGCCCAGCACCAGCAGCGCGAGCGACGCGATGATATAGATCGAACTCAATACGAAACACAGCGTGCCGCCGAAGCCGCTGACGATTTTGTTCGGGTTGGATTCCTTGAGGTTGGGATAGAGGATGCCGAGGCCGACGGCGAGGCCGTTCAGCGCGAAGGTCATCACGGTGACGACTGCGCCGAAGAACGCGACGTCTTCCCAAGTCATCTTGAGCAGATAGCACGACAGCGTAACGAGGCCAAGCGTGACGGCGAGCGAGGCGGCGCTGGCGAGCCAGTATTTCGTCATCACCACGCGCGCCAGACCCATCGGCGACATCCCGACGATCCACATCCGCTGGCCTTCGAGCGAAAATTGCGGGAACACAAACCGCGTCGTCACGGACGCCAGGTTGAAGGCGCACGCGCCGAGGTTGAGAAATGCGACCGCTTCAATCCAAAACGGGCTGGTGAGCTGGTGCGTGAAGTTGCGGAGGTTGATGATGTAGGCGCCGAGCAGGCCGAAGAACATCACGGTCTGCCCCCATTGGGTCGTGTCGCGCCAGAACATCCGCAAATCTTTCACCGCCAGCGCGCGGGTGTCCGTCGCGAGCCAGGAAAAGCGGGCGAATAATTTTTCGAGGAAGCCCGGCGCGGCGGAATCTTTTTCCGCCGACTTGAAAAAATTAAATTTGAACATTCCGCCCGCCCGGCTTTGCACCGCCGAGGCCGTGCCGTAAAATAAATTGCCGAACCGCGTGAAGGCGAGGCTGCCGAAGAACAGCGTGTGGCTCAACAGCACCGTCGCGAAGAACAGCGCGTGGCGCGGGATGCCCTCGGCCCATTGCAGCACCGCGCCGGAGAGCCAGTAACTTGGCAGAAACGGAAACATCGTGAAGCGCGTCTTCGCGAGCAGCTTGTCCAGCGCCTCCAGCGTGCGCTTGTCCAGCAGGTCGTCGTCCACGGGGTTGGTCTTCCACCAGAACGCCACAAATGCCAGCAGCACCACCGCGAGCAGCAGCAGGAGCAGTTGAAAACTTTTCCGGTCGAGGTGCCGCCCGATGACGATGGCCGCCGCCGCGCCGAACACGCCGGGCAAAATGATGAACAGCCCGATGAGCAGTGCCGTTACCGGATAAAAATGCCACGGCAAATCGCGCACCAGCCCGAACGCGACGAGCAACGGCGCGATGAGAAACAAAAACGCCCACGACGCCAGCACCGTGGACTCGATGAATTTCCAGTTGAAGATGGTCTGCGTCGAAACCGGCAGCGTCAGCAAAAACGCCGTCTCGCGGTTCCGAAAAAGATTGGTGTAGCTGATGATGAGATTGCTCAACAGCAGCAGCGCGAACAAAAAGGCGAACAGCGTGTAGAGCAAGCGTTCTGTCAGCACCGCGCCGAGGCCGGGAAATTTCGCCATGAACCTCATGCCGTAGAAGAACAGCTCGAACGCCAGCACGAGATAGCCGAGGATGAAGGCGCTGATGATGCCCGTCAGCAGCCGCGATTGCGAGCGGATGGACAGCAGCCGCCGCCAGGAATGGATGAGGTTCGTCCGCAACAACAACAGCAGTTGCGATGATTTGAACCGGCTCGCCAAGGTGGACACAGGCAGAAATTAAGCCGTAGCGAGGTTGTCTTCCAGCACTTTCGAGTGCGCGGAGTTTTCCGCCGGCTCGGCCAAGGGTGCGTCGCCGAGAATTTTTATCGGTTCGTAAAAAGTATTCCGCTGCACCGGCGTCAGGCCGGTTTCGCGGATGGCCTTGATCATGTCCGTCTCGGTCTGCAATTGCGGCGAGTTCGCGCCGGCCATGTGGAAGATATGTTCTTCGATGATCGTGCCGTGGATGTCGTCCGCGCCGTATTTCAACGCCACCTGCGCGAGCTTCATGCCGAGGCCGATCCAATACGCCGTGATGTGCGGAAAATTATCGAGATAAATCCGGCTCACGGCGATGGTGCGGAGCGAATCGAAACCCGTCGGCGGATTTTTCACCGGAATGTCGTTGTTCTCCGGATGATACGCGAGCGGAATGAAACCGGTGAAGCCGCCGGTCTCGTCCTGCAACGCGCGGAGCTGGCGCAAATGATCCACGCGGTCGGCGAGGCTTTCGACGTGTCCGTAAAGCATCGTGCAGGTGCTGCGTCCGCCAAGCCGATGCCAGGTGCGGTGAACGTCCAGATATTCGGCGGCGGATTCCTTGCCTTTGGCGATGGTGCGGCGGACGTCGGGTTGAAAAATTTCCGCGCCGCCACCGGTGAGCGAATCCAGACCGGCGGACTTCAAATCAGTGAGCGTCTGCTCGACGGATTTTTTCGCAAGCCACGCGAGATGCAAAATTTCAATGGCCGTGAAGCATTTTAATTGCAGCTTGGCATCCAGCGTTTTCAACGCTTTCAGCATTTCGAGGTAATAACTGAACGGCAGCGACGGATGCAGCCCGCCGACGATGTGCAGTTCCGTGATGCCCAGCTTGAGCGCCTCGCGGGCTTTTCCTACAATTTGCTCCGTGGTCAGCTCGAAGCCGTCGGCATCGCGTTTCTTGCGCGCAAACGAGCAGAACTGGCACGACAGGATGCAGTAGTTCGAGTAGTTGATGTAGCGGTTGACGATGTAGCTGGCGCGGTCGCCGACCTTGCGCTGGCGCACGAAATCGGCGATGGCGCCGAGGGCGTTGAGATCCTTGGTTTCAAACAAGCGCAGCGCGTCGGCCTCGGAAATGCGTTCGCCGGCGACCACCTTTTCGTAGAGGTCGCGCAGTTCGCTGCGTTGGATGAAGAATTTCATCGGACGCAGATTAAAGCAGTTTTCACCGGACAAGGCAAATGCGGGAAGATGACAAGGGTTTCATTGGACACAGCGCGGAAAATCCGGCACAACACGGCCATGAAATCGGCCATGAAATTTCCCAAAATCATCGCGGCGTTCGTTCTGGCGGCATTGGTCGGCAACGCGGTGGCGCAAACCAACTTCAGCTTCGTCGCCGCCGGCGACATGCGGAATTATCTCCATGCCAAAAAAACCGACGAGCGACAGTTCGACGGCTGTTGCGCGGCAATCAAAGCCGCAGGCGCGGGCGAGTTCATGCTTGTGCCCGGTGATGCCGACCCGATGGCATCGGTGCGCGCGGTGATCGACGAGAATTTGGGCACAAATTATCTTTGGTATCCCGTGATCGGTAATCACGAAATCGAATCCGCCGGCGACGTCAAGTGGGCGCAAGCATGGGCCGCGCAGATTCCCGGCCTAGTCCGCCGCGGGCCGCTCGGCGCGGAGCGCACCACATATTCGTTTGATTTTGGCAACTCTCACTTCATCGCGCTCAACGAATTTTACGACGGAAAATCGGACGCTGTCACCAAGGCCGATGTCTGCGAAGCCGCGCTAACCTGGCTGGAGCAGGATTTGGCGGCCACGAAACAACCGCACATCTGGATTTTTGGGCACAAGCCGATCAAGACGTTTCCAGACATGGATTCGGGTCGAATCCGGCACGGCGAAGATTCGCTGGCCACGAACCCGGCGCATCTCGAACGATTTCTGCAACTGTGCAACAAGTATCAAGTCACCGCTTACATTTGCGGTCACACGCATGGCTGCTCGGTCGAAAAAGTGCGGGGCGTCTGGCAGGCGGATTCCGGCCACGCTCGCGGTGCCGGCGACGCCGGCGCGCCGAGCACATTTTTGAAATTTAATGTGGCCGGTGAAAAAACTTCCGTGGACATCTACCGGGCCGACGCCAACGGCGTCAATTACACGCTGAAAAAAACGGTGGCGTTGGATTGAATCAGCCCGCAGCGTCGCAAGTTCGCCACGGGTTTTGTCCGCTTGACCGGGCGGTGGATTTAACTGTGCGCGAATCACCGGCCAAATCAATTGAACTCCTGGTTTGATAAAAACGAGATTTTCTGCAACTTTTCGCGGCTCGGATTGTTCAACTTGAACCTAAATGGCATTTAGTCCCGTCAGAAATCTCGTGGCGACGGTCGCGGAAGCGTCACCGGCGCAGTTCGACGATTGGCGCAAGGCGTGGCGCGCGACGGTGGACGGCGGTTCCGCCGAACCGCTGCTGACGTTCGTCGCGCGCGAACGCGGCGTGGCCGAGGACGTTTTCATCCAGAAGCTCGCCACCGCGCTCGGCTGGCCGTATCTCGATTTGCCCAAGCTCACCGTCGAGAACGAGGTGCGCGGCAAGCTTTCCACCAAGATCGCTTTCCAATATTTCGTCCTGCCCGTCGCGATTAACAACGGTGTTTTGCAAATCGCCGCCAGCGACCCGTTCGACGCGGCGATGATGAACGCCGTCCGGTTCGACGCGAAGATGCCGGTCAGCTTTGCGCTTTCCACGCGCAGCGAAATCGAGAAGGCGCTGAAAAAGTATTACGGCGTCGGCGCTGAAACACTTGATGAAATGGGCGAAGGCGATCCGATGGAATTGGAACTCGCCTACGACAAGGAAATCACCGAGGGCGACCAGGAGGCGAGCGTCATCAAGTTCGTAAACCAAATTATTTGGGAAGCGTTCAAGGATCGTGCGACGGACATTCATTTTGAGCCGCAGGAAGACGAGTTGCGCATCCGCAACCGCGTGGACGGCATCCTGCACCAGATTCCGCTGCCGCCGACGCTGAAGCGTTTTCAGGCGGCCATCATCTCGCGCATCAAAGTGATGAGCGGCATGAACATTTCCGAAAAGCGTCTGCCGCAGGACGGTCGCATCAACGTCCGCATCAAGGGCGAGGAAATTGACATCCGCGTTTCCACCGTGCCGACGGTTTACGGCGAATCCGTTTCACTGCGTTTGCTGACGCGCGGAAAAATCTTTTTGAGTTTGGACAAGCTGGGCTTTTCCAAATTGGAAGAAGACGCGATTCGCGACATCATCGTCAAGCCGCACGGGATTTTTCTCGTGACCGGCCCGACGGGTTCCGGCAAGTCCACTTCGCTCTACGCGTTTCTCTCGGCGATCAATTCGGTTCACAAACGCATCATCACGATTGAGGAGCCGGTCGAATACGAGCTCAAGGGCATCAACCAAATCGCCGTGCGCTCGGACATCGGGCTGACGTTCGCGATGGGTTTGCGCCATATTTTGCGGCAAGACCCGAACGTCGTGATGGTCGGCGAAATCCGCGATTCGGAAACGGCGGACATCGCCATCCGCGCCTCGCTTACTGGTCACTTGGTTTTCTCCACGCTGCACACGAACGACGCGCCGAGCGCGTTCACGCGGTTGACGGACATGGGCATCGAGCCGTTCCTCATCGCGTCGTCCGTCGAGGCGGTGCAGGCGCAACGGCTCGTTCGCACAATTTGTCCGCAGTGCAAGACGGAACAAAAAGTGGATCACAATTACCTACGCAAGATCGGTTTCCCGGAAGCCGACATCGGCACGGCGAAATTCTGGCACGGCGCGGGCTGCGAAAATTGCCGGCAACAGGGTTATCAAGGCCGCAAAGGCATTTACGAATTGCTGCTGGTCACGGAAGCATTGCGGCCGTTGATCATGAACCGTGCGCCAGCCACAACCATCGCCGCCCGCGCCATTGAGGCTGGTATGCGCACGCTCCGCACCGACGGCTGGAACAAGGTCAAGGAAGGCACGACGACCATTGAGGAAGTCCTGCGCGTCACGCAGATGGAAGAACACATGGAATCGCTTGGTGGCGGGGACAAAACCCAGTTCATCTCACGCTCATGAAATTTCAAATTTCAAATTTCAAATTTCAAATCTGAATCATGGCCCGCTGGAACTCCTGCAACATCCTGCACGTCGCCCCCGACGCAAAACGCGTCTGGCATTTCGACGCGAAGGGCGGCGGCTTCGTGCTTGACCGCGAGCAGCGCGTGCCGCACACGGAGAAATTGCCAGCCAAGGGCATCGCGAAACAATGGTCTTCACTGTGGCAGCCCAAGCTGAACATCGCGTGGCTGCCGGCGGAGAATGTTTTTCTCCGCGTCGTCGAACTGCCCGCGAGCAATTTCGAGGAGACGCTGGCGATGGTGGAATTGCAGTTGGAAAAGTTTTCGCCGCTGCCGGTCACGCAAATCGTCTGGACCATGCACGTCATCGGCACGCACACCGCGCCGGCCAAGGGCGACAACGCGCCGGAAAGTTTGCAGACGGTCGTCGTGGTCATCGCCGAACGCAAGGTGGTGGAGGAATTTCTCGGCAAGCTGGAGCAGGAAGGTTTTCTCGCCGACCGGCTGGAGACTTCGATGCTCGACCAGCTCACGGCAATTTCGCCGACGGACGACGGTGCGTGGCTGTTTCCGATGTCGCTGGCCGGCCAGAGCGCCGCGCTGGTGGCGTGGTGGTTCGGCGGCGTGCTGCGGAATGTGAGTTTTGTCACGCTGCCGCCCGCCGGCGACCGCGCGCAGGAATTGAAGGATCAGCTTTCACATCTGGCCTGGTCCGGCGAACTCGAAGGCTGGCTGACGGCGGCGCCGAAATGGCATCTGGTCGCCGACCCGGTGAACGCGACGGAATGGGAAACAGTTTTGCGCGCGGCGCTGAACGAGCCGGTGACGGTTTCCGTGCCGCCGGCCCCGGCAGAACTGGCGGCGGGCACCGCGAAACGCGCGGCGGCTTCGGAAAAATCCAATCTGCTGCCGGCGGAATTCACCGCGCGGTATCACCAGCAGTTCGTGGATCGGCTGTGGCTGCGCGGCCTGGCCTACACCGGCGCGGCGTATGCGGTTTTCTGCGTGATTTATTTTTGCGCGACGGCGGTGCTGGGTTATCGCACCAGCAAGGTGGAGGCCGACGTGGCAAAGGTCAGCGGCAGCTACACCAACGCGCTCCAGCTCAAGGCGGTCTATGACGTGCTCAAGGAGCGGTCGCAGTTGAAATACGCGGCGCTGGACTGCTGGCAATGGGTGGCGGAGGAATTGCCGCAGGAGATTGCACTGCAACGCTTCGGGTTTTCCGACGGCCAGCATCTGACCTTGAGCGGCACCGCGCCACAGGATCAGGTGAACACGCTGTTTGATTTTAATACGTCCCTGAAAAAGAAAAAGGTCGGCGACCAGTTTGTCTTTGACCAGCAGCGCGGTGATCCGGTGAACCCCAAGACAACCAGCAGCGGCGTCATTTGGAATATGAGCCTGGAGCTCGTCCACGTGGAGGCAGAGCCGCAATGAAAAAATATTTTGAACAGCTCCGCCCGATGGAACGCCGCCTGGTCGTGGGCGTGGCGGTCGTGCTGCTCGTCGTGCTGAACGCGGTGTTCATCTGGCCGCATTTTTCGGACTGGGGCAAATTGCGTGGCCGGCTGGACGAGGCGCACCGCCAGCTCAAGCTGTATCAGGAGACCGCCGCGCAAATCCCGGCGTTGCAGGCGCAGGTGAAGCAGTTCGCGAGCGAGGGCGAATTTGTCGCGCCCGAGGATCAGGCCATCAACCTCATGCGCACCATCCAGGCGCAGGCCGCGGCGAGCGGCTTCGGCATCAATAATTATTCCCGCTCGATGATGCGGACGAACGACGCGTTTTTCGTCGAGCAGGTGCAGAACATCAGCGTCGTCGCCAAGGAGGAGCAACTGGTGGACTTCCTTTACAAGCTCGGTTCCGGCTCCTCGATGATCCGCGTGCGCGACTTGGAATTGCAGCCTGATCCGCCCCGCCAGCGGCTCACCGCGAACATCCGGCTCGTGGCCAGTTATCAGAAAAATCCCGCCGCCGCGCCGGCGAAAACTTCAACCGCAAAGGTAAAATGAAAACAAAAATTCTCGCACTGGCTTTGGCCTTCATCGGCCTCGAACTGTGGGCGCAACCCGCGCCTGTCCTGCCCGGTCTGCCGGCCGGCGCCGCGCCGCGCCGCCAGCCCATGCGGTTCGGCGGCACCAACGGCTCCGTCACCCAGCCGCGTTATTCGGTCACGCCGCCGGCGTCCGCGAATGTCGCGCCCGCCGTCACGAATCCGCCGGCGGTGTCGGAGGAGATGGTGCCGGCCGGCACGATTCATTTTGAGAGCGCGGACGTGAACCAGGTGCTCGAAGTTTATTCCGATTTGGTTGGCCGCACGCTGCTGCGGCCGGCGACGCTGTCGGGCGGACAGATTGTCTTAAAGACGAAAACGGCGCTGACCAAAAGCGAGCTGATCCAGGCGTTGCAAGCGGTGCTGGCGATGAACGGCATTTCGCTGGTCAACATCGGCGACAAATTTGTCAAGGTGCTGCCGTCCGACCAGGCCGGTCAGGGCGGCGGTGAGGTGAACACCAACAGCGCGAAAGACCTGCCGAACCTCGGCTCCTACATCACGCACATTGAGCAGCTGCACTACGTCAAGCCGAAGGACATGATTCCGCTGATTCAGCCATTTGCGAAATTGCCCAACGGCCTGACCGCGCTCGACGACAACGGCATCCTCGTGATGCGCGACTACGCGGAAAACATCAAGCGGATGCTGGAGATGATCGCGCGGATTGACGTGAGCGTGCCGGCGGAATACATCTCCGAAGTCATCCCGATCCGTTATGCGGAGGCGGCGGACATCGCCAGCGCGCTGAATTCCCTCGGCGGCAGCGGCGGTTCCACCGTGAGCTTCGGCAGCAGCGGCAGTTCCACGCCCATCAGCGGCGTGGGCGGCGGTCGCGCCGGCGGACTTTTGGGGGCGATGAACTCGGGCGGCGGCATGGGCGGCGGCGGCGGTTATCAGTCCGGCGGCATGGGCGGCATGGGCGGCACGACCGGCGGCTTTGGTAGCCGCACGGGCTTGAGCACCACCGGCGCGACCGGGGCCAACGGCACGCCCACCGGCGGCTCGACTTTCCAGCAACGGCTCGCGGCGATTGTTGGCCGCGCGGGCGGCGCAACCGCCGGCGGCGGCGCGAATGGGCAGGGCGACATTCAGGTTTTCGGCCAGACCAAGATCATCGCCGACCAGCGCAGCAATTCGCTGC
>Ga0007854_10003019_pt1 | contig 10293 bp, 10 predicted proteins | sample CryBogCBH12Aug08_FD_60382 | JGI IMG/M metagenome (GOLD analysis project Ga0007854, IMG submission 60382) | Freshwater microbial communities from Crystal Bog, Wisconsin, USA - CBH12Aug08 | ecosystem: Environmental > Aquatic > Freshwater > Lake | place: Crystal Bog, Wisconsin, USA | collected... | reverse complement strand
TTTCAAACCGGTGGAATGGTGCGCCCGGCGCGAATCGAACGCGCGACAACCTGCTTAGAAGGCAGGTGCTCTATCCAACTGAGCTACGGGCGCGAGCCGCCACGTTCCATCTGAAACTTACTATGCACGTTTACGCGGCCAGGGCAAGCTCATCCGCTGCCGGTGCCGGTGGAATCGCATTGCCCGGTCGCCCGGCAGCCGGCACATTACCCGGGTGAAAATCTTGGTAAACTGCACGCTGCCGTTTGCGCTGGCGCACGGCGGTCAGGCTATCCAAATTCAGCAGACGCTGGCGGCGCTGACGCAAATCGGCGTCGAGGCTGAACCGCTGCGGTGGTGGGACGAAAACCAGCGCGGCGACCTCATTCATTATTTTGGCCGGATGCCGGCCGATCAAATCCGCTTCGCCCACCAGAAAAAAATCAAGGTGCTTATCGCTGATTTTCTCACCGCCCAAGGCTCACAAACGCCCCGCCAGCGCCGGCTTCGGCGGATTTTCCGCTGGGGCGCGGAACACTTCGCGCCCAGCACTTTTACCGCGCACTTCCAATGGGAACCTTACCGGCTAGCCGATGGCTTTACGGTTTTGACGGATTGGGAAAAACAGTTGGTGCACTATAAGTTTGGCGCCGCACCGGAAAAAGTCTTCGTCGTGCCCAACGGCGTCGAGACGGCGTTTTTTCAAGCGGCCAAAACCCCGCGTGGCGAATGGCTCGTCTGCACCGCCACCATCACCGAGCGCAAACGCGTGCTGGAACTGGCCCACGCCGCTGTCGCCGCGCAGACGCCGGTCTGGATCATCGGCAAGGCTTACGCCGACACCGATGCCTACGCGCAACAATTTTTCGCGCTGGCCCGGCAGCATCCGAAATATGTCCGTTACGAAGGCGGTATCAATGACCGCTACGAACTGGCGAAAATCTACCGCGCCGCCCGCGGCTTCGTGCTGTTGAGCGCGATGGAAAGTTTGAGCCTGTCCGCGCTGGAAGCCGCCGCGTGCGAATGTCCGCTGCTCTTGAGCGATTTGCCGTGGGCGCGCAGCACGTTCACCGGCGCGGCGGAATTTTGTCCGGTGACAAATTCGATCGCCACCACCGCCGCCGCATTGCGGAAATTTTACGCTGCTGCACCGCAATTGCCACCGCCGCCGAAACCGGCGACATGGCCAGACGTGGCCCGGCAGTTCCGGGCGGTCTATGAAAAAGTTTTGGCCGGTTAAGCCGGATTCTGCTATTTAACCAACGCATCGTAACCATGCCAAAAATCTCCATCATCGTTCCGTGCTTCAACGAGGAAGCCGTGTTGCCGCGCCTGTTTGAGCGGTTGGGCGCGGTGGCGGCAACGTGGCAGGCCGACTACGAAATTCTCTGTGTGGACGATGGCTCGCGCGACCGCACCTGGGAAATCCTTCAAGCGCAAAACCAAAACGACCCGCGCTGGCGTGGCCTTTCGTTTGCGCGAAATTTCGGCCACCAGACCGCCGTCAGCGCCGGTTTGCACTTCGCCACCGGCGACGCGGTGGTGGTGATTGATGCCGACTTGCAGGATCCGCCGGAGGAAATTTCCCGGCTGCTCGCTAAATGGCGCGAAGGCTACGAAGTCGTTTTTGCCACGCGCAAAAAGCGGCGCGACCCGCTGCTCAAAAAATTTCTCGCCTGGGGCTTTTACCGGCTGCTGCAAAAACTGACGCCGCTGCCGATGGCCCGCGACGCCGGCGATTTCTGCCTGCTTGACCAACGCGTTGTCGCGGTGATGAACGCGCTGCCCGAACGCAGCCGTTACCTGCGCGGGTTGCGGACGTGGTGCGGCTTCCGGCAAACCTCGGTGGAATTTGACCGGCACGAACGCGCCGCCGGGGTGCCACAATATACCTTCAAAAAATCCTTCAAGCTGGCGATGGACGGGTTGTTCTCGTTTTCCGCCACCCCGCTGCGGCTGGCGACGTATCTCGGTCTGTGGGTTTCCGGCTTCGCGTTTCTCGGTGTGGTGTTCACGCTGGCGCAAAAATTATTTGCGGCGCAGTTCGCCAAAATCGGCCTCGCGCCCGGTGCCGGTTTTCCGACGATTGTCATTTCCGTTTTGTTCCTCGGCGGCGTGCAGCTGATTTGCCTCGGCATTCTCGGCGAATACATCGGCCGCATCTACGAGGAGGTGAAAGGCCGCCCGCTCTGGATTCTGCGCGATACCACCGGCCTCGTGCCGCCGGCAAAAAAATAATTCTGCTGCGTGAAAAACCTCCTGCGCCAGAACCGGCAGTTTCTCCTCTACTGCGTCATCGGCTTCAGCGGTGTCGGGCTGGATTTTGGCATTTATTCCCTGCTGGTGAAAACCGGGACGCTTGATTATCAGGCCGCCAACGCCACCGGCTACGCGAGCGGCACGTTGCTTTCCTTTTTCTTGAACGCCAAATTTAATTTCCGCGTCACCGACAAAATTGCCTTGCGACTGTTGAGTTTTTTCGGCGTGGCGTTGTTGGGCTATTTCGCCTCGGCGGCCACGCTACAGTTGCTTATCGGTCATTTCGGCTTTGACCAATATCTTTCCAAGGCGGCCACGCTGTTCGTTGTCGTCGGGCTGCAATTCAACTTGAACCGGCTGATTTCCTTCCGCAAAAGTTGATGAGCGCGCCCAAAAAAATCCTGATTATCGGCGGCGGCTTCACCGGTCTCACCGCCGCGCTGCGCCTGGCGGCGGATAAAAAGTTTTCCGTCACGCTCGTTGAAAGCTCCGCTGACCTTGGCGGCCTCGCCGGTGGCTTTCAAATCGCCGGCACGTCGCTGGAAAAAACCTACCACCACCTTTTCCTCACCGACACGGCGATTTTGGATTTGGTGAACGAACTTGGCCTCGCGGACCAACTGATGTGGTGCGACAGCTCGGTGGGCATTTTTCGCGGCGGCAAAATCCATCCGTTTAAGACGCCTGGTGATTTGCTGAAATTTTCACCGTGCAACTTCCTCGGTCGGTTGCGCACCGGCTTCACCGCGCTGTATCTCAAGCACCAGAAAAACTGGCGCGGCTTCACGCGCCAGACCGCACACGCGTGGATGACGCGCGCCTGCGGCGCGAGCGCGATGGCAGCCATCTGGACGCCGCTGCTCAAAGGCAAATTCGACCGGCACTTTGACCAGGTTTCGATGGCGTGGTTTTGGGCGCGCATTCACACCCGCGCCAACTCGCGCGCCGGTGGCGGCGGCGAAAAGCTCGGCTATTTTCGCGGCGGCTTCAATGTCATCACCGCCGCGCTGGAACCAAAACTCCGCGCCACCGGCGTCACCCTCCGCACCGGGGTGAGCGTCGAAAAATTTCTCGCCGATGAACGCGCCGCCATCATCGCCGGGGAGAAGGTGGCGTTCGATTTTTGCCTTTTCACTGGCCCGTCACCGGCGCTGGCGAAGCTGCTGCCGGCCAGCGAATCGCTCAATGATTACGCGGCGAAACTGCGGAGTATTGACTACCTCGGCGCGGCGTGCCTGATTTTCACCAGCGACCAGCGCCTCGGTGATTTTTACTGGGTCAACGTCAACGAACCCGACGCGCCGTTTCTGGTTTTCATTCAGCACACGAACCTCGTCGGGTCGAAAACTTACGGCGGGAAAAACGTCTATTACCTCGGCGCGTATCTGCCGCCGGACGGGAAAACCTTTGCGCTGTCCGATGACGAGCTGGCCAAAACTTGGCTGGCTTATCTGCCGAAAATGTTCCCGCACTTCGACGCGCAGCGCGTGACGGAGAAGTTTGTTTTCCGCTTCCGCGCCGCGCAGCACATCGTGGACACGGATTACGAGGCGAAGATTCCCGCTTACCAGACGCCGCTGCCGGGAGTTTTTCTGGCGAACTTCTCGCAAATTTTTCCCGAAGATCGCGGCACCAATTTTGCCGTGCGCGAAGGCGAAAAAATCGCCGCGCTCATCCGCCGCGCCGCCGCATGAACCGGAAAGCCGAAGTTGCGGAATCCGGTGGCGGGCTGAACCCGGAATTGCTGCTGCCGTTGCTGCTGGCGATTGGCGTGGGCGCGCTGGCCGTCAGTTCGCAAAGTTTCTGGATGGATGAATCCGCCACCGCCATCACCGCCAGCCAGCCGAATTTTTCCACTTGGTGCCGCGCGATGGCGCTCAACACCGGCTCCGATCAGCAGATGCCGCTTTATATGCTGTTCGCCTGGTTGTGGGAAAAATTCTGGGGCTACGGCGAATGGGCGTTACGCGCCGCGAACCTGCCGTGGCTGGCGCTCGCGCTCGCCGCGCTGCCACGTCGCCCGGCGCAACTGCTGCCGGTGGTGCTCATCAGTCCGTTTCTGTGGTTTTATCTCAACGAAGCGCGGCCTTACGCGCTGCAAATTTGCGCCGGGTTGCTGCTAATCGGCGCGCTGGCGCGGTTGGCGGACAATTCGAACGAAAAAACCGGTTACCGGTGGTTTGCCACCGGCATCGTGCTGCTGGCCGGCAGCAGCTTGATTGGAATGATTTGGGCGGGCGCGTTTTTGATTTCCGCGCTGATTTTTTTGCACCCGGAAAAATGCCGGCGACTCGTGGTGGAAAACCGGTTGACGACGGCGGCGGCGACGATTTTTCTGTCCGCGCTGGCGGTTTATTATTGGTGGACATTGATGCACGTCAGCAACGTCACCGCCGGCGAAACCGGTATCGGCAACCTCGCGTTTGCCGGCTACGAGTTGCTCGGCTTCGCGGGGCTTGGCCCCGGTCGCGCCGAAATTCGCACCGCCGGCCTCGCGTCATTCTTACCGTTCTGGCCGCAACTGATGGTGGCGGTAGCGGTCACCACCGTCGTGTTGCTGGCAGGATTAAAGGCCGGTTTTCAATCCGTTCCGCGCCGGGTGTGGCGGGGCGTGGCGGTGGCGTTTGGTGCGGCGACAGTTTTTCTTTTTGTTGCCGGCGAACTAAAACATTTCCGCGTGCTGGGCCGCCATTTCGCGCCGCTCGCCCCGCTATTGTTGCTGCTTTTGGCAGCGGGCCTGAACGAATTGCGGCAGCGTGGCCGAGTCGGGCGCGCGGTGGTGGTGATTTTTATTTCGTCCAGTCTGGCCTCGGCGTTCTCGCTTCGGTTCGCGGAGCGCCATGCCAAGGATGATTACCGAAGTGCGGCGGCGGTGGCGCACGCCGCTGCCGCGCAGCATTTGCGTGTGTGGTGGTGCGCAGACATCAACGCCGGGCTTTATTACGGCTTGCCGGTGGCACCGGAGTTAGCCGCCACCACCAACCAAATCTGGCTCGCGCTGAACGCTTCTGCCAATGCGCTCGCCCGCCAACCGGTGCCGGACGTGGTCGTGCTGTCCCGTCCGGAGATAAACGATCCGCTGGGCGCGGTGCGGGACTGGCTGGCGCAAAATCATTTTCACGTCGCCGCGTCGCCGCATCTTTTCACCGTCTGGCGCGCGGTGGAAACGAATTCCCAGTCCCGGATAAAACCGATTCAACCCTAGCCATCTGGTGCCGGTGGTCTTACGGAGAATTTTTTTTGTGGTGGTGGCGGCGGATTTTTCCGGCTGGATTTCGCGGTGGAAATTTTGACCGTCGCTTGAACCCGACAAGATTGAGCCGTTAGCCTATCTCGAGCCGGTTATATTTCGCCAAAATGCGGTGAAAGGATTTGCTTGGCTGGCGTAAAAAAATTGGCAGAATTTCCCCATGACCAAAGTCCTGCTTTTAGGTTTGGGCCGCTGGGGCGCAAACCATCTGCGCAATCTGAACAATTTGCCCATCGAGCTTTATGTTGCCGAAGTCGGCGACAAACAGCTCGAACCGGCGCGCAAGCTCGGCATTCCCGCCGAACGACTCACGACCAACTACAAAGATTTCATCAACAAGATTGACGGCGTGGTCGTCGTCACGCCGGCGCAAAGCCACTTTCCGCTGTGCAAAGAATTTCTCGAAGCCGGCAAGGATGTCTTCGTGGAGAAACCGCTCACGCTGTCGAACGACGAGTCCAAACAGCTCGTGGAAATCGCCGCGAAGCACAAACGCATTCTCCAAGTCGGACACATTTTGCGCTTTGATCCGGCGACGCTCTGGCTGCGCGATGCCGTGCAGAACGGCGAGTTCGGCAAGGTGAACATGATCCGCGGCCACTTCGGCGGCTTCAAGCGTCCGCGCAACGACAGCGGCGTGATGTTCGCCGACGGCATCCATTTCGTGGACTTGTTCAATTTCATTCTCGGCGCGCTGCCGAAAAGTGTCACGGCCATCAATCATGATTTCTTCGGACGCGGTCTGGACGACGTTTCGCTCGTCTCGCTCGAATACGAAACCAAGCACGGCAAGACTTGGGCGACGGTCGAAACGGAATATTTTATTCCCGGCAAATTCCGCGAGGTCATCGTCTGCGGCGACAAGTTGAGCGCGATTTGCGATTACAATGTCGCGCAGTATAAAATCAAAACCTACGCGAACAGGCACACGCCCGCCGGCGGCAATGATTTCAAGGCCACCGAAGGCGTCGTGACGCAGATCGAAACGCCGCCGGAAGAGCCGTTGCTGGCGGAACTGCGCGCGTTTTTGGATTCGATCAAGACCCGCGCCACGCCGCGCGCCGACGCGCAGTCTGGCTACGACGCCGTGCGCGTGCTGAACGCCGCGCTGGAATCGGTGAAGACCGGCAAGGCCGTGGAACTGAAATAAACAATCCGCGAATTGCGCGAATTAACGCGAATTTTTCTGAAATCAAAACCGATGGCTGAACTCATTTTTAAAGAGGAAGTTTATGCGATTGTCGGTGCGGCCATGGAGGTGCATCGCGAAAATGGCTTTGGTTTTTCGGAGCCGGTTTATCAGGAATGTTTGGAGATGGAACTCGCAAGCCGGGGAATTCCTTTCGTGCCGCAGAAAGAAATGCCGATCTTTTACAAAGGCAAGCAGATCAAGAAAACCTATATCGCCGACCTGATTGGCTATGGAAAAATTGTTGTCGAACTCAAGGCGCTGGACAAACTGACTTCGCGGGAAGAAGCGCAGGTCATCAATTACCTGAACGTTTCCGGCCTTGAAGTCGGTGTGCTGATTAATTTTGGCGCGCCAAGTTTGGAATGGAAGCGAATCGTGCTGACGAATCGCGCAGTTGAATTCATTGATCTTCAACCAAAAAATAATTCGCGCCAATTCGCGTAATTCGCGGATAATAAAATTTATGAGCAAAATCCCGTTATCAAAATGTTTCGTGAATGCCGAAGTTGAGGAAGCCGCGCTGCGCGCCATCCGCTCCGGCCAATACATCCTCGGCAAGGAATCGCAGGCGTTCGAAGCCGAACTCGCCGCCCACACCGGCACGGCCACGACTGTGCTCGGTTCCTCGTGGACAATGATTGTCTATTTGTTGCACCAGCTCCAAGGCGTCGGTCCCGGCGACGAAATTATCGTTCCGTCACACACCGCGTTTCCGAGCATGGAACCGCTCATGCACCTCGGCGCGACGCCGATTTTCGCGGACATTGACGAGACTTTCACGATGGATTTGGCGCATGTCGAATCGTTGATTTCGCCGCGCACCGTCGGCATCATCGGCGTGCATCTTTACGGCCATCCGCTCGACAACGACAAGTTCATCGCGCTGGCGAAGAAGAACAAGTTGTGGTTCATCGAAGATTGCGCGCAGGCGCAGGGCGCGAAATACAAGGGCAAAACCGTCGGCAGCATGGGCGACTTCGGCGCGTTCAGCTTCTTCCCGTCGAAAAATCTCACCGTGCTCGGCGACGGTGGTTGCATCACGACGAACAATGTTCAGGTTGCCGACCGCCTGCGGATGCTCCGCAATCACGGTCGCGCCGGCAAATATGACCACGAGTTTCCGGGCTACAACGTCCGTTTCAACGAAATCAACGCCGCCATCGGCCGCGTGATGTTGAAGCACCTCGACGCGTTCAACGAAAACCGCCGCAAGATTGCCGCACGTTACGATGCGCGCCTGAAGGGCATCGTGCAGACGCCGGTCGTCAAAGACTACGCCACGCCGGTGTATCACATGTATGTCACGCGTTGCGAACGCCGCGATGATTTGCAGAAATTTCTCAAGGAGAAAAACATCGAGACCGGCATCCATTATCCGAAACCGAACCACCTCGCGCCGGGCGTCATCGGTTTGTTCCCGAACACGCCGAAGCTGCCGAAGACCGAGCAGTGCGTGAAGGAAATCCTCTCGCTGCCGATTCACGGCGAAATGGGATTGGATGCGGCGGACAAGGTGTGCGACGCCATCGCGGAATTCTACGGCAAGAAATAGTGGCGAGCCGCCACCGGCTAATTACAAAACCCTCGCTCGGCAACGGGCGAGGGTTTTTGTTGCGACGGACTCACTACGGCACAATGCTTGACGAAAAATCAAACGACTGTTTCCATAAGATTAGCCATGCCTGACAATTGGGATGCAGCCTATCTAAATTCAATGATTTCCTCGAAAATCGAGGAGGGCAATTCATTGGACTATAAGGCAGCCGGCGCATTTTTTGATGGGGATAAAAAAAAGCGCGATGTTAGAACAGAAATCACAAAAGATATTTCTGCGATGGCTAACTCCAATGGAGGAACGATTATTTATGGCATCGCCGAGTATTCGGATCACGCAAAGCGACATCTTCCCGAAAAACTTGATCCAGTCTCCAGATCACAATTCTCCAAAGAGTGGCTTGAGCACATCATTTCCAATATCGAACCGAGAATTGCCTCGGTGAAAATTATTCCGGTTGAGATACCGCCAAATCCAGACCATGTCGTTTATGTTGTGGAAATTCCAAAATCCACAACGGCACACCAAGCGATGGATTTGAAGTATTACCGGCGTTACAATTTCGAGTCAGTGCCAATGGCCGATCATGAAATTCGAGATGTGATGAATCGTCAGCGATTTCCGAAGCTCGCAGTTTCAGCTACACTTCAATTTGGTCGCCATGAACCAAAGGGCACTTTACATTTTGCGATACAAAATATAGGCGATGTGATGGCGAGGCATTTTCTTGCAATCATTCATGTTCCAGTTCCGTTGAGATGGCGAGGCAATGTAATTATCTTTAAGGATGGAATCCTTGATAATCTGGAAGATGGCAGCGCAATTAGACTACATTTTTCCAATGGAATTGGCGGGCCGCTTTTTCCGCAAAGCTCACGCTATATGAATTTTGAGTTTGGAACTGGAACAATGCATCCGGAGCCAAAGAAAACGATTCAAGAAATTCGTTACAAAGTTTATGCTGATTCCATGCCTTTCATTGAAGGCAAATTTGCGCCGGATCAAATTTTCAAAGAACCCGAGGTTTTTTGATTCCGATTTTTACAATGAACATTGAAACTCCCGAAATCAGCCTCGTCATTCCCTGTTACAACGAGGAAGGCAACCTGCGCGCACTCATCAAGGCCATCCAAGAGTCGGTCGAGCCGTTGAAAATTTCCTACGAGGTCGTCATCACCGACGATTGCAGCAAGGACAAGTCGTGGGAAATCTTGAAACAACTGGCGGCGGAAGACCCGCGCATCCGCGTGCAGAAATTTGCGTTCAACTGCGGCGAGAGCGCGGCGAGCTTCGCCGGCCTCAAGGCCGCGCGCGGGAAATATTTGTTCACGCTGGACGCCGACTTGCAGAATGACCCGAAGGATTTGCCTAAATTTCTGGAGGCGCTGAAAAATTTCGACTGTGTCTGCGGCACGCGCGTGAAAGTGCGCGGCAAAGGCGATCATTTCATCCGCGTTGCTTCCTCACGCATCGCGAACGCCGTCCGCAACAAACTTTCCGGCGAACAGATTTCCGACGCCGGCTGCACTTACCGCGCGTTCAAGCGCGAGTGCATCGAGAATTTGAAATTCTTCAAGGGCATGCATCGCTTCCTGCCGACGCTGTTCAAGATCGAAGGCCACACGGTCACGGAAATCGAGGTCAGCAACAATCCGCGCTTCGCCGGCCAGAGCAATTATGGCGTGTGGAACCGGCTGTTTGCGTCGTTCTACGATTTGCTCGCCGTGCGCTGGATGAAAAAGCGGATGTTCAAATACCGGGTAGCGGAAAAAATCAATTAACGGTTATGTATCGGTTTCTAATCATTACCGCAAACTGCGCTCTGCTGATTTTGCTGCTTATCGGACTGCCGGCGGCGACGCGGACGCAATTGGGAGATTTGCAAGCCTCATCGGCCGCCACCGGCCAGTTGCTGATGTTCATTGGATTAGGCATCGCAGCGGCGGCAAATGTTTTCGGCGCGCTTCTATTGGTCAAAATCCATAAGCAGAAAACCCTCTGCTGGGAATGGGCGGCCATTTTCGGCGCGCTGCTGCTGGCTTATTACGGATTTACGCG
>Ga0007854_10003018_pt1 | contig 10293 bp, 12 predicted proteins | sample CryBogCBH12Aug08_FD_60382 | JGI IMG/M metagenome (GOLD analysis project Ga0007854, IMG submission 60382) | Freshwater microbial communities from Crystal Bog, Wisconsin, USA - CBH12Aug08 | ecosystem: Environmental > Aquatic > Freshwater > Lake | place: Crystal Bog, Wisconsin, USA | collected... | reverse complement strand
GATAAATAGGTCAGTGAAAGCATTGCAAATACAAAGGCTTGAATAAAGCCTTCGAATAATACAAAAAAGAGGGTGATAGTAAGGTTAATGCCACTTAAAATGCCAATGAGTTCGGTAATAAAACTATAACTAATGGCGCGATACCATAAATTAGAAATTACTAAACCACCAAATATATTGCCAAATAAGCGAAATGAGATCGAAATCACAGTTGCTAAATTACTAATAATGTTAAGTGGCAGCATGACAAAAAAAGGTTTTAAATAGCCTTTTAAATAGCTACTTAAGCCATTGGCTGCGATCGAGCTATATTGGGTATATACAAAGGCGGTGATTCCCAGAGCTAGCGTGGTTAAAATATCGCTAGTAGGCTCTTCTAGGCCAGGAATAATAGAGACTAAATTGCAGGTTAAGATAAATAAAAAAAGTGATGCTACAAAGGTAAAATGTCTAAAATGAAATAGACCCAAAGTTTGGTCTACTAGATTTTTAAAATTATCTACAAATGAAATAATAATAAAACCAAAAGCGTTTTCAGACTCAGATTTTTTTAAAGCTAACTGGGTTGCAATGGATAGTATGATTAAAATTAATAACACGATCCAGGTTGCTGTGATAGTTTGCAAATTAACCCCCCAAAATGGGCTAGTTAACCCAAATTGAGCGAAAGGGTAAGCAATATCTTCTTTAAAAACTGCAAAATGTGCCATTAAGTTTATCTTTCTAGTCTAAGAATAACCATCCAGAAAGTGCTTAAAAATACTAAGATTGCTATCAGTATAAATAAGAGCTGATTTAAGTTCAACAAATAAAGCATAAAGATAGTTAATATGATTATTTTAATGATAATAGCATACCAATAATTATGGGTTTGCCTAACTAAAGCAAACCCATAAATTAATCCACTAATAATGGCAACTAAACTGACTTGAATTAGCACCGGTTATTTTTTAATTCCTTTATAATTCCAATACTCAGCTACAATTGATTTAGAACCAGTTACAACAATTAAGCCATAACGTTCGTCAACTGTTTTTTTGGCTAGATCGAAAGCTTCGCTAAAATTTTTGGCGCTGTGTGCTTTAACTTTGACATTTTTAATGTCGTTAGTAATGGCATCAACATTCCATTTTTTAATGCTATCGGCTGCGTCTTTAGACTTTTTAACCGGACAGAAGATAACTTGTCCAGAAGTTTTTTTGAAAAAGTAGCGGATTTGTCTTAAAAATTCTGGGGTATGAATTTCACCATTTTCACAACCAATAATAATTACTAGGCCCTTTAATGGTTTTTGATAATGTAATAAGCGAATGCCTAATAAGGTATTAACAAAGGCATCAATATTATCTGCAGTATCTAATAACACAGAAGGCTTTTCTTTTTCTAGTAATTGAAAACGTCCAGGTAAGGTAGTAATTTCACACTCTTTCCAGAACTGTTCCATAGTGCGTTTAGGATTTAATTCTAAATTACGTTTAGTTTCTAAAGAAGGACGACCACGTTGCCCTTTGGGTTTAATTAACAAACTATTAGCAAGAATTGCATTTTCTTTGTTAGTAAAATTTTCAATATAAATTTGGGCAGCTCGTTCTGCTAAAGCTGCACACCTACCATGTAGCTGCTCAAATGGATAAGGCAAATTGGCAAGCTTGCGAATTGGCATTGCCCATTGTGCACCGTTGGCAATAGCTTTTTCTTGAATTACTTGTAGATTTAATTTACTTTGGTCGGCCGATATTACAATACTGTCTTTAACGGCGATATTTGCAAAGTTTTTAACAATGTCATTAAATTTTGGATCTTCGTTATCGATTTGGTCAGATGTGACTCTGGTAATGGCAACTACTTTTGTGTTACACAATGTTACTGGGTCTTGCGCATCTGATTCTTGCACTTCTAACACGGCTACTTCTGCCTTACTTTCTTTAAAAGCAACAATCGCCATGGCAGTTAAAATTTCAGCACTATTGGCATCAATTTTTTCTTGTTCAAGGGCGTTAATTACAGTATTTGCAACTTCGGTAAATTTCTTATTATTAATGATTTCGCCGTCAATACAAATGCGTTCATTGTAACTTAGAATGTGTGGAGATGATAAAATACCAGCAGTGATGCCTTCTTCTTTTAAAAGTTTGGCAGTAAAGTGGGCCGTTAAACTTTTGCCATTAGACCCAGCCACTAAAATAGCAGGTACATTTTTGGCAAGATTGCCAAGAGCTTTGTCGATGGCCTTAAAACGTTTTAGAGTTTTATCTAATGGGGTGCCCCATTTTAGATCAAGATACTCTACAACTTCATTGTAACTAAGCGATTGGTTTAGTTTAAGCACGCCGCCTTTGGTGGTTTGCTGAGTATTATCTATCATTGTAGATCTCCATATAGCCAGTTAATTATTTCTATTATAATTAATTTAAATACTATCGGTTAAAATAAGGCTATTTTAAAAAATATAAAATAAACTACCAATAGAAAATTAAAATTTGTCTTAATCCCAATATAAGCTATAATTGTGAAATGTCAATCCATCATACTTATTATAAAGTTTATACCTTTTATTTACAAAAGATCAAAATGCAAAAAAAATATTTAAAATGGGATAATATTGATCAAATCGATCAAATTAAGCAACAGTTATTTAACGGCCAGGTAGTTGTAGGCTCTAGTGATACAGTTTTTGGATTACTTGCAGCTACGACTCAATTAGGGTTTGAAAGTCTAAATTCAATTAAAAATCGGACCGAAAAACCTTATATCATATTGATTGATGATATTGACAAATTGAAACATTTTGTAGAAATAGATCAGTTAAAATCTGCCTTTGATTTATGGCATAAATGCTGGCCGGGCCCACTGACAGTTATTTTTAAAGCAAAGCCAAATTTGCCGGATTTTCTAAAGTCGAGTGATGATAAAATTGCCATTCGTATTCCCAAGCATGTTGGTTTGTTAAAATTATTAGCTAACTTTGAGGGACTTTTTTCGACCAGTGCCAATTTGGCAGGCCAGCCTGTACCAAGCTTGATATCACAACTTAGTCCCCAAATTCTTAAGAAGATTGAACTTGTAGTGGTAGATAGTTATAATCCAGAAGATGTAAATTTGGCCTTGCCGTCTACCATTTTAGATGCAAGTACAGGGCAGCTTAAACTGGTGCGTGAGGGCGCTTATTCGCTGGAGCTTTTAGAGCAAATTTATGGCCAAATAATTAAAAAAAATTAATAATTTAAATTTTGAAAGAGCGTTAAAATGCGTAATTCGACTTTTAAAGATAATTTTTGTTGGCATGCACTTGGTTTATTGGCAGCGATTTTTTTAACTATTTTGATTCCTACTTATTGGCATTATTATGGTCCGCAAAATTTTTTGTGGCTTTCTGATGTTTCCCTTTTTTTAACTTGTTTAGCGTTATGGTTTAGCTCTGGATTACTAATGAGTATGGCTGCAGTCGGGGCTTTATTTTTAGAACTTTTTTGGTGCGTTGGTTTTTTTAGCACTTTAATTTTTAAAATTAATTTAACTAGTCTTGCAGATTATATGTTTGACCCGGTTTATCCATTAGCTTTGCGTGCAATTTCGCTATTTCACGTAGTTACCCCGGTTATTTGGTTAATTTATTTGTCGCAATTTGGTTATGATAGACGCGCTTTGCGTTATTTTACGATTTTGTATTGGTTAGTTTTAGCACTAACTTGTATTGCTACCAATCCGGTCGAAAATATTAATTGGGTTTTTATTTCGCAACTCTGTAATTGGGGCATTAATAAAACTTTTTGGGTTTTAATTATGGCAGTAGGTTTTCCCTTATTGATTTTTTGGCCAACAGATTTGATATTTAAAAAATATTTTAAAGTCTATTAATCGAGCGAGATATAATGAATCAAAAAAAAGGTTTTACCCTGGTCGAACTAATGGTAGTAGTAGCAATTATTGCATTGTTATCGTTAATTGCTTTGCCAAAATATTGGCGCTTTCATGCCAAAGCTAAACGGGCCGAAGTTTATTTAAACTTAAGTTCACTGCATACGGCCGAAAAATTATACTGGGCCGAACACAATAAATATAGTGATAAAATTTTAGGGCAAGATGGCATCGGCTGGCAACCAGAAGGTAGTGCCAACTATACGTATGGTTTTGCCGGAAGCCCAAACGTTAACTATGTAGCCGGTAAATTGGGTAAGGATATCCAAGCTTTGGGGCAAGCAAATGCAGGTGTTCAAGGCTTTACAGCAGTAGCGGTAGCTGATATTGATGGCGATGGTAAACCCGATGTAATTACGATTAATGAAAATCGTGAGATTAAAATTATTCAAGACGATTTAAATGATTAAAAAAAATAGGGGAGATTTTAAAATCTCCCCTATTTTTTTAATTTGCTGCTATTTGTGATTGTAATAAATTAGAAAGATTGTCTTGATATTTGCAAGCGATGGCTGTTATAAAAGAAGAAACTAAGGCTGTTAGAATTACCAATTTAACATTGTTGGCACGTTTGTAGTTAACTAAATATTTTTGTTGCTGGGCAATAATATCATTACTTAACTCTAAAGAGCTATTAACATTCTCTAAAGTATCAACTAAATCTTTGTCTTTTCTAATTACTAATTCTACCAATAAATCTTTTAAAATTTCTTCTTTAGGTGTTAGTTCACAAGTAGCGTTAGCTGTGCATCCAAGTGTAATTAGGCTAAATAATAGTAATGATTGATGGTTCATGATTTACTCACTTTATCTTTTAGTTCTAGAACGGTTTTTTGTAAATTTCTTTTTAAAACGTGTAGGTCTTCGCCAAATTTTTCGTTAAGATAAGAATGAATTTTAGCGAAGGTTTTTTTAGTGTAAGTGCAAATTTGTTTATGGTGGCCAATTACAGCGGCAGCAGTTGCACCAACTAAAATTCCAGCTAAAAAGTTTTTGTGATGTTTGGAGTTAGCTTGTAAAACCAGTGCTTGTGTTAACTTGTTTAAATCTTGCTGCGTAGCAGGGGCAGGTTTTTTGACATAAGTTTTTCTGATTTTGATCGGTGTAGTATTGGGCAACTCTGGTTTAGTGCTTTCATTTTCTAGCGTTGCTGCATTAGCGTAACCAGCAGGTGCCAATATAATTAGTGCGGTTAGTACCATTTTTTTAGTTAGCATATCACCCTTCTTGCAATTGTTGGAATGTAAAATAATCTAGAATATAGCTATTTTAGGCCCAGATGTCACGAAGCTGCTAATAAAATAAAAAAGTTAATATTTGGGTTTGGAAAATAGTGTAAATAATAGCACCAAGTGCTAAAAAAGGACCGAAGGGAATTTTGGTATTCATTTTGGAATTGCCAAAATATAACATTATAATACCCACTATTGAGCCAGTAATTGAGCCAACCATTAATGATATCCATGCCCCCATAATACCCGTGAAAGCTCCAATAGTGGCTAGTAAATCCATATCACCTTGCCCCATACCCTCTTTTTTAGTAACTAAAAAGAAAATTTTATTAACTAAATATAAAATTAGATAGCCAAATACAGTGCCTAAAATAGATTCTAAAATGGTAATGGGTAATAACTGGCTATTTTTAAAATAAGTTAGACTAAAAACTAAAGCAATTGGAATTAAAAATAAAGTGGTGAATCTAGAAATTAACATTGTTTCTAGATCGGTTCGGATAATTACTAACAAGGCTGAAATAAATATAAAATAAGCAGGTAAATAGGCACTGGGAGTAGTATAATATAAGGCTAACAAGATTACAATTGTACCAAGTTCGATAATTGGATAAAGTTTAGAAATTGGTAAGACACAGTTGCGACATTTACCACGTAAATTACACCAAGATAGAACGGGTATTAAATCGAACCAGGCAATTTGGTAAAGACACCTAGGACAAACTGATCGCAATTTGCCAAAAGAAAGATCATGTACAAGACGATAAGCTAGAAAATTTAAAAATGAACCCCAACACGCTAATAGTAATATTAGATAAATTAGGAGCAGGTTCATTCTTTAGTTTTAACGCTTTCAATTAAATCTTCTACTTCTTTAGTTTTGGCAAATTGCTCGTCATATCTAAAAGCAATTTGAGGCACGCGTCTGGCATTTACATTTTTGGCAAGGGCAGCACGCATGGAAGGCTTATATAGTTTTAATTTTTCAGTAAAATCTTTAAAATTAGTTTTACCTAGTTCGCTAAAAAAGTATATGTAGCAGCAACCTTGATCATCCGAAAGCTCGACTCGACTAATACTAAACTCAATTAAGCTGCGATCGTCTAAAGAGGCTCTTTGCACTAGCTGTGCAATTTCTTTAAATAATAGAGACTGTTTTTGATTGCGTCTAATAACGCCGGTTTTAGAGTATCTTCTAGATGTTGCCATTATATGATTTGAGCAGCTTATGCTAACCCGCTTGCAACCATTTTAAGATAGTTTTGTTTAACTGCACGAATTAGGCGTTTACGTCTTTTTTGTGCCGGTGGTTCAAAATACACAACACGTTTCATGTCGCGCACAACGCCTTCGCGTTCAATCTTCTTTTTTAGTTGTCTTAATGATCGATCGATATTGCCACCATTAACTAAGACAGCAACATTTGTCTTTTTTTTGCTCATAAGAAAAGAGACACCACTTTCAATTTATTTAAAACGCTCGATTGTATTTAATATAATTTACGCTTTTTTCGTATTAAAGTCTAGTTAATAGCTTAAAACTAACGATACGCTCACAGTCGAGCTGTGATACGCATTTACCTGTTTTAACGGAATCTGAGCGGCACAACCAATTGAAACGCTAGATGACACATCGTAATTTAGTCCTAAATTCGCAATTTGGCTGTTCCACACACTGCGTTCTGATAGTACTTGGGGCAGGAAAGCTGGATCTTCGTTAATTAAAACATACTTGTCCTTACTATGACCAACGTATAGATACTGCATAAAAAACGAAATATCATCGTCAAAGTGGTATGAGTTCATTAGTAAAGACACGTACCAACTAGGGCCAGGATGGATGGTGGCAGCAGTAGTGTACGGAAAAATTACCGCTTGGTTTTCATTATTTGGCATGCGCACATTTTGCTCTAATCGGCTGGTATAGCTCATACCACCAATGGCCGCAGCGAGTTCGAAGCTGTCACTAAAATCTAGGGTAAAGCCGGCACCGCCGCCAATTGATTTATGGCCATTACTACCCAATGGCATGGCAAAAAATTGGTTAGGATCAGCAATATTACCTAAGTCGACTGAACCAAACATAGAAATAAAGGGCACAAATAGCACAGGCTCTTCGGAATCTAGTTTAATTGCCTTACGCCAGAAAATTTCACCGCGTAAATCTTCGAAACCAGTTTTTTGAAAATCGCTTGTATTTAAACCAATTGTATTCGTAATCACACTTAATTGGTTAGTAGTATTTTGTTTGATTGCTCTTAGGGCGTCATACCATTGCGCATCGGTCATAATAGTAGGAGTAGTTGTACTGTTAACAAATGGATTCAGTACAACTGACGGTACGCCGTCTACTAAATAGTAAGCTACATTTTGTTGTGTAGTACTAGTGACCGTTGGTGGAGTAGATGTGCTGCCGTTTACCGATTGAATTACTGGATTACCAAATAAAATGGCATTATCTAAGCTCCCAGTTTGGTTGATAGAGGCAACGCCAATTTGTAACGAAGCCCCAAAGCCTAAATTGGTAGCGGCACTAACTTCAAAGCGGGCGCCATACTTACGATATTTTGCTGGGATGGTTAAAAAACCAAATACCTCGCTCCAAGGAGTTTGGCTAGGATTATTTTGCATCGATACCAAGCCTTGAATAGTTTTAAATTGTACGGGTGTAATTCCACCAGTATATGGAATACCACCGGTGCTACCATTGCCATAAGCAATTGCATGAATTAGATCCATTGGGATAGTACTAGTGGGGTTGGGATTATCATAATCGTTTGTTGTGCCTAATAAAAGAGCCGTGGGCGAAGTGCTAGAATAGCCAGATGGAACTTGGGTACCCAATAGGGCAAATAAGTTGCAGCGACCACCTAGGTCATACAAATTATTATTTTTGTTGCCGCTCAGGCTAGTGCCATAGCTAGCGCGATTATAAAACGGCATGACTGACAAGCTGAGCCCGGTGCCAGAGTTTTCTAAGCCTTTTTTTAAATCGTACTTAGCTTGTTGGTAGTTATAGTTAATCGGAAAAGTAGTAGTATATAGTGGCGCTGGGTCAGCCTTGTCGAGCTTGATTACAATGCCTGAACCTGCACCGACATTGGCAAGTGTCAGGCCAGGTGTGAGACCTAATAAAGTTGCGCTTAAAATTGATAATAATTTATTCATTTAAAAATCCTTTAATTGCTAAAGCAGATCGATAACCCAAAAGTCGAAGTACGATAAGCATTTAACTGTTGTAATGGAATTTGGATAGCAGCACCAACGGCAATATTTGGGGTAACGTTGTAATTTAGGCCAACGTTTGCCATTTGGCTACTCCACACACTACGCGCTTCCAATAATTGTGGTAAGAAGTAAATGTCAGGGTTATTTAGAATAATTTTATCTTTATTATGGCCGACATATAAATATTGAAAGAAGAAAGATAAGTCTTCTTCAAAATGATAAGCGTTTATTAAGACCGATACAAACCAGCTACTACCTGGGCAAATTTTGGCAGCCGCGGTATAAGGGTAAAAGCCATATTCCTGTAGGCTATTGGGTACTCGTAAATTTTGTTCGTTTCTGCTACTAAAGGCTGCGGCACCAATTGCACCACCGACCTCGATTCCTTCGACAAAGTCTAGCGAGAATCCAGCACTACCACCAATTGATTTATGACCATTACTACCTAAAGGCATGGCGAAAAATTTATTTGGGTTAGTTGGGCTAGATAGATCTAAGGTTCCAAACATCGTGATAAATGGTACAAATAAAACGGGTGTATTAGTATGAAGTTTAATTGCCTTACGCCAGAAAATTTCAGCTCTTAAATCTTCAAAACCCGCTTGCTGGAAATCGCTTAAATCTAAGCCAATTACCTCGGCAATAACTTCTATTTGGTTAGTAGTATTAGATTTAATATTGCGTAAAGCCTGATACCACTCAGCATCCGTTACAGTGGTAGATGCTCCAGTAATCGTAGAGCCACTACTATTGGTAGTTGGATCGGCAAAGGGGTTTAAGACCAAAGTTTGCACAGAGCCATCACGTAAATAATATGCAGCATTTGGGACGGTATTACTAGTAGTGGTTACAGTAGGATTTCCACTAGAAGAGCTAGTACTAACCGTTGTAATTACGGGGTTGCCAAAGATAATAGCGTTATTAAAACTACCAGATTGGCTTACAGCTGCGACTCCTAATTGCATAGCAGCACCCAAACCACAATCGATGGTGCCAATTAATTCAAAACGGGCACCATAACGGCGGTATTTCATAGGGATGGTTAAAAAACCAATGACTTCGTTCCAAGGATTATCGGTATCATTGTTTTGTAGAGATTGTAGGCCACCAATGCTATTAAATTGCGCTGGTGTTACAACTGGCGTTTGAAAAGGCTGTGTAGCTGGTGAGACAACCACATTAGATCCTGCATATTTAATACCATTCGGGTTTACAACACCACTAGATGCTACACTAGGATTTATAAGTGTACCATTATAACAGCTAATTGATTGTAACAAAGTTTGTATCATGAACCCTGTATTTGAAGTGTATCCGCCGTTTACTTGATTGGGGTCATAGACTGTCGATGAATCGCCGAGTGTTCCAAGTAATTCGGTAATTGGAGAAATTTGAGCATAGCCGTTGGGTACGGGGGTTCCGAATAAACCTAACATATTTACGCGGCCAGACAGATCGCCTAAGTTAGTATTTTTAATGCCTGTGAAACTAGTACCAATATCGGCGCGGGCATAATACGGCATGGCGGAAAAACTAAGGCCGGAGCCAGAATTATTCAAGCCCTTCTTAATATCTTCTTTGGCTTGTTCGTAGTTATAACTAAATGGATTATTGGTACTGTTAATTGGCGCGGGGTTAGCCTTATCGAAAATTAATTCGATACCGGTAAAAATATTACTTCCGGCCGTATATAGGCAAGCTATAAATAGAGCTTGTGATAGTTTCTTCATTTAAAAATCCCTTTTTTACGATTTGTGGTGCAAGTTTTTTAGCTTCTTAAAAATTTTTAACTTAATGCACTAATTAGACCTTCGATAGCAAAAATAAAGATCGTAATTGCTGTGCCTAATCCAATCAATGTTTTTAAGTTTTGTCCAGATTCCCATTCTTTTGGCATTGTTAATAATGTAATAATA
>Ga0007854_10003017_pt1 | contig 10293 bp, 7 predicted proteins | sample CryBogCBH12Aug08_FD_60382 | JGI IMG/M metagenome (GOLD analysis project Ga0007854, IMG submission 60382) | Freshwater microbial communities from Crystal Bog, Wisconsin, USA - CBH12Aug08 | ecosystem: Environmental > Aquatic > Freshwater > Lake | place: Crystal Bog, Wisconsin, USA | collected... | reverse complement strand
GTGGAAATCGCCACCGGCCACGGCGGCCTGCCGTTCGTGAAGATCCAGACGCCCTGGAGCACGGCGGAAATTTATCTGAACGGCGCGCACGTCACGCACTTCCAAAAATTCGGCGAACCGCCGCTACTGTTCATGAGCGCAAAAAGTTATTTCGCGCCGGGCAAACCAATCCGCGGCGGCATTCCGATCTGCTATCCGTGGTTCGGGAATCGCGCCGGCGGACCGTCCCATGGCTTTGTGCGCTCGCTCGCTTGGGAACTGGCTGAAACATCCGCCACGCCGGACGGAGCGGTGACGCTGCGCCTGCATTTGCCGAAAACTTCCCTGCCGGCGGAATGGTCCGGGCTGCGCACGGATCTGGTGGTTCGCGTGGCCGACAAGCTCATGGTGGGGCTCTCGGCCAAAAACGAATCCGACGGCCAGACGCTCGAGATCGAAAACTGTCTGCACTCCTATTTTTACGTTGGCGACATCAGCACCGTTTCGCTGACCGGGTTGCGCGCCGCACCGTTCAATGACTTTGCCGCCGGTGACACCGGCACGCAGAAGATGGAAAACGACCCCGTGTTGCGCATCACTAAGGAGACGAACCGCGTTTACGCCGACTCGACCAGCACGGTGGAAATTCGCGACGAAAATCTCCGGCGCACCATCTCCGTAGAGAAATTAAATTCCCGTTCTACCGTCATTTGGAATCCGTGGACGACGCAAAAAATGCCGGACGACTTCGACCCGGCGGAGCACCAGATCATGGTCTGCGTCGAATCCGGCAACGTGAAGCAGAATAAAATCTCCCTCGCCCCGGGCGAGACCACGACGCTGGGAATCGTCTTGAGCAGCGCGCCGCTGAAATGATTTCGCTTTCTGAAATCCAGCCGACGAGCGTGGACTTGGTCGCCCAAGTGGAAGAAATTTTTTCGCCGAGTGGCATTCTGTCTAAAGCGAGCAATTTTGAATTTCGCCCGCAGCAGCAGGAGATGGCCGTGGCCGTGGCGCGGGCGTTGCAGAACCGCGAACACCTCGCGGTCGAGGCCGGCACCGGTGTTGGCAAATCGCTGGCGTATTTGATTCCGGCGATTTTGTTCGCCGTAGCGCAGAAGAAAAAAGCTGTTGTTTCCACACACACGATCAACTTGCAGGAGCAGCTCACGGAAAAAGATCTGCCCATGCTCGCCGGCGTGCTTGGTTCACTGCCGGAGCCGGTGAATTTCTGCTACGCGATGCTAAAAGGCCGCGCGAATTATCTTTGCACGCGCCGGTTGCAAAAGGCGATGCAGCAAAGCGGCAATTTGTTCACTTCGTCCGAGGCCGAGGAATTGCAGCGCATCTACGAATGGTCGAAGACAACGAAGGACGGCAGCCTGTCGGATTTTTCCATCGAGCCGGACCAGAAAGTCTGGGCGCAAGTTTGTTCCGAACGCGGGCTGTGCTCACCAAAGACTTGCGGTCACCAGTCGGATTTTGCGCGTGACCACGACACCTGTTTTTTTCAGCGCGTGCGAAATCGCATTCTTTCGGCGGACGTGGTGATTTTGAACCACACACTTTTTTTTACGCTCCTCGGCGGCGTGGATGAGGAGATGGAAGGCGGCATTTTGTTTAAGAACGACTTCGTGATTTTCGACGAAGCGCACACTATGGAAAGCGTGGCGTCGCGGCACATTGGCTTGAGCGTGTCGAGCGGGCAGGTGCGCTATTCGCTGAACCGGCTGTGGAATCCGCGCACGGAAAAAGGTCTGCTCGCCACCTTGCGCCAGGGCAAAGCGGTGAAACTCGTCGCCGAAATCTTGAGCGAATCGGATAAGTTTTTTGAGAATGTGGAATCGGCGTGCGAGGAAATTTCGGCGGCGGTGAAACCAAAATTTGGCGGCGAAAGTGGACGCAAGCGGGCGTGGACGGAATTGCGTATCCGCCGCGCTGAGCTGGTAAAAGATAATGTGACTTTGCCGATTCAGCGATTGCGCGAGGCCGTGAGCGAGCTGGTGAAATTGAGCGACGACAAGGACATCGGCCAGGAATTGATTGAGTGCAACCGGCGGCTCGGCGAATTAAAGATGGAGGTCGCGGAGTTTTTGAGCCAGCAGGCGGACGAACACGTTTACTGGGTGGAGCGTAGCGGCAAAACACAGCGGAATCTTTCGCTGAATGCCGCGCCGGTGGATGTGGCGGAGTTTCTGCGGCTGCGGCTTTTTGAAAGCGACACGAGCGTTATCATGACTAGCGCGACGCTGGCGACAAATACAAAATCGCAAGCTGGCTTAAATTATTTTTCCAAACGCGTCGGCTGCGAATCGGCGACGATGCTGCAAGTCGGCACGCCGTTCGATTACGAGCGGCAGATGAAGTTGTTCACGGTCAAGAAAATGCCCGATCCGCGCGAGGCCGGTTACACGGATGCACTGATTCATTGGGTGGAACATTTCGTCCGACAGACGCATGGCAAGGCGTTCGTGCTCTTCACGAGCTACAAGCTGATGCAGGAAGTTGCCGAACGGATGCGGCCGTTTTTCGACGAATTGAAACTGGAGTTGTTTGTGCAAGGCACGGGCACGCCGCGCTCGACGATGTTGGAAAAATTCAAGGACGACGTGGACTCAGTGCTGTTCGGCACCGACAGCTTCTGGCAGGGCGTGGATGTGCCGGGCGAGGCACTCTCCAACGTCATCATTACGCGGCTGCCATTCGCGGTGCCGGATCATCCTTTGATCGAGGCGCGGCTGGAGGCGATTGAGGCGCGCGGCGGAAATTCGTTTGGCGAATTTTCTTTGCCGGAGGCGATTCTAAAATTTCGTCAGGGCGTCGGGCGCTTGATTCGCACGAAGACGGATACCGGTATCATAGTGGTGCTAGACAACCGGATTTTGACAAAGCAATACGGCCAGGTGTTCCTCGACGCGCTGCCGAAATGTCCGGTGGAAATTGTGTGAGCGGTTTCTAAACTTGTGCGGTGCAACTGGGCTTGGTAAATTAAGGCGTCAGTTTTTCGCCACGCCTGTCCGATGGTGTAATGGTAGCACAGAGCTCTTTGGAGGCTTTAGTCATGGTTCGAATCCATGTCGGACAACCACTTTATATTACTAATGAAATCAACCTGCGCGTGCGGGCATTTCATTGACACCACTTCCAGTCTCTCCCAGTTCATGGATGGTTCCTGATTTAAAATACAACTTATCACTGCTTATTAATGAAGTATTCTTAATATAGACAAGTTAAGGCCCACCCTCTAAACTCCGTTCGCTCTCTAGGGCGCAACCGAATAAAGGCAAAGTTGAAGCCGAAAAAAAGCGAGAAAAGAAGGCAACCCGGATCAACTGAAATGGGTTTTGGTTCGTTACGGAATTTCGGCCTAGATTTTATTACTGGGGCGGGAGAGCTTTTCCGTAGTCCCACGCGTCGACATTTATGGCCGCCGCTCCTTTTTGAATTGCTGCTCGCGGCTTCCATGTGCGTGGCATATTTTTTCTTGGTTCAAAAATATGCCATGGGTGTTACGAACGACAACACCAACTATTGGGTGTTCAGCTCCTGCTCGCTATCAAATTTCCATTTGGAACAGATTTATGACGTCTGGAAGGGACGGCTTTCTGGTCTCTTGTTTTCGGGAGTCATGTTTGATTTTTTGGTAAAGGACAACAGCGTCAACCTTGAAAAATACGGCAATGCTTTTGCCCTATATCAAAGCCTGTGGCTGTTCCTGTTGTTCATGGTGATTACCATGGCATTGCGCCGTTCGCTGCTGGTCAATCTGGGGATTTTTGCCGGGTTGATTTACAACTTCTCGCCGGCGGCGGGCTTTTATTTTTACCCTTGGGATATTCCTGCCACATTATTTTTCACGCTGGGAGTATTGTTTTTTGAACGCCGCCAAATACGGCTGATGGTGGCTTCAACCATCATCGGTTGCTTCTTTAAGGAAACGGTTCTTGTCACCGCGCTGCTGCTGTTTTTTGTCGATGACTGGAAATGGTGGAAGCGGATTTTGACCTTTGTGGGCATCGGGGCTGTGTATGCGGTGGGGAAAAAAATTCTGGTCGCCCACCTGCATTTGAAAGTGGCCGCGTTGTCCATGGGGGACGCCAAGGATCTGCACGCCTTGCTAAACCCCCGCATCTTGATAGAAAACGTCAAATTCATATGCACTCCGACCTTCAACCACGTTATTTTTGCCAACGCAGGCACCATGGTCGCCGTTTTGATTCTGGGGTGGCAACGGCGTTTTCTCCCCTACACACTGGTGATTTTGGTGTTTCTCGCCGGGCAATTCATGTATGGCGCGTTCAATGAATTTCGGATATTCATGCAAATCCTTCCATTGAGCCTCATAATTTTGGCGGAACGGTGGCCGGAAAGTTCCGGACCAGAGGCCGAATCTTCAACAAGACCGGATTCTCAAACAACTTCCAAAGAGCGCCATAAATCCGTTACACCAACCATCTTTGCGCCACCTTGGAGCGTGCGGAAGACGTTTCCGATTTTGACGCTGCTGGCAATATTTATTGGTGGGGTTTCTGTGGCGCTCCCGGCTTGGCGTTACTACGCCATTATTGAATTTCAAAAACCGGATCACCAGGCGCGTGAAGTCGCCCTCTTGACATCCAAGGCGGAAGGGGGCGATGTCCAAGCACAATTCCAACTCGCCAAACACTACCTGACGGGTCAGGGCGTGGCGGTCAACCCGACCAACGCATTTCTGTGGTTTACCAGGTCCGCTGAACAGGGCGTGTCCGAGGCCCAGTGTCAACTTGGGGTATGTTATGTGCAAGGGATTGGAACTGCCAAGGACTTCGCTGCCAGCATCCCTTGGTTTCGCAAGGCGGCGGCTCTGGGCAACGTAGACTCCCAATACAATCTGGGATTGCTCTATGAAAATGGTCTCGGCGTCAAACAGGATCTTGCCGAAGCCGCCATTTGGTATCAGCGCGCCGGCGAGAAGGGGCATATCCTAGCCCAGAACAATCTCGGTTTAATTTGCTTCAACTTGCGGAAGGATTATGCCGAAGCCGCCCAATGGTTTCGCAAGGCAGCCGACCAAGGAAATGCGCTGGCGCAAAACAGCCTGGGCGTTTTATATCTGCAAGGGCTGGGGGTAAAGCAGGATGCCGATGAGGCACTCAAGTGGTTTAAAAAATCTGCCCAACTGGGGTTGGCGGAGGGGCAAAACAATTGTGGTTTGGTTTATTTTTCTGCGCAGCGATACAACGAATCCGTCCAGTGGTTTCACAAAGCGGCAGATCAGAACCATGTCGGCGCCCAATACAATCTGGCCCAATTTTACCAAAAAGGATTGGCCTGTTCGCAGGACTTGGGCGAGGCAAATCTCTGGTATGCCCGCGCAGCAAAACAAGGATACGGCTTGGCTCAGTTGGCTCTCGGGGAAATATATTACGAGGGACAGGGCGTGAAGGAGGACGATGTCGAAGCCTACAAATGGTTCAAACTGGCACAATCAAAAGGCGAGATGGACGCGGAGAAGGCACTCACCAATTGCGCGGCGAGAATGTCGAAAGAACAGGTAAACACCGCCGAAGAGGAAGCAAAGCAATTTCAAAAACAATAAATAGAAAACTGAACCAAAAAACTTAGACTGTGGACGGCTGCGAATCGAAGTTAGTCTGTCCGTTCTCTCATCCATCAGCCAGTGCAAACAATTATAACTGGCCTCAAATTTTTTCCTTAGCCTTCGTTTTTTTGACAAACCGCCGAGTCATGGCATCAAGGCATTGGTGCGGCCGGTTTCGAAACTGCGGGAGCATTTCACTTAGAAGGTGCTGACCAACTTGGAGCCAGTCGCCGTCGGCAGCCAGATGTTTGCTGGGCACCGGCTGGCCAATATAAATCCGATACCGCCAGGAACCCTCGTTTGTGATGCAGCAGGGAATCAATTCGGCCTGATAATGGCTGGCCAGCCGGATGGCTCCGGTGGCGAGTTGAAAATCCCAGCCGTCGCAAAAGGGCACGGACAGTTGCTTGCCGGCCGGTGCATCAATGGCGATATAGGTGATGTTTCCCGCCGAGACAAACCGAGCTAGCTCACGCAGTTCATCAGGATATAAAGCCACAGGCAGAGCCGGCAGCGGTAGCAGCCGGTCTTGCAGCCGCGCCAAATTGGTGCGCCAGGACGAATTTCCGCCCACCAATCCGCACACGGGCAAATTGTGTCCACCGCGCAGCCAGCAATGATTAATTTGAAAGGAACCAAAATGCCAAAAGGCCAGCACCACGGGCCGCTGGCGTTGACGCGCTTCTGCCAAACGTGCCAGACCCTCAATCTGGCAGCGGGCTAGCCATTTCCGCGCGGAAAGGCGGTCGGGAAAATAAAGCAGAACATCATCTAGGTAGAGGCTGGCGCGCTGGCGGATGCGTGCCTGAAGCGTTCTGGGTGAACACAAAAAATCCGGCATGGGCGGCGGCGTGGTTTTTTTGAATAGGTTGTTCAGCGTGGCCCGAGCCAGACACAACGGCCAAAGCACCTTGAACAAGGTGTCAGGTGACAAGTGCCGTTCCATTCGGCGGAAAAACGCGATGCACACGGTGTTCACCTTGTGCTGAAATGCCGCTTTCAGATTGGAAAAAGGTTGCCGCATTTTGTTCGTCGCCCAAATTAGCAAACACTTCGGGCAATTCAATCCTTTCAGCCTGGACCCGGCCAGTGGTTTTCGGTGCTGCCATTGTTCAAGACACCGCTGTCGAGGAATCAAGCAGTCGGCCGATGGCAAAACTTTTTTTAAACACGTTCTGGAAAACTCCATTCTCAAAACGCCTGCGTCAAATAAGGATACGTCGAGATGCTGGCGACCACTGCAATAAGTTCTTCGGCAGATGCCGACTGGCATGGCAACTGCAATGGGTTTGTCATGTCCTGTGGTGCCGTTATCTTTGCCAAGCAAAGGTCAGTCATTGATTTATTATTTATCAGCGTCTGGCTGCTGGTCTTGTTGCCCACCCTGGTTGCCGGACAAAGTCTCACCTTGGCTTGGAATCCAAGCAACTCCGCAAATATCGCCGGTTACCGGCTTCATTTTGGCACGGCCAGTGGAAGTTATTCAGAGGAGTTAACCGTGGCGGGCAACACTAATTCTGCCACCATCACCGGTTTGGCTGCGGGAACAACTTATTATTTCGCCGCCGCCGCCTTCAATCAGGCCGGCAACGAAGGCCGCCTTTCCGCTGAGACCAGTTACACGCTGCCAGACTTGGCTGTCGCGCTGTCGTTGGCTGCACCGGTCGCTCAACCGCCAGCCCCCGCGCTCTCGCTGCCTGTTCGCACTGGGCGGCAACTGGCAATTACCGTCACCGGCGTGACCGGCCAGCGTTGTGCTATCCAGATGTCCACCGACCTCGTGAATTGGGTTTCCGTTCAGACCAACACAGTGCCGTTCACGTTCACCGCCACCAACACAGCCATGCTTCCGCAGTGCTTTTATCGCACCTGCAATCTCTAGCCTCCGCCATCTCCGCGCCGCGCTTGAAAATTTTCGCTCCGCCGGTTAGTTTTCCCCCATGCCGATTTATGAATTCCATTGCGAAAAATGCGGGCGCGACAGCGAAATCCTAGTCCGCTCGTTGGACTGGAGCGGAGCCAAATGTCCGCACTGTGGCTCGGCTAAGCTCGATAAAAAATTTTCCACCTTCGCCGCTGCCGGCGGGGGCGCAGATTCTTCCACGTGCGACACCGGTGGCGGCAAACGTGGTGGTTGCTGTGGCGGGCATTGCCACGGCCACTGAAAACTGCCGTGCCCGCCACCAATGAAAATCTCCGGCTCTACATCTGCGCCGTTCAGACTGTTTGAATCTTCTGCCGGCAGGATTGGCCATCTTGCAGCATGTCACCGCCGTCTAAATTTTTACTTACTGCGTTCCAATTCCAGCACGGTTGGGATGCCGTTGGATTCAACCAAGACTTTGCCAGCGTGGATTTCGCGGCAATCCACCAGCGCCGTGCCGTTGCGCAGCCGCAGTGACCGCCGCTCGCCGGGCGCGAAACCCAGGCCGTTGATGATGGCCACGTCGTTCGTGCCGAGCGTGAAAAATCCGGTGAACCGCAGATCTGCCGGCAGTTGAGTTTTCCGGCCGGTCACGGCGCTGGCGGGCTTCCAGTTTGCCGCCGCCGGCGCGTCGAGGCTGGCAGTCTCGCCGGTTTTCACCCAGTCGAGAATCGCCGCGACGCCGCGCGATTCCGCCAGCGCAACGAGTGTTTTGATTTTTCCATGCGTGTAGGGATTTTCGAGAATTTTCTTTTGCATCTCCGGCTGCCGCTCCGCGCCCATCAATGTGTAAGCCGATAATTCGCACACGGCCTCCAGCGTGTCCGGCTCAATCGCGCGGCCCGGCGCGATATTTTCGTTGATCCACAGATGCGTGTATTCGTGCGCCGCCGTCGCCGCCAGTTCCGCGCGCAAACGGCCGCTCAACATCACCACCTCGTGCGTGCATACGCCGCTGGGCGACCGCCGCGTGCTGGAAAAACCAAATTTGTGGAGCCCGTCGTTGTGACTCTTCTCCGACCAGTAATCCACGTCGAACAAATTTACGGTCACGTCGGGAAAATTTAGCGCGAAGCCGCCGCCGTAAAGTTCCACCAGCCCGCGACGCGACGCGGCAAAGATTTCCCGTGCGGTATAGCTGTCAAGCACTGCGTCCGGCTTGTCGAACTTGCAGATGTATCGGCCGTCGCCGGTTTTGACACAGCCGTCGCCGGGGCGCACCGGCAGGCCGCAAATGGAGCAATGATTTTCGAGCCGGTAACAATCGTCGCAGACCGCGCCCCACTTGGACATCCAGATACGCCCGGTCAACGGCCCCTTGCCGCAGACCACGCAGAAATAATTGGTCTCGGCGGCTGTTGCTGCAACCGTCGTCAGTAAAATAAATATTTGCGCTAGCAAGCGCATGTGAAATTCAAGCCGTCAGCGCCGTGTCCCAGTCTTTCCACACCGGCTCGTAGCCGAGCTTGCGAATGCGCTCTGCTACTTCGCTGGGCGAGCGCTCGTCGGCGATGTTGAACTGGCCGGTCGCGTTTGTGGGATGGTTCGCTTGCGGTGCCCATTCGCTGGAACCGGAAATGATTTCCTTGATGATGCCGCGTTCGGTGCGGTGAATATTTTCCTTCCCGGCGCCGGTGTAGCCGCCCGGTTCGGTGCGTGCGCCGGCGCTCATCATCGTCACGCCGAGCGGAATCAAACCGTCGCGCACTTTTGGCACCTCACGCGTCGAAAGCACGATACCCACGTCGGGAAACATGATGCGGATTGCGCAAATCAGTTGTGCCAGCTCGCGGTCACTGATGTGTGTGCGCGCCTGAAATTCGCCTGCGCACGGACGGATGCGCACGGTGGAAATTGTTAACGCCGCCTTCCAGCAGTTGCGCAAAAGATAATCCGCGTGTGCCGCCGCACTCAACGCTTCCAGCCGCCAATCCGCGAGTCCGTAAAGCGGGCTGATACCAAGGCGGCGAAACCCGGCGGCGTAGGCGCGCTCTGGCGTTTCGAGCCGCCAGTCGAAATTTCGTTTTGGCCCGGCGGTATGCATTTCGGCATAGACCGTGCGGTCGTAAGTTTCCTGATACACGACGAGTCCATCCGCGCCCGCCGTGACGAGCGGGCGATATTCCTCCGTTTCCATCGGCCCGACTTCGAGCGAAATGCTCGGCCATTCGGGATGCAGCATTTCAATGCAGTCGCGCAGGTAACCGTTGGAAACAAATTTCGGATGTTCGCCCGCGACGAGTAGCAGATTACGAAAGCCCTGCGCCTTGAGCGCGTCGGCCTCGCGCTTTACTTCATCGAGTGAAAGCGTCACGCGCAAAATCGGGTTGTCGCGCGAGAAGCCACAGTAGGTGCAGTTATTGATGCATTCGTTGGAAAGATAAAGCGGTGCGAAGAGGCGAATCGTCTTGCCGAACCGCTGCTGTGTCATCAGATGCGCGCGTCGGCCCATTGCCTCCAGATTTTCCGAAGCCGCTGGCGAAATCAGCGCGGCGAAATCAGCGAGCGAAAACTGGCTTTTGCCGGCGGCCGCGCTGGCGGCGGCGGAGCTGGTGCCCAGCGATTTCTTAACCAATGATTCCAACGGCAACGAATTGAATTCAGCGACAAAACTCACGGAACCAGTTTAGCTCAAATTAGCGAGAAGTCGAGAAACCGGCTGGCGAAATTCTTTTTGTGTATTTCGCGTTTTTCGCGGGTAGAATTTTGAAAATGAAAACCGCCTTGTCCGCCTTGGGCCGCCGCACCGCGCCGCCGCCGATTTCGTGGCTGATGAAAACCGCGCTGGCACGGCCGAAACTGATTTCGC
>Ga0007854_10003016_pt1 | contig 10294 bp, 3 predicted proteins | sample CryBogCBH12Aug08_FD_60382 | JGI IMG/M metagenome (GOLD analysis project Ga0007854, IMG submission 60382) | Freshwater microbial communities from Crystal Bog, Wisconsin, USA - CBH12Aug08 | ecosystem: Environmental > Aquatic > Freshwater > Lake | place: Crystal Bog, Wisconsin, USA | collected... | reverse complement strand
GCGTGTTGGTGCGCAGCGATGTGCCAGTGCGCGGAACATTCCAGTGTTCGGATGAAACTTTGAACCGGATTTATCGCGCGTCGCTCTGGACGATTGAAGACAACCTGCACAGCACAGCGGAAGATTGTCCGCATCGCGAGAAATGCGGCTGGCTCGGCGACGCGCACGCGGATGCGGAGACGGCGATTCTCAATTTCGACATGGTGCAGTTTTGGACGAAGTTCGTGGATGACATTGAGACCACGCTCGGTCGCGGCGGCGTGACTTATTGGGGCGCGAAAGCTGCGCCGGGAATTCCGTGCAATATCGCCGTTGGCCGCCGGCTTTGTCAGGAAGCGCGACCGGACTGGGCGGCCGCCTACATTTTGCTGCCGTGGTATCTCTATAATTATTACGGCGACACGGAAGTTTTCACGCGTCACTATGCTCACCTCAAGCGTCTGATTGAATACACCAGCACGCTGCGCGAGGAGGGCATCGTCATTGGCGGCTTAGGCGATTGGTGTCCGCCCGGTGGCAACGCAAAGATGGAATGCCCGCCGCCGCTTACCACCACGGCGTATTTTTACGGCACGCTGCGGATCATGGAAAACTTTGCCAAACAACTTGGCAAAACGGATGATGCGGTGAGGTTCGCGCAACTGGCGGAGGAAACCAAAACGGCGTTCAACAAAAAATTCTTCGACGCAAAAATTAACGGCTACGGCTCGCAAACGGCAGATGCGGTGGCGTTGCGGTTTGAACTGTCACCGGACGGGCAGACGGCGGCGGTGGCAAAATCCTTGGCCAGCGAAGTTGTGGAGAAACATGGTGGCCACGCGTTCGTGGGTATTCACGGTGGGCGTCCGCTCTACACGGAATTGTGCGAGCATGGCTACGATGCCGTGGCGTTTGGCGCAATGTTGAAAACAAACTGGCCGAGCTACGCCTACACGTTGGCGGAGGGTTTCACGACGTGGCCGGAGCGGTCGGACGAAGTCAAGCCCGGCGAACGCCCTGCTTTATCTTCGCTGAACCACCCGATGCAGAGCGGGTTCGCGCCGTGGTTTCACGAGAGTGTTGGCGGCATCAAGCCCGCCGCGCCGGGTTTCAAGCGCATTGAACTGAAACCGCACGGCTACGGACAAATCGCGTGGGTCGAGGCGGAGCATGATTCGCTTTACGGCCCGATCAAGAGTAATTGGCGCAGTCAGAATGGTGAGTTCACTTGGAAAATTTCCATTCCGCCGAACACCACGGCGACGGCGTCTGTTCCCGCGCGCGATGCGAAGTCTGTGTCGGAAAGTGGAAAACAAATTGACGGCAGTCGTGGCGCGCGTTTTGTCCGGCAGGAGAATGGCCGCGCGGTCATCAAGTTGGAATCAGGCGAATATGAATTTCATTCCCGCTGGCTTTGAAAAGCCATCAAATTTTAATGGAGCGGAAATATAGGTTTGGCGGCACCGTTCAAGAGATAGAATGCTGGACGTCAGGCAGAACGGCCTGTGCTGGTCTCGGGTTGAAGGTCATGCGGAAAATGTCGGATCAAATGAAAACAAAAAGGACAACCATAAAACACATCCACACACTGCTTGCCGCCCTATTTCTGGTGCCGCTGGCCGCGCTCTACGCTGCATCTACCAATTCATTGGAAACCGGCTTCCAATCGCCGCCGGATTCCGCCCGCCCGCACACCTGGTGGCACTGGATGAACGGCAACGTCACCAAGGAGGGCATCGCCAAAGATCTCGCCGCCATGAAGGCGGTGGGGATTGGTGGCTTCCAGCAGGTTGATGCCGGCCTGCTGGCCGCCGGGTCGGTGGCATATAATTCGCCTCGTTATCACCAATTGATGTCGTTTGCTTTTGCCGAGGCGGATCGTCTTGGACTGGACGCCGGCTTTGGAAATGCCTCCGGTTGGTCGAGCACGGGTGGCCCGTGGATCATGCCGGAAAATTCGATGAAAACGCTGGTCTGGAGTGAGGTGTCCGTTCACGCTGGCGACACCTCGGGCATCACCTTGCCTGTTCCCAGCATTCCCCCCAAATTTCAGGCCGAGGGAAAAGTCATTAAAACGGATTTCTACCGGGACATTGTCGTGCTGGCTTTCACCACACCGAAGGACAACGCCTACCGCATCAAGGATTGGCAGAAGAAAGCCCTATTGGATCCCAATAGCAGGGCTGATTCCTTTGTTCCTGATTTCCAGCCGGCCCCGGCGGATGCAGTCATCCCCGCCGCCAAGGTGATGGATTTGACGAATCTCATGGATGATCACGGTAAATTGAATTGGACGCCGCCCGCCGGAAACTGGACGGTGGTGCGCCTGGGCTACACCTCAACCGGCGTAATGAATCGTCCTGCCAGCAAGGCCGGCCAGGGTTTGGAAGTGGACAAGCTCAGCCACAAAGGCACTGATGTTCACTGGGAGAAATTAATCAACAAAATCATCGCTGACGCTCAGGGTCGGTCATCGCTCAAGACCATTCTGATTGACAGCTATGAAGTGGGCATGCAGAACTGGACGGAAGATTTTGTCAGGGAATTTCAGGCGCGGCGCGGTTACGATCTGATTCCGCACCTGCTCTGTGTCACCGGACGCGTGCTGGATAACACCGAAACTACCGAACGCGTATTGTGGGATTTGCGTTCCACCGTGGCGGAACTGATGGCGCAAAATTACTATGGTTACTTCGCGGAAAGATGTCACGCCTGCGGTTTGAAACTTGCGTTTGAACCTTACGGCACCGGCACTTTTGATGCGGCCGCTTCCGCGCTGCAAGCTGACATCCCGATGCCCGAGTTCTGGGAGAACAACCCCCGCGCCCTCTGGCAATGGACCGCGCAGGTCATCCCTTCCGCCGCGCATCTTTCCGGGCGCTCCATCGTGGGCGCGGAATCGTTCACCGCGATAAATGGCGACTGGAAAGAGCATCCTTACACGTTGAAAAAACTGGGGGACTGGGCCTTTGTCAGTGGCGTCAACCGTTACTATTTCCACACCTTCACCCATCAGCCTTGGAACGACGCGGTCAAGCCAGGAATGACCTTCCACAGGTTTGGCGGCAATTTCCACCGCAACAATACTTGGTGGCCAAAATCTCGGGCGTGGATGGATTACATCGCACGCTGCCAGTTTGTTTTTCAATCCGGCACGTTTCAGGCCGATGTGCTCGTATTGTATGGCGATGAACGCGGCTTCAATAATTTCCTCGGACCGAAGGAGCCGGTGGACATGAAAGAGCTTCCCGGTCTGCATTTTGATCTCGGGGGCATGAGTTCGCTCGACAATCTTTCCGTGGATGCGAATGGCGACATTCGCGTGTCCTTTGGCGGCAAGTTACTCGACACCCATTACAAAATGCTCCTGCTCAAGCGTGCCGATTTGATGACGCCGGAACATGTTGCCAAGCTCGGAGTGCTGGCGGATAAAGGTGCAAAAATCTTTGCGCCGAAACCGCTCCGTTCACCATCGCTGCAAAATTTTCCAGCCGCCGACCAGAAACTTCAGGCGTTGGTAAAGCGCTATTGGGACACGAAACTCATTCATGAACTGGGCGAATTTACGGCGGCGGTAGCGGCGCTGGAGCCCGACTGCGACGTTCCGGAAGAGGTGTTGTTCAATCACCATCACATCGGCGTGGATGATTTTTACTTCATCGCCAATCAACAGGACAAAGCCCGCGAAGTGACCGCGACTTTCCGGGTCGGCGGCAAACAGCCCGAGCTGTGGAATCCGCTCAACGGCGAGATTACCGAAGCTGCCAACTGGAAGGCTCTCACCGATGGCCGCACGGAGGTCAGTCTCAGCCTGACGCCGGTGGATTCCGTTTTTGTTGTCTTCCGCAAACCGACAGCGAGCGCCGGCAAGACCACGCCCAAGACCGAGTTCAAAGAACTTTTGTCGTTGAATGATAAATGGACCGTGACGTTCGATCCAAACTGGGGGCCAAAACAGCCGGTGGCTTTCGACCGTCTCACGCCGTGGAATGAGAACACCAACGATGAGATTAAGTATTTTTCCGGAACGGCGACTTACAAAACCACTTTTGAATTGCCGAAGCAAAACGCCCGCCTCGTCCTCGACCTCGGCAAAGTGGAAGTGCTGGCGCGGGTCACGCTCAACGGCAAGGATCTTGGCACGCTCTGGAAACCGCCGTTCCAAGTGGATGCGACCCAGGTCGCCAAAGCCGGGGCAAATCAACTGGAAGTCGAAGTCACCGACCTCTGGGTGAACCGACTGATCGGCGATGAACGTTTCCCAAATTGGGGTGCTGGTTTCCCTGGCTGGTTGACAGCTGGCAAAGCTCCGCCGGCCGATGCGCCTCGTAAAACCTTTGAACCAATGCGGCCTTGGAAGAAGAGCGATCCGCTCGTTCCTTCCGGCTTGATCGGCCCGGTGACGTTGCAGACGGCAGTGGAAATTGCCACAAAACCTTGATGGGATTTTGTGAATGAAGATAATTTTTGCCATTTTCAACGTGTCGGGCGGCTCGCTTTTCGCCGAGGGAAATACGCTCGGCGGATCGGCGCGCATAGTTGAATTGGTTGGTGATCCGGCGTTTGAACGTGGGGTTTGTCAGGCCGAACCATCGCTTTGGCGACCATGACGGATATGAAAAATGAAACCCAATTATCAACCGTATAAATACCCCATGAATAAAATAACTTGGCGCACTCTCGTCATTCTATTGCTTGCGACGCTTTGCCTTGCTCTTCCGGCTTCGGCCGCACCGGCAGCGGATTTTTGTCCCAATAATCTTAAGATCGATTATCGCGTGAACCCGCTGGGGCTGGAGGCACATCACCTGCATTTTTCATGGCAACTGAACTTTGGTGATCAAGCGGCGTGGCAGGTGCAGGCGGCCAGCACGCCCGAGCAATTGGCTGACGGCAAGGCAGGTCTCTGGGATTCGGATAAACGCGCCGGATCGGCAACGACGCAAATCGCCTATGAAGGCGCTCCGTTGACGTCGCGGCAACGGGTTTGGTGGCGTGTGCGAGTATGGGATAAACTTGGTAGTGAATCAGTGTGGTCGCCGCCAGCTTATTTTGAAATGGGATTACTGCAACCAACCGACTGGCAAAATGCCCAATGGATCGGGGACACCCGCGACTACCAAGCTCCAGAGCCAGTGCCGACGGAAATGATGGGAGCGTGGATCGAGTCATCTGCGTCCGAAGCGGTCACAAGCTATTTCAAGGACGTCGTGCTTCCCGACAAGCCGGTCGTCAGCGCGGTGGCTTATTGGGGATTATCCCAGACTGCCGGGCCGGCCGGTGTGGTGGTGGATTTCGACAAATGGAAAAGGAGCAATCATTCGCCGTATGCAAGCATGTTGCTGCGTCCCCGGTCGGGCGGTTTTTGCGATCTGGCATTTTATCTTGAGCCAGGGCAGACCAACCATGTTGAACTGCGCTTTGTGCGACCACCCAATGGCATTGCCGCCACCATCGGCCTGCGGATTGTCTTTGCTGACGGCACGGAAATAGTTCTTAAATCTGCTGCCGACTGGCAGGTGCAACTAGCTGGAAAAAAAACGAAAATTGACGCCGTTAAGGTGGTCGAACCTTATGGCGGCGTAAAGTTTGGCCAGGCCAAGATGTTTGACCAGACCAGTCTTGCCCCGGCTTGGTTCCGCGAGAAACTCACTGTCCGGAGCGGTCTGCGCCAAGCCCGACTTTATTTATGCGCGCTGGGGCAGGGACAGGTTTATGTGAATGGCATCCCCGCCGACGACCGGTTGCTGTCGCCGCCGCAAAGCGATTACGAGGAACTGGCTTTCTACACGACGCAGGACATCACGAGTCTTCTGAAACCCGGCGCGAACGCGCTCGCGGTTCTGCTCGACGGCGGCTGGTATCACGAGGTCGGCGGGTTCGGCACGGTTTTTTCCTACGGTCGCCCCGGCTTGAAGGCGCTGGTGGCGCTTGATTATGGCGACGGAAAAACCGAGTGGGTTGGCAGCGGCTCCGATTGGCGATGGAAGGAAGGCGCAATCCGCGCGGCCAACATCTATCGCGGCGAGAGCGTGGATTTCCGTCGCGATCACGACGAATGGAAATCGCCGGATGCCGGAACCGGGTGGCAGTCTGCGCAGGTGATTCCGCCCTGCACGCCGAAAACCGTGGCGATGGATATCATCCCCGTCCGGCGCGACGGCGAGCTTAAGCCAGTCAAGCGTTGGCAAACCGGCGCAAAGACATGGGTGTTCGACGTCGGTGAAATGATTTCTGGTTGGGCGAAATTTTCGCTGAACGAACCGTCCGGCGCGACCGTCCGGCTGCGTTATTCGGAGTATGCGAAGGATGGCGTGATGGAGAATGTCCCCACGAGTCAATGGTGGTGTCACGGCGTCACCCAAGGCGACGAAATTATCGCCGACGGCAAACCGCACATGTTTGAACCCACCTTCACGTCGAAGTCGTTCCGGTTTGTGGAAGTAAGCGGCTTGAGCCAGCCGCCGGACGATTTCGTTGCCGTCCGTGTGCATAGCGGTTCTTCGGCGCTGGCAACTTTTGAATCATCCGATCCGATGCTCAACCGGCTTTTCGCAAACGGAATGCGCACCTTCCGCAATTACATGATTAACATTCTCGGCGACATCCCACGCGAACGCTGCCTCTGGGGTGCCGACTCCATCTATTCCGTCATCCCGGCTTCCTATTGCTACGACTGGGCGCCAAACCATCGCCTCATGAACACCCTCTGGTGGACTGGTGCCATGACGAAGGATGGTATACCTGGCAATATCGGCGTCGGCAAACGTCTCACCACCATGACGCAGAGTTTCGTCTGGAGCGTCACGCCGCTGTTCATCACCTCCGAACTGTTCGAGCATTACGGCGACCTCCAGCCGGCCAAGGAATTTTACCCCAAGCTGCGGCATCTGCTGGATTACGCGGAACACACCGGCGAAAAAGACGGCACCATTCCGGTTCCGCACGAACTGGCCGACCACGCTGACCCGCTTGACATCCCGCGCCATCCCGCCAGCAAGAAACTTATTTCTGCGCTCGTATTTTTTGAGGCGCAAAACCGCTTTGCGCGCCTCGCCGATGCGCTAGGCAAAACCGAGGACGCCGCGCATGCGCGCGCACATGCTGAAAAAGTTCGCAGGACAATCATGAGTTTTTACGATGCGAGCAAACACACCTTTGGCAATGGCACGCACGACAGTCTGGCGCTGGCCTACGGTGTGATTACGAATGCCGCCGAACAGAAAGCCGTTGCTGCGTCACTGGCGGGCTATTACCGGGCCAACGGACATCAGTTTGACGGTGGTTTTATGAGCTATGAGATTTTTCCGCAGCTCTCGAAGTTTGGTTATGTGGATGACGCCTATAAAATGCTCATCAACTCCGAACCGCCCGGCCCCGCGCGGTCGGTTAAGGAATATGACGCCACCTCTTTCTATGAGCGATACTGGTTGGATCATGCCACCCAAATGCACTGCGGGCTAGATTTCATCGCCTTCGCACACTCAATCGGCTGGATGATTACCGACCTCGCCGGCATCCGCTACGACTCGCCTGCCGCTCTCGGAGGGCAACTAATCCTTGCCCCAAAAATTCCCTCCAGTCTCAACTCGGTGAAATCGTCGCTCGAAATTCCGCAGGGTATGGTTCGCAGCGCGTGGCAGAAAGAAATGGATGGCAAGGTGGTTTGGGACTTCACCATCCCAGCCAATTGCCGCGCCCAAGTCAACGTGCCGGTTGCGCTGGAAAACCGCACTCAAGTGCGCGTGGACGGCAAGCCCATGCCGCTGGACGAGGCAGGAATGATGGGATTGTCCACTGGGAATTATCAAATCACTTGGCCGGGCAAACCGGCGGAGACTGAACTATATTAAACGACGACTCCAAATAATATGAAACAACCACTCTCTGCCGGTGGCGCGGAAAACTGGTCGGCATTCACCCTCATTGAATTATTGGTGGTCATCGCCATCATTGCCATTCTGGCGGCCTTGTTGTTGCCGGCCCTCAGCAATGCCAAACAGAAGGCCAAAGCCATTAGTTGTGGGAGCAATCTGAAGCAGGTGCTGACGGCCAACCGGATGTATTTGGACGACAACAATGGAATCGCGCCGCCCTGCCTGATGAAGCTCTCAGGAACCGGCATGACTTATGATGGCAACACCTTCGTCGTGCAGAATAACGCTGCGCTCTTTTGGGAGGATTTGTTGCGGTTGAGAGGTTATGCGCCGTCCACCAAGGTATTTAATTGCCCGGCGTTGCAGGTGCCAGCTCTTCCGACGGCTACCACTACCATTGGCGGTGCTGTTAGCACCAACAATACTTTGGGGATTGGGATCAATCGTGTGGAATGGGGACCTGGTGAGACAGACCCGGTGATTCGGGAATCCGATGTGGTCAAACCCGTCAGCTTCCTTGCTTTTGCCGATGCCGGCGGCGTAGTAGCCAACCCCAGCGAACCCAACCCCGATCTGTGGCGGCTTGCATCGGACGAAGGCAGAGCCTTTTTCTTCAGCCCATCCGATCCGCTATTCGCCGGTGGAAATTGGCGTTGTGTGCCGCGTCATAACAGCCGGGTGAACGCCGGTTTTCTGGATGGCCATGTCCAAGCCAGCATGAAAAACAGCGCGCTGGGGTTTCAACTTCCCGTGGCCCAAGCCAATAATTCGGCAGCACTCTGGTCCCATACCCATCAATGATGCTGACCATCTTTGAAACATCGTCTGTTTCGGTAGACACAGACGCGGTATGGTTGTTACAACCCGCCAAAATCACCCTCAGGGGTGATTGTGGCGGGGACGACTTTACGTTATTTTCTTTTTTAAACCTAATTTAAGACTATATTACGCAAATGCGTAATTACGGGATTGAAATAAATGTAGGATGCTTTTGAGACACATGTCGAAATAAACACACAATTTTAACCTAAAAACCTCAATTTACTAGCCCCATCGGCCCTGAATGTCCACGTTGATTTTCCGGTGCTATAAATACGGCTGAAACAAAGAGCATTCCATCTGTTATTCCACTAGCGTAATTTCAAACAATCAAAAACCCATAATTATGAAGCTAAAAAATATTGTTGATAAAGTGACCCCCTCCACCGTCCGCTGGTTTGCGAGCTTTAATCTCATCGCCCTACTGCTCCTCGCCTCCGGTTCCACGGCTCACGCGGCAGACGGTTGGTGGAGCGGCGGCGGCGGAGCTACCACTACTTGGGCAACCCTTGGCAATTGGGCGTCGGATGCCAGTGGAACCGCTGCAACCGTTATTCCTGGTGTCGGGAACACGGCGACTTTCAATACCACCGCGCTCAACACGGCCGTCTTGCCAACGATTGGAACCACCACCTTATCCCTGGGCGGTTTTGTTTTTAATTCCACCGGCACGGTGGGCATCAATGCATCCGGTTCATCTGGGGGAGTAAACACAACCATCACTTTGGGTTCGGGCGGTATCAACATGGGCGGGAGCGCCGGAAACGTCACCTTTGGCAATGGGGCAACTACCACTTATCGGACAGCCATTACTCTGAACGCCCCGCAGACTTGGCAAAACAACAACAGCGCCAGCACCCTGAATATTTCCACCACCACTGGCGGCACCATTGCTGGAGGCACCTACTTGCTCACGCTGGACGGCAGTGGTCCCATAACTATTGCGGGCGTTATTTCCGGCTCTGGCGGCTTGACCAAGAATGGTGCCAACACGGCGACGCTTTCGGCGGTCGAAACTTTCACCGGTCCTGTGACGGTGAACACTGGCGGTTTGACGCTTTCGGGAACCAGTAGCGGTGCGTTCACTACGACTATCAACGGTGGCACTCTTACTGCGACCACGTTTGCCAATGGTGGCGCAAACAGCAGTCTGGGTTCTTCTGCGGCGACGGCGGGCAACTTAGTTTTCGGCGGCGGCACCTTGTCCCACACGGCGGCCAACGTTGCGAGCACGGATCGTCTTTTCACCATCGGCAACGCCAGCGGCCTCACAGCCACGTTGGATTCGTCCGCCGCCGCAACTGCCAACGGATTGGCTTTCACCGGTGCCGGTTCAATTGCCTTTGGCGGTTCCGGTGCGCGCACACTGACTCTGGCTGGTAGCAATACGGGAACGGCCAACACCTTCGCCCCGATTCTTGGCGATGGCACTGGTGGCACTACTTCGCTGACCAAGTCGGGTGCGGGCACTTGGTCGGTTTCCGGTGCGAACACCTATGGCGGCACCACCACTATTAGCGGTGGTATCTTGCAGGCCAATGTTGCCGACGGCGTCGGCAATGGCGCTTTGGGCAACGGTGGCAATATCACGTTCACTGGTGGCACGCTGCAATATACGG
>Ga0007854_10003013_pt1 | contig 10302 bp, 7 predicted proteins | sample CryBogCBH12Aug08_FD_60382 | JGI IMG/M metagenome (GOLD analysis project Ga0007854, IMG submission 60382) | Freshwater microbial communities from Crystal Bog, Wisconsin, USA - CBH12Aug08 | ecosystem: Environmental > Aquatic > Freshwater > Lake | place: Crystal Bog, Wisconsin, USA | collected... | reverse complement strand
CCGGTCGCTGCTGCGGCCGGCGAACAGCTTCCAGTTCCGCGCCGCCGGCGCGTGTGCCAGTTCGCCGCTGATGCCAATCCGCGTGCCGGCGAAACCGGCGCGGAAATGATCCAGCGACCAGGTGCCGTTCGTCTGGAAGCGCAAATCGGTCTGGAGATTCGTGAGCGTGAGCGCGTTCGTCGGCGAGAGCGGCAGCGTGAATTCACCGCCGCGCAGAAAGAGGCCGTCCAGTTGCCAGCGCCGGCGCAGGAGCGCGGGGAAATTAAAATCCAATTGCACCTGTTTCGCGGCAAAGGTCGGACTGGCGGCGGTTTGCGCCTGGCCGACGCGCACATTTTCCGCGACGAGGCCGTGGATGAGGCTCAGCCGCATCCGGGAAAATTCCAATTCCACGCCGCTTTGACGCAGCGACGCCACGATGCGCGCCTTGAGAAAACCCGGCAGCCCCACGCGATTGCACCAGACGAAGGCCAGCAACGCCGCCAGCACAACCAGCCACACCGTCAGGCGAAGCCAGCGGAGGGTGGTGCGACATTTGCGCCAGAAGCCAGGCATATCACGGCACGTTGTTCGGGATGGTCAGATAGGTCGCGACAAACTGGTAAAGCACCGGCGGAAAAACAAACGCCCAGCGCCCGTCGGCAAATGTCACAGACGCCAGGGCCGTCTGCGCCTGCGTCAGCTCCGTGCCAAAATCCACCGCAAGCTTTTCGCCGGTCTTCAATTCTACCGTGATGGCGAGGTTGTTCGGGTTGAAGCCGTATTTTTCCAGCGCGGTGATCTGGTGGCCCACCCAGCCGGCAGCGGTCAGTTCACCCAGCCGGTGCAGCGTTTCCTCGATGGCCGGCGGATTGATCATGCCCTGCGAACCCGCGCCGAGCGACCACTTGTTTTCGCCGGTGCGGACGATGACACGCGTCTTGCCGTTTTGGTGGAGCGTGATTTGCGCCACGTTCGTCTCGGTAAAACTCCAGATGCGGCGGTCGCGGAATTCCCAGCCGTTCTCCGGCAGCCGCGCGAAATCCTCCAGCTTCAGCGCGTAAATAAAATCTTCGTCGCCGCGTTTCACCAGCACGCGGTTCGTCTCGGTCGCGCCAAAAATCAACTGCGCCACGACAGCATTCGTGTCGCCCGCCGGCCCGCGCAAAATGACCTGCCGCGTCGGCGCGGCGAAACCGCGTTCCGACAAATCAGCGGCGGTGGCGGTGTCCTTCACAAATTCCGAAATCCGCAGGCTGGTGAGCAGCTTGAAAAAGTTCTGCACGTTCTCCGGGTCAGCGGCATATTTTTCGCCGGCCACGCTCCAGCCGTTCGGGCCGCGCTGCTGCAGGGTGAAATTATTTTCGCCGCGCACCTCGATCTCCGTCACCGGCGCGGTGAGCGAGAGCAGGTGCGGGTCGCGGAAATCATTCACCGCGCCGCGCCATGGGGCGAAGACATCCTTGTTCGCCGTCATCACGGAATTCCAGCCGTCGCGGCGCACGAAAAGCTGCGCGGATTCCGGTGGATTTTTCCCCGCGTGGACGCCGGTGAAAAAATTCGTGCCGTGTCCCAGCCACACGTCCATTTCCGCCGGCTGCAATCCGTAGCTGCTCAAGTCGGCGGGATTGTCCGTGACGAATTGCGTGACGCGTCCGGCCTGCACCTGCTGCAACGCGGCGGCGATGCGCGCGCCGTCGGCCCGCGCCGCCAGCGGCCGGATCATGCGCCAAAGCTGGTTGGTCGGGTCGCGGCGGAATTCCATGGCCTTGGTGCTGTTGGTGACGACAATCCAGTCGGTCGCGACGGCGGCGTTGACGAGCGACGTGTCCCGCCAGACATCGGCCGAACGCGGCAGCAACTGGAGCCAGCCGGCGTCCGTCACAAACGCGCCATCCAGGCCGACCAGCCGGACGAACACCTGATCGCCAGGCGCGGTGAGGTTGCCGATAATCAACTGCCAGCGCTGGTCGCCGGCGTCAATGGCGAGCGAAAACTGCGGGTTGTCAAAACCGAAATCCGCCTCGGCGTTTTTGTGGTTGCGCATCTCGGCGGCGGTGAGGCGCAGGGCGGGCGTGAGTTTTTCGAGCGCGGTGGCGAGCACCTCGATGGCGGCGGTCTGCGCCGGATACGCCAGCGGTTTCTGCAACTGCCAGACATGGTTGGTGCGGATGGCGGTGATTTCGCGCGCGCCGGCGGGGCTGATTTGAATGCCCGTCAGGTCGGCGGCGCGCAGGCCGGCCAGCACGCTGCCGTTCGCGGGTGCGGCCGGCTCGAGATATTTTTGGTAAAGCCAGATGCCCGCGAACAACGCGGCCGCGAGCACAAACCAGAGGGCGGTGGTCTTGGATTTCATTGGCGGCGGATCAGCCACACGAGCCAGCCGAGGAACAGCACGCCGCCGGGCAGCGCGCCGAGCAGCAGCCAGTCGAGCTGATGCTGTTGATGTTTTGTCAGCAGCAGGCGGAATTCCGTGACGGGGCGCGGGCCGATGCCTTCGAGCAGTTGCGGCCGGTCGAGCAGCCAGTTGGCCGCGCTGCTCAAAAAATCGCGGTCGGCCCCGGCTTCAATCCAGCGGTTCGCCAGAAAAATCGAGTCGCCGGTCACGATGATGCGCGTGTTGCCGCGTGGATTGGTCACGCCGGGCACGGGCTTCTGCTCGACAGCGGCAGCGAGCGCGTAACTGCGCGCCGGTTCGCTGCGGTTCACGGCCAGCGTCGCCAGCGGGCTGGTGAAGGCGAGTTCCGTCACCTCCGGCGCGTTGGCCGGCGGCTTGGCGCGGTTGATTTTTTCCACCGGGCGCGGCAGCACCATCTGGAGCGAAAGCTGCGCCAGTGAGTTCACCACCGGATGCTGGCTGAACTGCCGCACCTTGATATCCTGGCCGGTGATGGTGTTCGGATCCTGCGCGATGTCGGCGAGGACGTTGACGCCCCAGCGTTGCAAAATCGGTTCCAGCCCGGTGGCGTGCTTGAGCGAGGCGTAGTTGAACAGCACCAGCAGCCGTCCGCCTTGGGCGAGATACTCGTCCAGCTTCTGCAACTCCACATCCTTGAACTCCGCCGCCGGCGCCGCGATGATGAGCAGGTTGCAATCCATTGGCACGGAGCGATCGCCGAAAAATTCAAAGTTGATGTTGGTGATGTAATTTTGCTGAAGCACCTTGCCGAACTCGAGGAAGCCGAAATTATCGGAATCCGTGAGCGACGGTTCGCCGTGACCCTGCATGAAATAGGCGCGCAACGGTTCCGCGTTCTGGAGCGCCAGCAAAATCGTGGTGAAAACTTTCTCGCCGGAAAAGGCGATTGGCCGCTTGCGAAACTCGCGTTCCTTTTCGTTCGGCACCTGTTCCAGCGTGTATTGCGTGAGCATGGCGGCGGGAATGATTTTTACGCGTTCGGCCCCGGCATCGAAGATGATCAAATCCTTGTCGTCCGCACCGGCCAACTTGTATTGCGCCTTTACCTTTTCCGCCTCGCCAGCGTCGCGGACGAAATCCACCGTGCGCAGGGAAAGGTTCTTGTTCGCCGCGCGGTATTCGTTCAGCAGCGCCACGATGTCTGGATAAAACTCATCCTTGCGGTCGAAGTAAAGCGTCACGTTCACCGCGTTCGTCAGCGAGTGCAACACGGTCAGCGTGCGCAACGACAGCGCCACGCGCGTCTGGTTGCTTAAGTAAAACCGGTGGAAAAATTTCGCGCCGAGATAATTCAGCATCACCATCACCGCCAGCACCAGCGCCGTGCGCAACGCCATGTCGAGGGCGATGCCCCACCGGCTGGCCGGCGAGAAACTGGGACGGGATTTTTTTTCTTCGCTCATTTATTTCCAGCGGCGGCTTTCGACCACGCGCAGCGTCAGAAACAGGAACAGAAACGTCGCGGTCAGGTAAAACGTCACCGCGCGCGTGTCCACCACGCCGCGCGCAAAATCACGCATCTGCTCGAACAGGTTGAAATACGAAATCACCTGCGCCTGCCAATGCGCCGTCGCCGGCAGCGCCTCGGCCAGAAACCCAAGCGCGAACAGAGTCACGCCCAGCACCAGCGCAATCATCGCCGCCGCCATCTGGCTGCGCGTCAGCGCCGACGCGAAACAGCCCAGCGAGATGAACAGCCCGCCGACGAGGAAAATGCCGAGGAACATTCCGCCGACCGTCCCACCGTCCAGCGCGTTCTGGTTGGTGAAGTGCCGCACGGTAAACAGGCACGCCAGCAGCGGCAGCCACGCGACGAGGTAAAAAAACAGCGCGCCGGAAAATTTTGCCGCCACCACCTGCACGTCGCCGACCGGCGCGGTCATCAGCGTCTCGAAAGTGCCGCTCGCCTTTTCCAGCGCGAACACGCGCATCGTGATCACCGGCGAGGCCAGCAGCACGATGAGCCAGAAAAAATAGGTGCGATAAAACATCTCCGTCACCGGCATCGGCGACGGGTCGGTGCCGAGATTATGGACGAGCACCACGAAACTCAAACCCGTCAGCAGCGTCACCGCCGCGATGATGACGTAGCCCGTTAGCGCGAAGAAATACGACGAGAGTTCGCGCCGCAACAGCGCCCAGAAAATGCTCATTCGATCGCCTCCGTGGTGGGCCGCGTGACCTGAATATAGATATCTTCGAGCGAATGCCGGCTGCGCGTGAGTTCGCGCAGCGTCCAGCCGTTGACATGGCAAAGGTTGAAAACCAGCGGGCGCAAATCCTGCCCGGCGCGCGGCGTCAAGGCGCAGCGACAGAAATCACCCTCGGCCACGGACAAATCAAATTCCGCCACCTCCGGCACGCTTTCCCAGACGTGCCGCAGCGTTTCCAACGGCGCGGCGATCTCGGCGATGACCTGGCTGCCGCCGGCCATCCGCCGCTGCAAATTTTCCGGCGTGTCCGACGCCAACACGCGGCCGTCGAACATGATGAGCACGCGGCCGCACATCATTTCCACTTCCGGCAAAATGTGCGTTGAAATCAAAACCGTGTGTTTGCCCGCGAGGCTTTTAATCAAAGCGCGGACGGAACGGATCTGGTGCGGGTCGAGGCCGATGGTCGGCTCGTCCAAAATAATCAGCTCCGGATCATGCACCAGCGCGTCCGCGAGACCGACGCGTTGCTTGTAGCCCTTGGAAAGTTGCCCGATGACGCGGCGGCCCACATCGGTCAGGCCGCATTGTTCCATCACCGTCGTCACGCGCTCGCGAGATTTTTTCCAGCCGAGACCTTTGAGCCGCGCGCGGAATTTCAGGTATTCGCGGACGCGCATTTCGGGATACAGCGGATTGTTTTCCGGCATATAGCCGATGCGCCGCCGCACCTCGTCCGAATCGTGAAACACATCCAGCCCCGCCACGCGCACCGTGCCGCTGGTCGCCGGCATGAAGCCGGACAGCACGCGCATCGTCGTGCTTTTGCCAGCGCCGTTGGGGCCGAGCAGGCCGACGATTTCGCCGCGCGCCGCTGTGAACGAAATATTGTCCACCGCCGTGCGGCCCGCGTAGCGCTTCGTCAAATTGGAAACTTCAATCATCACTGCCAGAATTGGAAAAAATCCGCTGCCAGCCTAGCAAAAATCAACGGCGGGCGGCGAACAAAAACTTCGCCCGATTCCGGGCGGCGTTCAAAATGAATTGACTTCGCGCCGCGCCGGGAGCAAAAGCATTCCCGTGAATTCCCGCGCCGACAATTTTTACGCCGCCTGGCGGCAAAGCTGCCGCGCGCTGGTTTTGCGCGAAGACGGTTCCGCGCCGCCGGAAAAACTGCTGCAATCCGTCTGGCTGCACCAGCGGCTCAAGCGCGGCGAACTGAAATCGCCTGACGGAAAATCCGTGCGCGTGCTGCATCCCGGCTTCGCCAGTTTGGAAGGCGGGCCGGATTTTCGCGGCGCAGTCTTGCAGTTTGAAAATGAGAAGCCTGTTGCCGGCGATGTGGAAATTGATCTGGTTTCTGCCGGCTGGCGAGCGCACGGCCACGACAAAAATCCCAACTTCAAAAACGTCATCCTGCACGTCGTCTGGGATGGAATACCGAGCACCAGCTTGGCGCGAACAACTTCATTTTCCACTCTGGCGTTGAAATGTTTCCTCGACGCACCGCTCGCCGAACTCGCGCTCGCCTTGGAAAACGAATCCGGTCTGCCGGAAGCCTTGCGCGGCAAATGCTCCGCGCCGCTGCGCGATTTTACCGAGCCACAACTGACGGAACTGCTGCACGCCGCTGCGAAAGTGCGTTTTGAAAACAAGGCCAATGCGATTTTGGCGCGCGCGAAAAATGTCGGCTGGGAACAGGCGCTGTGGGAAAATCTGTTCCGCGCGCTCGGCTACAAAAACAATGTCTGGCCGATGCTGAACCTGGCGGAGACCAAGCCACGCTGGACGCGCGGCGCGGCTTCCGCGTTTGAAATTCAGTCGCGTTTGCTCGGCGTCAGCGGGCTGCTGCCGGATGATTTGACCCGCGCGCAAAAATCTTCCGACACGTTTCTGCGCCGCGCGTGGGATTTTTGGTGGCGCGACCGCGACGAGTTTGAAACCTGCATTTTGCCGCGTGAATGCTGGCGATTTCACGGCCTGCGTCCGGCGAATCATCCACAACGCCGGCTGGCGCTGGCGTCGCACTGGCTGGCGGCGGATGATCTGGTTGCGAAAATTGAAGGCTGGTGCGCAGCCAAGCTGCCGGATAAAAAACTTTTGGAATCACTCCACGAAATTTTCCAAGTCGAGCGCGATGAATTCTGGTCGTGGCACTGGACGTTCAAATCCGCGCGGCTGGCGAAACCGCAGCCACTGCTGGGCGCGGCGCGCGTCACGGACCTGGCGGTGAATGTCATCCTGCCGTGGCTGTGGATTCGCGCCAAAGAAGGCGGCAACGAAAATATCCTGCGCGAAATCGAGCGGCGGTTTTTCGCGTGGCCGGCGGCGGAGGATAATTCGGTATTGAAACTGGCGCGTGAGCGTTTGCTGGGAACTTCCAGTCCAAAAAACCTCAAGGGCGCGGCGCAGCAACAGGGCTTGATGCAAATTGTCCGCGACTTTTGCGAGCACTCGAACGCGATTTGCGCGGACTGCCGGTTTCCAGAATTGGTTCAATGCCTAAAGTCAAAAGTCCAAAGTTAGCAGTGCGCCGACCTTGGACTTTAGGCTTGGGAGATTGGACTTACTTGATATCCAGATTGGCGAACGGATTGTTCAGGCCGCCGGCTGCCGGTTGTTCGTTGACGGGAACTTTCGGCTTGTGTGGCGCGGCTGCGGGCTGTTCCGGCTTGGCTTCGGAAGATTTATGCTCCGGCGCATGCTCCGTTGTCTCCTCGCCGGCGCGCGGATTTTTCGCACGTTTGTTGCGGGGCAGCGGGCTGATCATCAGATTAATGGACTTGCCCATGAGCTTGGGCTGGAAATCAGGATGGCCGTAGGGCGCGACGTCGGCGATAAATTTGTTGATGACCTCGAAGCCGATTTCCGTGTGTGCCATTTCGCGGCCCTTAAACTTGAGCGCAACCTTCACCTTCATGTCCTCGCACAGAAAATTAATCGCGTGCTGGAGCTTGATGCCGAGGTCGTGCGGGTCAATGCGCGGGCTGAGCTGCACTTCCTTCACCGTCGAGGCGTGCTGGTGCTTGCGCGACTCCTTTTCCTTTTTGGCGAGTTCGTAGCGGAACTTGCCGATCTCGATAAGTCGGCAGACCGGCGGGACGGCGTTGGGCGAAATCTCCACCAAATCCACGCCGTGCTGGCGCGCGAGCGCGAGCGCGTCGTTCAGCGGAAACACGCCGTGCTGCTTGCCGTCGGGTCCGATGACGCGGACTTCGCGGGCGCGGATTTTCCCGTTGACGCGCATCTGCGAAGTCGGGGAGGAATTGCGTTGGGACGGAAAAGGGCGACTCAAGCGACCCTCTCTGGTTGGGACTGAATGGCGATGTGTGGCATCAAATCTGTCGTCAGGCTAATAGTAACAATGCGGATTTTTTAAGCGAATACCGGCGTGGCCGCAAGCAAATAATGGCAACATTATCATGACGAAAGACGAAACGAACGAACGCTGGCCACGAAGTCATCCGGCACGCCAAAGTCAAAACGCTGCGCATTCGTCATCTCCAGCGCGAGGTAGCCGTGGCGCTGGCGCTGGATTTCCTGCGCACGCGTGAGCTGGAATTCGCCGCTGTCGCGCACGTTGTCGCGGATCATTTCGCCGAGGATTTCGTAAATGCTCGGCGCGAGCAGGTGCATCCCGAACCAGCCGAGCCACGTTTGTTCCGGCAAACCGTCCACGCGCAGCTTTTCCTCCGCGACGGCGATGGCGGGTTTTTCGATGATGAGCGAAACGTCAATCAGGCGTGGGTTTTCCTTGTGGCGCGCGCCGGCGATGGTGCCGTAGCCTTTCAACTCGGCGGCGGAAATTCGGTTCACGGCGGAAACACTTTTGCCGTCGGAAATTTTCGCCATGTCCGCGAGTTCGCGGTAAGGCGAAACCGGTTTGCCGCGAAACAAATGGTCGCCGAGGCCGAGCAAAACCATTTCGCCGTCGGCAAAATCTTTTGTCTGAAAAACCGCGTGGCCGTAGCCTTCCTGCTCGCGTTGCACGGCGAAGGAAACGCGCCGGGCAAAGCCGCACATCTGCTCGGCCTCGCGCAGCAGCTCGGGATATTTGGCGAGGCGTTTCAAATAATTATCATCCGGCCCGCGCAGATAATTTTTCACCGTCGCGTCTTCGCCGGGCTGAACGATGATGCAAATCTCCTCGATGCCGGCGGCTTCGAGTTCGAGCAAATGATAATGAAACAGCGCCCGCGCGATGCCGTCCGTGCCGACGACGGGAAACATTTCCTTCTTCACCGCGTGCGACGCGGGAAAATGCCGCGTGCCGAGGCCGGCGATGGGAATGACGGCTTTGCGAACTTTCATATCAAACGTCAAACCGTTTCCAACCGTTCGGGCCGAAGGTGTAGCGCTTGGCACCGAATTCAATTGCGCCGGGCGACGTGCCTTCAAAAATATCCGGCATCGCGCCGACGCGCCGCGAATACTCCACGGCGATCTGTGGAATGTGTTCCTTGAGCGCCGCGATCTTGCCAAAGACGGCGACCGTGCCGCCGGTGCCGCCGCCGGTGATTTTCGCGCCGAACAAGCCGTTTTCCGGTCCGCGCTTGCGGACGGCTTCGACGAGAAAATTCACTTCCGGCACGGAGAGCTTACAGTTGTCGCGGTAACTTTCGTGCGCGCCATACATCAGTTCGCCGGCGGTGATGAACGCTTTTTCATCGCCGGATTTCGCGGCGCGCAGCGCGTCCATGAATTTCAGCACGCGCTCGTTTTCGCCCACCGGATGCCGCGCGGGGCCGACGACGCGGTAAGTTGCGTCCGGCTGGATGGTCGTCACTGGATCATCGTGCGTTTTATATTTCGCGAGAAAATCCGAGCCGAGCATCGTCTCGGGAATTTCCTTTTCGTATTCCGCTTTGAATTCGGCGGAGGAAATTTCCGTGAGATAATTCAGCGGTGAACGACCAGTGCGGGCGCGGATTTCGTTGATGATTTTTTTGCCCATGAACGCGCCGATGCGGACGTTGCCGTAGGCGTTGCCGGCGACGGAGTGGCGCACCATCGAGTTGATGCCGACGAAGCCGGTGCCCGCCGGAATTTCCACCTCGCCCATCACCGCGCCGGGCCGGCAAAGGATATGCGTGAGCTTGTCTTCATGGCCGCTGGCAACGGCGATCTGATCCATGATGCCGCAGGGCGCGCCGACGACGTGGTTCTCCGCCATCTGGCCGAGCCGCGCGATGCGCGCGCCGTCGAGCTTCAAATTTAGATAAGCATTCAAGCAGCTCAATGTGCCGATTTCCACGGCGGCGGAGCTGCCGATGCCGACGTTCATCGGCACGGCGCTTAACAGCAGAAAGCTGAAGCCGAAGGGCAGCTCGACATTTTCCTCTTTCAACAAAGTAAAAATACTGCCGCCGATGTAGGCTGCCCAGGATGAAATCGGATTTGCGTGGCAGAGTTCGCGGACTTGCGCGTAGTTGCCCACCGCGTCGCCGCTCGTGAAATAATCCAGCGGGATGCGCGTCTCCACCGGCAGGCTGCGCGGACCGACCTGCGCTGAGCGGATGCGCAACGTGCGGTCATTGCGCGCCTGAATTGCCATCAACATTCCGTGGCCGAGCACGGCTTCGCAGACGTTCGCGCCGGAATAATCCGCGATGCCGCCCATCACGTCGAGCCGCGCCGGGACGCGGGCGACATAGACTTCGCCGCTATTGAAATAGCCGGCGAAGCCCGTCGGGTCGCTGTTCGGCTTGCGCAGCAGGTTTTCAAATTCGGAGACTTCAAACGGGAGCGCGG
>Ga0007854_10003001_pt1 | contig 10320 bp, 8 predicted proteins | sample CryBogCBH12Aug08_FD_60382 | JGI IMG/M metagenome (GOLD analysis project Ga0007854, IMG submission 60382) | Freshwater microbial communities from Crystal Bog, Wisconsin, USA - CBH12Aug08 | ecosystem: Environmental > Aquatic > Freshwater > Lake | place: Crystal Bog, Wisconsin, USA | collected... | reverse complement strand
ATTCGCCCGAGGTAATCGCTATAATCGAGGTTCGACACGAGGAACTGGAAGTATTGGACGCTGCTTCTTGGGGGAGGCGGAATGTGTTTCACAATCGCCTCGAAAAGCGGCTCCATGGTTTCGCTCTCCTGCTCCATCTCAATCTTCGCAAAACCCTGCTTGGCACTGGCATAAACCACCGGAAAATCAAGCTGCGCATCCGTGGCGTTCAGTTCGAGAAAGAGCTCAAACACCATGTCGAGCACCTTGTGCGGACGGGCATTCTCACGGTCAATTTTATTGATGACGACAATCGGTTTTGCGCCGTTTTCAAACGCCTTTTTCAGGACGAACTTGGTTTGGGCCTGGGGACCGTCATGCGCATCGACCACCAAAAGGACGCCATTGACCATCTTCATAATGCGTTCCACCTCGCCGCCAAAATCGGCGTGCCCGGGTGTATCGACAATGTTCACATGGTAATCGTGCCAGCGGAAGGCGGCATTCTTAGCCTTGATCGTGATCCCTTTCTCGCGCTCGAGATCCATCGAGTCCATGATTCGCTCCTCACTGGCTTTGGCTTCGTTCGAGCGAAAGGTGCCCGATTGTTTCAGGAGTTGATCCACGAGAGTCGTCTTCCCGTGGTCAACGTGGGCGATGATTGCGATATTTCGAATGCGTTCCATATTAAAGGGCGGGGAATATGGCCGTAAATTGGCCCGACGTCAACGAGTGATATTCGTAAGCAAAAAAATTGGGATTATTATTGGACGCCGGAATAAAATCAGGTAATGTGGATTCTGTTATTGCGACACAGTCTCAACAAGAAAATGAAACACGATCATCTACTCAGTTTGCTCTCCGTGGGAGAACAGGGGCGGATTGTCGGTTTCGATCTGCCGCCCGGCCAGCACCAGCGGTTGCTCGAGATGGGACTCACAGTCGGCACTGAGTTTCTGGTGATGCGATTCGCGCCGCTCGGTGATCCGCTCGAAATCAAGGTTCGCGGATACCGTTTATCACTGCGTAAAAGCGAGGCGGGAGGGATTCGAGTTGCAAAAATCTAGTCCGGGACTGCCTGGCCCAGCCAGCACTTCAGATGCCATTAGAAATGTCGCGATTGCAGGAAACCCCAACAGCGGCAAGAGCACGGTTTTCAACGCGCTTACCGGACTGCGTCAGAAGGTGGGCAATTACCCCGGCGTAACCGTCGAAAAAAAGATCGGCCGGTTTTACGGAAGTCACGGCGAGACAATGGATCTCCTGGATCTTCCGGGCACCTACAGTCTGCAAGTCCGTTCCCCTGACGAAGCGGTTGCCCGCGATGTGCTGCTAGGACGCCTGAAGGATACGCCCAAGCCCGATGTCATTATCTGCGTCGTCGATGCCTCGAATCTGGATCGCAATCTCTATCTGGTAACGCAACTTCTGGAAATGCAGATTCCGGTGGTGGTGGCACTGAACATGGTGGATGTCGCCGAGAAGAACGGTCATCTGATCAATCTACCCGCATTACGCGAACAACTCGGGGTGCCGGTCATCCCAACCGTTGCCTCAAAAGGCCGGGGTCTGGTTGAATTGCGGCAGGCGGTTTCGGCCTCCACTCTGCCGCGTCCGACAAAATGGGCTCCCATGCCCGCAATCATCGAGCACGAGGCCCGGCAACTTGCTGCCAAACTCCATTTTCCACCGGAGATCGCCTATTCGGAGGCATTGCTGCTCCTGACACTTCACGACCGCTCGCTCATCGAGCTGGCTTCGCACCGGCAGGAAATCGTGAAGGCGACGCTCGAAGCGCAGAAAACCATCCTGGCCGCCGGGCTCGACCCGATATCAGTCCCGGTTGAAGCCCGTTACGCCTGGATTGAAGCTATCTGCGACGTTGCCGTAAGCAAACCGGATGGTTCCTTTCATCTTTCCACGGTTTCGGACCGGATCGATACGATCCTGACCCACAAGGTATTCGGCTGGCTGGCATTTTTCGGAATGATGTCGCTCATGTTTTTCTGCATCTTCACCCTGGCCCAGGTGCCGATGGAATGGATCAACACCGCTTTCGATTCCCTGGCAAAATGGACCGCCGGTCATCTGCCTGAGAGCGACCTGCGAGGACTCCTCACCGATGGTGTTCTTGCAGGCGTCGGAGGCGTTGTGGTTTTTCTGCCGCAAATTTTGATCCTCTACTTTTTCCTCGGCATCCTCGAAGACACCGGCTACATGGCGCGCGCCGCGTTCATCATGGATCGCCTGATGTCGCGCGTCGGGCTGCATGGGAAATCATTCATCCCGATGCTGAGTTCTTTCGCTTGCGCGATTCCGGGCATCATGGCGACGCGGACGATAGAAAACCGCAAGGATCGCCTGGTTACGATCCTCATCGCGCCCCTGATGAGTTGCTCGGCGCGCCTGCCGGTCTATGCGCTTATGATCGCCGTGCTGATGCCAGTGGCGTCGGCCTGGCAGAAGGCGGGCATCATGCTCTGCATGTATCTGATCGGCGTTGTCACCGCCTTCACGATGGCGTGGATTTTCAAAAAAACACTGCTCCGCAGTGAATCGCCCATGCTCCTTCTGGAAATGCCCCCCTACCGGATGCCTTCATTCAAAACCATCGCGCTGAGAATGTGGGAGCGGGCGGGCATTTTCCTGCGGCGCGCCGGCACGGTCATCCTCTCGTTGTCGATCCTGCTCTGGGCGCTGGCCACTTTTCCAAAGCCGTCGGATCCGAAAGCCACGCCAGCGGAGGCACTGGCACAAAGCTTTGCGGGAAGAATGGGGCACACCATCGAGCCTGTCATCAAACCGCTCGGATACGACTGGAAAATCGGCATCGGCATTATCGGATCTTTTGCGGCGCGCGAAGTTTTTGTCGGGACGATGAAAATTGTTTATAACATCGAAAGCCCGGACAAGGAGGATATCCAGCCGCTGCGCGACACAATGCTCAGCGAACGACGGAGCGACGGAAAACCGGTGTTTACGCCGCTGGTATGCATCGGCCTGATGGTCTTTTTCGTGCTGGCAATGCAATGCGTCAGCACTGTCGCCATCGTCCGGCGCGAGACAAATTCCTGGCACTGGCCGCTTTTTCAAATCGCTTATATGACCGCGCTGGCGTGGATCGGCGCATTCATTGTTTACCAGGGCGGACGACTGATGGGGTGGGAATGATGGGAATAATGCGCAAAATGGGGTAAGATTGAAGAAATGAACACAACGCTTGACCATATTTCAGTCGGCCTGCTCGTGTTCGGGGCACTCCTGTTTTTTGCGAACCGCTTTCGCCGCAAACGCAAAGGCAAAGCCTGCGGCGGCGATTGCTGCAGCGCGGCAGAACCTTCAACGCATTTCCCGAAGCAAACCAGACTGCGCTAAGAATTGAACCAAGCGCACGGAGAGCGCGGAGGAAGGGAAAAGATATTGAACCGCAAAGCGGCAAAAATTAAGTTCAAGGTTCAAGTCGATAGACGGTACCAAGAAAAGTCCCGTTTTCCTGAATTATTAAGAATCAATTCGGACTACCCATAATCAATAAAATATCAAGCCTGGAACACACTCCAACCCCAGCCGCAAACATTAGCGACCCGGGAAGTATTGCAAAGATGGGGGTGAATTTCTATCTCACACGAAAGCACGAAGCCACGAAGTCTTCAGATTTCGGTTTTCATTTGTGGGTATTGCCTTTTCTTCGTGTCCTTCGTGCCTTCGTGTGAGTTTTAAAATCTTCCGAAAGTGCGCTCGGGGTAAAATTCAAATTTGTTCGCTAGCTGCCCAACAGTTTCATTCAACAACTTGGTGTATTTTATGGTTTTTATTGGAAAAAATACACTCAAAATATTTTGTAGATTGCTGCTTTTCAAGCATTAGCGTATAAGTTGCAATCATCCGTTTTATCCTGTACCTATCGGTATGAGCATGACAGAAATCATCCTTGAATTGCCCAGACTGACGCCGCATCAACGGCGTGAGTTGTGCCGGAAGATTATTGAACTTGAAGCCGAAACCGATGACATCGCGCTTTGCCATGAATCCGCCCGCCAGGGCTTCGCCATGCTCGATCAAATGGAATCCCAGGGCGGAAACCGTGCGTGACGCGCAACAGGGCGAAATCTGGTCGGTGGAAAGCCGCCTTGTTGCAAGTTTCTGATCTTTTGTACCAATCTTCGGCGGATTTTCTTGCAAGCGGCATTAAATCGGGCATAGTAGCCGCCCGTTGACGAAATGCTTCCTCGCAAATAAGGGGCAAAAATGCCCTGTAAAAGCAGTGCAACTCATTGACGTTCAGCAGTTCGGGGTCTTAGCTCAGTTGGTAGAGCGCCTCAATGGCATTGAGGAGGTCAGGGGTTCGAATCCCCTAGGCTCCAAGTATCTGATATTCAGATACTTGTGATTATTATTCGACGAAATACTCCGGAGTGATGTCGAGGGCGCCATGCAAGATGCGAATCAGTTGAATTCCGTCTTCGATTGGGCGATAGAAAATGAGGTAGCTGCCGATTGGGAAACTGCGGAGATTTGGGGCAAGTTCCTCGACTTTGCGCCCCATGTTCGGCGCGGAAGCGATGACGCTCAGCGTGGTATCAAACTGATCAATGAGCCGGTCGGCAGCAGCGAGGTTGCGCAGCGCGATGTAGTCCCAGATTTCGTCGTAATCGAGCCGCGATTCACGCGTGCGTAATATGCGCGGCATGGCTGATTTAGCGCAAAGTGTTCTGTGCGAATAAACGCTTGCGGCCTTCCGCCTTTACATCCTCGGCGGTGAACTCGGCAAATTCCCCCCTATCTGCCTGGTCGATGCCAACTTGAACTTTCGCCTGCAAATCGGAGATTTTTTCGCGGCGAATGGCTTCGCGCACTTTGAACTCGGAGAGGGCTTCGGCAACAACTTCGCTTTCCGAAAAAAATCGACCAGACTTCACGATCTCCTCCAGAAATCGCCGGTCTTCCTCTTTGAGCGATATGGCTACCGTTGTCATGAGTCTCAATTTATCAGAACTTCTTCCGACCTGCAAGGCGCTTTGATCTTTGCCGAAAAAGTTCGAAGTTTGAGTCCTGACCGGTCTTGACCTTCCACTTTTCAGTCTTCATTTTGGCGCAACTTCCGCACTCCTGTGATTTCTCATGCATCATCGCCCGCGGCCAAGATCCAGCTGTTCCGCTCGCTATTCCGCGGCAGAACGGATGTTTATCCGGTAAGATTTGAGAATCGGAAAACCGGAAAATCCGGCTATGCACCGGCCTGTTCCAATGAATGGGTACGGGGCATTTGTGAGAAACCAAAAATCAAATGCTCCGATTGTCCCAACCGATCCTTTTTTCATGTCACTGACGACGTGATCCGCCGGCATCTTTCAGGCGAAGGAGATCAAGGCAAGGATTTTGTCATTGGCGTATATCCAATGCTGCTCGATGAAACATGCTTTTTTCTGGCAGCCGATTTTGACAAGCAAAATTGGCGGGAGGATGCGTCAACTTTCCTTGACACATGCCGCCGGTTCTCCATTCCGGCTGCATTGGAACGATCGCGCTCGGGCAACGGGGCGCATGTCTGGGTTTTCTTTGAAGAGGCGATCCCGGCAATGCTGGCACGGAAACTCGGCTCTTACTTGCTGACCGAGACCATGGAGAATCGTCCGGAAGTCGGCTTCGACTCCTACGACCGGTTTTTTCCGAACCAGGACACATTGCCAAAAGGAGGATTTGGAAATCTCATTGCATTGCCGCTGCAAAAGCAGGCGCGTCTGCGCGGAAACACCCTCTTTCTTGATAGCCAGTTGCAGCCTTATCCCGATCAGTGGTCCTTTCTGGAAACCGTCCAAAAAATCTCGCGCTCGCAAACGGAGGCGCTTGTCCGCCAGGCTGAAAGCAAGGGACGTGTGGTCGGAATTCGCCTTGCGGCGTTTGAAGAGGGCGATGATGCACCATGGACTGCGCCTCCATCACGCCGACGCCATGATGCACCAATCCCCGGCCCGCTGCCAGAAACCCTGGAATTGATTCTTGGAGATCAAATTTATATCGGGAAGGAAAATCTCCCGCCACCGCTCCGCAACCGCCTGCTTCGCATCGCCGCGTTTCAGAATCCTGAATTCTACCGGGCGCAAGCCATGAGACTGCCAGTTTATGACAAGCCAAGGATCATTCACTGCGCGGAGGATTATCCACAGCATTTCGGGCTGCCAAGAGGCTGTCTCGAAGAAGTCATTGAGGTTCTTGAATCGCTTAAGATCAAACCGTTGCTTTGTGAGAAGCGCAACAACGGTACCCCGCTGAGCGTTACATTTTGCGGGATGCTGCGGACGGATCAGCAAGCGGCGGCAGAAGTGATGTTGAAGCATGACACGGGCGTTCTGGCTGCCACCACAGCTTTTGGCAAAACGGTTATTGCGGCCTGGCTTATCGCCCAACGCGGTGTCAGCACTCTCATTCTTGTTCACCGTCAGCAACTTCTTGAACAATGGATTGAACGCCTTTCCACATTTCTCGGCGTTTCCCCAAAAACCATCGGACGACTTGGCGGCGGGAGTAAGAAACTCAACGGTTCACTGGATGTGGCGCTTATTCAAAGCCTTGTTCGCAAGGAGACCGTCGATGATCGTGTCGGAGGCTATGGCCATCTGGTTGTCGATGAATGCCATCACCTATCAGCCCGGAGTTTTGAACTCGTCGCGCGCCGTGCCAAGGCGAAGTTCGTTACAGGTCTCTCGGCGACAGTCACCCGCAAAGACGGACATCACCCAATCATCTTCATGCAGTGCGGGCCGGTGCGTTATCGTGTGGATGCAAAAAGCCAGTCGGCGGCCCGGCCTTTCATTCACAGGGTGTTTGTAATTCCAACCTCATTCCGGTTCATGACCGAGCCGGAGCAGTACCCACGCGCCGAATTTCACAATCTTTATGAAGCACTCCAAAAAGACGATGCTCGCAATGAATTGATTTGCAGCGATGTCATCAGCGCGGTCCAGGAAGGACGCGCACCTTTGGTTCTTACAGAGCGAACCGAACATTTACAATACATGGCGCAGCGGCTGGCACCGGTCATTCCTCATGTCATCACCCTGCGGGGCGGCATGAAGCGGAAGGAACTGCGGGAAACTCTCGATGGTTTGGCTCACCTTGAAGCGACGGCCAGCCGCGTTATTCTGGCTACCGGTCGGTTTATTGGCGAGGGATTTGATGATCCCCGCCTGGATACCCTTTTCCTCACTCTGCCCATTTCATGGCGGGGAACGGTCGCACAGTATGCTGGCCGTCTGCATCGCCTTCACGAAGGCAAACGCGAAGCTCGCATCTACGACTACGCCGACTTGAATGTACCTATGCTGGCACGGATGTTTGATAAGAGATGCAACGGCTATGAAGGGCTCGGCTACACCATTCTGCTGCCTGCCAGTGCCGTTCCCGGATGGCCTCCTGAAGTGCCACTGCCAATCGATCCGGAATGGAAAAGAGATTATGCTGCAAGTGTGCGCCGCCTCATTCGCGATGGAATCGATGCGCCTCTTGCAAATTTATTCGTCCACGCTGCCCGCACCCTGTCAGTGGATGCGGAGGGCGTGGACCGCGCCAGAAGCGCAACCGAAGCGTTTCTCTATCGCCGATTGGAAACATTGCCGGAAACCTCGGGACGGTTCCGTTTAAACGCAAACCTGCCGATCCCATTTGACGGCTCGGGATCGATGGAAGTGGATCTGCTTTGCGCCGATGCCCGCGTTGGCATCGAACTGGATGGCCAGCAGCATCTCGCCAGTGTCGATGCTTATAGGCGAGACCGCCGGAAAGATGCGTTGCTACAGCAGAATGGTTATCTGGTTCTCCGATTTCTGGCCGGAGATGTCGGCAAAAAACTTGATGATGTTCTTGATACTATCGCAACAGCATTGACTGCCCGCATCAAATAACAATCCGGTTCCAACCTGCAAAATTGCAACATTTGCATGTGCATGAAGCATAAAAACCGATCAATGATAAAAAGGTAACGAATCCCCAAGGCTCCAGTATCTTATACTCAGATACTAATAAATGATTGTGGGTCTACATCAGTAAATGAAGCCAAGCATCGGGAGAGACGGAAAATGAAAGAGGATGAGGCTTCGCCTTGAATCAGCAGGTGAATGATGCCAGATTCGGGCGTATGAACGCTATTGCCATAAAGGATGTTTTGACCCTGAGTGTGGCCGAACGCATTCAATTGCATCGTCCGGCATAAACCTCCGCACAAGCCTCAGTTTTTGGGATGAAACACAAACCGGGCGTAGCAGTAGGCCACAGCTTCGTCGATCACGGTTCGCACTCCCTTGCTGCTTTCCCACCAGTGCGCCGTGTCATAGTCCCTTTCGTCTATCGCAATCACGCCGATTTTTGTTTTTCCGCCAAATGCCTTCTGGAACAGAAGCAGTGACCGGCGCGAATGAACCCCCATGGTAATAAGGTTGATCGCCGAAGGCATCTCCTGGCGGCTTTCAAGCAAATCCCGGAGAACTACTGCGGACGCATAAGTGCGATCCTTCCGTGTCAATGGAGCAGGCACAGCCACGAGTGATTCCTTTTCCATCCCATATTTTGAGAGAATTGCCGCGCCGAACTCTGCAAAAGTCCGGTATTCCGCCAGGGGCGCTCCATACTCCAAAGGACCGCCGGTCACATACATCCTGCTGTAATGATGCCGCCGGAATTCGGCAACAGCCTCCTCGAATCCATAATCAGGCATCCACCCTTCCACAACCAGCGCTCCCCCCTCCGGGACGGGATCATTCAATTCAAGAAACGGATGCGCATATTTTGCAAAGACAACCGCCATTGCAGCCACGCAGAAAACAAGCAAAAACCACCCGCGCAAGGTCGGGATCAGACACTCCCTGCGCTGAAGCAATCCACAATAAGCCGGTTTCATCGCGCAAGATTACCAATCGCAGCAGGCAGGCGCAAGAAGCGCAACACGGAATTCACGCCTGCACTTATTCCGCCCGATTTCCACGACGACCCGGCATAATTGCGGGGGCATGGTAGGGAGAGCGTCCTCGCAAGCCATCGATGGGAGAGGTTTGCGAGGATCCACATCCGTCGTTGTTCAATCTCACCGCCACTATTGGCCCCTCAAAAATTCAACCTTGAACCAAAAATCCTTGCCACACACCCGAATCCTGCGTATTTGTTTATCCCCTTTGAATTTGAGTGCGTATTCGATGCCCGGTTTCGTCCGCCCTTGCGATACTTCGGCAGCAGGAAAAGCTCGATTTCAAAACCGGAACCCGCCCTCATCCAGCAAGGCATTCCGGAAATTGATCAATGCGCGGTTAGCTCAGTGGTAGAGCACTACCTTGACACGGTAGGGGTCACAGGTTCGAACCCTGTATCGCGCACCACTTTCTACTTGTCGGGTGTTTTGTTTCGGATAGATTCTGCCTGATGAATTCGACCTTTACCGCAATTGTAAAAAAGGATGGCAAATGGTGGATTGGATGGATTGAGGAGGTTCCTGGCGTCAATGCCCAAGAGGATACGAAGGAAAGATTGCTATCATCCCTCAAAGAAATTCTCTGTGAAGCCTTGGAGTTCAACCGGTCTGAAGCACGTCAGGCAGCAGAAAATAATTATACTGAAGAAGCCGTAACGGTGTGAAGCGGCGAGCATTCATCCAACACCTCCAAGAAAATGGGTGCTTTCTTATCCGTGAAGGAAGCAATCACTCATGGTGGGGAAATCTTGCCAAGAACAAGCGGTCAGCCGTCCCGCGCCATTCCGAAGTGAATGACCTCCTAATCAGGAAGATTTGCAAGGATCTTGCCATCCCCAAGCCATAGTGTCCCTGCCATGCCGGGAATTTCATGGAGGAAAGAAGTCAGAGCACACGAATCGCGGCGGAACGCGATGTATTGCGGGTTCTTGAAATCGCCCCCGACGGCGAGCGTTACCGCTACATGATTGAAACCCATTTCCAAACATGGCCGCGCTTTGTGATTGGCACGACGGACACGGCATTCAATGACGTTCACCTGTGCTTCTTTTCGAGGTGCTCGCGGTGTTTTTCTTCACCGTCAATTTCCCACGAAATAATGCCGCTGGCCGTCACCACCTGGGATTGTAGCGGTTTCTGCAAATGCTGGCGCAAATTACGCACCTGCCGCGCAAGGAAGGCTTCCGCAGACGTTCCATGCGTCTCCGACCAGGCGCGAAGGAATGAAAGGTCTTCGTCCGGCAGCGGTATCGTAATCGTGGACATGCCAGAAGCGTAATTCATCCCCGCGATATTGCCAAGCCGGGACGATTTTCAACCGCCCCCTTCATTCATCCCCGCCCCGCGCACAATCAAAAACCTTGAAGAGCCGTAAGCAGTTCTTT
>Ga0007854_10002999_pt1 | contig 10324 bp, 2 predicted proteins | sample CryBogCBH12Aug08_FD_60382 | JGI IMG/M metagenome (GOLD analysis project Ga0007854, IMG submission 60382) | Freshwater microbial communities from Crystal Bog, Wisconsin, USA - CBH12Aug08 | ecosystem: Environmental > Aquatic > Freshwater > Lake | place: Crystal Bog, Wisconsin, USA | collected... | reverse complement strand
TTGCCCTGCCGGTCGCAAAAATAGGACTGCACCACCGCGCTGGGCAGGCCATCCTCACTGGTCACTCGTTCCACTTTTCCCGCTTTGCTGATATGCGCCAGTCCTTCGTTGCCCAGCGAGACCCACAAGCCACCCGCATTGTCTGGTCGTAAGGATTGGAAATGCGACCAGGGCGATTGCCGGCTGTTCCAATCCGCCACCGGTGCATGCCAGCCAGCCGGCCCGCAGAATGACAATTTATTATCCGCCTCCAGCCAGAATCCGCCCGGCACCGGGGTTATGCGGCGGACTGAAATCCGGGATTCCGCGCCGGTTGGATTGCAGTTGGTAAAAATCTGATGATTCCACCGGGCCAGTTCCAGGTCCGTACCCACCATGATTTCTCCCGATTCGGTGCGGGCCAGCGCCTGAATGTGGCTGCCTATCAGCCCCGGCGGGGAGTTGAAGACTTCGAACTTGTCCCCGATAAACCGGGCGAGTTTGCCCCCGGCCGTGACAAACCAAAGCACGCCGTCGGAGTCTTCATAATAATTGATGCGCCCGTGAGGCACCGAGGGATTGAAATGCTGCCAGCTCCACGATCCATCGGCCGAATGACAGCCAATGACCAGATCCCCTTCATAAGTCGAAAATGCCACCCGCCCGCCATAGTCACCCGCCAAGGAAACCACCTTGACGCCTTCGCCCACCTTGCTGAAGGTGTTGCCCTGCCGCAACAGGAGATTGCCGGTAGAATCGTTGACCCATAGATCACCCCGGCGATCCACCAGCAAACGATGGATGCCGGAGTTTGCCATGGCGGGCGTGTTCGCGGAATCAAAATTCACAAACTGCACACCGTCGAATCGGGAGATGCCGGACATGAGTGTGCTGATCCAAATGTAACCGTCGGGAGTTTGCGCCACATCCGTCACCGAACTTTGCGGCAAGCCCTCGTCCACCCCCCATGCCGTCACCCGGTAATCCGACGCCTGCAACCCGCCGCCCAGCACGAACCACCCCAGACAAAACCAAACCTCCTTCAGCCACTTACGGCGGACGGGGTTTGGCGTGGAGTTCATGCTTTTCAAAATAGCAGTGGTTTACCTGTGAGACAATCACGCAACCGGGTTCTGCCAAAAACTTGTGTTATTTGTTATTCACAAATGGCCATTATCGGCATCGCCCGACCGGCCAACGCCATGCTCGCCGGGACAAAGCACCAATCGCCGCAACATCGGGGCCTCGCTAAAACTGCGCTGGTGTACCAGCACATCGAACCGGCCTGACGCCGTGTCATTGGGGGCCATGGCCAGCGCCAGCCACCGGCCGGCACCATCATGCCGACCTATCATCAAAGTCCCGCCGGCAGCATAAACGAGTCCATCCCGCTTTCCACCCAGCGAAGGATCTTGAAAATAAAGATACAGCGTGCCGGCAAAGTTCTTCGGCACTGTCAGCGAAATCTGAATGGTAGGCAGGTTCCACCCATGCTGCCCCCCTTTTCGCCAGACCACCGGGGCCGGTCGCCACGTCCGTGCCCGGGCGACGAGGTTGTAATCAAAACCGGGCGTCGCAACCGGCACCGAATCAAAATCGGCCTGCCATGGCTGGGTTCCTTCCGCCGGTGCGTGCATACCGCAATTGACTTCGATGACGGGTTTCACTCCCGCTGGCAAACCGGCAACGACATGAAAGCGTCCTCCATCCAATAATCGTTTGAGTTGCGAACCGTTCAAGGCCACTGCGGGAGGGTTTGTATTATTTGCCAGCCACTCAAGCAGACTCTGCCGCAGTTGCCGGACGGAAGGTTGCGTGTCGAGATTGTCGATGAGATCCAGTGAAGTGACGGCCACGGTGCCTTTGCCCAACGTGCAGGCTCCCACCAGCAAAATAGGCGCGCCCCGCCAGAAGGGTGAGTCAATGGCCTGTACGATGGGAATTGGGCTGGGCAGGTCATCATTGATAACCAGACCGCGCGCCCGGTGCAGGAGATTGAACCATTGCCAATCCGTGTGAGATTCCGAGGGGAAATCGGCAAGGGCGGGATGCCGATCCTCGATCAGCGCGCCGCAGGTATCAATGCCATAGGAGGGAACCCACGTTGGACTGCTGAAATAAACCGGCGTCGTTTGGTCGCTATGATCCGCCACCAGCAATAACCGTCCCCCTTGCTCGACATAGGATAGCGTGGCCTCGTCCAGCGTACGCGTGACCCGGACTTGCGCCATCACCGAGGTTTTCTCGGGCTGCCGGGGGTAAACCCACACGTGCCAGCGATTCGACGGCCCCTCGCCGGGAAGCTCTGCTTCCAAAGTCAGCCGCTGTGCTCGCGCTCCTGCCAGTGGAACCGCTACTTCGCCCAGTTGGGTATTGCCACCGGTCGGAATCTCCCGCGCCGGTAAACGGCCCGCCGCCACCACCGATCCATCATCGCGCAACAATCGCCAGACCGGCTCGGCATTGACCAACGGTTCCGGCGTGTAATGCGCCACTTCCAGCGACACCTTGAGCGTGTCGCCAAAGACATATTCTGTCTGCGGGAGGCGGGCAAGCAGCACCGTGGGCGCGCAGAAACGGCGGAAGTCAGCCGGCGTGATCAAGCCCTTGGAATCCCAGAATGCATCCAGCATGCCCACCAACGCGCTGCCTTGGCCGCTGTAATCATGCAGATCGAGCAATTGGAACCCCGCCAGTCCGGGCGTGCGCAACTGCCGTTCAATTTCTTCCTTGTACAGTTCCACCGACCAGGCGCCGGACGCCCGGTGAAACGCCCGGTTCAGTGCCAGGGTGCCGCCTTTTTCGGCCGTGGCACGCTGGGCTTCGAGGGTGGTTGGTCGCAGCACGCCGGTGTACTTGGCAATCTCGCCAAAATCCGGGTACGTCCACCATTGCCCCAATTCATGGCTGATCACCGGGGCGGCGTAACCTTCAATAATCTGGCGCCAGTCCTGATCCCGCGCCACCGGTTCATCCTCATTTTGAAACCGCTCCATATAGCGGAGCACATGCCGCTGTCCGTTGGTATTCGCATCCCACATGATGGTGGAAAATTCATCGCCGGGAACCCAAGAAAGTCCATTGTGTTTATAGGCGTTGCTGGTGGAGGTATAACGATGGCGAGGATCCGTGCGTTTGCCCTGCTCCACAAAACCGGCCAGTGTGTCCCAATCACCGGAATGTTCGTTGCCCATGCTCATCAGCAAAAAGCTGGGATGATTGCCATAGTCGGCCAGAATTCGATCCATCTCCTGTCGCAAAAATGGCGTGCCGGCCCAATCCGCTTTCACATTGCCCCAATAGGGCAGTTCCACCTGCAACATCATGCCGGTCTCATCCGCCGCCGCAAAAGCCGCCTCAGGCGGACAAAACGAATGATAGCGCACATGGTTCAATCCGTAATCTTTGCAGATGAGAAAAATCCGCCGCCATTCCGCCACCGTCATGGGCGGCCGCCCGGTAAGCGGCAAGGCCCCGGCATCATGCGTCCCGCGCAGAAACAAGGTGCGCCCGTTCAGCGTAAATTGAGAGCCCCGAACGCCAATTTCACGCTGGCCGAAGGTGACCTGATACTCGTCTGCCAACGTGACATCTCCCGCCGTGCCACGCACCGTGGCGACCAGGTCATACAAGGCCGGTTCAAACTCATCCCAGGTTTTCACGGCCGCGCCCAAATCAAGATATCGTTCCACCCGGATGGACTGCCCTGCCCCTTGAAAATCGGCCGCCACTTCGGCCAGCGGAGTCGCCTTGGGCCGGCCACGCGGTATGACCTGAAAAGTGACCTGCCCCGCCACGGTCAACCCGGTTTCATTAACCACCGAAACCGTTGCCAACACTCGCCGCCGCCCCGGCTCGGGATAGGCTTGCAATGAGCTGAGCGAAAGCGGATCCCGGGCGGTCAACTCCAAACGGCCGACCAAGCCATTCCAGCGGATTTGAATATTATTGCCATAGCTGTGGCTGTTGGCCCCGGGCCTTTCGCGATTATCCACCCTCACCGTGAGACGATGTCGTCCGGGCGGCAAACGGTCGCCCAGCTCATGCACTTGTGGCGTCACCAGACTATCCTGGCTGCCGATCAAACGGCCATCCACCCATACCCGACTTTCCCACATGACCCGCTCCAGAAATAAGCTGGCCAGCTTACCCCGCCACGCGTCGGGAATCACCACGTCCCGTTGATACCAGGCAGGCCCGATATACGCATGCCGCCGGGTGAGCACCATATTGGTGGCGGCTTCCGGTTCGCCGATCCCGGCATCATCCAGCGTGCCCGGCAGCATGATGACCCGCCCCGCCAGATTTCTTTCCGGCCATCGCTGCTTCAGGCCCACGTCAGCGGCATCCAGCGTCACTGTCCAGGTACCCGCAAGGGACAACATGGGCCGGTTCACCCGGTTGGTTGTGGTCGGAACCGGTTTGCCGATCTGATCCGGCTGATACGCCCCGAATTCCGCGCCGCCAATGGTGGCATCCGCAGGCAATGTCTCCGGGGGCTGACTGGCAAAGCATTTTCCGGGCCCGAGAAGCCACAATAGGCCCCATATGCCCGCCATTTTGCACAACCCGCGAGGAATCACAATTTTATGCTGATATTGATAAAACACTATACTTAACGTTTTCTTCCAGATGAGGCCGGACCATATTCGCCAGGGGTTCTGCTTTCCGTTTAAATGACGCGGAGCGTCCACCCAATAGACGCTCCGCGCTCTCCCCAACCCAAATGTATATTCGGCCGGTGCGCTTACGGATAAATCATCCGCAGGAACACCGTCGGATTCGCCGGATTAATCGGGATGGTCACATTGGTGACACTCGTGGAGTTCGGCCACGTAAACCAGTTGGTGCCCAGCCCGGAGTTCAGCGAATTGGTCTGCACCTGCAACCGCCAGCCCAGATGATCCGCCGGCCAAGTTAGATTTAGGTTGTTCCCAAAAACACTGCTGGCCAGTTTGAACGGATTGGTGCTCACCGTAATCTGCGTCAAATTCACCGTAAACAGATTCGTGGTCACCGTGTCCTGCGCGGTTACGAGAACTTTCAACACATTGGTTGAACCGGCACCGAGCCCGGCCAGCGGGGTGCTGGGCACGCCCGAAGCGAGGGCACCCACGAAGACGCCGTTAACTATCAGGGCATTCGAGGCCGTCAGATCGGCATTCGTCACCGTTACCGTCGGGCTTACGCCAGCGGCATTGGTGGCATAATATACATACACATTGGTGGCGAAGACCGGCGTGAGGCTGTCCGCCGGATTCAAGGCCAGGGATACCAGATTCGCATTGGTGCCCAGAGGGGCGGCGGTCAGCACCGTGATGCTGCCGTTCACACCCAGTTTATTGGTCCAAGTGACGTATTGCGCCTGCGTCCCGCGCACAATGCGGTTCAGGTTGAGCGACACCCCATTGGACACTGACTGGTTGAATAAGGTGAAGGTATCGCCCGCCACCAGGGCCGGACCGTTGTTGGTCACCGTAATCGTCCCATTGCCAGTGTTGTAAATCGCCCCGCCCACTGTCACCGCGTCATTCGGCTGAGCGAACGCCTTGTTGACGGCGAACAGACCGTTGCCCATCAGGTTAAGATCGCCGGTCACGCTCAGCGCACTGGTGTTGGTGCTGAATCCAGCGGTCGGGGCCAGGGTGCCGCCGCCTTGGACATTCACCGCGCCACTGATGGTGCCATTGCCGCCAAGCTGACCGCCGTTGACGTTCACCGCCACGGACGGACTGGGCGTGAGCGACCCGTTTACAATGAGCGAGCCGCCGGCCACGGTGCAACTCATCAGCAAGCTGCTGCCGCCATTATTGACCGAGCCGCCGGTGCCAATCACCAGCGTGCCCGCATTCACCGTCAGTCCTCTGGGCACATCCGCCGCCCCGGCGATGGTCCAGATGCCGGCACCGTCTTTCTCCATCTGCAGATAGTTGCCCGTCTGGCCCAGCAGTGCCGAGCTGGAATCAATAATGTTCGTGATAATGCCATTCGCCGTGCCGGAAAGTTGCAGGGTCCGGCCATAAGTGGCATTGGCGACCGCATTGTTAAAGGCGGAAACCAGCAGCAGTCCGCCGGAACTGGTGATCGGCCAGGCACCGTTCCCGTAAGCGCCATTGATCTGCCCCAGCAGGCTGTTCGTTCCACTGACGTTCTCGAGGTTCGTCGTGGTGGTGGAATAGATTACCATGGGGCAAGGAATGCTGATGTTGCCCGACAATTGCAATTTGCCCCCGCTCGTTGCGCCGCTGACGACCCCGACGCCCAGGGCATTCGAATTGGTAACCAGCAAGGTGCCGGCCCCGCTGACCTCCACCGAGGTGGTGAAAGAATAACCCATCGCCGGGAAGTTAATGATGCCGCCGCCACTGAAGTCGTTGGAAACTCCAAGGATCAGCAGGCCGCTGCCGGTATCATTCAGCCAGCCCGTACCGGTGACGGTATTGGTCAGGGCGACACTGTTGGTGTGGTTGATTACCAAAATGCCATTGTTCGTCAAAGCCCAACCGGTCGGCAAGGGAGCAATCCAGCCGTTCGTGCCGGCGCCATTGCCCAACTGCAGCGTGCCCGTGTTAATCACTGTGCCGCCCGTGTTGAGTTCGTTGGCGGTCAGGATAATCGTACCCGTGCCCAGCTTGGTCAAAGTGCCAGCCCCGGAAATGACGCCACTGACCGTGCCGGAGGCGTTGCCGCCGAGACTCGCATTGGTCGCCAGATTGATCGCTCCCGCAAAGGTCGGTGCCGTGCCGGAGTCATTCATCTGTAACGCGCCATTGCCATCGCCGTCACCGGCGAGCGTAAAGGTTTTGGCAATCGTGCCGGTCAGGGCGCCGCCCGCCGCCACGCTCGCCCCCGTGTTGGTGACGATCACCGACGCACTGCCGCCGCCCAGTCCGTTCACATTGCGCAGTTGCAACTGGCCGCTGTTCACGTAGGTGAGATTGGTGAAGCCCGTGTTGTTGCCGGAAATCACGAGCTGGCTCAGGCCCGTCTTGGTGAGCGTGCCGCTGCCGGAAATCAGGCCGGAGATATAAAGATAACCCGAGCCGCTCTGGTCAACGGTCGCGCCATTGGCGCCGATGGACACCGTGCGGTTGAACACGGAACCGTTGGCATTCGGGCCGGTGTATTGCAGCGTGCCGCCGTTGAAGGCCAGCGTGTTCCCCGCCCCCAGCGGCGAAGCCGCGCCGTTCGCCGCCACTGCGGCCACACTCACCACCCCCCCGTTCAGATTGACGGGCCCGGTAAAGGTGTTGGCCGTATCAATGGTCAGGGAACCGGAGTTGGTCTTGGCGAGGCTCACCGAGCCGTCCAGGTAACCGCTGCCGGCAAACGTGTAGTTGTTGGTCGAGTTGACCGTCACAACGGAGCCCGGCTGTGGCACCAGATCGCCGGTCAGGTTCACGGTCAGATTGGCGGAGCTGTTGTCGAACGTAACACTGTCGTCCGTGCCAAAATAATCCAGGGCGTTGGACGCCGTGTTAAACCAGTCCGGATTGGAACTGTTGTTGGCATCCCACACGTTCGCGGAACCGTCGCCGCGCCAGACCAGGGCCTGCGCCAATTCGCCGCTGACCACGAGCCGCAACTGGTTCGCCACCGTCTGCAAGGTGTACGTCTGCCGGCCGCTCACCCCGGTCACCGTCACATCGGCCAGCTTACCGCCAAAGGAACCGTAATTCGCCAGCACATACGTGCCGTTGGCGGGGGCACCAACGATGACCACATTCGCCGCCGTGCCGGCGGCGGCACTGCCCACATCCAGATTGCCGGAAATATTCAGCAACGAATTGGTGCCGCCGCCCGGGGTATTGGTGCCCACCAGATAGGCGAGCAGCGTGTAACCGCCGGAAACGACATTGCCAGTAAGGTTAATCGTTCCAGCACCGGTCGTTGAGCCAGGATTTAATACCGCGCCGGCTTGCAAGGTCACCGTACCATTCAAAAGCAGGCTGCCCGCGTTAGTGGCTCCGCCCGCAACCGTGTAACTGCCGTTTACAGTGCCTTTGCCGTTAAGCGTCTGACCATAGCTCAGTGTCAACGCGCCTGGAGAGACGTCCAGCGTAGCATTCGTGGCCACTGTGATCACCGAGCCGCCGATCGTGTTGGCCCCGGCCGGCAATTGCAACTTGCCCAGATTCACCAGCGTGTTGCCCGTATGCGTGTCACTCCCCGAAAGTATTAGGGTGCCGGAACTGTTTTGCGCGACGTTGCCGGTGCCGCTGATATTATTCGTAAAATTCGCCGTGCCGGCGAACACACAGGACAGTGTGCCCGGCGAGTTTACCGTGAGGCCCGTCGCCCCGCCGAACGGAATAAGCGCCCCCCCGTTGCCGAGTTGCAATGTGCCGCCCGTCACGGTGGTTGTCAGACCGGGGTAGAGGACATCCCGGATATCCGAGCCGGTGAACGCCTGCGTGCCGGGACCGCCAAACACGAGATTGCCGCCCGTGATCGTGGAGCCATTCGTCACCGCCGCCCCACTTGCCACATTAACGGTCAGCGTGGCTCCGCCGAACGTATCCGCGTTCGTACCGCCGTTGCCTGCTAGGCCGCCAATCGTTTCTGTCTGTCCATTGAGGTCAAATGTGCCGCTATTCAGCGTGACCAAGTTGGGGTTGTAAATCTGGTCAATGCCCAAACCGTTCAACTGAACCGTGCCGCCATTCAGGGTCACCCCACCGCCGACGGCATGAACGCTGGCCGTGCTCGTTTTGCCAAGCACCACCACGCCGTTGCTGACATTGAGCGCCACGTAACTATTGTCCGCCGTGCCGCTCAGGGTAAGCGTACCGGTTCCGACTTTTACCAGCGTCCCACCGCTGGATAAGCCCAGCAGCCGGCCGGAATACGTCGTGCTTGCATTATTGCCACCGACGGTTAGGACGATGGGCGCCCCGGGACTGGTCGTATTACTCAAGACGAGATAACCGTTTCCCGCCAAGCCGCCAACCGTGAAAGCGTTCGCCGCAATTCCCTTGTCAAACAGCAGCGTCCCGCCGGTATTCGGCGTGAGTGTGCTATTCATGCAGGCAAACTGATTCGACAATGTCAGTGAACCATAGCTGAGCACTGTCGGTCCCGTATAAGTATTCGTGGCGGCGAAGACGAGGGGCCCGGCCGAATAGGTGCTGGACACGGCAATTTTGGCCATCTGAAAACCCGAGCCCGGGGTGATTTCACCAATCGGATCCAGAAAGGTCAAGCGGTAGGTACTGTAAGTACCGAACGTGGCATACTGGCTGGGAGCGTCCAGCAGAATTTTGCGCCAGGCAGGAATGGCAAGGTTCCCCGAGTTGTCGCTCGAACGGTTTATCAGCGCGCCACCATCATGCACAATCACCGCGTTAGTGGCGGTGCCAAACTGATAATCCCCGTTGATTTCCACCACGGCTCCGCCGGCAATCTCCGTGTTGCCGGTCAGATAATTTGACATCGTATTGTAACGATACTCCAGCAAGGGTGCCGCATTGGCGTTCTGGTAGATGATCCCCTGGCTGCCGGATATCCGAGTATAGATGATTCCGTTGCCATTGATCACGGGCACGCCGGTCGAAACCGCCGCCCGCAATTGATTGCCCACGGTATTGGCTCCCACCGTCCCGGCGGTATTCAAGGTGCCAAAGACAAATGGATAGTTGGGACCGGTAATGCTGTTGGAAAGCGCTATGTTTTCCACCGTATTGGAACAGTAGAGCGTGGTTCCATTTAGATTCACCACCGCATCCGTCCCATTGGGAATGCCGTTGGGGTTCCAGTTGATCCCACTGCCCCATTGGAGGTTGGCGGTCACGTTGGTATAGGCGCTCGTGGTCTGGGCCCGGAGCAGGCCGGCGGTGGCGGGCAATAGCGCCGCCATTATTAGCCCGGTTTTGAGCCGGCGGAAACAGGTCGTGTTATTCAGGGTTTTGGTTTTCATGGCCAGTTTGATTGGTGCGATGTGCGATGCGGAGTTTGCGGGTAAATTAGTGGTTGAACAGGCGTCGTCAGGACGGTTGTTTAATGTTGGCACAGGTGAATATGCTCACGACTCTAGCCTCATGGTTCCACTCTGTATATGCCCCTATCGAGCGATATGGAGTTATGTGTCGCTGGCGGCCGTATCGCCCGGCGGGGTTATATGCGTTCCCCTGGAAACGTGTTAGGCTGTTCCGATTCAACCAACAAAACCAAATGCAACTTTATCGCCAAGGCTGCTGGTGAACTCATCATTTCCAAGGGCCTATCGCCGCAACCTCACCCTCGGCACGCTGACGCTCCTCCTCCTCTTCACTGCCGGGCTCCCGGCTCAAAGTGTGTGGACCAACTCTGCCGGTGGCGCCTGGGGTACGGCGGCCAACTGGAGTCC